>Ga0209061_1000257_pt1 | contig 161822 bp, 153 predicted proteins | sample Coa_R1_10_FD_187157 | JGI IMG/M metagenome (GOLD analysis project Ga0209061, IMG submission 187157) | Surface soil microbial communities from Centralia Pennsylvania, which are recovering from an underground coalmine fire - Coalmine... | ecosystem: Environmental > Terrestrial > Soil >...
TCGCGGGCTTCGGGCCTCCGCCGGTCACCCCCGGGGACGCCGTCTCACGTCAGTCCTCGCAGGACAAGCGCGGCAAGCGTTCCCCGGGAGTGCCCGATGACGAAAGAAGGTAGTGCCATCAGCGCGGGGGCCGTCGCCGCGGCACCGCGGGAGCCAGCCGGAGTGGTGGGCTGGCTGATGACCACCGATCACAAGCGGATCGGGATCCTCACGCTCGTCACCGGGTTTGTCATGTTCCTGTTCGACGGGGTACTGGGGCTGACGATGCGCGCCCAGCTCGCCCGCCCGGGGCAGCACATCCTGGACTCGCAGCAGTACAACCTGTTCGTCACCATGCACGGCACCGGGATGATCGCGGTGTCGATCACGCCGTTCGCCCTCGGGCTCGGGGTCTACCTGGTACCGCTGCAGGTGGGCGCGCCGCGCATCGCCGCGCCCCGGGTGACTCTGCTGGGGTACTGGCTGGGGGCAGCCGGGGCGCTGCTGCTGGTCTGGGGATTCCTCACCCCTGGCGGGGCGACGGCGGGCTGGTGGGGTTACACCCCCCTGTCCACCAGCGTCTACTCCCCGGGCGCCGGGATGGACCTGTGGATCGCGGGGGTGTTCCTGGCCGCGGCGGGGATGATCTGCCAGGGCGCCACCGTGCTGTGGACGCTGCTGCGGATGCGGGCACCCGGAATGACGATGCTGCGGATGCCGGTGTTCTCCTGGACGATGGTCGTCACCTGCCTGATGACGCTGGCCTCGTTCCCGGCGCTGCTGACCGCGATGGGCGTGATCACCGCCAGCCGCATTGACCCGGGGCTGCTGACCGGGAATGCGTGGAACCTGGCGTACGAGAACCTGTTCTGGTTCTACGGGCACCCGGTGGTGTACGTGATGTTCTTCCCGTTCGTCGGGGCCGTGGCCGAGGTGATCGCGGTATTCTCCGGGCGCCGGTTCTTCAACTACACCGGGACGGTGTTCTCGCTGCTGGTGTTCGCCGCCTTGTCGATGGCGGTGTGGGGTCACCACATGTTCATCTCCGGCCAGCAGGTCAACGACTACTTCTCGCTGACCTCGATCCTGCTGGTGATCCCGGCAGGGATGGAATACTTCGGGCTGGCCGGCACCCTGTTCGGCGGCCGGCTGCGCTACCCGGTGGCGATGCTGTTCGCGCTGGCATTCCTCCCGCAGTTCCTCATCGGCGGCCTGTCCGGGGTCATGCTCGGCACGCCCTCGGTCGACTACGCGGTCAACAACAGCTACTTCGTCGTCGCGCATTTCCACTACACCCTGTTCGCGGGAAGCGTGTTCGGGTTCTTCGCAGCGGTGTACTTCTGGTGGCCCAAGGCCACCGGGTACCTGCTCGACGAGCGGGCCGGGCGGGTGCACTTCGTCCTGATGGTCATCGGGGCCAACCTCACCTACCTGCCGATGTTCTTCCTCGGCCTGAAGGGCATGCCCCGGTGGCTGCAGACCTACCCGGCGGGCTCTGGCTTCTCGGCACTGAGCCTGGCCTCCAGCATCGGCGCGGGCTTCATCGGCCTGGCCATGATCGCCTTCGGCTACACCGTCTACCTGTCCGTCCGGGCCGGAAGGCCGGCCGGGCCCGACCCGTGGGGCGGCTACAGCCTGGAATGGCTGACCTCCTCCCCGCCGCCCAGGTTCAACTACAACGGCCAGCACCCCATCCCGGTGATCCGCAGCTTCACCCCCGCACTCGACCTGCGCCAGCACCGCCTGGCGGGCACCGAGCCCGGCGGCGCAGGCGGCTGGCCAGCCCATCCGCGCGATCCAGGCCGGATGTGAGCAACGCCACGGTCAGCCTGGTCTGCCGCCGGGAATGGCAGGCCGCTTGCCGCGGCTATGCCCCGTGGGGTATTTAGCCGACATCGGTCTGCCCGCCGCGGCCCGCGCCGCGCCGGGCGATACCGGAGGTGACGTGATGACCACCGCTGTTTCCGCGGGCCCGCAGCCGGCCCGGCAGGCTCCGCCGGGCGGCACGCGTCCGGGGAAGGACGGCATGGGCCGGGACCGCCGGGCGGGCGCGGCGCTGGCGCCGTGGGCCGTGGTGGCGATCTGGGGCGTGCTGCTGGCCGCGCTGGCCGCGGTGGGTGCCGGGTTCGGCAACAGCGCCCTGGTGCTGGAGGTCTCCGGCTCGGCAGCGGGGCTCATCCTGCTGCTCGCCGCGGCGGTGTGGCTCGACCGGCGGCTGCGGCCCCGTCGTCGCTGGCTGCGGCAGCCGGTGCGGATCGGCGGCATGTTCCTGCTCGCGGTGGCCGCGGTGCTGGGCTGGCTGGGCCTGGCATTCGGTGCCTGGCTGGTGATCATCGCCGCGGTCCCGCTGATCGGGGCGGCCGGCCTGGAGGTCGCCGCCCGCCGGGGCGCCAGGATCCTGGCCGCGCGACCGGCGGCTGATGTGCCCCGGCCAGCTCGCGGCTAGACGGGATCGGAGGCGCCGCGGGGCGCACGGCGGGTCACGCCGGGGCGGCGCGACTCGCGCGGCAGCCGGTGCCTGGGGCCTGAACGCTGCCTGGACAGCTCCTCTGGCAGCTGCAGCAGCGGGTTCGAGGCACTCGCCACGACGTCCGTGGCGATGTCAATGACCTTCCGGCCGCGGTTCCGCGCGGCAGACCGGAGCTGCTCGAAGGCCTGGCGCGGCCTGATGCGGTTCCGCTCGGCCAGCACGCCGATGGCCTGCTCGATCCGGATCCGGGCGGTGAGGGCGTGCTCAAGCTGGCCCACCGTGGTCCGCAGCCGCCTGGCCTCCTCCTCGGGCGGAACTGGCGGCTCCCCGGCGCCGCCGGACGCGGTGGCTCCGGCGGCCGGGGCGACGGACGGGGCCGCACCGCCGGCCGCCGCGGGCTGGTCGGTGACGGCCGGCTGGATCTGGGTGGGCAGCTCGGCCGCGATCAGGTCGGCGAGCACCATCGCGCAGGTCAGGTCCGGCAGGTCGTCCCCGCCCACCCTCCAGCCGCCGGGCGTGCGGCGCACGACGGGTCCCGCCCCGTAGGCGACCATGCCGTCTCCTGCCAGCTCGCCCGGGGACACGACCAGATCGGCGGGCACGGCTGTCAGGGCCAGCCCCGGGCCGGACTGCGGCGGGCCGGGCGGCTCTTCCGCCCGGGCGGCCCCGCTAGCGCCCCGCTGAATGGCAGGGCCGGCCGCGCCAGCCGAATCGGCTGGTCCCGGCGCTCCCGTTCTGCGACGCTTCCGTGTCATTGGCTTACTGCCAGTTCCCGCATCCGTTCCCGGACCGTGGCCGCGGACGGGTTGGTGAGGACGCTGCCGTCGGGGAAGACCACCGTCGGCACGGTCTGGAACCCGCCGTTCACGGTCATCACGTAGTCAGCCGCGACAGGATCCTGCTCGATGTCGACTTCTATCATGTCGATACCATCCCGCGCGAGCTGGGTCTTCAACCGCCGGCAGAACGCGCACCACTGCGTGGTGTACATGGTCAGCGGCTGTGCCATCGGCGACCTGCTCCCTTCACCGCAATTCCTCCAGACATTATCAACGCTCCGGCGCGCCGGCCGCTTCCCGCCCGCCAGCGAGCGGCTGTCCCCGGCATGCGGGAGGATAGCCGGGTACCGCAAACCGCCGGGCCCCCGGCCGGGAGGCACGGGCCGGCTGGTGGCGACCGTGAGCGAGCGGGAGGAGGGCTAGTGACGGCTGGGCCGGACGCCGTGCTGGAGGCTCTTGACCCCGAGCAGCGGGAGGTGGCGCTGGCGGTCAAGGGGCCGGTGTGCGTCCTGGCCGGGGCGGGCACGGGGAAGACGCGGGCGGTGGCGCACCGGATCGCCTACGCTGCCGCGACCGGCGTCGTCGACCCCGGCCGGGTGCTGGCAGTCACGTTCACCACGCGGGCGGCAGGCGAGCTGCGCGCCCGGCTGCGCCAGCTCGGGACCAGCCTCGTCCCCGGCGCGGGCCTGGAGCGAGCGCAGGCCCGGACCTTCCACGCCGCGGCGCTGCGCCAGCTCGCTCACTTCTGGCCGGCGACGGTCGGCGGCCCGCCGCCCCGGGTGCTCGACTCCAAGGTCCCCCTGCTCGCAGAGGCGGCCCGGCGGCTGCGGATCCGGCCCGGCCTGCCGGAGCTGCGCGACGCGGCCGCCGAGATCGAGTGGGCGAAGGTCACGCAGGTCCGGCCGGACGACTATCCGCAGGCATGCTCGCAGTCATTCAGAACGCCGCCCCTCGGGGCTGAGCTCCTGGCCCGGCTGTACGCCGCTTACGAGGAACTGTGCCGGGAGCGGCATGTCGTGGACTTCGAGGCCGTCCTGGAGCTCACCGCGGCGATCCTCGCCGAGCACCCAGCCGCGGCGGTCGCGGTCCGGGACCGGTACTCCTACTTCGTCGTGGACGAGTACCAGGACGTGAACCCGCTGCAGAAGCTGCTGCTCGACACCTGGGCGGGGGACCGCGACGACGTCTGCGTCGTCGGTGACCCGCGCCAGACGATCTACTCGTTCGCCGGCGCCACGCCGTCCTACCTGACCGGGTTCGCCGCCGAGTACCCGGACGCGACCGTGATCCGGCTGGTCCGGAACTACCGGTCGACGCCGCAGGTCGTGGGACTGGCCAACCGGCTGTGCGGGGCGGCCGGGCCCGGCGGCGCTGCCGCCGACCTGGTGGCGCAGCGGGCCGCCGGACCCGGGCCCGAGCTCGCCGAGTATGCCGACGAGCAGGAGGAGGCGGCCGCGGTGGCGCGCCGGGCAGCCGCGCTGATCCGGGCCGGCACTCCGGCGCGGGAGATCGCGATCCTGGTCCGGGTGAACGCCCAGACCGCGCCGTTCGAGCAGGCCCTCACCGATGCCGGAGTCCCGTTCCTGGTCAAGGGTGCCGAGCGGTTCTTCGACCGCCCGGTCGTCCGCCAGGCCGTCGGCCTGCTGCGGGTCGCCGCGCGGTCAGCAGCAGCGGAGGACGGGCCCGGCGGCGCGCCGGATACAGGCGCCGGGGAGGCTGCGGGCTCGCCCGTCGCGCCGGGCGAGCCGGGCGCGACGGGCGCGACGGGCGCGACGGGCGTGACGGCCTCGCATCCGGCCATGGCCCAGGTCAGGGCGGTCCTGACAGGCCTGGGACTGACGCGGGAGCCGCCGTCCGGCCGCGGTGAGGCGCGGGAGCGGTGGGAGTCGCTGGAGGCGCTGAGCCAGCTTGCCGCCGGCTTCTTCGCTGCCTCCCCGGCGGCCACCCTGGCTGACCTCTCCGCTGAGCTTGCGCTGCGCGGCTCGATGGGCCACGCCCCGGCGCTGGACGGGGTGACGCTGGCCTCCCTGCACGCCGCCAAGGGCCTGGAGTGGGACGTGGTGTTCCTGCCCGGGCTCACCGACGGGAGGCTGCCGATCGTCTACGCCCAGACCGAGGAGGCCCTGGCGGAAGAGCAGCGGCTGCTGTATGTGGGCGTCACCCGGGCGCGCAGCCTGGTCTGCCTCTCCTGGTCGCTGGCGCGCTCTCCGGGCGGGCGCAAGACAGGGAAGCCCTCGCGGTTCATCGCCCAGATCAGGCCGCGGCCGGGCCTGGCGGGCCTGGCGGGCCGGGCGGGCCGGGCGGGCCGGGACCGGGGCGGGCAGGGCCGGGCGGGCCGGGACCGGGCCGGGCGGGACCGGCCCGGGCGGGACCGGCCCGGGCAGGGCCGGGCGGGGCGGCAGGGCCCGCGCTCCTCCGACGGCGACCCGCTCTTCCTCCGGCTCCGGGAATGGCGCCGGGCAGCCGCAGCCGAGCAGGGCGTTCCCGCATACGTGATCTTCAGTGATGCCACGCTCGGGCAGATCGCCGCGCGAAGGCCCGCCAGCAGCGGCGAGCTGGCCGCGATACCCGGAGTCGGCCCGGTCAAGCTGGACAGGTACGGTGCGGCCGTGCTGGCGTTGTGCGCGGCAGGCTGATAACCCGGCGGCGCAGCGCTCCCGGGGGCTGGTGAGACCGGGCGGATGACACGAGGGCGGGCGGAGTGAGCAACGCACTGGACCGCGTTCTGGATCTTCTAGATCTTGAGCCGATCGAGGTCAATATCTTCCGCGGGCGCAGCCCCGAAGGGGAGAGGCGGCAGCGCGTGTTCGGCGGGCAGGTGGCCGGGCAGGCGCTGGTCGCCGCGGGCCGGACGGTGCCGGCTGACAGGTTCGTCCACTCGCTGCACGGCTACTTCATCCGGCCGGGCGACCCGGCTGTGCCGCTGGTGTACCTGGTGGACCGGGTGCGCGACGGCCGGTCATTCACCACCCGGCGGGTGTCGTGCGTCCAGCACGGGGAGACGATCTTCGCCTTGTCCGCGTCCTTCCATCTCGCCGAGCCGGGGATCGAGCACGCGGATCAGATGCCGGATGTCCCGCCGCCCGAGGACGTCGTGCCGACCGCCGAGCGGATGAGAGACCTGTTCGGGCCCGAGGCCGCCGGGTTCTTCGCCGGCAGCCCGATCGACATCCGGCACATCGGCCCGCTGACCTTCGAGGCCGCGGGCGACCCGGCGCTGCGCAGCTCCAGGTCGCAGGTGTGGCTGCGGGCGGACGGCAGGCTCCCCGACGATCCGCTGGTGCACGCCTGCCTGATGACCTATGCGTCGGACATCACGCTGCTCGACTCGGTGCTCCTGGCCGGCGGCCTGTCCTGGGCGGACGGCCGGACCTACGGCGCCAGCCTGGACCATGCGATGTGGTTTCACCGGCCGTTCCGGGCTGACGACTGGCTGCTCTACGACCAGGAGTCGCCGGTGGCGGCCGGCGCGCGCGGCCTTGCCAGGGGCGAGGTGTTCAGCCGCGACGGGCGGCTGGTCGTCTCGGTGGTCCAGGAGGGCCTCATCAGGACCCGCTCGTGACGCGGAAGCCGGCAGAAAAAGCAGTTGCCCCGGGACCGGCTCGCTACATAGGCTGACAGCCATGTCCGCGGGTGAACTCACGCTGTCCGGAAGGAGGTGCCCGGGATGCTCAGCATGACCTCGCTGGCCGAGGACCAGGCAGGCGTCGTTCTCGCATGGCTGCGCCCGGGTGCCGCCATGCCGCCAGCCGCCCTGAGGAACCCGCAGCCCGGCGGCGCCGCCGCTGCCACGGCGCGCCCGCGCTCTGCGGCCGTCGGCGCTGCCGGCGAGCCGCAGGCCCAGATGAAGTACCCGCACCAGACCCGTGTCATCACCGCCAGCGGTGGTGAAGTGGGTCCGCATTCGGCGAGGGATCCGGTCTAGCAGGACCGGCCTGATCCTCTCAAAGGCCGCGGACCCGGAACCGGGTCCGCGGCCTTCATTATGCGAGGCCACCGTTTTGTCAGAGGCGCGAGAGACGCTAGACGAGCAGATGAGAGGGGAAGGCAATGTATCGGCCCGGCACCAGCGCCGTGCTTGACGGCGCGGCGGGGTTCGAGGCGGAATCCGCCCGAGCGGCAATGCTGCGGTCTGGCCAGGCGGCAGGCCCGGCATCCGCTACCGCGGAGCTGGCACCGGCCTACGGCGTTTCGCTGCTCTCCGGTATACCGGCCGCAGCGGGGCTTCGCGGGGGACTGCAGCTGCCGTGCACCGAGGACCCGGACCTGTTCTTCGCCGAGGCACCCGACGACGTTGAGCTGGCGAAGAGCATTTGCCGGGGCTGCGCGGCGCGGCTTGCCTGCCTCGCCGGGGCAGTCGAGCGCAGGGAGCCGTGGGGAGTCTGGGGCGGTGAGCTGTTCCTGCGCGGCGAGATCGTGCCGCGCAAGCGCCCCCGCGGGCGGCCGCGGAAGGCCGATGTCGCGGCATGAACGACGTGAGCGGACCGAGCCCGGGCCTCCGGGCACGGAGCCGCGCGGGCATGGCACGCCGATCGGGGCTTGGCCGTGCGCGGACAAGGACGGCACGACGATCACGGATGGGTGAGGACTGATGTACCAGGAACAGCGCCTGGCCATGGAGCGGCAGCGCACGCTCCGGGCTGAGGCCTCAGCGGAGCGGCAGGCGAGCCATGTGCGCGCGCTGAGCCGCGCCACGCGTCGTGCCAACCGCGCCCAGCGACAGCTAGCGCGATACCGGCACGAGGCAGCGAGGCTCCGCAGCGAGCTTGCCGGCTAGGGGGGAGGGCAGGGCCCGGGAGCGTGCTCCCGGGCCCTGCCCGCTGCAGCGGCAAGCCCGGGCCAGGGCAGCGTTCCCGGAGAAGATCGGGCTCGGGCCGCAGGCCGCAGCGGCCAGCCCCGAGGCCCGGCGAAGCTGGCCAAGGCGGCTGGCGGGGGCCGGGCAGCGCGCCCGGGTCATGCCTGCGGCTGGTCCAGGCTGGGCTCCAGGCTCTGCTCGTCCAGATCCCGGTCCAGCCGGGACTGCGGCTCATCCGCATAGCCGGGCACCCATCTGATGACCTCGGCCCGGAACTCGCCCTCGCACTCGAGCTGGCAGAGCACGCCGATGCCCGCCGTTGACACGCGGTGGATCAGCAGATACGACGGCGGCAGGTTCAGCCTCCTGGCCACGTTGACCGGGCGCACGTCGCTGACCTGGACTGCCTCTCCGCGCAGCCATTCCCTGCTGAACTTGAACGAGTCCACCCGGGAAGGCTCGGCGAGCGGCGCGAGGAACGCGTGCAGCGCGTCCAGGTCAACGGTGACTCCCTCGCGCAGGAAGCCGTGCTCGCGCAGCACGCCCTCGACCGTCTCGATGTCGCTGTCGGAATGCATGAGCCGCAGCACCCTGCCGAAGAACGGCGGGAGGCCGTCCGGCAGCCGGTCCACGGCCCCGAAGTCGAGCACGCCAAGCCTGCCGTCGTCGAGCAGGCGGAAGTTGCCGGGGTGCGGGTCGGCATGGAGCAGCCCGGCCCGGGCGGGACCGGAGAAGAGGAACCGGACGAGCAGGATCCCCGCCCGGTCCCGGTCCTGCTGGCTGCCATCGGAGATGATCTTTGACAGCGGAGTGCCGTCCAGCCACTCGGAGACCAGCACATGGTCGGTCGCGGTTACCACATGCGGTACCAGCACATCCGGGTCACCGTCATAGGCCTGCGCGAACGCCTCCTGCGCGGTGGCCTCCAGCCGGTAGTCGAGCTCCTCGGCGACCCGGTTGCGCAGTTCCGCCAGCAGCGGCTTTACCTCCAGCCCGGGCATCAGCACGCCGAAGAGCCTGCCGAGGCGGCCAAGCTGGGTGAAGTCACTGATCAGCGCCTGCCCGGCGCCCGGATACTGGATCTTCACGGCCACCGCGCGCCCGTCGTGCCAGGTGGCCCGGTGCACCTGGCCGATGGACGCCGCGGCGGCGGGCCTGTCGTCGAACTCGCCGAATGCCTCCCGCCAGTCCGGCCCGAGGTCGGCTGCCAGGACCCGGTGCACCGCGGCGGCGGGGAGCGGCGGGGCGGATTCCTGGAGCCTGGTCAGCGTCGCCCGGTACGGGCCGGCTAGCTCGGGTGGCAGCGCGGCCTCGAAGATGGACAGCGCCTGGCCCAGCTTCAGCGCGCCGCCCTTGAGCTCGCCGAGCACCCGGAAGATCTGCTCCGCCGTGCGCTGCTGGATCTCCTGGGCCACAAGCTCCGCCGGCCGGCCACCGATGCGCTTGCCCAGGCCTATGGCCGTCCGCCCGGCCAGCCCCACAGGGAGCGTTGCTAGCTTCGCGGTGCGAGTCAGGGCACGCCGCGGAAGTTCGCTCACGACACCCATTCTCCGGCAGAACGCAGCATGCCTGCCAGTCGTCCCGTGCTGGCCACGGTCACCGGCGGCGAAGGGTGCCGCGTGCCCGGGCCGGCGAGAAGGGTCGTTGCCGGCCCTTGGTGGCCAGCCGGCCGATGGCCGCCGCAGCCGCAGCCGGGATGCGGCAGCCAGGTACGGCGGCGCCACTCCCAGGCCGGCAGGACGAGCTCAAGCGTGCCGTTGGCGGCTGGCCAGGACCGACTCGGAAGGATGGCGGCCTTCGCCTCGGCCAGGCCACCGGAGTCCACGAACTCGATCGCCTGAGCCGATGCCTGGGCGGCGACGGCCGCGGCCATCGCGGCACTGCAACCCGCCGGCTCCGCCTGGCCGCCGCTGATGAGCTGTGCGACAAGCACCGGCCAGGCCGGATCGGTGTCCGTCCTCGCCAGGTCGAGGCAGTGCAGGCATGCTGTCCTGCCTGGCAGCACCAGCGGCCCGACCGTGCCGATCGCCTCGCTGGCGCTGACGGCGAGGTGCGCGACCCGTTCCCGGACGAGCCGGGCGGCAAGCTCGGGCGCCGGCCGGCCTACCAGGATTGCCAGGTCGGGAACCGGGCCATGGGCTCCCCTGCGATCCGCGCCCTCCGGCAGGCCGGCCTCGCGCCTGGTCCCTCTTGCCTGGCGGTCCCGCGCCGTCCAGGGGACGGCGCGGGTGACCTGACCGATGCCTGATGCCCGCAGGATGTCCGCGATCCCGTCGGCTACCTGTCCCGTCCCGCAGACCGCCACCAGGGCCGAAAGCCGCCGGGCCAGGGCCCGGGCCCCCCCGTCGCCGTCGCGGTTCACCAGCGACACCGCGGCTAGCTCCCTGGCCAGCCCGGCACGCCGGGACCTCGGCAGCATGCGGAGCAGCCCGGCCGGGAAGTCATCGAGCGCGCCCGCCGCGGCCAGCAGGCCGAGCACACGCTCGGTGACGGGCGCCGGCACGCCGTGCTCGGCGGCGGCACGGAGGACCTGCGCCCGGTCGCGGCTGCCATCGAGCAGGCCCAGCACCACGGCGGCACCGGACATGCCGCTCAGCGCAATCGCACGCCGCGGATCTACTCCGATCTGGACAGTGTCGCTGTCCCGCCACAGCGGGCGCAGCCCCGCCTTCAGCGCTGGCCTCATGGCCCAAGCGTGACAGCCCCCACCGACACTTCAGCTCCCGGCCGCCGGAGGGGATGCTAGCGGGGCTCGGCGGGATGCGCGGGATGCGCGGGATGCGCGGGCTGCGCGGGCGCGCCGCGCCGGAAGATCACCGCCGCGAGCGCGGCTCCGGCTGCGAACATCCCGGCTGCCCACCAGAACGCGACGATGTAGCTGTGCACCTGGGCAAGCTCGATCAGCCCTGGTGCGGGCCGGCCGCCGGCCGCCAGCCTCGGGGTGAGGTGCCCGGCCAGGTAACTCGCGGCGGCGCTGGCCGCCACGGTGTTGAGCAGCGAGGTACCGATCGAGCCGCCTACCTGCTGCCCGGTGTTGACCACGGCGGAAGCGACGCCGGCATCCGACGGTGCGACGCCCGCGGTTCCGGTGTTCATCGACGGCGACATGGCCAGGCCCAGCCCGGCGGATGCGAGCAGCAGCGGCGGCAGGACGTCCGCGGTGTAGCTGGAGTGCACGCCGATCCTGGTCAGCCACGCCAGGCCGGCCGCTGCGGCCAGCATCCCCGGCGCGACCAGGAACTTCGGCCCGATGCGCGGCAGCAGCACGATGTTGGCCAGGTTCGCGCACACGACAATGGCGCCGACCATGGGCAGGAAGGCCACGCCGGTGGCGACTGGGCTGAAGCCCAGGGTCTCCTGCAGGTAGTAGGTGAGGAACAGGAAGATCCCGAACATGCCGCCGCCGATGATGAGGATCGACAGGTAGGAGGCGGCCCGGTTGCGGTCGGTGACGATCCGCAGCGGCAGCAGCGGCTGGCGGGCCAGCGTCTCGAGATAACCGAACGCGGCGAGCAGGGCTGCGCCCGCGGCCAGGAACCCCCACGTCGAAAGTGCGTGCCAGCCGTGGCTGGCAGCGTTGGAGAAGCCATAGACGATGCAGAACATGCCGCCTGCCTCGGCTGCGAGCCCGGGCAGGTCGAGCCGCGGCCGGGGCCCGGCCGCGGGCCGGCGCAGCAGCACGAGCGCTCCCGCGCACGCGGCGACGGCGAAGACGATGTTGACGTACAGGCACCAGCGCCAGTCCAGGTACTGGGTGAGCAGGCCGCCAAGCAGCAGCCCGACCGCCCCGCCCGCGCCGGCGATGGCGCCGAAGACCCCGAACGCCTTGCCCCGGTCTCGAGTGCCCGCGAAGGTGGTGGTGAGCAGGGAGAGCGCGGCCGGGGCCAGCAGCGCGCCGAACGCGCCCTGGCAGGCGCGCGCCGCGATGAGCACGCCGAAGCTCCCGGCTGCGCCGCCCGCCGCTGACGCGGCCGCGAATCCGGCCAGCCCGGCGATGAAGGTCGTCTTGCGGCCGATCAGGTCGGTGAGCCGGCCGCCGAGCAGCAGCAGGCTGCCGAATGCGAGCGCGTAGCCGGTGACGACCCACTGCCGCTCGGCGTTCGAGAAGTGCAGGGCGTGCTGGGCTGACGGCAGCGCGATGTTCACGATGGTGGCGTCGAGCACGACCATGAGCTGGGCCAGCGACACGACGGCCAGGATCAGCCAGCGTCGCGGATCCGGATCGTCCATGGCCACGGGCCGTGTCCTGGGCGGGGCTGAGATCTGGGCGGTGGTGTTGCTCATGGTCCTGAGTCCCTTCGGTTCGCCGAGCCAGCGATTCCGGCATCCTAACGCAAGTTTGCAGTTCAATGCAAACTTGCTGTCTACTGTATACTTGTGGCATGACAGAGACAGGCCTGAGAGAGCGCAGCAAGGCACGCCGCCGGGAGGCGATAATCCGGGCCGCCTATGAGCTTTTTGCCGAGCGCGGCTACCACGCCACCACGGTGGCCGACATCGCGGAGGCCGCGGAGGTTGCGCCGCGGACCGTCGCGATGTACTTCCCGGCCAAGCAGGACATCGCCCTGTCCCGGTTCAGCGACGGGGTGGCTGGCCTCAGCGCGGCGCTACGCGACCGGCAGCCCGGCGAGACACTCCACGAGATATTCGGCCGATGGCTGCTGACCAGCCAGACCGAGCCCGAGGACCGGGACATGTACCGGCTCGGGCGCCGCATGTTCGCCGCCAACCCCGACCTCGGGGCACTGCGCACGGCGCGGATGGCGGCAGCCATCCGCGAGGGCGCGGCCATGATCGCCGCGGAGGCCGGCAGTCCCCCGGACGCCATCGGCCCGCGGATCGCCGCCGCCGCGGCCGCTGCGATCGCGATGGAAGTCCTCGACACCGAGCCGGGCGCCCAGCGCGAGGAGGCGGTGGCAGTGGCGATGCGCTTCCTGGAGGGCGGGACGGCGGCCCTGTAGCTCGCAGGGCTCGGCCCTTCTCAGGGCTGCCGGCCGTCCCGGAGGGTGCAAGGGCGGCCAGCTCAGCCGGGCGCTGGCGGCAGGGCGGCCCCGCCCGGCAGGCGGCGCATCTGCGTGCGGATCTCGTAGGACTTTCCCGGCCCGGTGACGGCCCAGTGCTCCCGGTAGCCGTCGTCACCGAGCACGTGATAGCTGACGAGGTAGACGTCGTCGCCGCAGCGGTGCTCGGCATGCCAGCCGCCCGCTGAGAGGTCGAGGTCATGGAAGGCCCGGCCGTCGCCGAAGCGCACCTCCACCAGTTCCGGCCCGGCCACGTAGAGCAGGCTGCGGCGCGCTGGCCCGGTGTGCTCACCGAAGCGCAGCTGGCCCCGCTCGGCGTAGCGCAGCGCCGTGACCGCTACCGGCCGGGCGGGGAGCGGGGAACCGGGGGATGGGGCTGCGACGTGACAGAACGGGACCGGCAGGAACCCGGCCTCGCCGGTAAGGTGCCCCGTCCGGCCGGACAGGTGATCCACCAGGTCGCGGTCGACCCGCCAGCGCCCGCACAGGTAGGCCAGCGTCTCGCCAGCACCGGCCGGTCCCCGCGCGCACGGACCGGCCGCTGCCTCGCCGGCATCGCCAGCACCGGCTGATCCCCGCCCGCACGGGACCCCGGGGTGACCGCTGCCGGCGATGCAACGGTCCTCGCCATCCTGGTATGGTCCGACCGGGTTTGTCAGCACTCCCGATTCTGGCACACAACACATCCCGGAGGCAGATCAGATGTCCGAGACAGTCGCGCTGGAACGGCCACGGCCGATCGTCCTGGCTGACCTCATCCCCGGGGCGCTGGCGCGGGACGTGCTCCTGGTCGTCGGCGCGGCCGGCTTCGTCGGGCTGCTGGCCCAGATCTCCATCCACCTCTCCTTCACCCCGGTGCCGGTCACCGGCCAGACGCTCGGCGTGCTGCTTGCCGGGACCGCGCTGGGCTGGCGGCGCGGCGCTGCCGCGCTCGCGCTGTACGCAGTTGCCGGGGTGGCCGGCGTGCCCTGGTTCGCCGGCCATGAGAGCGGCTATGCCGGCGCCTCGTTCGGCTACATCATCGGGTTCGTCTTCGCCGCGGCGCTCTGCGGATACCTCGCCGAGCGGCGGGCAGACCGGTCCCTGCTCCGCTCGGTCCCGGCCATGATCGCCGGCGAGGTGGTGCTCTATGCGTTCGGCCTCGCCTGGCTGGCGGCCGATCTGCACCTGGGCGTCGCGGCAACCCTGCGGCTCGGCCTGGTCCCGTTCATCGCCGGGGATGCGATCAAGGCCGCGATCGCGGCCGGGCTGCTGCCCGCAGCGTGGCGGCTGGCGGGTCCGCGGACGCGAGGCTGAGCCTGTCGCGGTGCTCGCGGCCGGTGAGCCTCACGGTCGCCACTGATACTGGTACCACTGGTAGCCATAGCCCGACCGCAGGGCGCGGCGGACCCGGCGGCGGATCCGCAGCGCCATGAAGATCCCGGTGAGGCAGGCCGTCAGGAACAGCAGCATGACCAGGTTGGCGAGGGCGAAGAACGCCCAGCCTGCGCCCGGCAGCACCACCGCGATGACCAGTGCGGCCAGTGCGAGCGGCAGCAGCCGCGGGCCGCGCCGGTAGCGCAGCATGCCAGGAAGGCCCGGCCCGCCCGGCCCGCCCGGCCCTGCTGGCCCGCCCGGCCAGCCCGGGGCCTGGTCCCAGGCGCGGTGCAGGACCGGCGCGGGCTCGGGCAGGTCGGCCAGCACCCGGCGCAGATCGCCTGCGGTCTTCGCGCTCAGCGCCGCGGAAACCCGTTCTTCCATCTCCTCGAAGGACAGTCGGCCCGCCGCGTAGTGCTCGCGCAGCCGTGCCGCCACCCGGTCCCGGTCGGCGTCTGACACCCGGATGCGATCATCCATGACAGTCACTGTCCTTGCCTAGAGTCCTGTCCGTCCTGCCGCTCGTCGTCTCCGGCGAGGATCCGGTAGATCTCCCGCCGGGCCCGCGCGAGCCACCGCTCCGCCGCGCTGACCTGCTCGGGCGTGCCGGTGTGGGCAAGCTGGACGATCCCGCTGCCGAGCCGGGCCGCCTCGGCGAGCAGGCCCGGCACCCGCCAGTCCTGCTGCTGCCGCTGCGATTCCCAGGCTCCCCGGGCCATCTCCGGGTTCTCCTCGATGTACTCGCGCCCGGCCTCGGTCAGCCTGAACGTGCGCCGCCCGGCCGATTCCTCGCCCTGGATCAGCCCCTCGTCGGCCAGCGCGGACAGCGCCGGGTAGACCGCGCCCGGGCTGGGGCGCCAGGCTCCGCCGCTGCGCTCCTCGATCTCGGACATGATCTGATAGCCGTTGCGCGGCCCTTCCCGGAGCAGGGCAAGGATCGCGGCCCGGACGTCGCCACGGCCCGCCTTCGGCCCGCGCGGCGGCCCGGCGAACGGCGGGCCGGGCCACCAGCCGCCACGCTGCCAGGTGAACCCGCCGCCCCAGTGCCCGTGGCCGTGACCGCCGGCCCGCCAGGCGCCGCTCTGGCCCTGCCCCTCCGCCATGAGCGCGCGGAGAGCGCGGCGGGCGCGGCGGATGTGCCCGGCCAGGCCATGCGGGCCATGGGGGCAGCCGGAGGCGGGCCAGCCTGCCCGGCTCATACGGCCGGTGCGCGCCCCACGGCCGGGCCGTCCTGTCTCGCCGGGCCAGCCTCGCCAGCCGGGCCAGCACCCGCACGCTGCCTCTGCCATCTGCGTCCCCCGCGATACGATCACGATATATCGACAGCCTAGGCCGCCTGAGGCGGATGTCAAGTTATGACGCGAACAGCCATCAGGTTGCCGTGCGGGCCGTGAGGTATAGCTTTAGGTAGATACAGGTCACGACATTCCTCGATGGCTCGTCGGGGAGGTGTGTGCCGTGCTGCTGGTGCTGGAGACTCCCGATCACTGCCTGATCGTGCGCCGGACCAGCCTGCTCGACAGGCTGAAGGCCATGCTGCGCGCGCCTCGCCTGGATGCCGAGCTTGCCGCGGGGGCCAGCCCGGACTCGCGCCCTGAGCTTGCGCTGCGGGCGCGGCTGCTGGTCAGAGTGCCGACTCGGCGCAGGCTCGCCAGGACCGTGGAGCGCCTCGTCGCGACCGCGCAGCAGCCTCCGCCGGCACGCTGCTGCAGCCCGGTCCCGGTGTGCTGGGATCGCGTCCGGGATTCCGCGTCGGAACTGCGCCAGCTTGCCATGGCCCTGGCCGCTCCCGGGCCGGTCCCGGCCCGCGGGGTAGCCCTGGCGATGGTGCTGCTCTGCGACGGGGCCGGGCCCCTCTACCGGCGCGCCAGCGCCGATGACCTGGCAGGGCAGGTGCGGCACGCGGCAGCGGCGCTGGATCCGCGGGGCTGGTGCTAGACAGCTTCCAGGGCGATCAGCGCCACGTGCAGGGATGCCCGGGTCTCGGCCGAGCTGAGGTCGCAGCCGAGTACCTCCTCAATCTGGCGGAGCCGCTCGTACATCGTGGGCCGAGCCAGGCCCGCCGCCCGGGCCGCGGACGCCTTGCTGCCGCCGGCTGCCAGGAACGTGGCGAGCGTCGCGATGAGCCGCGTGCCGGCCTCGTCATCGCGGCGCAGCAGCGGGCCGAGTTCCCGCTCGGCGAATGCCTGGACCCGGGGGTCGTCGCGGAGCAGGTGCAGCAGGCCGCGCAGGTGCAGGTCAGGAAGCCGGTAGAAGGGCTGTCCGGAGGGATGCCGGGCGGCCACGTCAGCCACCTGCTCCGCTTCCAGGAACGAGCGCTGCACCTCGCCGGCCGAGGCCACGGCCGAGCCCGCGCCTATCACGTCACCGCCGGAGAGCCGCTGGCCCAGGTGGCCGGCGACCCGGCCGAGCACGGCGTCACAGTCCGCCTGCGGCGCCAGCGCGAGCAGCGCGCCGACCCGCACGTCGTCAAGCGAGCTCACCAGGGCCGGAACGCGCTCCGCACGGCACGCCGCCGCAGCAGCGTCGGCCACCCGAAGCGCGCGGGCGTGGGCGCCCAGCCCGGTCCCGGCCGCCGCGAGGCGGATGACCAGGGCGACGAGCTGGCGGCCCGCTACCGGCAGGCCCAGTGCCCGGGCCCGGGCAGCGACCTGCTCGGAGTCGGCGAACCCGGGGCCGGGCGCCGGGCCGGCCCGGCGTGCGAGCCCGGCGCGGCCGGCGAGCCCGGTCATCGCGGCCGGGCCCGGGGATCTCGCCGGCAGCGGAGAGGACACCGTGTCCTGCCGGAAGAAGGCGCTGAGCACGGAGCGGTGCGCCTGGCGTTCCAGCGACTCGCGCTGGTCGTCCAGCAGCCGCCCGAGCGCCAGCGTGGTGGCGGCGCGCTCGATGAGCACGACGTCGGCTGCCGCGGGCGGATCCCCCCGGACCATGATCAGCCGCCCCCAGTCCTCGCCGCGGGCGCCGACCGTCGTGATCAGCCAGCCCAGCGCCTCGTCGTAGCCGGTGCGGCCGGCCGGGCTCGCTGCCCGCACGGGCAGCGAGCCCGGCCGGGCCGCACGGGATCGAGCGGCGAAGCCGTCCAGCAGTCGGCGGGCGTCCTGAGCGCCCGGCTCGCAGGCGAGTACCTGGTGCGCCAGGCTCTCCAGGATCACCGGGCAGCCGGCCAGCGCCGAGGCCTGGCGCACGACCTCATCGGCACGGGCGCCAGCCACGGCCAGCTCGGTGAACACCTGGTGCAGGCGGTCCGAGGCGCGCAGCTCGGCGAGCTGGGAATCGATGATGAGCCCGTGCACGCACTCGGTGATCTCGATGAACGGTGTCTGGAGCCGCAGCTCGATCAGCGGCAGCCGGTGTGCCGAGGCGGCCGATACCAGCGCCGCCGGCAGCCGTCCGGTGTACCGCGAGCCCAGCTCGACCGCCAGCCCGCTCACCCCGACCGAGGCGAGATCGGCGACGTACCGCCGCAGCCCGGCGGGGTCACCGGGCAGCGCGATGCCTGTCGACAGCACCAGCTCGCCGCCGCGGAGCAGGGGCGCGGCGTCCGCGAGCTCGATCACGTGCACCCAGCGGACGGGCGCGCCGAGCCGCTCGGCGCCCGCCAGCACCCGCGGGGCGCCCCGGCGCACCGGATCCAGCGTCAGCACCTCGGCGACGGTGGGCAGCACGACGCCTCCTGACGGGATGTCAGATCTTCCATGACAGGCTTTACATGATGCTAGTTGGCCCCCGCGGCGCGGCGCGAGAGACTGGCTAGATGCCGGCAAGGGCAGCGCGCCAGGTGCGAGGGAGCGATCGATGACGCAGGCGGGCGACGCGCGAAGCGCGGAGAAGCGGTCAGGCAGGCACTGCAGCCACTGGGTGGGCGGCAAGCCGTGGACAGGCGAGGCGAGCCGCCGCGGCGATATCTACAATCCCGCGACCGGCCAGGTCACCGGTTCCGTCGACTTCGCGGGCAAGGCTGAGGTGGACGCGGCCGTGACGGCTGCGGCGCAGGCCTTTCCGGCCTGGCGGGACACCTCGCTGGCGAGGCGGACCGCGGTGATGTTCGCCTTCCGGCAGCAGCTTGTCGCCCGGCAGCAGGAGCTGGCGGCGCTGATCAGCTCCGAGCACGGCAAGGTCATCTCGGACGCGGCGGGCGAGGTCGCCAGGGGCCTGGAGGTCGTCGAGTTCGCCTGCGGGATCGCGCAACTGCTCAAGGGCGGCTACTCGGAAAACGTCTCCACCTCGGTGGACGCCTATGAGATCCGTCAGCCGCTGGGCGTCGCGGCCGGGATCACCCCGTTCAACTTCCCCGCCATGGTCCCGATGTGGATGTTCCCGCTGGCCATCGCCTGCGGGAACACGTTCGTGCTCAAGCCGTCGGAGAAGGACCCGTCCGCCTCGCTGCTGCTGGCCGAGATGCTCGCCGAGTCCGGCCTTCCAGACGGGGTGCTCAACGTCGTCCAGGGAGACAGGGAGGCGGTGGACGCCCTGCTGGCCCACCCCGGGATCGCCGCGGTCAGCTTCGTCGGGTCAACGCCGATCGCTCGTTATGTCTATGAGACAGCCACGGCGGCGGGCAAGCGCGTCCAGGCGCTCGGCGGCGCGAAGAACCACATGGTCGTCCTTCCGGACGCCGACCTCGACCTCGCCGCCGACGCGGCCGTGTCGGCAGGGTTCGGCTCGGCGGGGGAGCGTTGCATGGCGGTATCCGTGCTGGTCGCCGTGGACCCGATCGGCGACGAGCTGGTCGCGAAGATCTCGGAGCGCACCCGGCGGCTGCGGGTCGGCCCTGGAGATGACGAGCGATCCGAGATGGGGCCGCTGGTCACCGGCCAGCACCGGGACAAGGTGGCGTCCTATCTGGAGTCCGGTGTCCAGGAGGGGGCGGTGCTGGCCGTGGACGGCCGCTCGCATCCGGCGGGCGGCCCGGCCAGCGGCTTCTGGCTCGGCCCGAGCGTCCTCGACCACGTCACCCCGGACATGGGCTGCTACCGCGACGAGATCTTCGGCCCGGTGCTGTCGGTGGTCCGGGCGGGCAGCTACGAGGAGGCACTGAGCGTGATCAACGCCAACCCGTACGGGAACGGGACCGCGATCTTCACCAGCGACGGCGGCGCGGCCCGCCGGTTCACCCACGAGGTAGAGGTCGGGATGGTCGGGATCAACGTGCCGATCCCGGTGCCGATGTCGTATTACTCCTTCGGCGGCTGGAAGGCGTCGCTGTTCGGGGACACGCACGTCTACGGGGCCCAGGGAGTCCACTTCTACACCCGCGCCAAGGCGGTCACCCAGCGCTGGCTGGATCCGAGCCACGGCGGCATCAACCTCGGCTTCCCGGTGAACAAGTAGGAGAGGATCTGGAATGACCATGCAGAACGGATCCCGGGCCGCCGATCCAGCCCGCGGGGCAGCGGTGCTGGCCGCTGACCGCGCGCACGTGTTCCACTCCTGGTCCGCCCAGGCCGGGCTGAAGCCGCTGGCGATAGCCCGGGCGGAGGGCTGCTGCGTCTGGGACTACGACGGCAGGCGGTACCTGGACTTCGCCTCTCAGCTCGTCAACGTCAACATCGGGCACCAGCACCCGAGGGTCACCGCGGCGATCGCCGAGCAGGCCCGGCTGCTGTGCACGGTGGCGCCGCAGCACGCCAGCGAGGCCAGGGGGGAGCTGGCCCGGCGGATCGCCGGGCTTGCGCCCGACGGGATGAGCAAGGTGTTCTTCACCAACGGCGGGGCGGACGCGAACGAGAACGCGATCCGGATGGCCCGGCTGCACACCGGCCGGGACAAGGTGCTCTCCACCTACCGCTCCTATCACGGCAACACCGGGGCGGCGATCACCTCGACCGGTGACCCGCGCCGCTGGCCGAACGAGTTCGCCACCGGCCACGTCCACTTCTTCGGGCCGTATCCGTACCGGTCCCCGTTCTGGTCCTCGGATGAGGCGCAGGAGCGCGACCGCGCGCTGGCGCACCTGGAGCAGGTGATCGCGTTCGAGGGACCGGCGACGATCGCCGCGGTCCTGCTGGAGACGATCCCCGGCACGGCCGGGGTCCTGGTCCCACCGCCGGGCTACCTGGCCGGGGTCAGGGAACTGTGCGACCGGCACGGGATCGTGCTGATCCTCGACGAGGTGATGGCCGGGTTCGGCCGGGCCGGGCGATGGTTCGCGTTCGAGCGCTACGACGTGCGGCCCGACCTGATCACCTTCGCCAAGGGGGTGAACTCTGGGTACGTTCCGCTCGGCGGCGTGGTGATCTCCGACGAGATAGCGGCGACGTTCGACGACCGGGTCTTCCCCGGCGGGCTCACCTACTCCGGTCACCCGCTGGCCTGCGCCGCCGGCGTGGCGGCGATCGACGCGATGCGCGACGAGGGGATCATCGAGAACGCCGACCGGATCGGGACCGAGGTCCTCGGCCCGGGCCTGCGCGAGCTGGCCAAGCGGCATCCGGTGATCGGGGAAGTCCGCGGGGCCGGCGTGTTCTGGGCGCTGGACCTGGTCTCCGATCGCGCGACCCGCGCCATGCTGGCACCCTACGGCGGCTCGTCGCAGGCAATGAGCGAGCTGACCGCCGCGTGCATGTCACGCGGGCTGATCCCGCTGACCAACTTCAACCGGCTGCACGTCGTGCCGCCGTGCACGATCAGCGACGGCGAGGCCAAGGAGGGCCTGGCGATCCTGGACGAGGCACTCACGGCCGCGGACCGCTTCTACGAGGGGACCGCGTAGGACGCCGATACCTGGCCGGGTACGGATTATCGCGCGGAGCCGGGCCGCAGAGAGACCCGGGTGCACTACAATTATGTACATGACCACAGTTCCCGTGGCAGAGGCCCGGCGGAACTTCTCGGCCCTGGTGGACCAGGCGCTCACCACTCATCAGCGGGTTCTCGTCACCCGTAACGGGGTTCCGGCGGTCTGGATGATCGCCGACGATGACTTCGAGTCGATCATGGAGACGCTCGACGTGCTGGCCGACGCGGCAGCGCTCCGCGATGTCGCTCAGTCGCGAGCAGATGCCGAGGAAGGGCGGTACGTGACGGCCGCCGAGATGGAGAAGATCCTCGCGGCCCGCGCGGAGGGGATCGACCTCGGGGACGACGCGGACGTCGTCGCGGGCATGCACGCTCGCGGATTGCCCGACGAGGTCTGCATGGCCACGCTGGACGCGCTCATCGCTGCCCGTCAGCAGGGGCGGTGAGCTACCGGGTCATTCTGCGCCCGGCAGCGGTGCGCTCTCTCCAGCGGATGCCCGAGAAGATCGCGTCCGCCTGCTGGGAGTTCATCCGCGGGCCGCTCGCCGAGAGCCCCCGCCGGGTCGGCAGGCCGCTTCTCCCGCCACTCGCACCGCAGTACTCAGCCCGCCGCGGGGGGTACCGCGTTCTGTACCTGATCGAGGATGAGCAGGTACAGGTCATCATCAACTCCATCGCCCATCGTGCCCATGCCTACCGCACCGGTCAGCGTCGTTAGCCCCGGCAGCCGGCCGTTCGAGGTCACCGGGCTCACAGCGCGGAGAACGCGTCCTCCAGCACGGACAGGCCCTCGTTCAGCAGGTCCTCGCCGATGACCAGCGGCGGCAGGAACCGGAGCACGTTGCCGAACGTGCCGCAGGTCAGCACCAGCACGCCGGCGGAGTGGCAGGCCTTCGCGACCGCGGCCGCCGCCCCGGCGTCCGGCTCCAGCGTGCCCGGGCGGACAAGCTCGATCGCGACCATCGCCCCGCGGCCGCGGACGTCCCCGATGACCGGGTGCTGCGCGGCCAGCGCCCGCAGCCGGGGGAGCATCACCTCTCCGATCCGTCGGGCGGCGGCCGGGAGGTCCTCCTTGCCCATGGTCTCGATCGCGCCGAGCGCGGCGGCGCAGGCGACCGGGTTGCCGCCGAAGGTGCCGCCCAGGCCGCCGGGATGGACCGCATCCATCAGCTCGGCCCGGCCGGTGACGCCCGCCAGCGGCAGCCCGCCGGCGATGCCCTTGGCCGTCGTGATCAGGTCGGGCACCACCCGCTCGTGGTCGACGGCGAACCAGTCGCCGGTGCGGCAGAACCCGGACTGGATCTCGTCGGCGACGAACACGATCCCGTTCTCCTTGCAGAACTCCGCCAGCCCGGGCAGGAACCCGTCGGGCGGCACCACGAACCCGCCCTCGCCCTGGATCGGCTCGATCACCACCGCGGCCACGTTCCGCTCACCGACCTGGGCGTGGATCAGGCCGGTCACCACGTCGAGTGCCTCAGCCCGGCACCGCTCCGGGCCGCCGGGCCAGCGGAACGGATAGGCCATCGGCATCCGGTACACCTCGGGCGCGAACGGGCCGAAGCCCTGCTTGTAGGGCATGTTCTTGGCGGTCATCGCCATCGTCAGGTTGGTGCGGCCGTGGTAGCCGTGATCGAAGACCACGACCGCGTTCCGGCCGGTCGCGTGACGGGCGATCTTGACCGCGTTCTCCACCGCCTCGGCACCGGAGTTGAACAGGGCCGAGCGCTTGTCGAAATCGCCGGGGGTGACCCTGGCCAGCTCCTCGCAGACCGCCACGTAGCCCTCGTACGGCGCCACCATGAAGCAGGTGTGGGTGAACCGCTCCACCTGCTCGGTGACCCTGGCGACGACCTGCTCGGCGCTGTTGCCGACCGAGGTGACCGCGATGCCCGAGCCGAAGTCGATGAGCGAGTTGCCGTCGGCGTCGAGCACGACGCCGCCTCCGGCCGCGGTGACGAACACCGGCAGCACGTGACTCAGGCCCCGCGCCACGCTGCGCTGGCGGCGCTCCAGCAGTTCCCTCGACCGTGGCCCGGGGATCTCGGTAACCAGACGGCGTTCCTGGGCGAGCGCGGGACCTCCCGCGGCAGAGGTATGTGTCATGACGTGACCCTATCGCCGGCCTGGCCGGCGATATAAGCGGTCACTGCCGCCGTGACCGGGCCGGATCCCGGGTGCCCCGGTGCCGGGCTGCTGCCTGCCCCGACCCGGCCTCCGGAAGCACTGGCGGGCGGGATCCGTACCACCGTTCGCAGCGCGGCCGTCCTATCCTCTCTGTGACGGTGGCCATCCATTTCCGCCTGGCGCGGAGGGGAGCAAGGGTCGTGCGTACACAGGTCGGGATCGTCGGCGCGGGGCCAGCCGGGCTGCTGCTCTCCCATCTGCTGCAGCTACGCGGCATCGACTCGGTGGTGCTGGAGATCCGCAGCCGTGACTATGTCGAGCAGCGAGTGCGGGCCGGCGTGCTGGAGCAGGGCACCGTGGACACGCTCGTCGCCTCCGGCGTGGGCGAGCGGCTGCTGCGGGAGGGGATGGTGCACCACGGCATCGAGCTGCGGTTCGGCGGCGCGCGGCACCGCATAGCGTTCGAGCGGCTGGTACCGGGCAGGGCGATCACCGTGTACGGGCAGCAGGAGGTGGTCAAGGACCTGATCGAGGCGCTGCTGAAGGCCGGCCGGGAGGTCTTGTTCGAGGTCAGCGACGTGACGATCCGGGGCGCCGACACCGCTAGGCCGCAGATCGGCTTCACTCACCGGGGCCGCGGGCTCGAGCTCGACTGCGACTTCGTCGCGGGTTGCGACGGCTTCCACGGCGTGTCCAGGGACGCCATCCCGCCGGGCGTGCTGCGGTACTTCGAGAAGGAGTACCCGTTCGCCTGGCTCGGCGTGCTGGCCCGGGTCGCGCCGTCGTCGCAGGAGCTGATCTACTCCAGCACCGACCGCGGCTTCGCCCTGCACAGCATGCGCACGCCCCAGGTCTGCCGGTTCTACCTCCAGGTGAGAGCACGCGAGGACATCGCCAACTGGCCGGACGAGCGAGTCTGGTCGGAGCTCAAGGCCCGGCTGGAGACCGTGCCGGGGTTCACCCTGGCCACCGGCCCGGTGCTGGAGAAGGGCGTCGCCGCGGTGCGAAGCTTCGTGGCCGAGCCGATGCAGTACGGCAGGCTCTACCTGGCAGGCGACGCCGCGCACATCGTCCCGCCGACCGGGGCGAAGGGCCTCAATCTGGCCGTGAACGATGTCCGGGTGCTCACCGAGGCGCTTAGCGCCTGGTACCGGGGCGGGGATACCAGCCTGCTGGAGGCGTACTCCGCCACCTGCCTGCGCCGGGTCTGGCGTGCTCAGCACTTCTCCTGGTGGATGACCGCGCTCATGCACAGGTTCGACGACTATGACGAGTTCGACCTGCGGCTCCAGCGCTCCTACCAGGAGTACGTCGCCAGGTCCGAGGCGGCCGCCACCTCGCTGGCAGAGAACTACGTCGGCCTCAGCCTGAGCTGATGACGCTGCCGACGGCCGGGGATCATGGAGGGGTGGAGGGAAGGGCACCCGCCGGCCTCTTCGGCGGGATCTTCGACCGCGGCGGCGCGGACACCAGCGACCGCGCCTGGCTGCAGGCGATGCTGGACACCGAGGCGGCGCTCGCCCGGGCGGCCGAGAAGGCGGGCCTTGCCCCTGCCGGGTCGGGCGGGGCGGTCACGGCGGCTGCCCGCGCGGACCGGTTCGACATCGATGAGCTCGGGCGGCTCGCCGCCGGAGCGGGCAACCCGGTCCCGGCGCTGGTCCGGGCGCTCACCCAGGCGGTGCCGGAGGCGGCGCGCGAGGCCGTGCACTGCGGTGCCACCAGCCAGGACATCATCGACACAGCCGCGATGCTGCTCTCCCGCCGCGCGCTGGGGGAGATCCTGGCCGACCTGGCCGCCGCCGCGGACAGCGCGGCGCGGCTGGCAGGCCGGCACCGGCAGACCGTCATGATCGGCCGGACCCTGCTTCAGCAGGCCGTTCCGGTGACGTTCGGCCTGGTCGCCGCCGGCTGGCTGGACGGGCTGGCGGATGCGGCGGCATGGCTGCGGCGGGTGCGCGAGGAGCGCCTCGCCGTCCAGTTCGGCGGGGCGGCAGGCACGCTCGCCGCGCTCGGCAGCGACGGGCCGCGCCTGGCCGCGGCGCTCGCCGCCGAGCTCGGCCTGCCGGAGCCGCCGCTGCCCTGGCACACCAGCAGGCTCCGGATCGTCGAGCTGGCCAGCGCGCTGGCGGCGGCCGGCGCGGCGCTCGGGAAGATCGCCAGGGACGTTACGCTGCTCGCCCAGTCCGAGGTCGCCGAAGTGACCGAGGCGGCGCCGGGCGGATCCTCGGCGATGCCGCACAAGCGCAACCCGGTGGCCTCGGTCGCGCTGCTCGGCTGCGCCCGGCAGCTACCGGGGCTGCTGGCCACCCTGGTCGCGTCCGCCGAGCAGGAGCACCAGCGCGCGGCCGGGGCCTGGCACGCCGAGTGGCAGCCGCTCACCGCGCTGCTCCGGCTGACCGGGTCGGCGGCGTCATGGGGCGCCGAGCTGCTGGCCGGGCTGCGCGTGGACGCCGCGCGGATGCGGGCCAACCTGGACGCGGCCGGCGGGCTGCCGATGGCCGAGCGGCTCGCGGCCCTGCTCGCGCCCGCCCTCGGCCGGCTGGCCGCGCATGACCTGGTGGCGCAGGCCAGCGCCCGGGCGGTCGCGGAGGGAACGGCGCTGGCGGCCGCGCTCGGGGGGATGCTCGAAGATGCGCGGCGGGGCGCCCCGGGCGCAAGCGGCGCGCGAGCCGCGCTGGCCGGGGCGGCTGAGCGGCTGGCTGAGGCCGGGATCGGTCCCGGCGAGCTGGCCCTCGCCCTCGACCCGGCCGGCTATCTCGGCGCGAGCGAGGCGTTCATCGACTCGGCGCTGGCCAGGCACGGGTATCAGGCATGACCGCGGACGCCCGGCCGGCGCGCGCGGGCTGCCGGGCTGCGCCCGGGCGGACGGCAGTGCTCACCAGCGGCGGGACCGGCGCCGGTAGCGCAGGTGCGGCAGGCCCGGGCCGGCCTGCTCCTGGTCCGCCGCGGACCGCCAGGCCCGCCCGACCTCCACGCCGCCGATGATCGAGAACGCCCGGATCCGGAGCACCGGCGCGCCCGGATCGCCTGGCGGGTCGACGTCGATCCGCCGGCCGCCCAGCAGGCAGCACCCGGTCACCTCGACCTCGATCCCCTCGGGCACCAGCACCCTGGTTCCGCCGATCACCGACACCTGGGTGAGCGTCACCACCGGGGTGGTCAGTTCCGCGTCGCCCAGGTCCAGGTCGGCGCCGCCGATCACGCTGACCGAGACGAGGTCGGCGCCGAGCCGACGCCGGCCCCGGATCCGCAGGCCGCCGATCGGGAACACATACCACTGCGGCCGGCCCGGCGGGCCGCCGTGCACCACGGTGCGCCCGGAGGCGGTCGCCGCCGGGCCCGCCGCGGCCTCCGGCGGGAGGTCGGCGACAAGCCGGTCCAGGTCCGGCCGGGTGCGCGCGGTGGCCGCGCTCTCCATCCGCTGCGAGAACTCCTCCTGCGTCAGCCGGCCCTCGCTGAAGGCGACGTTCAGCCGTGCGATGATCGCGTCACGCTCGGCGTCGGACGCCCGCACGGCCGGGGCGTCCTGCGGCTGCGGCGGAGGGGTGCCATAGCTCATCCTGGGTAGGGTACCGCGCCGGGCGGCCGGGACACGGTGCCGGGAACACCCCGGCGCGCTGCGAGGAGGTCGTGATGACACAGCCGGAGGCCGGCAGCACCGGGCTGACCGACCAGGAGCGCCGCGGGCAGGGCATGCGGATCCGGCGCGAGGTGCTCGGTGACGCGCACGTGGACCGGGCGCTGGCCGGGACGACCGGCTTCACCGCGCCGTTCCAGGACCTGATCACCCGGTATGCCTGGGGTGAGGTCTGGGCCCGCCCCGGCCTCAGCCGCGGTGAGCGCAGCATGATCACGCTCGCCTGCCTCGCGGCGCTGCGCCAGGAGGAGGAACTCGCGATGCACGTGCGCGCGGCGCTGCGCGGCGGCCTGACCGGGGATCAGATCGCCGAGGTGCTGCTGCAGGTCGCGATCTACGCCGGGGTCCCGGCGGCCAACCGGGCGTTCGCCATCGCCCAGCGGGTGCTCGCCGAGGCGGGGCCGGACGCGACGGACAGCACCGGGCGCGGCGCGGCCCGGGACGCCCGGCAGCGCGGGTAGCCGGCATCCGCACAGCTGTGCACTTGGCGGCCATACTTGGCTAAGGTGTGCAGCACGGGAGAGTCGAGAGGCAGGCGCGCGTTGGCGGAGATCGTGACACTGGCCGAGGCCATAGCCGAGGCGGTTCATGACGGTGACACGGTGGCGATGGAGGGGTTCACCCACCTGATACCGCACGCCGCGGGTCACGAGGTGATCCGGCAGCGGCGGCGCGACCTGACGCTTGTCAGGATGACCCCGGACCTGATCTACGACCAGATGATCGGCGCGGGCTGCGCGCGCAAGCTGGTCTTCTCCTGGGGCGGGAACCCGGGCGTCGGCTCCCTGCACCGGTTCCGCGACGCGGTCCAGAACGGCTGGCCGGGGCCGCTGGAACTGGAGGAGCACAGCCACGCCGGGATGGCCAACAGGTACGCCGCCGGCGCGTCCGGGCTGCCGTTCGCGGTGCTGCGCGGGTACCGGGGGACCGGGCTTGCCGGGCAGACGGCGAACATCGCCGAGATCACCTGCCCGTTCACCGGCGAGACGCTGACCGCGGTGGCGGCGCTGCGCCCGGACGTGGCGGTGATCCACGCCCAGCGCGCCGACCGTGCCGGCAACGTCCAGCTCTGGGGGATCATCGGGGTGCAGAAGGAGGCCGTGCTGGCGTCGCGGCGGTCCGTGGTCACCGTGGAGGAGGTCGTCGACGTGCTGGACTCGCGTCCGGGCGCGATCGTGCTGCCGTCCTGGGTGATCAGCTACGTGGCGGAGGTCCCCGGCGGCGCGCACCCCTCCTACGCGCTCGGCTACTCGGCCCGCGACAATGACTTCTACCTGGCCTGGGACGCGATCAGCCGGGACAGGGACGCGTTCACCCGGTGGCTGGATGAGAACGTGCACTCGGGAATCGTGACCCGATGACCGAACCGCCGGACTACACCGCTGACGAGATGATGACCATCGTCGCCGCGCGAGCGCTGCGGGACGGGATGACCTGCTTCGTCGGGATCGGCCGGCCGAGCGAGGCGGCCAACCTGGCCTCCGCGACGCACGCTCCCGGCCTGGTACTGATCTATGAATCCGGAACGATCGGCGCCAAGCCGGGCTTCCTGCCGCTGTCGATCGGCGACGGGGTGCTGGCCGAGACGGCCGACACCGTGGTCAGCGTCCCGGAGATCTTCAACTACTGGCTCCAGCCGGGCCGGATCGACGTGGGGTTCCTCGGGGCCGCGCAGATCGACAAGTACGGCAACATCAACACCACCGTCATCGGCGACTACCGGAACCCGAGGGTGCGGCTGCCCGGCGCGGGCGGGGCGCCGGAGATCGCGGCAAGCTGCCGCGAGGTGATCGTGATCCTTCGGCACTCGCGGCGGGCCTTCGTCGAGCGGGTGGACTTCGTCACCTCGGTCGGGTTCGGCGACGGGCCGGGCTGCCGGGAGCGGCTCGGCCTGACCGGAGCCGGGCCGCAGCGGGTGATCACCGACCTCGGCGTGCTGCGGCCGAGCCCGCGGACCTGCGAGCTCGTGCTCACGGAGGTCTACCCAGGGGTCCGCGTCCCGGAAGTCAGCGAGAGAACCGGCTGGGACCTGGCCGTATCCGACGACCTTGCCGAGGTGCCGCCCCCGGACCCGGCCGAGCTTTCGGCGCTGCGACGGCTCATCGCAGCCGCGCCGGCACTTGAAGGAGCAGCCCCATGACGACCGAGGTATCGCAGCGAGCCGGCGGATCAGGCGGGCTCCGGGTGCCGGCCTACCAGCGCCCGGCCGGCGTGCACCCGCCGCTGGACACCCCGGCCTACCGGTCCTCGCTGCTGCGCGCGCCGAAGCGGCCGCTGGTCCCGCTGCCGCACGCGCTGACCGAGGTCACCGGCCCGCTGCTCGGCGCGGAGCGGGTGTCCGCCACTGACGCCGATCTCACCACCCGGCACGGCGGCGAGCCGCTCGGCGAGCGGATCATCGTGACCGGCCGGGTCCTCGACTCCGACGGCCGGCCCGTCCCGGACACGCTGGTCGAGATCTGGCAGGCGAACGCCGCCGGGCGGTACGCGCACGCGGTCGACGACCACCCGGCGCCGCTCGACCCGAACTTCGACGGCGCCGGCCGGTGCATCACCGACAGCGAGGGCAGGTACCGCTTCGTCACCATCAAGCCCGGCGCCTACCCGTGGCGCAACCACCTGAACGCCTGGCGCCCGGCGCACATCCACTTCTCGCTGTTCGGCCGGGCGTTCACGCAGCGGCTGGTGACGCAGATGTACTTTCCCGGCGACCCGCTCTTCGCCCAGGACCCGATCTTCAACTCGGTGCCGGACCCGGCGGCCAGGAAGCGGATGATCGCCCGGTTCGACCTCGACCTGACCGAGCCGGAGTGGGCCCTCGGCTACCAGTGGGACATCGTGCTGCGCGGCCGGGAGCAGACCGTGTTCGAGCACGCCGGCCAGCGGGACGCGCGGGGGGGCCGGTGAGCGGGGCGGCGGCCAGGCAGGAAGGGCGGGAGAGCGAGCCGGCCGTCCGGCCCGACGGGGTGACGCCGTCGCAGACCGTCGGGCCGTTCTTCGCGATCGGGCTGCCGTGGCCGGACGGGCCGTTCGTGGTCGATGAGGGGGCGCCGGGCGCGATCGTGATCGCCGGCCGGGTGCTGGACGGAGCCGGCGACCCGGTGCCGGACGCGCTGGTCGAGACCTGGCAGGCCGGGCCGGACGGGCGCTTCTCCCACCCGGACGACCCGCGCGGCGATGCCGGGGACGACCCGCGGGGGGTGGCCGGGACCGTGCCCGGCAGCACCGGCGGGGGCGGCTCGCCCGCCGCCCGGTTCCGCGGGTTCGGCCGGTGCCCGACCGACGCCGGCGGCCGGTTCCGGGTCGTCACGCTCCGCCCCGGGCCGCTGCCGTGGCCCGGCGGCGGCACCGAGGCCCCGCACCTGGACGTGTCGGTGTTCGCCCGGGGGCTGCTGGACCGGGTGGTCACCCGGATCTACTTCGCCGACGAGCGCGACGCCAACGCCGCCGACCCGGTGCTGAACTCGATCGCCGACCCGGCCCGCCGGGAGACGCTGATCGCCATCCCCGAGCCCGGCGCCGGGCATGGCGACGAGCGGCCCGCAGCCTACCGGTTCGACGTGCGGCTGCAGGGTGCCAGGGAGACCGTGTTCTTCGACCTCTAGGAAGTCCAGCCCTCATGATCGCGGACGCTTTCCCATGAATTCCATGGGAAAGCGTCCGCGATCATGAAGCAGAGCTGCCGAGCGGGAGCGGGCCACGGGCGGCGTGAGCCGCCGGAGACCCAGGCCAGCGGCTGAGTTTCGCGGAAGCCTCCCGGGCACCCGGCAGGTCGCGTGCGGAACCGCGGCGCCCGCTCATGCCGTCTCAGTAACGTGAGACATCCGACCGGGCGGTCGGCGGCGGCAGCGGCCGCTGCCGCCGCCATCGTCGCGGCGAGCCTTGTCACGGCGGGCTGCGGGACGGCGCCGGCCCGGCCGGTCGGCGGTGGCCGGCCGGCCCGCGGCAGCGGCGAGATCGTCGGCGTCGCCGCGCGGGTCCCCGCCGTCAGCGCCCGGCAGCTTGCCGCCGCGGACACCCAGTTCGGGCTGGACCTGCTGAGCGCCTGGTGCCGGGCCGAGCCGCAGGGCAACATCGTCTTTTCGCCGTCGAGCCTGGCCAGCGGGCTGGGCATGGCCTACCTGGGCGCCCGGGGCGCGACCGAGCAGGCGATGGCCCGGGTGCTGCACCTGCCGCCGCCCGCCCGCCGCCTGCTGGCGGAACTGCGGTCCAGGACCGCGGCGCTGCGCGGGCTGGACTCACCGGGCGTCACCGTGACCGGAAGCGACCGGGCCTGGATCGACCCGGCCCTGGTGAGGGCCACCCGCCACAGCTACCTGAACGCGGTCGCGACCGGCTACCGGGCCGGGGTATGGCGCGCCCCGCTGCTGACCAGGCCCGTCCTCGCGGCGCGGCAGATCGACGCGGCGATCGGCGCCGCGACCCGAGGGCACATCCCGCGGCTGGTCAGCGCCGGGCAGCTACGGGGTGTCGGCTGGGTGCTGACCGACGCCCTCTACCTGAACGCGCGCTGGGCGCGGCCGTTCCAGGCCAGCATGACCGGCCCGGGGCAGTTCCGGACGGCCGCCGGCCGCAGCGTGACCGCCCGGTACCTGAACGGCGGCGGCTACCGCTACACCACCCTCGGCGGGTGGACCGGCGTGGCGCTGCCCTACCGGGGCGGGAAGCTGACGATGCTGGCGCTGCTGCCCGCCGCGGGAGCGGCAGGCGGCACCGGGACGGCCACGGCGGGCTGCCCCTCGCTGACGGCGGCGCAGCTTGGCGCGATCGAGGCGCGCCTGGCGCCCGGCCCGGCGGGCTCGCCCGGCCCGGCGGGACCGGCGGGACCGGCGGCCTCGGCGAGCATCGCCCTGCCCAGGATCAGCCTCAGCACGAAGGCCCAGCTCAACGGGCTGCTCAGCCGCCTCGGCATGGGGATCGCGTTCACCCCGGCGGCCGACTTCACCGGACTATCCGGTCAGGCCTGCTGCATCGGCTTCGTCGAGCATGCCGCGACGCTCACGGTAGCCGAGAAGGGCACCGTGGCCAGCGCCGCCACGGCGGTCGGAGTGCTGCCGTCGTCACTGGAGGTCGCCGGGCCGCCAGTGATCCGGTTCGACCGGCCGTACCTGCTGGTGATCGCCGACACCGTGACCGGCGAGCCGCTGTTCCTCGCCCGGGTGGCGAACCCGCTGGCCGGCTGACCACGGCGACGACCGGCCCGGCCCATGCGAGCCGGCGGGAGGTTCCGTTCTGTGCCCTGTGTGATAGGGATGGCCGTGTCCAGATGATGGGGGAGGTCGCATGCTGCCCTGGTCCGCCGATCTGTCCGGCCAGATCGAGGAGCACGTCATCGCAAGCGAGCTGCTGCGCGGCAACCCGCTCGGCGACCCGCACGAGCGGCCGCTGTGGGTGTACCTGCCGCCAGGCTACGACGCCGACCCCGACCGGCGGTACCCGTCCGTCTACGTGATCCAGGGCTACACCGGGCACATCGCCATGTGGCGGAACCGGACGCCGTTCCGGCAGCCGTTCCCGGAGACCGCCGACCAGGTGTTCGCCCGCGGCGATGCGCCGCCCGCCCTCGTCGTCTACGTGGACGCCTGGACCAGGTACGGCGGCAGCCAGTTCGTGGACTCGCCCGGTACCGGGCGATACCACTCCTACCTATGCGACGAGGTCGTGCCGTGGGTGGACGGGCACTACCGGACGCTGCCGGAACCCGCGCACCGGGCGATCATGGGCAAGTCCAGCGGCGGGTTCGGCGCCATGATCACGCCGATGCTGCGGCCCGACCTGTTCGGGGCACTCGCCACGCATGCGGGCGACTCGCTCTACGAGCACTGCTACCTTCGCGAGTTCGGGGATGCCGTCCGGCTCCTGCGCGACTACGACGGTGACATCTGGAAGTGGTGGGGCGACTTCACCTCCCGGGTGCCGTTCACCAAGGAAGCCGACATGCACCTGCTCGGGCTGCTCGGCGTGGCGGCGTGCTTCTCCGCCCGCGACGACGGCAGCGTGGACCTGCCGTTCGACACGCGGACCGGGGTGATCCGCCCTGAGGTGTGGGAACGGTGGCTGGCTCTCGATCCGGTCCGGATGGTGCCGCGCTACGCGCAGGCGCTGCGGTCGCTGCGGGCGATCTGGATCGACGCCGGGACCAGGGATGACTTCTTTCTCGACCTGGGCGCTGAGGCGTTCAGGGCGGCGCTGGCCGACATCGGGGTGGCCGGCGACGTGGTGAGGTTCGAGCTGTTCGACGCCACGCACGCCGCCATCGACTACCGCTACCCGCTCTCGCTGGCCTGGCTGTGCCAGCGGATCTCGGCCTGACCGCGGAATGTTGCGGCAGATGTGAACGCAGGGGCCCGCGCAGCCGTGGTGATGGGTGAGACACCACCCATGACCATCTGGTGAACGGGAGAAACTCCGATGCGTATCCGATGGTGGGCGGCACCGTGCCTGGCCGCTGTCGCGGCGATGACGGTGGCCGCATGCGGCGGCTCATCTCCGAGCAGCACGCCGAGCACGCACGCCGCGACCGGAAAGCCGGCCGCGCACACCTCCGGCTCGTCGACGTCGGCGGCCGGGATCAAGACCATGTCGACGAGCAAGGGGACGGTCCTCGCCAGCGCGCAGGGGCGCACCCTCTACTGGTTCGCGATCGACACTCCGACCAAGTCCAACTGCACCGGGACCTGCGCCCAGTACTGGCTGCCGCTCACCGGTAAGCCGAGCGCCGCAGCGGGCGTGTCGCTACCGGGAAAGTTCGGCACGATCAAGGACTCGAACGGCAAGACGCAGGCCACCTATGACGGCCACCCCCTCTACCTCTATGTCGGCGACACGGCGGCCGGGCAGGTCACCGGCAACGGCCTGAACCTGTCAGGCGGGCTGTGGTGGGCGATGACCCCGTCCGGGGCCAAGCTTGCCGCGCACGCTGCGCCGACGCCGTCGAAGTCGAGCTCGGGCGGAGGCTACGGAGGGTACTGACCGGCAGCTTCTCGCTCAGGATTGGCCCTCCCCGGCGGGGAGAGCCCGTGCGGCCGGGCTGAACAGCCCGGCCGCACGGGTATGTACCGGGCATGCGGCAGGCGCAGGAGCAGGGACGGGCCGGGGGAGCGGACCAGGCCGTGCGCCAGGGCCACAGCCTGCTGGTCATCTACGCGGCGCTGATGCTGGCGGTGCTGCTCGCGGCGCTAGACCAGACCATCGTGTCGACCGCGCTGCCCACCATCGTGGGCGACCTGGGCGGGCTGAGCCACCTGTCGTGGGTGGTCACCGCCTACATCCTGGCCTCGACCGCCTCCACGCCGCTGTGGGGCAAGCTCGGCGACCAGGTTGGCCGCAAGCGGCTCTTCGAGATCGCCATCGTGATCTTCCTGGCCGGCTCGGCGCTGTGCGGCGTGGCGCACAGCATGCTGGAGCTGATCGGGTTCCGGGCGTTCCAGGGCATCGGCGGCGGCGGCCTGATCGTGCTGGCTCAGGCGATCATCGGGGATGTCGTCCCGGCCCGGGAGCGCGGCAGGTACCAGGGGGCGTTCGGTGCCGTGTACGGGGTGTCGAGCGTGGCCGGCCCGCTGCTCGGCGGGTTCTTCGTGGACAACCTCAGCTGGCGCTGGGTGTTCTATGTCAACCTCCCGGTGGGCGTCATCGCGCTGCTGATCATCGCAATCACGCTGCCGGCGACCGGCGGGCGGCAGCGGCATCGCATCGACTACCTGGGCACTGCCCTGCTGGCCGGCTCCGCCACCTGCATCGTGCTGTTCACCTCGTGGGGCGGCACGACCTACGCCTGGGGCTCGGGCGTGATCGTCGGGCTGGCCGCCGCCGCCGCCGTGCTCGCCGCCGCCTGGTGGTGGTCGGCCGGCCGGGCCGCGGAACCGGTGATGCCGCGCAGGCTGTTCCGCGACCGGGTGTTCTCGGTGAGCGCGGCGATCGGGCTGGTGGCCGGCTTCGCGATGTTCGGCGCGCTCGCCTACCTGCCGCTCTACCTGCAGGTCGTGCACGGGGTGTCGGCGACCATCTCCGGCGTCTACCTGCTGCCCATGGTGATCGGCATGCTGCTGACCTCGGTGACCAGCGGCCAGCTCATCTCCCGGCTGGGCCGGTACAAGGTGTACCCGATCGCCGGCACGGCCGTCCTGACCGTCGCCATGCTGCTGCTCTCCCGGCTCTCCGAGACGACGCCGACGCTGCTGATGGACGCCTACTTCTTCATCCTCGGGCTCGGCCTCGGCCTGATCCTGCAGGTGCTGGTGATCGCCGTGCAGAACTCGGCAGACTACGCCGACCTGGGCGCGGCAACCTCCGGGGCCACCTTCTTCCGGCAGATCGGCGGGTCGTTCGGGGTGGCCATCTTCGGCTCGATCTTCTCCAGCCGGCTTGCTGCCGAGCTCGCCGTTGAGCTGCACGGGATCAGCCTGCCGCCGGGATTCCGGCCGTCCGCCGCCGAGGCGAACCCCGCCGCCGTGCACCGGCTGCCCGCGGCCCTGCTGGCCAGGATCCTGCACGCCTACTCGCTCTCCTTCCACACCGTGTTCCTTGTCGCGGTGCCGGTCGCGGCGGCGGCCTTCGTGCTGAGCTGGTTCCTGCCAGAGGTGCCGCTGCGGGTCACCGCCGGGGCGCCGGACCTCGGCGAGAGCCTCGGCGCGGTGTCGGCGCAGCGCTCCTCCGTCGAGGAGGTGGAGCGCGCGCTCGTCCGGCTTGCCGACGGCGACCTGCGGCGGAAGGGCTACGAGAGGATCGCCGAGCGGTGCGGGCTCGGGCTGCCCGGAGGCAGCTGCTGGGTCCTTGCCCGGCTGGCCAAGCGGGGCCCGCTCGCGGGCCCGGACCTGGCCGCGCAGGCCGGGGTCAGCGTGGAGTACGGCAGGCCGTACGTCGACCGGCTCGCCGATGCCGGCCTGGTGCAGCGACGTGACGGGATGCTGGAGCTGACCGCGGCCGGCCAGCTTGCCGCCGAGAAGGTGTTCGCAGCGCGCCGGGAGGGCCTGGAGAGCCTGCTCGCCGGGTGGTCGCCGGAGCAGCACGCCGACCTGGCCGCGATGCTGGACAGGCTGTCACGGGCGCTGCTCGGCGAGGATGCCGACCGGCACCTGATCCGCAGCTGACCTCGTCAGCGTCCGCTGTCTGCCGCAGAATGGCGGGATGCGGGCTGACGTGGTGGTGATAGGCGCCGGGGCGCTCGGGCTCAGCACCGCGCTGCACTGCGCGCTGCTCGGCCGGGACGTCGTGGTCGTGGAGCGGCATGCGGCCGGGTCGCAGGCATCCGGCAGGGCTGCCGGCCTGTTCAAGTCGGTGCAGGCCGACGCGCTGCGCACGGGGCTCGCCCGGCGCAGCATCGAGAAGGCCCTGACCTGGGAGGAATGGGCGGGCGTGCCGCTGGAGGTGGCGCGCTCGGGCAGCTTCCTGGTCGCCCGCACCCCGCTGCACCGGGACTACCTGCGCCGCGAGGCCGGCCAGTCGCGCGGCTGGGGCGCCGATGTCCGCGAGGCCGGCCCGGCCGACCTGGCTGGACGGGCTGGCTACTTCGCGCCCGCCGGGGCGCTGGAAGCGCTCTGGTGCCCCGAGGACATCTACATCGAGGAGCCGGCCAGCCTGGTCCGGGCTTATGCGGACGCCTGCCGCGGCCACGGCGTCACGATACTGGAGTCCGAGGCCGCGGTCGGGGTTCCGATGGCCGGCGGCCGGGTGGCGGGCGTTGCGACCGCATCCCGGTCGGTCAGCGCTCCGGTGGTGGTGGACGCGGCCGGCGCCTGGGTGGCTCAGGTGGCCGCGCTGGCAGGCGCCCGGATCGCGGTGGCGCCGGTGCGGCACCAGCTTCTGATCACCGAGCCGGCCGCGGACATCGACCCCGGTGCCCCGATCGTCCGGGTGGTGGATGCCGCGGTCTACCTTCGCCCGGCTCGCGGCGGGCTGATGCTGGGCGGCTTCGAGGCGGGCCCGCTGCCGCTGGATCCCCGGTCCCAGCCGGACGGGTTCAGCACCGACGACGTGCCGCTCGACCTGTCCGTGCTGAGGCGCCTGGGCAGCCAGGTGGCGGCCGAGGTGCCGGCGGCCGCGTCGGCGGCGGTCGCCGAGCACCGCGGCGGGATGTTCACGATGAGCCCGGACGGCCGGTTCGTCACCGGCCCGGTGCCCGACGCCCCCGGCCTCTGGGTGGCCAGCGGGTGCAACGGCTCGGGGTTCTCCTCCTCGCCTGCTATCGGGGAGGCGCTCGCGAGCTGGATCGTCCGCGGCGAGCCTGCGTGCGGGCTCGGCGCGCTGGGCCCGGGCAGGTTCGGCGCGCTGACCGACGACCTGCTGGTCAGCCGGGGAGTCTGGCAATACGAGCACTACTACGACCCCGCTGACCCGAAGCTGCCGGCGTAGCCACTGGCGCGACGCACCGAGGATGAGAATGTCTCGCTGCCAGCGCCGGGGCAAAGTGACGCGGCGGGCGTACGATCGGGTGCCATGGCACGTCCGGGCGAGCAGGCCGCCGCAGACGGTTTCGATACCGAGGCGCGGGACGCGCGGGACACGGGGGACGCGGGGGACGCGCGGGACGCGGGGGACGCGCATGGCAGGCGGGAGACGCCGGAAGTGCCTGACCCGGGGGATGACCCGGCGGCCCGGTCCGGCGAGGTCATCAGCGTCCGCTACCTGCAGGTGCAGACCACGACGGACTCGCGGGCCGAGGCCATGGATCTCGCTCACGCCGCGGTCGCGGCCAGGCTCGCCGCATGCGCTCAGGTGGCGGGCCCGGTCGCCAGCACGTTCTGGTGGGAGGACAGCCTGGAGCGGGCCGAGGAGTGGCTGGTGATGCTCAAGCTGCCGGCGGACCGGTATGCCGAGCTTGCCGAGTTCATCAGCGAGCGGCACAGCTACGACGAGCCCGAGATCGTCGCCACGCCGATCGTGGCCGGCTCGCCGTCCTACCTAAGCTGGATAGCGGAGGAGACCCGGCCGGAAGCCGGATAGCGCCGGGCGCAGCGCCGGAGGTGACGGTGGTCGCAGCCATAGAGGTCCCGCCGCGCGATGACGGACTGTTCGGCCCCGGGTCGGTCACCTGGCGGATCATGCGCGAGCCGGTCATGTGGGTGGCCGGCGTCCGTGCCCTGTACCTGCAGGCGCTGCACCCCAGGGTGATGCGCGCCACCTGGCAGAACACCTCCTTCGCCGACCGCCGCCAGGCCTGGGGGCGGTTCATCCGCACCACCGAGTACATCGGGGTCAGGACCTATGGCAGCACGGCCGAGGCGGAGCGGGCCGGGCGGCGGGTCAGGAAGATCCACGCCTCGCTGACCGGCGTCGACGCCGACGGCAGCATGATCCGGCTGGACGAGCCGGACCTGCTGCTGTGGGTGCACTGCGGGGAGATCTCGTCGTATGCGGAGATCGCCCGCCGCAGCGGGATGCCGCTGTCCGCCGCCGACCTGGACGCGTTCGTTGACGAGCAGCGCCGCAGCGCCGCCCTGGTCGGCCTGGATCCGGCCGCGGTGCCCGCCAGCATGGCCGGCCTGGACGCCTACTACGAGAAGGTGCGGCCCGCCCTGTATGCCTGCGCCGAGGCGAGGGAGGCGCTCCGCGCCTCGTTCCTGATCCCCGTGCCCGCTCACCTGCTCCCGCTCAAGCTGGCGCTGCCGGGACTGAACGCGCTCGGGTTCGCCACCCTGCCGCGCTGGGCGCGCCGGCTGTACGGGACTCCCGGCACCCCGCTGACCGACGCGGCGGCGACCGCCGCGCTGGTCGCCGCCTACCGGTCCACGACCAACATCCCGCCGCGGCTGCTGTACCTGCCGGCCACGATCGCGCGGCGGCGGCGGCTGCGCGACCGGCAGCGCGCTGCCGCCTGACGGCTATCCGGCAGCGGGCACGTTCCAGGAGCTGATCACCGGCTGCTCGTGCTCGGTGCCGAGGACGCAGAAGGTACCCGGATCGGGGTGGCTCAGCAGCCGCCCGCCTGCGGGCTCAAGGCCCAGCCACCGCGCGGTGAGGACGCGCAGCAGGTGACCATGGGCGACCAGCGCCACGTCACCGTCCGCGAGCAGCGGCCTTACCCGTTCCAGAACGCGGTCGCACCGCGCGCCGACCTGGGCCAGCGACTCCCCAGGGTGGGCCGAGTCGCCGGGGATGACGCCGTCCCGCCACAGATTCCAGCCCGGCCGGCCCGCCAGGATCTGCTCGGTGGTCACCCCCTCGTAGCCGCCGTAGTCCCACTCCTGCAGGTCCGGGTCGACCGTCGCGCCGCCCAGGCCCGCCAGCTTCGCGGTGCGCTCGGCCCGCTGCGCCGGGCTGGTGAACGCGGCGGTGATCCGCCTGCCGGCCAGCGCTGTCCCGAGCCGCGCCGCGGTCGCCTCGCCGCGGGCGGTAAGCGGGATGTCGGTCCGCCCGGTGTGCCGGCCGGACTCGCTCCAGGCCGTCTCGCCGTGCCGGATCAGGATCAGCTCTCCCCGCGGTGCTCCCATGGCCCACCATCATCGCTGACGGGCCTGACGGCCGGCATCGCGGCGGGCCTGATGCGCTAGGGGAGCGTGAGGATCTCGTGGCCGTCGGCGGTGACCAGGACCGTGTGCTCGAACTGCGCGGTGCGCTTGCGGTCCCGGGTGACCGCAGTCCAGCCATCCGGCCACACGTCGTACTCGATCGTGCCCAGGGTGAGCATCGGCTCGATCGTGAACGTCATTCCCGGCTCCATGATCACGTCGATGTCCGGGTCATCGAAGTGCGGGACGACCAGCCCCGAGTGGAACGTGCGGCCGATGCCGTGGCCGGTGAAGTCGCGGACGACGCCGTAGCCGAACCGCCGGGCATAGGACTCGATCACCCGGCCGATGGCGTTCAGCGGGCGGCCAGGGGCCACCGCGCGGACCCCCCGCATCATCGCCTCCCGGGTCCGCTCGACCAGCAGCCGCGACTCCTCGTCCACCTCGCCGGCCAGGAAGGTGGCATTCGTGTCGCCGTGCACCCCGCCGATGTAGGCGGTGATGTCGATGTTCACGATGTCCCCGTCGGCGATCACGGTGTCGTCCGGGATGCCGTGGCAGATCACCTCGTTCAGCGATGTGCACAGCGACTTGGGATAGCCCCGGTAGCCGAGCGTGCTGGGGTAGGCGCCATGGCTGATGAGGAACTCATGGCCGATCCGGTCGAGGTCGTCGGTGGTCACGCCGGGCCTGACGTGCCGCCCGACCTCGGCAAGCGCCTGCGCGGCGATCCGGCCCGCCACCCGCATCGCGGCGATCGTCTGCGGATCCTTGACCTCCGGCTCGCCCAGCCTGGGCTGCTTCCTGCCGACGTACTCGGGCACAGCGATCCCGGCGGGAACCTGGCGCATCGGGGAGACCCGGCCCGGCTGGAGGATGGTGGCCATGATCTGGGAGTGTAGTTGCCATGGAGACTCCGCAAGATGAGCGGCGCTGGTGGTACTGCCTGAAGCACAAGGCCGTGGAAGCGGACGCGGGATGCAGGGGCCGGGACCGGCTGGGCCCGTACCGGTCGGCCAACGAGGCCGCTCGCGCGCTGGAGACTGTCCGGGAGCGCAACAGGGAGTGGGAGGCGCAGGACGACGACTGAGCCCGGCTGCCGGTATCGTGATCGGCAGCGGCGACAATGCCTGAAGGGGCGCTGCAGTGACCGAGAACCAGCCCGGCAATGACCTGCCATCCGCGGCAGAGGCGCGGATGGCGGAGATCCGGGCCTCCGGAACGTGGGGGTCGGCCCTTACCGCCGACGAGTTCACCGCGATCCGCAGCGTGGGGTTCGAGCCGGCCGGCCAGGTGCTGGGCGCGGCGGTCTACAACCTCGGCTACACCGGGGGGTACGCCTGCCCGGGAGCCTGGGCCGGGTACGGCGGGTTCACCTCGTCCTACCGCAGCGTCACGGCGGTATCCAGCACCGGGATGGCCGGATCGTTCGGCCCGCTGGTGGCCACCATGTACGAGGCGCGCCGGACGGCGCTGCGCCGGATGTCGGAGGAGTGCGCGGAACTCGGCGGCCACGGCGTGGTCGGCGTGCTGCTGAGCATCGGCGCGTTCCCGGCCGGCGGCCTGGAGTTCAAGGCGATCGGCACCGCGGTCCGCGCACCGGGCGGCGTGGCGCTGCGCGAGCCGTTCACATCCGGCCTGTCCGGCCAGGACTTCGCCAAGCTGGTCATGGCGGGCTGGGTGCCGGCCGGCCTGGCCCTCGGAATCTCGGTCGGTGCCCGCCACGACGACTGGCTGACCTTCAGCCAGACCCGGTGGGGAGCCGGCAACACCGAGGTGAGCGGTTATACCGAGCTTGTCAACGCGGTCCGGCACGACGCGCGCGGTCAGCTTGAGCGGGATGTAGCCCGGCTCGGCGCCGAGGGAGTGGTGGTCTCCTCCATGGACATGCGGGTCGCGGAGCGCGAGTGCACGATGCAGGAGCACCGCAAGGACCACATCGTGGAGGTGACCATCGTGGGTACCGCCATCGCGCGGTTCTCCCGGGCGCGCGGCCCGGCGCTGCCGTCCAGCCTCGCGATCCTCTCCCTCGACCCGCAGCGCCGCCAGGCTGCCCGGGTCCGGCTCGGCGCGACGATGGCAGCCGGCGCGGAGCGGAACAAGTTGAGCCAGAACGCACCCCAGGGGGCGACATGACCGAGCAGCAGTCCACCGACCTCGGCGTACTCGGAGTCCCGCAGGACGCGATGCGCCGCCTCGCCGAGCTGCAGCCCGGGCGGGCCGGCGCGATCTTCACCTCTGATCTGTCCGTCAACGAGTTCCTGCTGGTCCGGGAGGTCGGGTTCCGTCCGCTGGGACTTGTCCTCGGCAGCTCGATCTACCACGTGGGGCTGCAGGTCGGCCGCTGGGGCCGGAACCAGGAGCTGGACGTGCTGTCCCAGGCCATGTACCACGCCAGGGAGCTGGCGATGAGCCGGATGGAGGCGGAGGCGCAGGCGCTCGGCGCCGACGGGGTCGTCGGCGTCCGGCTGGACGTGGAGATGAAGGAGTTCGGCGCGGACATCGCCGAGTTCATCGCGGTCGGCACGGCGGTGCACGCCGAGGACGGCGCGGGCGGGGGCGGCGTGACGAACTGGCGCAACAACAAGGGCCTGCCGTTCACCTCGGACCTGTCCGGGCAGGACTTCTGGACGCTGATCCGGGCCGGCTACGCGCCGCTCGGCATGGTGATGGGCTCGTGCGTGTACCACATCGCACACCAGCGGTTCGGCAGCAAGATGGGCAACATCGGCCGCAACGTGGAACTCGAGCAGTTCACCCAGGCCCTGTACGACGCCAGGGAGCTGGCGATGAGCCGGATGCAGAAGGAGGCCGAGGACCTGCACGCGGAGGGGATCGTCGGGGTCCAGCTGCGCCAGCACAGCCACACCTGGGGGTCGCACACCACGGAGTTCTTCGCGATCGGCACCGCGGTCCGGCCGCTGCGCGAGGACCACGTGATCGAGCGCCCAACCATGGTCCTCAGCCTCGACGCCTGAGCTTCAGCCGCGAGCCGTGGGCACCCGGTCAGCCGGTTGGCGTGCCGCTCACGGCGTCAAGAAGCCGGGCGAGGCGGGAGCGCAGCCCGCCGCGTGACTCGCTCCGTTCCGCGGCGGCCGAGCTGACCAGGTGCTGCGCCGCGTCGAACGAGACCGGTGCCACGCCCGGCGCGACCGTGAGGTAGTCGTGCGCAAGGTCGTCGAGCTCAGCGTCGCCCTGGTCGATCGCCAGGATGGTGGCGCCGGTCTTCCGGGCGTCGTGCACCCGCTCCAGCAGCGGCGCGGGCGCCGCCTCCGGGCTGACCACCAGCAGCCGCTCACCGCGGCGCGCCTCCTCCAGCCGGGCCAGGCTGACGCTCAGGTGCGGCGGCGCACCAGGCGGCGGAGCCCACCGCACCAGGGTGGGCGCGAGCTCGGGCAGGCCGGCCAGCTCGCTCTCCTGGTCCAGGTGGGCGGCCAGGTGCCAGGGCTCGTCATCGGGGGTGCCGACGAGCAGCAGCCCGCCGCTGGAGCGCGACATCGCGCCGGTCCCGCGCAGCGAGCGGGCGAACTCCCGGGTCCGCGCCATCCACGCGCTCGATCCGAGCAGCGCCCGCAGCGCGGCGACCTGGTCGGCATCCATTCCCCTATGGTGACCCGGCCGGCCCTCCGGCGTCTGCGAGGATCGGAAGATGCGCGCAGACGAGATCCCGGCAGAACTGGCAGATCGGGCGGCAGCCCTGGTGGTGGGCATCCTCGGCGGTACCGGTAATCAGGGCAGGGGCCTTGCCCTGCGCCTGGCCAGGGCCGGCAACAGGGTGATCATCGGCTCCCGTGACCCGGACCGCGCGCGGGCCGCGGCGGCGAGCATAGGCGATCCTCCGCAGGTCACCGGAGCCGGAAACGAGGACGCGGCGGCCGGCGCCGACGTCGTGATCGCCGCCGTGCCGTGGGAGGGTCACGCCGGGCTGCTCGCCCGGCTGGCCGGCCCGCTGGCCGGCAAGATCCTGATCGACTGCGTCTTCCCGGGAACGTTCGACGCCCGCGGCGCTCACGTCGAGCGGGTGCCGGAGGGAAGCGCGGCTGAGCAGGCCGCCGCGATCCTCCCGGAGACCACCGTGGTGGGCGCGTTCCATCACGTTTCCGCGGTGCTGCTGCTCGACCCGGACGTGGCGTCGCTGGACCAGGACGTGATGGTGGTCGGCGACGACCGGGCCGCGACCGACCTGGTCCAGGCCCTGGCCGCCCGGCTGCCCGGAGTCCGGGGCGTGTACGCCGGGCGGCTGCGCAACTGCGGCCAGGTGGAGGCCCTGACGGCGAACCTGAACTCGGTCAACCGCCGCTACAAGGCCCACGCCGGGATCCGGGTCACCGACATCTAGGCACCGCCAAGCCGGCGGCCACGGTCATGAGTAACTGTGTCCCGGATCCGGGAACGCGCCGGAGACGACCTCCTCCGCGAACTCGCGGACCGCGTGACCGAGAACGCCCGCCACGTCGGCATAGCGCTTGACGAACCTGGCTGTCCTCGGCGAGAGCCCGGCCATGTCCTGCCACACCAGGACCTGCGCGTCGCAGCCGGGCCCGGCGCCGATCCCGATCGTCGGGATGGTCAGGCTGGCGGTGACCCGCTCGGCCAGGCTGGCCGGCACCGCCTCCAGGACGACCGCGAACGCGCCAGCGGCCTGCAGCGCCTTCGCGTCGTGCAGCAGCCGGTCGCCGTCCTCGCCGCGGCCCTGCACCCGGTATCCGCCGAGCACGTTCACCGACTGCGGGGTGAGGCCGAGGTGCGCCATCACCGGGACGCCGGCCGCCACCAGTTCCTCGACCTGGCGGATGACCCGGTAACCGCCCTCAAGCTTGACCGCGTGCGCGCCGGCCTCCTTGAGGAACCGGCTCGCGGTCGCCAGGGCTGCCTCGGGCGAGGCCTGGTAGGAGCCGAACGGCAGGTCCGCGACCACCAGCGCCCTGCTGCTGCCGCGCACCACGGCCGCGGTGAGCGGCAGCAGCTCGTCCACGGTGACCGGAAGGGTCGTCTCGTGGCCGTATACGACCATCGCGGCCGAGTCGCCCACCAGCAGCACCGGGATCCCGGCGTCGTCGAAGATCCGGGCGGTCAGCGCGTCGTAGGCGGTGAGCATCGGCCACTTCTCGCCGCGCTGCTTGGCAGCGGCGATATCGCGCACCGTGATGCGGCGCGGCTGACGGCCGCCGTAGAGCGGCTCGGGCTGGAGCCCGCGGCTGGCGGCTGGCGGGCTCTCGCTGGCGGCTGGCGGGCTCTCGCTGGCGGCCGGCTGCTCTGGCTCTGCGGTCCGCGCGCTTGTCGCGGCCGGGTCCTGGGCTGGCGTGCCGGAAGGGGGCTCAGGCATGGCGATCCTCCGCGTCTCGAGGCGCTCGCTCGGCGTCCCCGGACACTCCGATCATGACACAGGTCGCCGAAAAATCAGTCGCGACCCGGGAATGAATTGCGATACGGTCCTGTTCCGTATCGATAGCTCGACTTCCGGTCCGGCCGGACCGGCCCGGTACCCGGACAACACCGGGGCGCGGGGGAACCTTCCCGATCAACTGCAGGGGACCCATGGATCAGAACACGATTCACCGGCGCCGCTGGACCATCCTCGGCGTCCTCGTCGTCAGCCTCATCGCCATCGTGCTGGACAACACGGTCCTGAACGTGGCGCTCAAGACCATCGCCGAGCCCAGGCCCGCCGGCATCGGCGCCAGCCAGAGCCAGCTTGAGTGGGGGATCAACTCCTACACGCTGGTGTTCGCCGGACTGCTGTTCACCTTCGGCATCCTCGGTGACCGGTTCGGCCGCAAGCGCCTGCTGATGATCGGCATGGCGCTGTTTGGCATCTTCTCCCTGCTCACCGCCTACTCCCGCAGTCCAGACCAGCTCATCTGGGCGCGCGCGGCGATGGGCTTCGGCGCGGCTGCCGTGATGCCGCAGACCCTTTCCATCATCAGCAACGTGTTCGACCCTGCGGAGCGTCCCCGGGCAATCGGCATCTGGGCGACGGCCGTCGGCATCGGCGTCGCGATCGGCCCGGTCGTGGGCGGGCTGCTGCTGGCCCACTTCTGGTGGGGCTCGGTCTTCCTGCTGAACGTGCCGCTCACGGCCGCGGGCGTCGCGGCGATCGCGCTGCTCGTGCCCGAGTCGCGCAACCCCGACCCCGGCAGGATCGACTACCTGGGCGTGCTGCTGTCCATCGCCGGGCTGGTGCTGCTGGTGTACGGGATCATCCAGGGCGGCGAGAAGGGCTCCTGGGTGCACTGGGACGTTCTCGGAGCGGCCGCGGCGGGCCTGGCGGTGCTCGGCCTGTTCGCCTGGTGGGAAACCCGGCTCAGCCATCCGTCACTGGATGTGCGGCTGTTCCGTGACCCCAGGCTGTCGTCCGCCGTCGGCGCGATCGGCCTGGTGTTCTTCGGCATGATGGGCGCGTTCTTCTTCATCAGCTTCTACCTGCAGAGCGTCCGCGGCTACAGCGCGCTCGACGCGGGCCTGCTGACGATCCCGTTCGCGGTCGCGCAGATGCTGATGTCGCCGCGCAGCGCGGCGCTGGTCCGCAGGTTCGGAACCCGTGCCGTCGCGGCGAGCGGCCTGGTGCTGGTCTCAGCGGCGCTGGCCGGCTACCAGCTTCTCGGCACGGCCACGCCGATCTGGATACTCGGGGTGATCTTCTTCGTCCAGGGCGGTGCGATCGGCCTGGTGATGCCACCGGTGACCGAGGCGGTCATGTCGGTGGTGCCACGGCAGCGAGCCGGATCGGCCTCGGCGCTGACCAACACCGCCAGGCAGGTCGGCGGTGCGCTCGGGGTTGCCGTGCTCGGCTCGATCCTGGCCCAGGCCTACCGCGCCCGGCTGTCCCCGCACCTGGCCGGGATACCGGCGGCGGCCAGGAGTGCCGCCGAGAGCTCGGTCACCGCGACCCACGCGGTCGCGGGGCGGCTCGGCTCGGCGGGCGGGCAGCTGATCGGCTTCGGCGATACTTCTTTCGTGCACGCCATGCACGTGACTACGCTGGCGTCGGCGGCGATCACCCTGCTCGGCGCGCTGGTGGTGCTGGTCTGGATGCCGGGCAGGCTGCCCTCGCCGCAGCCGGTGCCGGCCGCTGCGGTCGCCGACGGCCGTGACCGGGCCGGGGGCCACGTGCTCGCCGAGGCCCGGAGCCGTCCGGCCGGGGCCGTGAGCGCCGAGGAGTGAGAGCAGGACGATGATCACGCAGGCCCCGGGCCGGCTGGCCGGCCCGGGCACCCACGACGACAGCACCGTAGCGGCTGGCGAAGCCGGGGCGGCGGCTGGCGAGGCCAGCGCCGTAGCGGCTGGCGAGGCCAGCGCCGAAGTGGCCGGGGAGGCCGGGACGGCGGTGGCTCACCGCCGTCCCGGCCGGCCCCGCAGCGAGCAGGCCGACCGGGCGATCGTCGATGCCGCGCTGGAGCTGTTCGCCGAGTACGGTCCGGCGGGGCTGTGCATCGAGAAGGTCGCCGCCAGGGCCGGCGTGGGCAAGGCGACGATCTACCGGCGCTGGCCGGGCAGGGAAGAGCTGCTGCTGGCGGCGCTGGCCGCGCTGAAGTCGCCGCTTCCGGAGCCGCGCGGCGAGTCGGTGCGGGACGACCTGATCGCGATCGTGGACACGATGCGGCGGGACGTCTCCGACCCGCGGCGGATGCGGCAGATCGCGCTGCTGCACGGGGAGGGCCAGAAGTACCCGAGGGTCATGGCCCGGTATGCGGAGATGGTGGTAGAGCCGCGGCGCGAGGTGGTGCGCTCGGTGCTGCGCCGCGGGGTCGCCAGCGGAGAGCTGTCACCCGAGACAGACATCGACGCCGCGATGTTCATGCTCAGCGGAGCGATCATGAGCCGGTGCCGGATCGGCGAGCCACCGGTCGAGGACGATTACCCGCAGCGCGTGGTGGACCAGCTCATGCGCGGCCTGGCGAGATGAGGACGAATGCGGCTTACCAAGCTCGGTCACTCGTGCGTGCGCCTGCAGCAGGACGGCAGGACGCTGGTCATCGACCCGGGGATCTTCACCGAGCCGGGTGCCCTGGACGGCGCCGGCGCCGTGCTGGTCACCCATGAGCACGCCGACCACCTGGACGCCGCCAGCCTGCGCGCGGCGATGTCGGCAAGCCCGGCCCTGGAGGTGTGGACGAACGCCTCGGTCGCCGGCCAGCTAGCCGACCTCGGCTCGCGTGTGCACGCGGTGGGACACGGCGACTCCTTCACAGCGGCCGGCTTCGACGTGCGCGTGCACGGCAGGGAGCACGCGGTCGTGCACCCCGACATACCGGTCGTGGCGAACATCGGGTTCGCCGTGGAGCAGACGGTGTTCCACCCCGGCGACGCGTTCACCGTGCCCGACGAGCCGGTTCCGGTGCTGATGCTGCCGGTCAGCGCCCCCTGGCTGAAGGCGTCGGAGATGATCGACTACGCCCGGGCCGTCGCGCCCGCGCGCGGATATGCGATCCACGACGGCATTCTCAGCGAGAACGGGATCGGCCTGATCCGCGGCCTGCTGAGCCTGGCGAGAGGCACAGGGACCGGCGAGTTCTCGGTGCTCGCGCCGGGCACCGGCGTCGAGCTGTAGCAGATGACAGGCCCCGCGTGACAGCGGCCAGGGACTGGGACGTCGTGATCGCCGGGGCGGGCCCGGCCGGCTCGGTCGCGGCACTGGTCCTGGCCCGGTCCGGGGTGCGGGTCGCGCTGGCCGACAAGGCGGCCTTCCCGCGCGACAAGGCCTGCGGCGACCTGGTCGGCCCGCGCGGGGTCCGCGTTCTTAATGATCTTGGTATCTCCGTGCCGGACGCCGGCCGCGGGGCCGACCTGGCCGTGGCCGGCCCGTCCGGACGGCGGGCACGGCTGCCGGCCTTCGAGGGGCGGGCCTACCCGGGATACGGGCTGATCGTGCCGCGCACCGTGCTGGATGACGCGCTGAGGTCGGCGGCCATCGAGGCGGGCGCGACCGCGGTGCGGGCGCGGATCAGCGCCGTGGAGGCCGGGCCCGGCGGGTGCGTGCGGGCGCTGGTCGCCAGCGACGGCCGGCGGCTCGCCGGCCGGTACTTCGTCGGCGCCGACGGGGCGCTCAGCCCGGTGGCCAGGCTGACCGGGATGCTCGATGACGGGTCGGCGCTGTGGGGCTTCGCCATCCGCGGCTACCTGCCCGCGCGGGTTCCGCTGCCGCTGCTGGTGCTGCTCGACGCGGCACCCTGGCGGATCTATCCCGGGTACGGGTGGCTGTTCCCCGGCGCGGACGGGCAGGCGAACGTCGGGATCGGCGTCGGCATGGGCGGCCGCCGGCAGCAGGCCCGGCTTGGCGGCGACCTGGCCCGGCTGTGCGAGGCGCTGCGGGCGGCCGGGGACCTTGACGCGAGCGCGCGGCCGGGGCCGGTCACCGGCGGCTGGCTGCGGATGGGCGGGACCGGGACCCCGCCAGCGGCGGGCAACGTGCTGCTGGCCGGCGACGCGGCGGGGCTGGTCAACCCGCTGCAGGGGGAGGGGATCGCGGCCGCGATGATCAGCGGCCGGATGGCCGGGGAGGCGATCGCGGCCGGCCTGGGAGCGGCCGGCCCGGGAGCGGCCGGCCCGGGAGCGGCCGGCGCGGGCGGGCACGGCGGCGCGGGCGGGCCCGGCGGCGCGGGCGGGCCCGGCGGCGCGGCCACCGCCTATACCGCAGCGGTGACGGAGTTCTTCGGCCCGTACTACCGGGGCGCAGTCGCGCTGGAGCGGCTGCTGCTGCGCAGGCCGCGGCTGGCCTCGGCGCTGATCCGGGGGCTCACCACCGCGCCGCTGCGCGCGCCGCTGGCCGGGGCATGGTCGCTGTACTGGAACGGCCTCGCGGATGGCGCCGCGCCGCGCCCAGCCGCCGCGGCGGCCAGGCTGGCACAGGCGCTGGCGCGCCGGCTGCCAGAGCCGGGCGTGCCGGGCGGGCCGGGCGTGCCGGGCGTGCCGGGGTGGCCAGGGCGGCCGGGGTCACCGCCTGCGGCGGGTCACGTCCCGCGCGGGCACGGGTAGAACATCCGCCCGTCGAGGTTGACGTCGAACTTGACGGCCGCGAACCCCTGCGGGGGCGCGTACACCTCGCGGCAGAACGCGGCGAACGACCGCCGCCCGGCACAGCGCTGGCCGGGGTTGCAGACATAGTGGTCGGCGGAGTACTCAGCCTCGCCGACCCACTTCCCGGTCGGCTGGCGCCGGGTGATGTCGGTGGTGAAGTCATCCCATCCGCAGGGCGTGGCCCCGTGCAGGGACGTGCAGGTGATCCCGTACTGGCGGGTGCCAAGGAACTGCGAGGCGAAGCAGGCGCGGCCCACGTAGCATTCCTCGACGATCGCGCCGTCCGCGTAACGGCGGCCCCACCAGGTCAGCAGCGGCGAGTTCTTCCACAGCACGGTCATGCCGTCCCGGTGCACCAGGTTGAGGGCGTAGGCGAGAAAGTTCTGCGCGTCACCCGGGGTGAGGTGGAACCCCGTGGTCGACGGCGGGTCGAAGCTGTCGATGTCGTCGAGTTCGACGGCGTCGAAGCCCTTGCGCGCGCACATGCCGATGCGCTCGGCGAGCATCGGCTTGAGCGCGTCAAGCTGGCGGAAGTCCAGCCAGCGTTCCTGCGGGTAGCCGTAGTAGACGTTGCCGAGGGCCGCCGCCGGGAAGTAACGCCCGTAGGGCTCCGGGCTGGCATCCGGGCGGTAGTCCTCCCAGGCCATATCGATGTAGCAGATCGTGCGCGGGTGCGGCAGGGTGCTCGCCTGCCAGGTGGTCCGTATCCGGTGCACCTCGGCGGCGGTGGTGAGGAACCCGTCGATGTCGTAGATGTCCACGGCCCGCGCCCCGGTCCGCTGCAGCGGCGTCACCCGGCCGATCTGCCAGTCCCAGCGCATCGGATGGTGCGTCGCGTCCAGGTGCGGCGGGTACCAGCAGGCCTGGCGCGGTCGCGGCCGGCAGGGCACGGGCCGCGGCAGCGGCACCACCCGCCAGCGGAACCGGATCACGCTCTTACCCGCCCGGTCGGCGGTGCGCACCGCCACCGTGTGCACGCCGAGGCCGAGCCTGCCGGTATAGAACACCCGGCCGCGCGGCATCGCCAGCCACGGGCCGGCATCCACCCGGTAACTCTGCCGCGCCGGGCCGTCGGCGGCGTTGTAGTGCGGCGGATCGACCTGGAAGTACTCCTCAGCCGAGCCGGTGCGGCGCTCTGGCAGGCCGTTCACGAACTCACTGGCCGGCCGCCGCCCGCGAGGATACGGGGCCACCGCCGCCCCGGCCAGCGCCGAGGCCGAGGCGCGCAGCACGCGGAACGAGAACGTGGCCGGGTCGGTCTCGACCACCTCGGTGGCCGTCTCGGTCAGCCGGAGCCGCCGCCCGGTGTCGGCGTGCCCGGCCAGGTAGCTGCTGGCCGCCAGCGGCGTCGCGGTGCTGTCCGCGGCCGTGACGCACCGGCCGGCGGCTGGCCGGGCCGGGCAGGACTGCCAGTAGTAGCCGACCTCGAAGCTGAGCAGCCGGTCGCCGGGCGGGAGCCGGCCCGGCCGCCAGGACAGGCCGGCCGCGGCGACGCTGCTGCCGTCGGCAGGCCGGCCCGCGATGCGCAGCCTTCCGCGGTGCCGCGGCGGGCTGATCCGCGCGGCGGCGGTCACGCTCCCGGCGGCGGCAGCGGAGCGGATTCCCGGCGCCTGCGCGGCCGCCCTGGCGAGGGGGACGGAGAGCATGACGGACGCTGCGAGGGCCGCCGCCCCGGCGATCGCAGCTGAGACGGGGGGCCTCACCGGAGCAGCCCTCGCGGCAGCAGGCCGGCATGGGCGTCGATCAGCTCATCGCACATCGCGACAACCTCCGAGGTGGTCAGCGTGGCCGCGGTGTTCGGGTCGAGCAGCGCCGCCTGGTACACGTGGTCGCGGCACTCATCCAGGGCTGCCCGCACGGTCAGCTCGACCACGTTCAGGAACGTCCGGTTCAGCGCCGCAAGCTGCGGCGGCAGCGCGCCGACCGGGACCGGCGCCGCTCCGTCGGCGCCCAGCCGGCAGGGCACCTCCACGCAGCACTGCTCGGGCAGGCTGGTGATCAGCCCGCCGTTGCGGACGTTCACGTAGATCTCCCGCGGCTTACCGGTCTCCAGCGAGTGGATGAACTGCGACGCCAGCTCATCACCCGGCGTGTCGTCCAGCCGGGACCCGTCGGCTAGCTGGCGCTGCAGCGCGTCGAGCTCGCGCAGGTTCTCCTGCGAGCGGGCCAGGTACTCGCCGACGGGGATGCGCAGCCGCTTCACCTCGCCGTCGTGGCGCATGAACCATGGCACGTATTCCGCCGAGTGCTCGCTGGACTCGGTCGGGAAGTAGCCGAACCTGCGCAGCAGCTCCACCCGCACCCGGCGGCGCAGGTCCGGCGAGGCGTCGACGATCTCCGCCAGGCGCGGATACAGCGACCGGCCATGATGCTCAAATTTCAGAACGAAAGCCTGGTGGTTGAACCCGGCGGTCAGGAAGTCGATCTCACCCGGGTCCAGGCCCACCAGCCCGGCCAGGAACGCGTGCGTGTCACGGACCGAGTGGCACAGCCCGAACACCCGGTGCAGCCCCGTGCCCTCGTAGACGGCCCAGGGCAGCATCGCCATCGGGTTGGCGTAGTTGAGCAGGTAGGCATCCGGGCATGCGGACAGCATGTCCCGGGCCAGGCTGACCACCACCGGGATGGTCCGCAGCCCGCGGAAGATCCCGCCGATGCCGATCGTGTCGGCGATGGTCTGCCGGACCCCGTAGCGAGCCGGGATGTCGAAATCGGCGCGGGTGGCGGAGTAGCCGCCCACCTGGATCTCGTTGATCACATAGCTGGCGCCATCGAGCGCCTCCATCCGGCCGGCGGCGGCGGTTACCATGGCGCCCGCCCCGGACTGGCTGACGATCTGGCGCGCCAGCCGCTCGGCGAAGCCGAGCCGGCCCGGGTCGATATCGTGCAGCGCAAGGTGCAGGCCGGAGGCGAGCTCCGGGTAGCCGCACAGATCGGAGATGACGCTGCGGGTGAACTCGACGCTCCCGGCGCCGATGAACGCAACCTTGACCACGGCTCGCTAGTGTTTCATTTCCTCCAGTTACGCGCAAGAGCATGCACATATCGCGCACGTGGTGCGGGCTCGGGCGGCGACCCGGCGAGGGCAGGTCAATGCCGGGAAGGGGTTGACAACACTCCGAGCCTTCGCGCAATACTGTCCGAAATACCAGGTTTCCAAGCATGATCAAGCGAGGCGAGGCCGATGAGAAGCTACAGGCCGCGAGCGGCTCTCGCGGTGACCCTCGCCGCCGCAGCGGCGCTCGCCCTCGCTGCCTGCGGCTCAGGCGCCGGGGGCTCGGGCGGGAGCGGGAAGTCGATCTCGATCTGGGAGGGCTACACCGGCGCTGAGGCCAGGGCGTTCGCCCACCTGGTCGCCGAGTACCGCAAGCAGACCGGGGTGAGCGTGTCGTCGCTGTATGTGAACAACGACGACACGCTGCAGAAGGTGCTGACCGCCGTGCGCGGCGGCAGCCCGCCCGACATCGCCTACCTCTACGGGTCCTGGGCGCCCAACGTCGCGCAGATCCCGCAGGTCGTCACCCTGACCCAGGTCGTCAAGCGGCCCGGGGTCAACTGGGACGACTTCTGGGTCGGCGAACGGGACGTGGCGACCGTCAACGGCAGGGTGATCGGGATCCCGGCGCTGGTCGACAACCTGGCCGTGGTCTACAACAAGACCCTGTTCGCCAAGGCGGGCCTGAAGCCGCCGTCGCCGAACTGGACCTGGCAGCAGTTCGTCGCCGATGCCAAGAAGCTCACCAACCCGGCGCTGAAGCAGTACGGCACCGCCTACGTCACGCCGGGCACCGAGGACACGGTCTGGCACTGGGAGGCGCTGCTCTGGGAGGCCGGCGGCCACCTGCTCACCCCGGACAACAAGAAGGCCGCCTTCGACTCGCCCGCCGGGCTGCTCTCTCTCAGCACGCTGCGGACGATGGCGGTCACCGACCACTCGATGTACCTCGACCCGACCGACTCCGCCTACGCCAACCTGTTCAACTCCGGCAAGATCGGCATGCTGGTCACCGGCCCGTGGGATCTGTCCGGCTTCCCGAACGTGCACTACGGCGTCCAGATCATGCCCGAGTTCCCCGGGACCGGCGGCGGCCACCAGACCATCTCCGGGCCGGATAACTGGGTCATCTTCAACAACGGCGCAGCGCAGGTCAGCCAGGCCGAGAAGTTCCTGCTCTGGCTCACCGCGCCGGCCCAGGTCCGGTACTTCTCGCTGCACACCGGCGACCTGCCGATCCGCGCGTCGGTCGCCGACACGCCGGGCTTCGCCCAGCAGATGGACAAGGCACTGCCCGGCGTGGACACGTTCATCTCCAACCTGGCCAACGTCCGGCAGGCCCGCCCGCAGATTCCCACCTACCCGAAGATCTCGCAGATCCTCGGCACGATGGTGGTGTCGGTGCTGCTCGGCAAGGTCCAGCCGGCGGCTGCCCTGGCCAGCGCCGCGCAGCAGGTCAACCAGGTACTGGCGAGCCAGGGCCAGGCCGGCTGAGGTGACGCTCTCGCAGGTCTCGCTCGGCCGGGGCGGGCGGCCCGCGCCAGCCGGCCGGGCGGGCCGCGGCGGCCAGGGCGCCCGCCGCCGCCCGCGGGCGCCGCGGAGCCGGCCGCCAGGCTCCGAGCAGCTAGCGGGCTGGGGGTTCGCGGCGCCCGGCGTTGTGATCATCCTGCTGTTCGGGGCGGTGCCGATCGTCTGGTCGGCCGTCATGTCGCTGCAGCGCAACAACCTGCTCAGTCCGGACACCCCGTATGTCGGGCTGAGCAACTACCGGGCGATGCTGCACGATCCGGTCGTGGTCCAGGCCATCCAGCACACGCTCGTCTACACGGCGCTGTTCGTGCCCGGCACCATGATCGTGGGGCTGTTCCTCGCGGTGGCGATGAACCGGAAGATCCGGTTCATCTCGCTGTACCGGACCGCGGCGTACGCGACCATGGCGATCTCCACGATCAGCGAGGCGCTGGTCTTCATCTGGCTCTTCGACCCGTCCTACGGCGTGGTGAACTACTTCTTCAGCCTGCTCGGGCTGCCCCAGCAGCAGTTCCTCAACTCGCCGTCCGAGGCGCTGTACGTGATCGTGGTCATGACGATCTGGGGCTGGACCGGCTTCGCCGTGGTGATCTACCTGGCCGCGCTGCAGGGCGTGCCGCAGACGCTGATGGAGGCGGCGGCCATCGACGGCGCGGGCCGCTGGGCTACCTTTCGCCGGGTCACCCTGCCGCTGCTCAGCCCGGCCTCGCTGTTCCTCGCCGTGTGGCTGACGATCAACGCGCTGCAGCTATTCGACGAGGTCTACCTGAGCACCCAGGGCGGCCCGCTCAACGCCACCACCGTCCTCGTCTACTACCTCTACGAGCAGGCCTTCCAGAACTTCAACTTCGGCTACGCCTCGGCGATCGCCTACGTCCTGTTCCTCATCATCATGGTGATCACCGCGATCCAGTTCCGGGTCGGCCGGCGGTTCACCCACTACCGGTCATGAGCGCGATCCCGGCGGCGGCGCCCCGGCCGGCCGTGCCCGCCGCGCCCCCGGTCCCCGCCGCGCCGCGACGGCGCCGGCGGCTGCCCAGCCCCTGGCACCTGGTGCTGGTCCCGGCCACGATCGTGCTTATCTTCCCGTTCGGCTGGCTGATCCTGACGTCGCTGGAGACGCCGCCGGAGGCGCTGCACTTCCCGCCGCTGCTCACGCCGCGCCACCTCAGCCTGGCCAACTACCCGGCGGCCCTGCACGCGGCGCCGTTCGGCACCTTCTTCCTGAACAGCGCGATCGTCGCGGTGACGACCGTGCTGTCCAACCTCGTGCTGTGCTCGCTGGCCGGCTACGCATTCGCCCGGCTGCGCTTCCTCGGCCGGACGGCGCTGTTCGCGGCGATCATGGCAACGCTGATGGTGCCGTTCCAGGTGACGATGATCCCGCAGTTCCTCATCGTCAAGTGGCTCGGCGACCACCTGGCCGCCCCTCTCGGCATCAACCATCTCGGGGCGCTGATCGTGCCCAACGCCGCCACCGCGTTCGGGGTGTTTTTCCTGCGCCAGTTCTTCCGCACGCTGCCGGTGGAGTACGAGGAGTCGGCCCGGGTCGACGGCGCCAGCCGGCTGACGGTGCTGATCCGCATCGTCCTCCCGCTCTCGGCGCCCGCGCTCGCCACTCTCGCCGCGCTGACCTTCCTGGACTCCTGGAACTCCTTCCTGTGGCCGCTGATAGTGATCACGTCCACCGGCGAGATGACGCTCCCGCTCGGCCTGGCGACCTTCCAGGGCGCGCATTCCACCGAGTGGACGCTGCTGATGGCCGGCAACGTGATGAGCCTGATCCCGATGCTGGTGATCTTCTTCGCGGCGCAGCGGTACTTCGTCAGGTCGGTCGCGGCGACCGGCCTTTCCGGGACATGAAGGGAACTCAGCGTGGCTGACCAGGACGAGCTGGACGAGCTGGGCGAGCTGACCGAGCGGAGCGAGCGGGACGGGCAGGCGAAGCCGGGCAGCATCGAGGCTGAGCTCGCCTCCCAGCCGGACTGCTGGCTGCGGGCCGGGCGCCTGGCCGGCGAGGTCGGCGGGCTGCTGCCGGCCCCCGGCGAGCGGGTAGCGGTCGCGGGGTGCGGTACCTCGTGGTTCATCGCTCAGGCGTACGCGGCCCTGCGAGAGGCGGCAGGGCAGGGCGAGACGGACGCCTTCGCCGCCTCCGAGATGCCGGCCGGGCGGCGCTACGACCGCATCCTGGCCCTCTCCCGGTCCGGCACCACGACCGAGATCCTCGGCCTGCTGGCACGGGTCGGCGGCGAGATCCCGAAGGCCCCCACGGTGGCGATCACGGCCAGCGCCGCAACCCCGGTGGCCGGGGCCGCCGACGCGGTCGTGGCGCTGGACTTCGCGGATGAGCGGTCGGTGGTGCAGACCAGGTTCGCCACCACCGAGCTTGCGCTGCTGCGCGCGCACCTCGGCGAGGACATCCGCCCGGCCGCCGACGGCGCCCGGCGGGTGCTGGCCGAGCCGCTGCCGGCCTGCCTGGCCGATGCCAGGCAGTACACCTTCCTGGGCACCGGCTGGACGTGCGGGCTGGCCAGCGAGGCAGCGCTGAAGCTGCGGGAGGCGGCCGGGCTGTGGACCGAGGCCTACCCGGCGATGGAGTACCGGCACGGCCCGATCGCGGTCACCGGCCCGGGCAGCGTGGTCTGGTTCCTCGGGCCGGCGCCGAACGGCCTGGCAGGCGAGATAGCAGCGGCCGGCGGGCAGGTCTGGCTGGGCACCGAGGATCCGATGGCCGAGCTCGTGCGGGCGCAGCGGCTGGCCGCCGCGGCCGCGCGGGCCCGCGGCCTGGACCCGGACCGGCCGCGCAACCTGACCCGCTCGGTGATCCTGGCCGGCTGAATCCACGGCAGCGCCGCCATGATCCTGATCGTCACCCTGAACCCGGCCCTCGACGTCACCTACCACGCCGGACGCGTGGACTGGGATGGCGTGAACCGGCCGCACCGGGTGACCGGCCAGCCCGGCGGCAAGGGGATCAACGTCGCCAGGACGCTCCGGGCGCTGGGCACCGAGGTGCTGGTGACCGGGCTGGCCGGCGGCGCCACCGGGGAAGCTCTCCGGCGCGGGCTGCGCGAGGACGGCATCGCCTGCGAGCTGGCCGGCATCGCCGGGCAGACCCGCAGGACCCTCGCCGTCGTGGACGCCGCGCGCGGCACGACGGCCCTGTTCAACGAGCCCGGGCCGGCGGTTGACAGGGCCGAGTGGGACGGGTTCTGCGTTCTGTATGAAAAATCGCTTGGCCAGTGCGCGGCTGTCGTGCTGACCGGCAGCCTGCCGCCCGGCGTGCCGGAGGACGGCTATGCGGTGCTGGCCGCGCGCGCGGCGGCGGCCGGGGTCCCCGTGCTGCTGGATGCCGGGGGAGCCGCGCTGCGGGCGGGCGTCGCGGCCGGGCCGGCCATCGCCAAGCCGAACCTGGCTGAGCTGGCATCGGCGCTGGGGCGGCCGGTGCCGCCGCGGGCCGCGGCGGTGCGCCGGGCGGCCGCCGGCCTGATGGCCGCCGGGGCGCGGGCCGTGGTGGTCTCGCTCGGCGCCGACGGGCTGATCGCGGTCACCGGCGAGGGCTGCTGGCGCGCCGTGGCACCGCCGCAGGATGGCGGGAATCCGACCGGCGCAGGCGACGCGGTGGCGGCCGCGCTCGCGCAGGGCCTGGCCTGCGGCTGGGGGTGGCCGGAGCGGCTGCGGCAGGCGGCCGCGCTGGGCGCGGCCACGGCTGCCGCACCGGTCGCCGGGGTGTTCGGCCAGGATGCCTACCGGGCAGCGCTGGCCGGCGTGCGGGTCGAGCAGATCGGGCGGGACGCGGCGGGCAGCACGCCCGGGGCTGGCCGGCCCGGCGGGCCAGGGGAGGTGCCCTGATGCCGCTCGCGAGCCTGCGCGAGATCGTCGGGCCTGCGGTGGCGGCAGGCCGCGGCGTCGGCGCGTTCAACGTGATCGGCCTGGAGCACGCTGAGGCGATCGTGACCGGCGCCGAGGCGGCGGGCCAGCCGGTCGTGCTGCAGATCAGCGAGAACTGCGTCCGCTACCACGGCGGGCTCGGGCCGGTCGCGGCCGCCGCCCTGGCGGTCGCGCGGTCGGCGAGCGTGCCGGTGGCGGTGCACCTGGACCACGCGACCGGCGAGCCGCTGGTGCGAGCCGCCGCTGCGCTCGGCCTCGGCTCGGTGATGTTCGACGCGTCGGCGCTCGCCTACCGGCAGAACGTGACGGCGACCGCGGCGGTCGCGGCATGGTGCCACGACCGCGGCCTGTGGGTGGAAGCCGAGCTGGGCGAGATCGGCGGCAAGGACGGGGTGCACCGGCCGGGAGCGCGGACCGACCCGGGCGAGGCTGCCTGCTTCGTGGCGGCGACCGGGGTGGATGCGCTCGCCGTCGCGGTCGGAAGCTCGCACGCCATGCCGACCCGCGACGCGGTGCTTGACCTCGGGCTGATCGGCGAGCTCCGGGCGAAGGTCCCGGTGCCGCTGGTGCTGCACGGCTCGTCCGGCGTCCCCGACGCGCTGCTGACCGCGGCGGTCCGGGCCGGGATCACCAAGGTCAACGTCGCCACGCAGCTCAACAGGGTGTTCACCGGGGCGCTCCGGCGCTGCCTGGCCGCCGACCCGGCACTGGTCGACCCGCGCAGCTACGGGGCGGCCGGGCGGGAGGCGGTGGCCGCGGAAGTGACCAGGCTGCTCGGCCTGCTTCAGCCGTAGGATCTTGATCCGTGAGCCGGTACCGCCGCTGGAACGAGCTGCTGGAGCTGCTGGCAGCCGACGGGCAACTGCAGGTGGAGCGCGCAGCCGCGCTGCTCGGGGTGTCGGCCGCGACGATCCGGCGGGACTTCGACGAGCTTGCCCGGCAGCAGATGCTGACCAGGATCCGCGGCGGGGCCGTGGCCCAGGGCGTCACCTACGACCTGCCCCTGCGGTACAAGACCGAGCGGCATCCCTCCGAGAAGCAGCGGATCGCCGCCTTCGCCGCGGGCCTGGTGCGGCCGGGCCAGATCGTCGGCCTCAACGGCGGCACGACCACGACAGAGGTCGCGCGGGCCCTCGCCACGCGCGCCGACCTCAACTCCGGCGCGCCGTCGCCGGCGGTCACGGTGGTGACGAACGCGCTCAACATCGCGACCGAGCTGGCCGTCCGCCAGCACATCAAGATCGTGGTGACCGGCGGGGTCGCCCGGCCGCAGTCCTACGAGCTGACCGGCCCGCTGGCCACCGGGGTCCTGGAGCAGGTCACTCTGGACATCGCGATCCTCGGCGTCGACGGGATCGACGCGACCGCCGGGGCGACGGCGCACCACGAGGGTGAGGCGAGCATCAACCGGCTGATGGCCGGCCGCGCGGCGCAGGTCGTGGTGGTGGCGGACAGCTCCAAGGCCGGGCGCCGGGCCTTCGCCCGGATCTGCGCCGCCGCCGAGGTGGACGTGCTGGTCACCGACGCCGGCATTGCCGCCGCGGACGCGGCCGGCCTTGCCGACGCCGGGGTCAAGGTTGTCACCGCCTGAGCCGCCGGCCTCGCCGGCCCCCCCGGACCTGGTCGTGATCGGTGACTGCAACCCCGACGTGCTCGTCCTCGGCGGCGACATCACGCCCGCGTTCGGCCAGCACGAGAAGCTCGCCGACAGCATCACGCTGGCGATCGGCGGGTCCGCGGCCATCACCGCGGTGGCCGCGGCACGACTGGGAGTGCGGGTGGCGCTGGCCGCGGCCATCGGCGATGACGCCGCGGGAGCGTTCATGCTCGGCCAGCTTGCCAGCGAGGGAGTCGACACCAGCGCGGTCGTGGTCCGTCCCGGCCAGCCGACCGGCATGACCGTGGCGCTGTCGCGGGGCGGCGACCGCGCGATCCTCACCGCGACCGGCGCGATGACCACGCTGACCGCCGGGGACGTGCCGGCCTCGATGATCGCAGCTGCCCGCCACGTGCACGTGAGCTCCTACTTCCTCGTGCAGCCCAGCCTGGGCCCCGGACTGGCCGGCCTGCTCGCGGCAGCGCGCCGGAACGGCGCGAGAACATCCCTCGACACCAACTGGGATCCGGCCGGACGGTGGGGCGGCGAGTGGCTCCCGGGGATCCTGGGGCAGACCGACCTGCTGCTGCCGAACGAGGCAGAGGCCCTGCACCTGGCCGGGCAGCAGAACCTGGACGCGGCCGTCACCGCGCTGGCCGGGCCGGGCCGGGCGGTCGTGGTGAAGCTGGGCGCGCGGGGCGCGCTGTGCGTGACCGGGGCGGCCCGGTACCGGGCCGAGCCGCCGCCGGCCGAGCCGGCGGACACCACAGGGGCGGGCGACTGCTTCAACGCCGGCCTGATCGCCGGGCTGCTCGGCGGCCTCGGCCTGGCTGAGGCCGCCGCGCTCGGCTGCGCCGTCGGGTCTGCCTCCACCACCGCGCCCGGCGGCACCGCCGCGTGCCCTGGCATGCCGGCCGCGCAGGCGATGGCGCGGGCGGTGACGGTTCGCGAGGCTGAGCCTGGCGGCTGAGCGGCGGCCCGTGCCCGGCCGGCCGTGGCGCCGATCCCGCGGCCCGTCGCTGCCGACCGGGGCGTGCATCCAGCGGCCCGGCTACGCGATCATGGCGTCATGACGGAGATCGCGAGAGTCGTCGTCGCCGGCAGCGGGATCGTCGGCGCGAGCGCTGCCTATGAGCTGGCCCGGCGCGGAGCGGGAGTGACCGTGGTGCTCGGCGCGGAGCAGGGCCCCGCGACGGCGGCCGGGGCCGGGATCATCTGCCCGTGGACCGGAGCCGGTGACGGCCCCGGTTACCGGCTGGGCGCGGCCGGGGCACGGTATTACCCTGGGCTGATCGCCATGCTGGCCGACGACGGCGAGACCGGGACCGGCTATGCGCGGGTGGGCGCGCTCTGCCTCGGCATGGCCGCCAGGCCCGGCGGGCCCTCGCTCCCTGAGGTCGCGGACCAGCTGCGGGCCCGGAGCGGTGACTACCCCGAGATCGGCGATGTGGAACTGCTGGGCCCGGGCATGCCCGCCGAGCTGTTCCCGCCGCTGGACGCCGCGCTGAGCGCGGTCTGGGTCAGCGGGGCGGCGCGGGTTGACGGCCGGGCCATCCGCGACAGCCTGCTGCGGGCCGCCGCTCGCCGGGGCGCCCGGCTGGTGCCGGGGACAGCCGCGCTGGCCGGCCGGCGCGGGCGGGTCACCGGCGTGACGGTGCGAGAGCCGGGCGGCGGACAGGACGCCGCGATCGGCGCCGATGCCGTCCTGGTCGCGGCGGGCGCCTGGACCGCGCGGGTCTGCGCGGGGTTCGGCCCGGACCTGCCGATCAGCCCGCAGCGCGGCCAGATCGTGCACCTGGACCTGCCGGGCGCCGACGCCGCCGGCTGGCCTGTCGTCCTGCCCGGCCGCGATCCCTACCTGCTCACCTTCCCGCCGGGACGGGTGGTCGCGGGCGCGACCCGCGAGGATGCCGGGTTCGACTACCGGACGACGGCCGGCGGGCTCGGCGGACTGCTCAGCGTGACGCTGGCGGTAGCACCGGGCCTGGCGGACGCCAGCGTGGCCGAGACCAGGGTCGGCTTCCGGCCGGTCACCGGCGATGGCCTGCCGCTGGTCGGCTGGGTGGCCGACGGGCTGGCAGTCGCGGCCGGGCACGGGCCGGAAGGGCTGACGGCCGGCCCGTGGACCGGCGCGGCCGCGGCTGCGCTGGCGCTCGGCGAGCCGCCTCCGGCGGACCTGTCCCCGTTCGATCCCGCCCGCTCGCCGGGATAGCGGGCCCGCCGCAGCTGCGGGGTCTCCGGGCCGCGTCCGGGCCGCGTCCGGGCCGCGTCCGGGCCGCCGGGGTCTCACAGCTGCGCGCGGCACCGAGCTAGGGTAGCCACGCGAGCACGGCTGGCCAGGCGCGAGGAGGTGGCCAGCGACCTCGGGCAGGAGAGGACGGCAGGTGACGGGAGCCAGCGGCGGGCCTGACGGGGAGCTGACCCTGGCGGCGGTTCGCGCCGCCGCCGAGCGGCTGAGCGGGGTGGCTCACCTGACCCCGGTGCTGACCTCCGGCACGCTGGATGAGCTCGTGGCGGCGACGGTGTTCGTCAAGGCCGAGCCGCTGCAGCGGGGCGGGTCCTTCAAGTTCCGCGGCGCATACAACCGGATGAGCCAGCTCACCGGCGACGAGCGGGCCAGGGGAGTGATCGCCTACTCATCCGGCAACCACGGGGCGGCGGTGGCGCTGGCGGCCCGGACCCTGGGCCTGCACGCGGTGGTGGTCGTCCCGGCCAGCGGGGCGCCGGCCAAGCTCGCCGCCATCGAGGGGTACGGTGCCGAGCTTCGCCGCTACGACCCCGCTTCCGAGCAGCGCGAGGCGGTCGCCCAGGCACTGGCCGCCGAGCGGTCGCTGACGCTGGTGCCGCCGTTCGACGACTACCGCGTGATGGCCGGGCAGGGCACGCTCGGCCTGGAACTGGCCGCCCAGGCGGGACCGCTGGACCTGGTGCTGGTCCCGGTCGGAGGCGGCGGGCTCGCAGCGGGCGTCGCCACCGCGCTGCGCGGGGTCGCCCCCCAGACGGCGGTCGTGGGAGTCGAGCCGGCCGGAGCGGACGACACCAGGCTGTCGCTGCGCGCGGGCCGCCGCGTCAGCGTGCCGCCGCCGGACACCATCGCCGACGGGCTGCGGGTAGAGCAGCCCGGTCGGCTCACCTTCCCGGTCAACGCCCGGCTGCTGCGCGACATCGTGACAGTGGACGAGGCGGCGATCGTGGAGGCGATGCGGTTCTGCTTCTCCCGCCTCAAGCTGGTGACCGAGCCGAGCGGCGCGGTGGCACTCGCAGCGCTGCTGTCCGGGCAGGTCCGTGCGGCCGGCCAGCGGGTCGGCGTGGTCGTCTCGGGCGGGAACATCGACCCGGTCACGTTCGCCGACCTGATCAGCCGTCATACCGGTCCGGACGGCCGGCGGGATGGCGCTGGCGCGACGGCCTAGGCGGGCGCGAGGAAGGCCGTGAGCGCGGCGATCAGCATCGCCGGATCGTCGGCCCCGCCGAGCTCGCGGGCCGAGTGCATGGCCAGCACCGGGATCCCGACGTCCACCGTGGGGACGGCGAGCCCGGCGGCGACGATCGGCCCGATCGTTCCGCCGCTGCGCACTCCGCTGCGGTTCACGAAGTACTGCACCGGCACCCCCGCCTGGCGCGCGGCGAGCAGGAACGCCGCGTGCGAGGGCGCGTCGGTGCCGTAGGCGACGTTCGCGCTGACCTTCACGACCGGCCCGCCGTTCAGGGCTATCTGGTGCTCGGGCTCGTGCCGGTCGGCATAGTTCGGGTGGGTGGCATGCGTGACGTCGGCTGAGACGTGAACCGAGCCGGCGAGCGCGCGCAGGAACGCGTCACGGTCCCCGCCGCGGGCCAGAATGCACCGCTCGAGCTGCCTGCCCAGCCATGCGCCGGCCGCGCCGGTCGCCGACCTGCTGCCGACCTCCTCATTGTCGAACAGCACCAGCGCGCTGACATGGCGCGGCGGCGGCTGGCCGGAGACCGCGGCGAGTGCCGCCACCCCGGCGTAGGAGCAGGCCAGGTCATCCAGCCGGGCCGAGCTGACGAACTCCTCAGCAACCCCGGCCAGGCTGCCGCCCGCGACATCGTAGGTCACGATGTCGTGGCTGATCACGTCGCCCGCGGGGACGCCGAGCTCAGCGGCGAGGAACGCGGCGAACGCGCCGGGCTCCGGCGCGCCGAGCGACCAGACCGGCACCATGTGCTGCTGCGGGTCGAGCTTCAGCCCCTCGGTGTTGACGTCCCTGTTCAGGTGAATCGCGAGCTGCGCCACTCTCAGCACCGGGCGGTTCACCCGGACCAGCCGCATCCGGGGCCCGTCCGGCGTGCTGATCATCACGCGCCCGGCCAGCCCGAGATCGCGGTCTAGCCATGAGCTGAGCAGCGGGCCGCCGTATACCTCGACGCCAAGCTGGCGCATCCCGGCCCGGCCGGTGTCGGGGCGCGGCTTCACCTTCAGTGCCGGGCTGTCGGTGTGCGCGCCAAGCAGCCGGAACGGCGCGTCCGGCGGGACGCCCGGCGGGACGACCCAGGCCAGCAGGGAGCCGCCGTCGATCACCAGGTAGCGCCCGTCGCCGGAGGGCCATCGTCCGCTGGCCGGAAGCTCGGTGAAGCCGGCGGCCGCGAGCCGCCGGGCCGCCTCGGCGGCCGCGTGATAGGGGGAGGGGGCCGCGTCAACGAACTCGATCAGGTCCAGCGCGGTCTGCCGCGGGGTGCTCATGGCGCCATCTTCGCAGGCCGGTCCGCCCGCTGCCCGGCCTGCCCTCCGGTCCCGGCCGGTCCGCCCGCTGCCCGGCCTGCCCTCCGGTCCCGGCCACCCACCCGGTCCCGGGCGGTAGCCTGCGGCACGATGTCCGCGTCCCTCCATGCTCCCGGCGGTCCCGCCAGCGACCAGCCACCGCCCGCGCCGCGCGGCGGCCTGCGGGCGCTGGCCCGGATGTCGGCCGACCTCACCCCGCTGCGCGAGTCCGGCCAGTTCCGGCTGCTGGCCTGCAGCCGCACGGTGACGTTCATCGGCACGCAGGCGACCGAGGTCGCGCTGCTGGTCCAGGTGCAGCAGATGACCGGGTCGGCGCTGCTGACCGGGCTGCTCGGGGCTGCGGAGATCATGCCGATGGTGGTCTTCGGGCTGATCGGCGGCGTGCTAGCGGACCGGCTGGACCGGCGGATGCTCGCGGTGCGGACCGAGGCCGGGCTCGGCATCGTGGCGGTCCTGCTGACGGTCAACGCGCTGCTGCCGCACCCGGTGCTCTGGCCGGTCTACGCCTGCGCGGCCATCGCGATGGCGCTGGCCGCGCTGCAGCGCCCGTCGCTTGATGCCGCGGTGCCGCGGCTGCTGCCCCGCGCTCAGCTGGCCGCCGCCGCGGCCCTGATGTCGGTGGGCACGAACATCGGCGCCATCGCCGGGCCCGCAGTGGGCGGGCTGCTCGCCACCGGACCGGGGCCGGGAACGGTCTACGCCCTCGACGCGGCGAGCTACCTGATCTCGCTCGGGCTGCTGACGCGGCTGCGGCTGCCCCTGACCGCGGGGGTGCCCGGGACCGCCGGGGCGCCCGGGCAAGGCGGGCCAGCCGGGCCAGCCGGGGGCGGTGCTGGCGCGGCAGAGCCGCAGCGCGCATCGGGCTTCCGGGAGGTCCTGGCGGGGCTGGCGTACGCGAGGCGCCGGCCCGACCTGCTGGGCTCCTACATCGTCGACTTCTCCGCGATGCTGCTGGCCTACCCGGTCTCGCTGTACCCGTTCCTGGCGGCGCGGCTGCACGCGAGCTGGGCGGTCGGGCTCATGTTCTCGGCAGGCGCGGTCGGCGCGCTTCTCGCGTCGGCCACCAGCGGCTGGTCAGCCCGGGCGCACCGGCATGGCCGGGTCATCGCCGCCGCCGCCGCCGCGTGGGGGCTGTGCATGGTCGGCCTCGGGCTCGCCCCCGGGATCGGCGTCGCACTGGCCATCCTGGTGCTCGCGGGCGGCTTCGATGAGATCAGCGCGATCTTCCGGGACACGTTCTGGAACCAGACGATCCCCGACCGGCTGCGCGGTCGCCTGGCCGGGGTGGAGATGCTCAGCTACGGACTGGGCCCGTCGGCCGGGCAGGCCAGGGCAGGCGGGATGGCACACCTTGTGGGGATCAGGACAGCGCTCTGGTCGGGCGGGCTGGCATGCATCGCGGCCGTCGGCGCGACCTGCCTGGCGCTGCCCGCGCTGGTGCGCTACGACGTCAGGTCGGCGCGGCCACCGGATGACCCGGACCCGGCCGGGCGACCGCTTGTATCCAGAACCTGAGCTTGGTCCCGCGCCGGTTCTCCAGCTTGCCGCCGTTCGCCTCGATCACCTTCAGCGAGCCGATGTTGCCGGCGTCGCAGGTGACCAGCACCGGGTCGATGCCCAGCGCGGCGGCGACCGGCAGCGCCGCCCGCAGCATCGCGGTGGCGTGACCGCGCCGCCTGGCCGACGGGCGCACGTCATAACCGATGTGCCCGCTGACCTCCAGGAGCCGCGGGTTCAGACGGTGCCGGATCGACACCCGGCCGAGGTACTCCGTCCCGTCGACCCACCACAGCGTCGTGGCGGGCACGTATCCCTCGGGCCGCGGCCAGTCCTCGCGCTCCTGGCCGCACAGCTCCGCGAGGTACCGGAGGAAGCCCGCCGGCGTTGCCCAGTACCCGCCGAAGCGCTCGGCCTGCTGCCTCGCGTGCTCGGCGTAGCTGGCCGCAGCGGACCCCGCGGCCCGTTCTGCCTCGAATTCACGCATCGCTGCCAGGAAGGACTCCCGGTATGCCGCAGCGGGGCGGGCAAGTGCTGGCATAGCCTCCGTTCTACCGGCTGCGGTGAGCGCGCCGCACCCGGATTACCGGCGGATCGGAGGGCCATGCCGGCGGACGAGCGGGTAGCAGCCGCTGCAGCGCACTGGGCGCTGCGGTTCACGGCGAACGGCACCGACTACGCCGACGTGCAGGCGACGCTGGGGCGCATCGAGCGGTGGCAGGACTGGTGCCGGGAGTGGGGCGCAACCGCCCGTGGCTACGAGGCGATTGCCGAGCGGGCCGAGGCCGCAGGCCTGGCGGAAACCGCCGGCGAAGCCTGGCGGCGGGCAGCGCTGTGCTGGCACTGGGGCAAGTTCGTGTTCACCGAGGACCCGCTGCAGCAGCGTGCGGCGCACGACCGGGCGGTGGACTGCTACCGGCGCGGCGCGCGGTCGCTCGACCCGCCCGCCCGGCTGGTCGAGGTGCCGTATCGGGGCCGGGCGCTGGCGGCGTACCTTCGGGTCCCTGAGGGCGCCGTGAGGCCGCCTGCGGTGATCATGGCGCCCGGCCTGGACTCGGTCAAGGAGGAACTGCAGGCGACCGCCGGGTACCTGCTGCGGCGCGGGCTCGCCGTGCTCGCCATCGACGGGCCGGGCCAGGGCGAGTCCGAGTACGTCATGCCGATCGAGCCCGCCTACGAGCAAGTGGCCGCAGCGGCAGCGGACTTGCTCGCCAGCCGGCCGGATGTGGACGGCACCCGGATCGGGATGTTCGGGGTCAGCCTGGGCGGCTACTACGCTGCCCGGTCGGCCGCCTACGAGCGCAGGCTGCTGGCCAGCGTGTCGCTCTCCGGGCCGTACCGGTTCGACCGGGACTGGGACCGGCTGCCACCGCAGACGCGCGCGGCGTTCCAGCTCCGCTCCTTCTCCGACGGCCCGGAGCAGGCCCGGCAGCGGGCGGCGCTGCTGTCCCTGGAAGGATGCGCGGACCGGATCGGGCGCCCGCTGCTGATCCTGCACGGGCGGCAGGACCGGCTGATCCCCGCCGATCACGCCGAATGGCTGGCCTCCCGTGCGCCGGGGGCAGAGCTGGTGATCTACGACGATGGCAACCACGGGCTGACCAACCGTGCCTTCGAGTCCCGTTCCCTGCTGGCGGACTGGCTCGCCGTGCACCTCTCCGGCTGAGGTCGCCAAGCCCGGACGCCGGGTTAGGACGGGCAGTGCCGGGAACCTCCTGGTCATGCCGGCCAGACGGTGGTGGCGCGGCGGCCCGGCCCGGGCCGCCCGGCGGGCCAGCCACCCGGTGACGATCATCCTCGGCTCCGCGGAGGCGGCGATCGCAGGGCAGGAGATCCCGGCCAGCTTTCCCGGGCTGAGCTTCGAGCGGGGAACGCTCGATCCGGGCAACGCCGGCGTTCCCGGCTACCTGTTCAGCCCGGCGAACACCCCGCTGGTCACCCTGTTCCGGAGCACGGGACTGCGCAGCCTGCGAATTGGCGGGGGGTCGGTGGACCAGAAGGCCCCGGCAGGCATCGGCCGCGACGGCTTCACCGGCATCGACAGCCTGTTCGCGTTCGCCGGGGCGGCCGGGGTGACGGTCATCTACACGCTGCGGCTGCTGCGCCCCTCCGGGTGGGCGGCAGGGGAGCTGAGGTCGGTCAACGCCCGCATAGCCGGGTACATCTGGGCGCGCTACCGCGAGCGGCTGGCCAGCTTCGCCATCGGAAACGAGCCCGACTGGCATGCGTTCCACAGTTACCCCGGCCGGGTGCGCGACCCGGCCATCAGCGAGCAGGTCCCCGGCGTGCCCGGCAGCGCCTACGCCTCCTACCTGGCTGCCTGGCGCCGCCATGCGGACGCGATCGCCGAGGCGGCACCGGGCGCGCCGCTCTGCGGCCCGGACACCGGCGGCTACAGCCGGGAGACGTTCACCCCGGATCCGCGAGCCGGGGTGTCCTGGACCGAGCGGTTCGCCGGCGATGAGGCCGGCTCTGGCCGGATCGCCGAGGTCACCCAGCACTACTACGTCGGCGCGGACCCGGGGCGGGCAACGGCCCGGCAGGCGATCCGCAACATGCTGTCCCCGGAGTGGGTGACCGGAACGCAGGCCAGATCCCAGCCGGGGCGCACCAGGTACACGCCCTATCCGTGGCTGCATGCCAGCCACCTCGCGCCGGTCGCCGCGCTCGGGCTGCGCTGCCGGCTCACCGAGTCCAACGACTACCTGGGCGGCGTGGCCGGCGCCAGCGACGCGCTCGCCGCGGCCCTGTGGGCGCTGGACTACCTGCACTGGTGGGCCGCGCTCGGCGCCAGCGGCGTGAACTTCCACAACAAGCAGTGGCTGCGCACCGGCACGATCGTGCCCGGCCCTGGCGGCCCCGCAGAGGGCTACGCGGTCACCCCGAAGGCCTATGCCATCAGGGCGTTCGGCCTTGGTTCCGCTGGCATGCCAAGGCCAGCCGAGATCCGCAACCCTGATCGGGTCAACCTGACTGCCTACCGAACGGGCGCAACAGGGGAGGACTGCCTCACGATCATCAACAAGACCAGCGGGCCGGAGGCGGCAGACGCCGCGGTGACGATCGTCGCGCCCGGCGCGGAGGCTGCGCGCGCGGAGGTCATGGCCCTCGCCGGGGATCCGCCATGCGATGCCGGGGCGGCCGGGGCCACCCTCGGCGGCGCGCGGATCACGGCCGGCCGGCCCTGGGAGGGGACATGGAGCGCCCTGCCCCCCGGGCCGCAGGTGAGCCTCACGGTCCCGGCCAGCACCGCTGCCATCGTCAGGATCGGCTACGCCCCGGCCCCGCAGGCCCGGCAGGGAGCGGGGGCTTGACGCGGCGGGCGGAGCGCTGTTTGGTGTCAGTGGCGGGCTGAGCAGCGGCGGAATGCGCCCGCTGGCCGTGTCAGTTCCAGCAGGGAGCCCGTGATGCCCGTCATCCCGCCGGAGCCCGGCGAGCTCGCCGCGATCGCGCGACTGTACGGGCTCCAGCTCAGCGACGCTGACCTGGCAGGGTTCGCCGTCCTCGCCAGCCGCGCGCTGAGGTCGTACGACGAGGTAGAGCGGCTGTATGAGGCGCGCCGCCCGGCACCGCCGGACCGGGAGTGGCGCTGGCCGTCCGAGGGCGAGAACGAGCTTGGCGCCTGGTACGTGCGGACCGAGATCACCGGCGCAGCGGTTAGCGGCGCATCCGGCCGTCCGCTGGCCGGGCGGACCGTGGCGATCAAGGACAACATCCCGGTGGCCGGCGTGCCGATGATGAACGGGTCCGCGACGCTGCAGGGGTTCGTGCCCCGGCGTGACGCAACCGTCGTCACCCGGCTGCTGGCCGCCGGCGCGACCATCACCGGCAAGGCGGTCTGCGAGGACCTGTGCCTCTCCGGGGGCAGCCACACCTCCCGCACCGGCCCGGTGCGCAACCCGTGGGATCGCACCAGGACGGCCGGCGGGTCGTCGAGCGGCAGCGCCGCGCTGGTCGCCTCCGGCGGGGCCGACCTGGCGGTCGGCGGCGACCAGGGCGGATCGGTCCGCATCCCCAGCTCGTTCTGCGGCACGGTGGGTCACAAGCCGACGCACGGGCTTGTCCCCTACACCGGGGCGTTCCCGATCGAGAGCACGCTGGACCACCTCGGCCCGATCACGGCCACCGTGCGGGATGCGGCAGTCATGCTCGGCGTGCTGGCCGGCCCGGACGGGCTGGACCCTCGGCAGCGGGCGCTGCCGCCGCAGCAGGACTACCTGGCCGGCCTGGAGGCCGGCGTGCGCGGGCTGCGGATCGGCGTGGTCGAGGAGGGGTTCGCCATCCCCGGCCGCTCCCAGCCCCAGGTCGACGAGGCCGTCCGCGCCGCCGTCGGCGTGCTGGAAGACCAGGGAGCGCAGATCGTCCCGGTCAGCGTGCCGTGGCACCGGGATGGCATGAGCGTCTGGTCGGTCATCGCCACCGAGGGCGTCCTGCGGCAGATGATCGACGGCAACGGGTACGGCACGAACACGCCGGGCCTGTACGACCCGGAGCTGATCGGGCACTACGCCGCCGGGCGGCGGTCGCACGGCAGCGAGATGTCCGAGCCGCTGAAGCTGACCATGCTCGCGGGCCGGCATGCGCTGGAGCAGGGCGGCGGCCGCTACTACGCGATGGCCAGGAACCTGGCGCTGGAGCTGACCGCTGCCTATGACGCCGCGCTGGACGGGCTTGCCGGCGGGCACGCCCGGCTGGACGTGCTGGTCATGCCGACGCTGCCGATGGTGGCCCCGCCGCTGCCCGGGCCCGGCGCGGGCCGGGACGAGCTGCTGGCAAGGTCGGTGGAGATGACCGCCAATACCGCTCCGCTTGACGTGAGCGGCCATCCCGCGACGTCCGTTATGGCCGCCCTTGTCGCTGGCCTGCCCGCGGGCCTCATGATCGCAGGGCGGCGTTTCGACGACGCGACATGCCTGCGGGTTGCCCGGGCCTATGAGCGTGCGGTCGGCGGCTTCCAGCGGCCCCCGGCCCGGTGATCGCCCCTCGCCTCGTCCATTCCGCGGTTGGCCAGCGCGTCGGCGCGCTCGTTGCCGGGGTCTCCGGCGTGGCCCCTGACCCAGAGCCACTGGACCTGGTGGCGGCTCGTCGCGGCCTCCAGCCGCTGCCAGAGGTCGGCGTTCTTGACCGGCTGCCTGGCCGCCGTCCGCCAGCCGTTGCGCTTCCAGGCGGGCAGCCAGGAGCTGATCCCGTTGCGCAGGTAGCTGCTGTCGGTGTGGACGCGGACCGTGGCCGGCCGGGTCAGCGCCTCCAGCGCCCGGATCGCCGCCATCAGCTCCATGCGGTTGTTGGTGGTGGGCGCCGCCTCGCCGCCGTAGATCTCCTTGGTCTCACCGTCGTAGCGCAGCACCGCGCCCCACCCGCCCGGGCCCGGGTTACCGCTGCACGCGCCGTCGGTGTAGATCTCCACGACCCTGGCCGCCGCCTGGTCCGCCATGACCGGCAATCTACCGCCCGCGGTCGCCCGCCGAGACCCAGCGGCGCACCGTCGGCAGCAGGACCGTCGGGACCAGCAAGGGCAGCAGCAGCAGGCCGAGCCAGTCCCACAGCGTGTTGCCCTGATAGCCCGTCCACGTCCAGCCCCACGCGTAACCGCCGATGATGGTGATAGCCCAGGCCACCGCGATGGCCGCGATGGCCGCCTTGTGCGGCCGCCTGAGAGACCGGGTCACCAGCGGAAGGAAGCGGGCGCTAGCCACCGCGACCGGCAGCAGGATCAGCCCGAGCCAGTCCCACAGCGTGTTGCCGCGGAACCCCGTCCAGCTGAGCGGCACCAGGTAGCCGGCCAGCACGAGCGCCAGGAACAGGGCTGCCAGCGTCATGTGCAGCACCCGGCGGCCCCGGCCGATGTACTCCGGATGCCGGATCCACAGTGGCACGGTGCCGACGACCACGGGCAGCAGCAGCAGCCTGAGCCAGTCCCACAGCTGCTCGTTTCCCTGGAAGCCCGTCCACTTCCAGTCCTGCACGTACCCGCCCCACAAGACGATCAGCGCGGCGACGGCCAGAATGCTCGTGGCATACCTGCGGGGCCTGTCGGCCCTCAGGAAGGCGAGCAGCCTGCTCCCCGGCCCGGCTGCGTGCGCGACTCGCCGCTCGATCGTCTCCCGTCCCGGGTTCCACCGCAGCCCGAGTTCCGCCAGCCTGTCGTCGATTGCCGCGCGCAGCAGCTTCCTGGCACCGGCCGCCAGATCGGGGTCGGAGCCATCCGCCGTCGCCTCAAGCTGGGCAATGGCGTGCAGGCCCTGCAGCTCGTCCGGGTCCAGGGAGAGGGTCAAGACAGCCACGTCCGCGATTCCTTCCAGTCAGCCGGCGGCGACCGCCTGTCCCTCCGCTGAAGCTGCTAGGCCCCGGCCGGCAGGCCCTGCAGCGCGTCCTGGATGACCTCCTCGGGCAGCTCGAAGTCGCGAAGCTGGCCGGCGACGTACTCGCCGTAGGCGGACAGGTCGAGCAGGCCGTGGCCGCAGAGCGCGGTCAGGATGACCTTCTCCTCGCCGGTTTCCTTGCAGCGCAGCGCCTCGGCGATGCACTCCGCGACGGCGTGGGTCGGCTCGGGCGCCGGGACGATCCCCTCTGTCCTGGCGAAACGGAGCCCTGCCGCGAAGCACTCGGTCTGGTGCTTGGACACCGCCTCGACCAGGCCCAGCTCATAGATGTGCGAGAGCAGCGGCGACATCCCGTGGTAGCGCAGGCCTCCCGCGTGGATCGGATCGGGAATGAACTCGTGACCGAGCGTGTGCATCTTCAGCAGCGGCGTCATCCCGGCAGTGTCGCCGAAGTCGTAGGCATACACGCCGCGGGTGAACGACGGGCAGGCAGCCGGCTCGACGCAGCGGATGACCGGGTTCATCCGGCCGGCCAGCTTCTCCCGGAGGAACGGGAACGCCAGGCCGCCGAAGTTGGATCCGCCGCCAGTGCAGCCGACGATCACGTCCGGGGTATCGCCGGCCTGGGCAAGCTGCCTGAGCGCCTCCTCCCCGATCACGGTCTGATGCATCAGCACATGGTTGAGCACGCTGCCCAGCGAGTACCGCGCGTTCGGATCGCCGGCGGCCACCTCGACCGCCTCGCTGATCGCGATGCCCAGGCTGCCGGTGGACCCGGGGTGCTCGGCCAGCACGGCGCGGCCCGCCTGCGTCACGTCGGACGGGCTCGGGTGGACCGTGGCGCCATAGGTCTCCATCAGCATCTTGCGATAGGGCTTCTGGTCATAGGAGGCGCGGACCATCCACACCTCGCAGTCCAGGCCGAACAGCGCGCAGGCGAACGACAGCGCGCTGCCCCACTGCCCGGCGCCGGTCTCGGTGGTCAGCTTCGCCACGCCCTCGGCCGCGTTGTAGTACGCCTGCGGCACAGCCGTGTTGGGCTTGTGCGAGCCCGCCGGGCTGCCGCCCTCGTACTTGTAGTAGATGCGGGCCGGCGTGCCGAGGTCGCGCTCCAGCCGCCGGGCACGGAACAGGGGCGTCGGCCGCCACAGCCGGTAGACGTCGAGCACATCCTCCGGGATGTCGATGTGCCGGTCCGGTGACACCTCCTGGGCGATCAGCGCGGCGGGGAAGAGGGGCGCCAGGTCATCGGGGCCGACGGGCTCGCGGGTACCCGGATGCAGCGGCGGCGGGGGAGGAGACGGCAGGTCCGGGATGATGTTGTACCACTGCTGCGGCATCTCCGACTCCTGCAGCAGGTACTTGACTTGACCTCCCATGGCTACCTCCGGCTGTCCGGCGAGATCGCTTACCGGGGTCACCGTATCGCCACTGGCGGCCGTGCCGGAAGGGGGCCGTTGCGCGCGGCAGAACCTGCGGGTTTCCGGGCTGCCGTCCGGCTGTGGTCGGCTCATGCGGGGATCGGTTGCGACCCCATGACCGTCATGTCATGGTTGGGCGGTGGAAACGGGTTCGCCCCCGCCCGGAAGGATGCACCTGTCCATCGGCGTCACGGTAGCGGGCGCGGTCTTGCTGATGTCGGGCGTCTTCACGGCCATCACCGGCGAGGCATTGCGGCTGACCTCGCCCGGCAGCGCGGGACCCCTGGTCGAGACGGGCATCGCGCTGGCAGTCTGCGGCCTTGGCTGCGGGGCTGTCCTGCTCGTGCTCGTGGCGTCCGGCTGGGCCGCGCGCCGCCGGCCGGCACGCAATCGCACGGCCCGCTCGGTACGCCAGGTACGCCAGGTACGCCAGGTACGCCAGGTACGCCCGGTACGCGAGGCGCGCCCGGCCCGAACAGCCCGAACAGCCCGAACGGCCCGGCGTGCCGACAGCGCGGAGGAGTGGCTGAGCCAGTTCCGGCCGGCGCCGCCCGGCCCGGCCGCGCCGGACAGTGCGCCGGGGAATGCACCGGGGAGGCCGCTGCCGGATTATGCCCGCCGGCCAGGAAGGCTGCCGCCTGGTGCCGTCATCGGCCCGGGACGGCTGCCGCCTGGTGCCGCCCTCGGCCCGGGACGGCTGCCGCCTGGCCCCGCTCCCGGCCCGGAACGGCTGCCGCCTGGCCACGCCCTCGAGCCGGCTACCGGCGCGCCGGGCCTGGAGGACACCACGGACGAGATGGCCGCCGTCACGGGTGAAGAGGCGGGGTCCGGAATCGCGGTGGCAGGCATGACGGCTGCGGGCCTGCCGCGCAGGCCCCGGCCCTCGGCGCGGCAGGGACCCTCGGGCGAGCACCTGGGCCGCGGGGGCTAGCGCCCGCGGCCGCTCAGGCGAGCCCGGCCCAGCGCTCCCGCAGCACCTCGATCAGCCGTTCCGCTTCCGCCTCGGTGACCTCGATGAGCTCAAAGTCCATGGCATCGCGCTCCCACTCGGCGATGGCCGGCGTGGGCCCCCAGGTCATGTCCCGGCGCAGGGCCTCATCGGTAAGTCCGGCCTCGTCATCGGTGCGCCGCGCCAGTCCCGCGGGATCGGCCGCTGGGCGGCCGCCGCTGACGACCGCGTAGTACGTCGTTCCCCGCATCTCAGGCACCCTCCTGCCGGTACGGCTTCATCTGCAGGGCACCTGGGGGGATCGGCACAGCAGCGGCGGCCTCCCTGTGCAGCTCATCGAGCCTGCGCCGGTCTGCGGGGGTGGTGGCGGGGTCGGTCAGCTGGCGGTACCAGTCCTGGGCACGCTGCCGGGCGGCCCAGCTTTCGGGTGTATGGAACTGGACCTCGAACCGCGCGCCGCTGTCCGGGTCGCGCCATTGCGAGGTGACGCCCTTGCAGACCTCGCTGTGCCACATCGGCTTGCGGACCATGAGCTCGTATCCGCTGCGGCGGAGCAGGTCCGCGAGCTGCCAGATGCCCACGGTGTAGTACATGTTCTCGAAGATGAACGCATACCGGACGCCGTCATGTATGCGGTCGGCGAGCTCGCCCGGGGGCGTGTCCGGCTGCAGGGCGATCCGGTCTGCGAGCTTCCGGCTGAAGCGGTCGGCGGACTTGAGAGCGGATTCCTCGGTGCCAGGTACCAGGCGACCGTGCTCAAGCTGGGCCTCGATACGGCGCATGGCCGGTGTCAGCCCGCCCTGCCCGTAGCCGCCGAGCGCGGTGCGGCCCTCGGCGGCTCGGCAGGCGCTGAGGGCCGCGTGTGTCAGCCGCGCTTCGGGGCTCACCAGCGGCCGGGTGTCCGCGGCCGGGCCCTCCGGGCGGTCGCTGTCGGCGCCGACGGCCCGCTCCGCGGCCGGGCCCTCCGGGCGGTCGCCGTCGGGGCCGACGGCCCGCTCCGCGGCCGGGCGGGCAGCCTGAGGCCGCGGCCTCGACCGCCCGTGCCCGTTGCCATCCCGGCTCTCGCCGGATAGGGGCAGCTCAAGATCTCTCAGCCGGAACGATGGAGGCCTGAGGGAGCCGTCGTCATTCCAGGGCGAGGAGGGGTGACCCGGCGGGAGCCGTGCCAGGCGCTCGCGGAGCGCGGCCACCGAGCCGTCAGCGGCCTCAGGCCGGTCGGCGCGCAGCGAATATCTGGGCTCGCCCGGCAATCCGGGACGCGCTTGGCGTGCTTGATGTGCTGGCATGCCGCTCCCTGCCTGCATGGAACGGCGCCATCGTATCGTCGGCAGCCAGCCGCCGGGCAGCTAAGCCGCGCCCGGCGACGCTACCGCACGACGCAGCCCGGGCTGCGGCCGCTCGCCGGGAACGCGCGCGCCAGGGCGTCGGCGATGTCGCGCGCCCGGGCGGCATAGCCGGCCGAGGTGTAGTGAATGCCGTCGGAGATGAACCACTGCCGCTTCGCCAGGGCCGCCCAGTCGAAGACGCGCATGTTCGGGTACCTCGCGCAGGCACGCAGCAGCGTGGCGTTCCAGCGCTGCATGTTCGCCTCGGCGTAGGGCCCGCTGCTCAGCAGGGAGATCACGTTTACCCACATGACCGGCTCGCCGTGGGCGGCCGCCATCATCCGCTCGACCCGGGTCATCAGGCCGACCTGTGATCCTGCCGCGACATCGGCCGTGTCATTGGTGCCGAGGGCGATTACCCAGCAGCCCCGGAACCCCTGCCGGTACAGGGTCATCGCGGCGTCGTAACCGTTGACCGTGCCCGGCAGCACCTCGACCACCGAGCGGGCCCCGGTGATGTTGGTGATCACTGTCCTGACCCCGACGTCTGCGTAGCGGGCGGTGATCCGGTCGGCGGGGTCGGGCAGGTAGTCCGGCGACACCAGGCCATCGGAGGTCGAGTCGCCGATGTGGACGACCGCCCGGCAGGATGTCCGGAGCCTCCCGGACGCAGCGGGGCGCCCGGAGTTCCCGGGGCTTGCGGACGGCCAGGGTCCCGCGGCCGGCCAGCCGGGCCCGCTGCGCAGGTCGTCCCTGCCCGGCCCGGAGTAAGGTTCCGCTCGCAGGCCGGGGCTCCCAGCGTAGCCGGCCGCTCCGCTGCCTGCGCTCGCGGCATGCCAGACCGAGGCGCTGGACTGCGCGGATCCGGAGGCGAGCATCGCTGACGAGGCACCCGCGCTGGCCGGCTCGGGGAGGACGCCGGCCAGGCCGATGCACGCCAGTGCCACGACCCCGGCCGCGCTGCCGAGTGCCGCCAGGTCCGCCCGCGATGGCCGGTGCTGGGAGGCGCGCAGCCGCTTCCAGAGCCGTCCGAGTGCGCCGTGGCGCACCGGTTCCTCGATGTACTTCCAGGACAGCGAGGCCAGCAGGATACTTGCGGCGATCTGCACGGCGGCCCGCACCGGGTCCTCCGTCGAGTTCGCTGGCGTGGTCAGCACGATCACCGGATAGTGCCAGAGGTAGATCCCGTAGGACCGGACGCCGATCCATCGCAGCGGTCGCCGGCCGAGGGCCCGGCCAACCAGGCCGCCCGGACAGGCGCAGGCCGCGACGACCGCCGCGGTCGCCACCGAGAGCAGCAGCATGCCGCCGCGATAGGTGAAGGGCGAGAACTGGCCGGTGCGCCAGATGAGGATCGCGATCACGGCGAGGCCCGCCACCCCGGTTCCGTCGAGCAGGGCCCGGCTGCGGGTGCCCGCAGCCGTCCGGTCCCTGCTCGGCCAGACCATCGCCAGCGCAGCACCGATCAGCAGGCCGAACGCGCGGGTGTCGGTTCCCTCGTAGACCCTGGTGGGGTCGTAGCCAGGGTGGTACAGGACGGCCATGGCGATCGCCGACGCGACGGCCATCGCCAGCGTCGGCAGCGCAAGCCAGCGCAGTGCTGCCGACCGCCGGGACCGCACCACGAGCACGCCCAGCAGCAGCAGCCACGGCCAGGCCAGGTAGAACTGCTCCTCAACGGCCAGCGACCACAGGTGGTCGAGGGGCTGCGGGGGGGCGAACCGTGCGAAGTAGGACTGGTTGGCAGCGATGAGGTACCAGTTGCTTGAGTAGGTCGCGGCGGCGGCGACCGCGCCGCGCAGGCTGGGCAGCCTGGCCCGGTCCGCCACCGTCACCCAGGCCGTCACCACCGCGAGCATGACGAACAGGGCGGGCAGCAGGCGCCGCGCGCGGCGCAGCCAGAAGTCGGCCAGGTGCAGCCGGCCGGATGCGGCCCACTGACCGAGCAGCAGATCGGTGATGAGGTAGCCGCTCAGCGTGAAGAACACGCCGACGCCGAGCATGCCCCCCGGGGCCCAGGAGAACTGCTCGTGATAGCAGATGACGGCCAGAACAGCCAGTGCGCGCAGCCCGTCGAGCCCGGGCATGTAGCGCTGGCCAGCACGGATCGGCTTCGGCATGCTCCTTGTCCCCCGATGCGGCGGCGGGTACCCCGCGCGCGGCGCGAGGCATGGTTCCGCGACGAGGAAGTAACTACCCAGCGCGAGCAGTGAATCACATTCACGCCGAATGGCGCGAGGGACTCGCCCTTACGCCTGGTGCCTATCGGCGGGGAAAGTCCCGGGCCGGCCTGGGCAGCTCAGGTCACCTCGGCGAGCCTGCCTGTCGCGACGTCGTAGATGAAGCCCCGGACCGAGTCCTTGTGCGGGATGAACGGGCTGCCCCGGATCAGGTCCATGGACCTGCGCACGTCACCGGTGAGGTCGGTGAAGAAGCCCGGGGCCCAGGAAGGCGTTTCTCCCGACTCTTTGTGAATTTCGTCGATGAACCGCTTGTCAGTGCACGTCAGCATGCCGCATTCGGTGTGGTGGATCAGCATGATCTCCCTGGTCCCGAGCAGCCGCTGGCTGATCGCCAGGGACCGGATCACGTCGGCGGTGACCTGCCCGCCGGCGTTCCTGAGCACGTGGGCATCGCCCTCGGCCAGCCCCAGTGCGGCGTAGACGTTGAGCCTGGCGTCCATGCAGGCGACGATCGCGGCGCGAACGGGGCCGGCCGGCGGCGGACGGAACCGCTCGGCGAAGCGAGCATTGCCGGCCAGGTACTCCTCCGTTGCGCTCACGAACGCTGTTCCCCCTGGGCTCGCTAGCTGGCGCCACCTGGCGTGCGGAAGGAGCGTAGCCGGCGGCGGTAGACGATCACTCCGCCCACCCGGACTCCGTGCAGGCCGAGGGTGGCGAAGATGCGCGGCCATCCTTGTGCCCAGCGCTGCTCGACGAGGATGGCCCCGACCCGGGCCCTGACGAGGAACTGCCGGAACTGCACGACCAGGACCGGGTTCAGGCCGCTTGCCAGGCTGGCGACGGGCTGCGGCAGGTCGGTGCGGCGGACGATGGCCCGGTTCACGTAGCCGCCCGCCAGGCGGGTGTAGAACCCGGTCTGCGCCTGCCACAGCATTCCCGCGTTGCCGCGCCCGGAGACGACCACCACGACCTCGCCCGGCGACAGGTAGCGGCGGTACTCGCCGGTGGTAATGAAGCTCGGCAATCCCGGCTGATGCGCCAGCGGCAGCGCAGGCACGTTCGCGAGCACCACGGCAACCGCGAGCACTCCGAGCAGCCACCGGGCCCATGCCCTGACCGGAGCGCTGGCCAGCCAGATGGACACGGCCACCGCCAGGGCGAGGAACGCGAAGACCATGAACCTGACCGGATAGGCGCTGCGCACGATCGGCAGGTACCACAGGTGCGCCCAGGGCAGCGATACGAGCCGCCGCCTGCCGAGGGTGACCACCGGCCCGAGCGAGAACACCATCAGCACGATCAGCATGACGGTCAGGAACCGGACCATCCTGCGCGACCAGGCGGTCACGGCCAGCGCTACCGCGAGCACCAGCAGCGGGATGCCGACGTATCCGTCGAGGCTCGGTACCGGGAGCCCGGCTGCCTGGCTGGTGAGCCAGCCCAGCCCGAAGGTCTGCGTCGGCCGGGGAACTATCAGGCTGGACAGGTCAAGCCCGGCGGAGGCGGGAGAGCGGGAGAAGCCCTTCGGCACGTGAGTCACCGCGTACCAGAGATAGGGGCCGACGAGGACCAGCGTTACCAGATAGGCCGCGCCCGCAAGCCGGCTGAGCTGGGCGACGGCAGCCCGCCCGGCCCGGCCAGCTACCAGGTACCCCGCCAGCAGCGCTACCGCCCAGACGACCGTCATGTCCGCGAACGTCTCCAGGAACAGGTAGAACTGCGCGGTCATCGCAAGGGCCAGCAGGCACACCAGCGCCCGCCGCCCGATGCTGCCGTCCCGCCATGCCACGACCAGGTAGGCCATCAGCGGCAGCAGCAGGCTCCAGGTCAGGTTGAGCTGGCCTGCTACCTCGTGATTGATCTGATAGGCCGAGAACCCGTAGACGGCGCCGCCGGCCAGCGAGGGCCACAGCCGCCCGGTCAGCCGCCGGCACAGCAGGAACGCCATCCACGCCGATGCCGGCAGGGCAGCGGCGGCCAGCAGGTTGAAGGACACCACCGGCCCCGCGGTCAGGGTGATCGGCGAGGCGAGCAGGGCCAGCGGAGGCACCGTCGTCACCCACGCCAGCGTGAAGCCATGCGGCACCCCGATCAGCGTGGTGTGCAGCGGGTTGAGGCCGTGCCCGATCGCGTACGGCCACCAGCGAAGGTTCCACGTGTAGAAGTTCGGGTCCATGCTGGCCTGGTCGAGCTGGGGGCTGCCGGGGTGGGCCACCAGCGGCGCGGCGACCGCCAGGATCCAGCCGGCCAGGTACAGGGCCAGCGCGAGGAGCCCCTGCAGGCTGGGCGGCGCGGCGCGGAGCCATGCCGGGATGCGCCCGCGCGCTGACCCGGCCCGCCGGGCCGGGCGGACCTGCTCTTTCCGCATGGCCGGGGGAGTCTCCGGCACGGTCATGCCGTCGGCATCCGCGGGGCGCGCCCGCCTCGCGCCCGGTGGTCGGCGGCCGTGGCGGGCGCCGGCGGTGGCCGGTCGGTGCCAGGGTCACCGAACCCGCGGGCCTCCCGGACCAGGTACAGCGGCCTGCCCCTGGCCTCGTCGTAGACCCGTGCGACGTACTGGCCGACCATGCCGGTCACGATCAGCTGGACACCGCTCAGGAACGTTATCGTCACCAGCAGCGATGCGTACCCGGGAACGTAGGGGAGCCCGGCGAGCTTCAGCGACAGCGCCACGAGCCCGTAGAGGACCGACCCGACCGCGATCACCAGGCCGGCTGTCATCGCCAGCCGCAGCGGTGCCGTCGAGAAGCCGATGATCGCGTCCGCCGCGAAACGGATCATCTTGCGCAGCGGGTACTTACTGCTCCCGGCATGCCGGGAGGCCCGCGTGTAGCCGACGGAGGCCTGCCGGAACCCAACCCAGGAGAACATGCCCCGGACGTAGCGGTTGCTCTCCCGCATCAGCAGGAACGCGTCCAGGGCCTTGCGGTCCACCAGCCGGAAGTCACCCGCCTCGACAGGCTGGTCGACGTCCGCGAGCCGGTGCAGCAGCCCGTAGAACAGCCTCGCCGAACCGCGCTTGAACAGCGTCTCGCCCTCGCGCCGCTCCCTGACCGCATAGACGACCTCGTAGCCTTCTCGCCACCGCCTGGCCAGTTCCGGGATCACCTCGGGCGGGTCCTGCAGATCGGCGTCCATCGCGACCACCGCCTGCCCGGTCGCCACGTCCAGCCCGGCGGTGAGGGCGAGCTGGTGCCCGAAGTTGCGGGATAGCTGAAGCACCTTGAACCGGGGATCCCGCTCGTTCGCCTCGGCCATCAGCCGGTAGCTGCCGTCGCTGCTGCCATCGTCGACGAGGATGACCTCGGCCGGCCCGTCCAGCGCGTCGAGGGTCCCGCGGAGCCGCCTGACCAGCTCCGGGAGGATCTCCTCCTCGTTGAAGACCGGGATGACGATCGAGTATGTGACGGCACCCATGGCGGTTCTCCTACCCGCACGGCGCCTGGCGGCGGCCGACCGGAGTGAACGGCTGGTTGCGAGAATGTGGCTGTTCTGGCTGACCGCCAGAGAGCATGACAATCCGGGTGCCCCGGCACCCGGTACCCCCGCGCCTGCGGGCCTATCCGAGCATATGCGTAGGTGCGAGCGGGGGGCCCACGCCGGGTAGGCTCCGGTCGCCCGGTGCCCGCGCGCGCACCTGAGAGGTGAGGCTGAGGTGGATGTCGGGGAGATCCAGAATCTCGTCTCCGTTGAGGACCGCCACTGGTGGCACCGGGAGCGCCGGGCCATCCTCGCCCGCGAGCTGCGGCGCCTGCCGGGCCCCGGGCGGGCGCTGGACATCGGGGCGGCCGGCGGCGGCAACACGCGCGTGCTGCGCGAGCACGGCTGGCAGGCGCTCGCGGTGGACATCGTGCCGGAAGGCGCAGCGGTCGCCCGGGGCCGCGGCATCGCGTCGGTGTGCTCGGATGCCAGGTTCCTGCCGGTCCGGTCGGGGGCCTGTGACCTTGTGACCGCGTTCGACGTCATCGAGCACGTCGCCGAGGACGACGTGGTGACCGGCGAGATCTCGCGGGTGCTCCGGCATGGCGGCACCGCGCTGATCGCGGTGCCATGCGACATGGCCCTGTGGTCGGCGCACGACGAGGCCTGCGGCCACGTGCGCCGGTACAGCCGCGAGAGCCTGGCGGCCGTGGTTGGCAAGGCAGGCCTGGTCATTGACCGGATGTGGAGCTGGAATGTGCTGCTGCGCCCGGTGGTGGCGTGGCACCGCCGCTCCCTGGCCGGCAGCGACCTGAGCGAGCTTCCGTGGCCGGTCAACATCGCGCTGACGGCGGTGATCATCGCGGAGCGCTACCTGCCGGTGCACTCGCTGCCCGGCGTGTCGCTGATGGTGCGCGCACGGCGGCCGTGAGGTGCTATCCGGTGGCCTTCTGCGCCGCGACCGCGCGGTAGACCAGAACGCCGTCGGCCTGATAGTCCAGCCGGAACCCGGTCGCCGCCAGGTAGCCGCGGATCTGTGCGTAGTGCACGCGCACCCGGCCGGGGTGCGCTACCCCCAGGACCACCCAGCGCCGGGTCCACACCAGAACCCAGCCGACATGCAGCCTGCGCAGGTCGCTCCGTGCCGCCGCCAGCTCGGCGCTGGTCAGCACCCGGCGATGCCGGGTGACCGCGACCAGCTCGGTGTAGAACGGGTGCGCCTGGATGCCGGCCAGCGTCCGCCGCGGAACCGCCGACGTGTACGAGTCGCCGCGCGGATGGCCGTCGGCCGTGGCCAGCACCAGATCGGGGGTTGTCATATAGCTGCCGATGTGCTGCGGGCCGCGGATGACGAACGGAACGTCGACCACTACGGAGCCGGAGTGGTCGGCGGCTATCGGCCGGTCGACGGCCGGCAGCGCGGTCGGCATGGTCGGCTGGCCCGGCAGTCCGGGCCAGCCTGCCTCCAGGACGGCGGCCAGCGCCACCACGATGACCAGCGGCCAGGCGCGCTGGCGCAGCCACCCGACCGCCGCTCCGGCCAGCATGGCCGCACCGACCAGGCCGATGAACGCCAGCCGGTCGGCCTCCCGGAACGAGGCCAGGCCCGGAATGTGCAGCAGCCAGGTGTAGGGCATCAGGAGGGACACCGTGGTGCCACGCCAGGCGGTCGCCAGCGGGATGTACTGGCGGGTCCCGATGTACAGTGTCGGCCCGAGCGCCAGGGCCGCGCCGCCCAGCCACAGCAGCGCCAGCCGGACCGACCCGGGCCGCCGCCAGCTCACGATCAGGCCGAGTATGGCCAGCGCGCTCAGCACCACGCCGAAGGTGGCGACCATCTCGATCGTGGTGTGCTCGCTGTAGGCCGACGACAGGCTGCCCAGCCCGATGCTGGCCAGCCTCGGCGACGGCGCGAACAGGCTGGGCAGCTCGGCCGCGTACCGGACATAGTTGCTCTGCGGTGGCGGTGACGGGCCCTTCCGCCCGGTCTCCGCCGCCATCGCGGCAAGCTGCGGGCCGGCGACCGCCAGGCCGGTCACCGCGCTGGCCGCGACCGCGGCGGCGGCCCGCAGCCTTGCCCCCGCCGGCGTCCGGACCAGCAGCGGGAGCAGCGCGAGCACTGCGACGACGGCTGCCAGCACCGCGCTTTCCTGATCGACCAGCATCGCGGCCCCGACCACCAGGCCGAGTACGGCGCCCCGGCCGATGCCCGGCTCCCGCCGTAGCCGGATCGCCGCAGCCAGCGCCAGCGGCAGGAACACGCAGCCCATCGCGGTATGCAGGTGCAGCCAGGCCTGCGAGCCCAGCATCGCTGACAGCCCGTAGAACGCCCCGGCCGCGATCGGGCCGGTCAGGCCGGGCAGCCACAGCCGGGCCGCCCGGTACATGGCGTAGGCGGCGAGGCCCGGTGCCGCGATGGCGGACAGGGTGAACGAGGCCGACGGGCCGAAGGCCAGCGTCACCGGCATCATAACCAGGCCCAGCAGCGGCGAGAGGGTGTCGTAGCCGAGGCTCACGCCGACCGGGGCGGCCAGGTAGCCGGTGAACCACGGATCGCTCAGGTGCATGACCTGCCGGGCCACCCACCAGAAGTTCCAGACGTACTGCGCCTGGTCCAGGCCGGCTGGGAGGCGGCCGGTGATATACGACGCCAGCGGCCAGGTGGCGACTACTCCGGCGGCGAGGAAGCAGGCCAGCACGGCCAGCTCGCGCAGCGCCCGCGCCCTTCGTGAGGCCGGCAAGGTCTGTCCTGCCGCCCCTGCCGGGGCGGCAGGACGCTCAGGTGCTGCCGCGGCGCGCATAGAGATACAGTGTCAGATCGCCGAGATGCCAGCGCTGGACAAGGCGGAAGTGCAGGCCGCCCAGGGCTGCATTGGGCCGGTGCCAGCGCCGGAAGTTCACCACCCACACCCGCTGGACCTGTGCGGCGCGCTGGTGGATCACGGGGCGGGGCTCTTTCGTGCCGGTCAGCGTGCCGGACTGGGCAGGCGTCAGGGCCTGGCTTATGTCCCGGAGGTGGGCGAGCCCGTAGGGGTAGGCGTAGACCAGGCTTTCCTCGGAGTGGTTGTGGAAGATCACCGCATCACCGGGGCGGGCGTAGCGCGCCACGATCCGGTCCGCCGCCCGGATGTTCTCACCGTGACCGTCCGGCAGCCGGATCGCGTGCTGGGCGGGAAAGCCGAGCAGCGCAACGATCACCAGGGCAGCCGGCCCGGCCAGCCTGCCGAGCGCGGCGATCGCGGCCCCGGTGAGCAGGGCGAGGGCTGGCACGCAGAACAGTATGTAGCGGGTGAAGTACAGCGGTTTCAGCGCCGAGGCCACCAGCAGCGCGGTCCCCGGCAGGACCAGCCAGGGCAGCACGACGGCCAGCAGCCGGGCAGGCCAGCGCTGCCTCAGCCGCGCCCAGCCGCCGAGCGCGCTGACCAGCAGCCCGGCGGCGATGCAGCCGCCGACGCCCAGCACGAACGGTACCGAGTAATGATCCGGGCGCTGCACCGGGGACAGCAGCGTCGGCAGCAGCGCGACCAGGTTCGAGCCGGGTGGCCGGATCCAGTTCACCTGTGCCCGCTGCCGGTAGGCCACCGCGATCAGCGGCCCCGTCGCTGCCACCGCGGCGACGGCGGCGGCCAGCCAGCCCAGCGCCAGCCGGCGCCTCGCTCGCGGGTCACCCGTGCGCAGCGAGGCTGCCGCGACCGTGACCGCATGCGCGGCCAGCAGGAACAGCCCGATGAGATCGATCCAGCCGAGCACGGTCATGCAGGCGGCATATCCGGCGAGCCAGCGCCATCGCGACCTCCTGGCCTGCAGCATTCGGATGAGAAGGTAGGTGGCGGCGGTCGCGCCGGTAACCGCCAGCGCGTCCGGCCGGGCGTTCTGCGCGTACAGGCTCGTTGACGGGATCACCCCGAACACCAGCCCTGCCGCGATCCCGGCGGGCAGTGACACCAGCCGGGCGCCGATGGCGGTGATGAACGCAGCCGCGGCAGCCATCGCGAGCGCCGAGGGGAGCCGGGTGACGAGCTCCCCGGTGCCTCCGAGCTGGACGACGGGCCACAGCAGCACGTAGTACAGCCCATGCTCGACATCGACGTTGCCGAGCATGCGGATCAGCTGGCCGAACGGGCGCTGGTCGGCCACCATCGTCGCGGCCTCGTCACGCCAGTACGACGAGCTGGTGATGCCCCATACCGTGATGACGAAAGTGACCAGGGGCGGTGTAAGGCGGCCCAGCAGCTGGGTCACGAATCCCGGCGGCAGGGCATGTCCTGATCCGGTGTCGGGCACGGTCTGGGCCGGCGTTCCGGTTACGTGGCGCGTCGGCGAAGTCACGCTGAGGCAGTCTCCAGATGCGGCAGCAAGCTGAACCGTCAGGTCAAGAAGTGATTACTGGAACGATATGGCCCGGAAGGAACGATCGGGTCATAGCAAGGTGAATGTCTGCTAAGGATACTGTCAATACTTCGTCGGGGATCAGCGTCCCCCCGGCTGGCGCGGCTCGCAGCCGCTCTTCTGGCCGCTGGCTGCCCGCTGCCTGCTGGTAGCAGGCGAGCGTCTCCCTGGCTATCCGCTCCCACGAGTAGCGCGAGCGCGCCCGGTCCGCGGCCGCGATGCCGTACGCCTCTCGCCGCACCCTGCTGCGCAGCAGCAGCCGGATCTGCGCTGCCAGCGTCCTTGGCTGGCCGGGCGGCACGAGCACGCCCGTGGTGCTGTCGATGACCGCGTCGCGGTGGCCGCCGACATCCGAGGCCACGACCGCGGTGCCGCAGGCCATCGCCTGGACGACGGCCTGGTCATGCGGCTCCCGGGGCGCGGCGCTGACCAGCAGGTCCGCCGAGCGGAGCAGAGCCGGGAGATTCTCCTCGCCGAGCGGTCCCAGCACGGCCAGGCGCTCCGCGACGTGCAGCCGCTCGGCCAGGCCCATCAGCTCGCGCCGGCCGTGCCGCTCAGGATCGGCGGGCACGGTAGCGGCGACCATGAGCTCGGTGCCGGGTAGCTCGGCGAGGGCGCGGATCACGTCGGCATGACCCTGTGACGGATCCAGCGGTCCTGGACTGACCAGCCGGCTGCGGCCGTTGCGCGGCGCGGCGGCGCCGTCCGGGCAGAATCTGCCGACATCCACGCCGCACGGCACCACCCTGATCCGGGCGCGCGGAACTCCCATGCGCACCAGCCTGTCCGCCTCGTCGGCGGAACTGGCCAGCACGACAGCGGCAGCGCGCCCGATGAGCGCCTCCATCCGGGCACGGGCCACCGGCTCGGTGCGGGCCGGCGGGGCCTGTCCTGCTGCATCGGCAAGGCCATGGAATGTCTGCACCACCGGGACGCTCGCGTCCCGCGCGGCCGCGAGCGCGGCAAGGCCGCTGGTCCAGAAGTGCGCGTGGGCCACCTCTGGCGGGTGATGCCGCCACAGCCGGGCCAGGTGGTCAGCGAACTCCGGAACGTGCCCGGCCACCAGGCCAGGCGGGAGCGGGCGGGGCGGGCCGGCCGGGACGTGCTCGACCGTCACCCCGGAGCCGACGATGACCGAGCCGGGCTGCCCCGGGGCATCCCTGCGGGCGTAGATCGTGACGCGGTGGCCCATCTCCGCCAGGGCCTGTGCCAGCGCCTGGATCCGGGCCGACTGCCCTGCAGCGTCCAGCCCGGCGGCACGGGTCGCCGGGCCAGTGTTCTGCGCGATGAACGCGATCTTCATCGGATGCTCCTCCCGGTGGCTGCCGCCGCCGCGGAGGACGCTGACACGAAAACGGCACGCCCGAAGGGTACGCCGCGACGGCGTAAGGGCGTGCCTGCGTCGTAAGCACGTGCCAGCCACGATACCACACCGGGCCCCTCGCCAGGGACCCGCAGGAGTAGCCGCGGCCTTCCCGGGTAGCGGGCCACGGCGAGCACCACGAGCGAGGGGGTCCGGGAAGGCGATGAGCATGCAGCACGACAGCCCATTTGCGCAGCCGAGGTTCTTCGAGTCCGGCGCCGCCAGGGTCCTGCCGGGGATCCGCGGTGCCTGACGTGGATCCGGTGCGCCTGGCCAGGGCGCTGTCCGCGGCAGTTGACGGCGAGGTGCGGTTCGACAGGGGCACGCGCGCGGCCTATGCGCAGGACGGCTCGAACTACCGCCAGGTCCCGATCGGGGTGGTGCTGCCTCGCAGCGTCGAGGCCGGCGCCGCGGCCGTCGGGGCGTGCCGCGAGGCCGGCGTGCCGCTGCTCTCCCGGGGTGGCGGCACCAGCCTTGCCGGACAGTGCTGCAACGAGGCCGTGATCATCGACTGGACCAAGTACTGCCACCGCATGGTGAGCATCGACCCGGACTCGAAGACCGCGGTGGTCGAGCCGGGAGCCGTGCTGGACAAGGTGAACGAGGCTCTTGCCCCGTACCGGCTGATGGTCGGGCCGCGCCCGTCCACGCACGTGAGCTGCACGATCGGCGGGATGATCGGCAACAACTCGTGCGGATCCACCGCTCAGGCCTACGGCAAGATGGCCGACTCGGTGCGCCGCCTGGACGTGCTGCTCTACGACGGGCTGCGCACCTGGACCGGCGAGACCAGCGACGGGGAATACCAGCGGATCCTCGCGGCCGGCGGCCGGAAGGCGGAGGTCTACCGGGGGCTGCGAGAGATCCAGATGGCGCACCTGGCCGAGATCCGCACCGGCTACCCGGACATCCCGCGCCGGGTGTCCGGCTACAACCTCGATTACCTGCTGCCGGAGAAGGGCTTCCAGGTGGCCAGGGCGCTGGTCGGCAGCGAGGGCACGCTGGTGACCGTGCTGCGGGCGGAACTGGACCTGGTCGATGTGCCGCGCTGCAGGTCGCTGGTGGTGCTGGGCTATCCGGACATCGCCCTCGCGGCCGATGTCGTGCCGCTGGTGGCCGGGCACGAGCCGCTCGCGGTCGAGGGCCTGGACGACACGCTGATCTCGCTGGAGCGCGAGGAGCACCTGGCATCCGATGCGCTGCAGAAGCTGCCGGAAGGCTCGGGCTGGCTGATGGTCCAGTTTGGCGGGGACAGCAAGAAGGAGGTCGAGGAGCGGGCACGAGCGCTGATCGACGAGGTCAGCAGGGACGGCGCGGATCGCCCGCATGCTGCCTACCTGGAGGACCCTGCCGTCGAGGACGAGCTATGGAACGTCCGCGAGGCGGGCCTTGGCGCCACCGCCTACCCGCCCGGCCGCCGGGAGACCCACGAGGGCTGGGAAGACGCCGCGGTCCCGCCCGCGCGGCTCGGCGACTACCTGCGCGACTTCCGCCGCCTACTGCGTGAGCACGACTACCACGGGGCCTCGCTCTACGGGCACTTCGGCCAGGGCTGCGTGCATACCCGGATCCCGTTCGAGCTGCGCACCGACAGCGGCATCGCCGCCTACAGGTCGTTCGCGGAGCAGGCGGCCGACCTCGTGGTGTCGTACGGGGGGTCGCTGTCCGGAGAGCATGGCGACGGCCAGTCTCGCGGTGAGCTGCTGCCCCGCATGTTCGGCCCCGGCCTGGTCAGCGCATTCGGCGAGCTGAAGGGCGTGCTTGATCCGGGCAACCGGATGAACCCTGGCAAGGTTGTCGCGCCCCGGCGGCTCGATGAGAACCTGACCCTGCACGGGTGGTTCCCCCGCGAGCCCGCCACCTTCTTCGGCTTTCCCGGGGACGGCGGGCGGTTCGCTGCTGCCGCGTCCCGCTGCGTTGGCGTCGGGAAGTGCCGCGGCGACCAGGGCGGCGTCATGTGCCCGAGCTACCGGGTCACCCGCGATGAGGAGCACGCCACTCGCGGCCGGGCCCGGCTGCTGATGGAGATGGTGCGCGGCGAGGTGATCACCGAGGGGTGGCGCTCGGCCGAGGTGCGTGACGCGCTGGAGTTGTGCCTGGCCTGCAAGGCATGCCGCAAGGAGTGCCCCGTCGGCGTCGATATGGCCACCTACAAGGCCGAGTTCCTGGCCCACCACTACCGCGGCAGGCGCCGGCCGCCCGCGCACTACTCGATGGGGTGGCTTCCAGCGATCGCCCCGCTCGCCGCCGTGCCGGGCGTAGCCGGGATGGTCAACGCGGCAGGAGCGGCACCGCTGCTGGGAAGGCTGCTGAAGCGGGCCGGAGGCATCGATCCGAGGCGCGAGCTGCCGCGATTCGCCCGTGAGCGGTTCACCCGCTGGTACGCGCGCACGGCGGGTCGCCGGCCCGGAGGGGAGGCCGGCCGCCCGGTGGCGTGCTACCCCGGGCCGGGACTCGATGACTCCCGCAGCCGCCGTCAGCAGGTGATTCTCTGGCCGGACACCTTCACCAACGCCTTCCACCCCGAGGTCGGCCGGGACGCGCTGGCCGTCCTGGAGGCGGCCGGCCTGGGCGTCAGCGTTCCGGTCCGGCCGGTCTGCTGCGGCCTGACCTGGATCTCAACGGGCCAGCTCGGCATCGCGCGCCAGGTGCTGGCGCGGGCACTGCGGGTCCTTGGCCCGGCGCTGCGCGCGGGCAGCCGCGTCGTGGTGCTGGAACCTAGCTGCGCGGCGGTGTTCAGGTCAGATGCGCCAGAGCTGCTGGGCACCGACGACGCCCGCCGGCTTGCGCGGCAGTGCCGGACGCTGGCGGAGGTACTGGACGAGGAGGGCTGGCAGCCGCCCGGCACCACTCAGCCAGGGGCAGCGCGCCGCGCGATCGCTCAGGTGCACTGCCACCAGCAGGCGATCATGGGCTTCGGGGCGGACGAGAGGCTGCTCCGGCGGTGCGGGGTGGACCTGGAGGTCCTCGACGCCGGGTGCTGCGGGCTGGCCGGGAACTTCGGCTTCGAGCGCGGGCACTACGAGGTCAGCGTGGCCTGCGCGGAGCGCGCGCTGTGGCCCGCAGTCCGGGACGCCGCTGCTGACACCGCGGTGCTGGCGGACGGCTTCTCCTGCCGTACCCAGATCGCAGCGGGCCATCTTGGCCGCGACGGGATCCACATGGCTCAGCTGCTCGCCGGGATGCTGGCCGCGCGGGACGGCGAGCCGGGCGCCGCCGGCGTCCCCGGCCTGACGGCAGGAGGCTGATCAGGGTGGCCACAGCACTGCCGGCGGGCACCCCCCGCAGCGGTTACCGCGGCCGCGGCGGCCTGGTGCCGCTACCTCGCCGGGCTCGGGACGGCTCCCGCAACGGGGCCGCGGACCCTGGCGGACCTGCGCCGGATGACCTGGCGTTCTGTCTCGGTTGTGCCTCCCCATACCCCGTGCAGGCCGGCGGCTCCGAGAGCATAGTCCAGGCACGGTCGCCGCACCGGGCACGCCGCGCATACCAGCTTGGCCCGGCGGGCCTGCTCGGCGCCCCGGCCGTGCTCGGAGACGGGGAAGAACAGCTCGGGGTCGGCGGACTGGCAGGCGGCCAGTGCCCACCAGCTCGCCCGGTTGTCTGTCACTGCCATGTGCATCCTCAGCGGCGCGGTAACCGACCGCGTCAGCTCAGCGGTCCTGGCTGGCATCTTCCCGTCTTCGGCCGGATAATCCTCAACTCCCCGGAAAGTTCCTGCCACCCGCCGGATGGCCGGGTAGCCGGACTCGCATGGCCGCGCGGCCAGGGAATACGGCGTCCGCCGTACCATGGGCCGATAGCGCGCAGCGAGCAGGCCTGAGGAGCCGGGTGGACGAGCTGCAGATCTCATCCGAGCGCCGCGGAGAGCTAGCGGTCATCACGGTTGACGGCGACCTCGACATCGTCTCCAGCAGGAGGCTGGACGAGGAGCTGACCAGCGCGCGGCGGGCAAGCAGCGGGATCGTGCTCGACCTGTCGGCGGTCACGTTCATGGACACCAGCACGCTGGCGATCATCGTAGGTCACTGGAAGAAGCTCACGGCCCGCGGCGGGACGCTCGTGCTGGCAGGCGCGCGCTACCGGTACGTGAAGACGCTGTGGATCACTGGCCTGGCTGAGCGGCTGCCGCTATTCGAGACCGTCGAGGATGCCCTCGCGGCTGCCGTGCAGGCCGACCCCGATCAGGCCGCCCGGCCAGGCGGATAGCGGTTCAGGAAGGCCGGCGGCGGGTCTGCGGGTGCCTCAGCGGCGAGCCGGGGTCAGCTGAGCGCCAGGTGCATGCGGACGCTGGTGCCCCAGGCCCCGCTGCGCACCTCGACCAGATCACAGACCTCGCTGATGAGGCGCAGCCCGTGCCCTCCCAGCGCGCCCGGCGAGGCTGGCCACCGTCCGGCGAGCGGGTCGGCAATGTGCCCGGAGTCGGTGACGTCGCAGACAAGCTCACCGCCTTCGCACCAGATCGACAGCCTGCCGTGCGATCCGGCATGCGTGATCGTGTTGCTCGCTGCCTCGTTGACCGCGATGACGGCGTCAACTACCCGGATCCCGGTCAGCCCCGCCGCCGAGCACTCTGCCCTGGTGAGCTTCCTGACCGTCTGGAGCCGCCCCGAGTCGAAGTCGAGCACTGCCGCGTACTCCGGCGGGGGAGGCGGCCGCCTTGCGGCGATCTCAGCGGCAAGCTCCCCGCGGCGGTAGCACGGGCTCGGCCGGCTGGCCTGGCCGGTCAGGATAACCGGATGGGTGGCCTCAGCGTCCTGGAGGATCCCGCGGTCCAGGTGCCCCGCATCGTAGGGGCACAAGATCGTGACCGGCAGCCCGGCGAAGGCGGTGTTGACCAGGTCCTCGTGGCGGGTAGCCTCGGCCACCTCGGCGGCGGTCCGCCCGGCCCAGATCGGTTCGCACACGAAGATGCTGCCGCCGGGATGCCGGTCGGTGAACTGCCGGAACGCCGGGATGATCCGGGCCGGGTTGCGCCCCAGTTCGGACATGTCGGTAAAGGTTAGGCTCCCCGCCTCGGCTGCGAGCGCGGGCCGCAGCCGCTGCAGCGCTGCCGGGGGAACGGCGACCAGCACGGGCAGGCCCGCCACCAGGCCATCGCGGACGAACGAGGCCACGCCGTCGACGTAATCGGCGGCGCTCCGGTAGAACATCGCGATGTGGCCGATGGCTGCCACGCTACCTGCCGCCCCTCAGTCGCTCCCGGCCCGCCACCCTATGGCCCGCCATCTCCTGGCCTGCCGCAGCCGGCCGCACGGCCGGCCAGCGGGACGCCGCGGTCACGGTGACGAGGCCCGCGGGCAGCATTACCACAAGCGGCAGCAGCAACGGCGCAAGGCTGGAGGCCGCGGCCCCCGCTGCCGCACCTGCCACGATCGCGGCCAGCACGCCGACGCTCCGGATCAGCCCCTCGGACCGCTCCGCGCCGGCCAGCGCGGCGAGCACGCCGGTCAGCATGCCGGTGAGGTAGGTCGTGGAAAGCTGCCCAAGCCTGCGCACCGCAGCACCCTGCATGCCCATTGCCCCGCTCGCCAGCCCGAGCAGGAGCAGCGCAGCGGGACGATCCGGATGGCCGCCAGCCGCATCCCAGCCCGCGCACAGTGCGGCGAGCACGGCCAGCTCGGCCGCCAGGCAGGCGGTCACCCGTCCCGGCCAGGCGCCCAGGCCCTGGTCCCCGGCCCGGTCGCGCTCCCTGGCGATCGGCGCTCCGGCCAGCACGCCGGCGGCGTAACCTCCGATCGCGACACCCGCGCTGACCGCGAGCTCACCGGACGTCCTGGTGGCCGCCACGCCGAGCAGCACCAGGTTCCCGGTGACGACACTGCCGAACACCCGGCCAAGGTGCAGGAAGCAGGTGGCGTCGACCGCGCCGGTGGTGACGGTCAGCGCCACCACAAGCAGGTCCCTGCGGGCCCGCGGGCGGAGCGGGCTCACCCGGAGACCAGCCTGGCGTGCATGGCGGTGAGTTACCCGGTGGCGGCGCGGCTATGCCGGGCGCACGGCGGGCTCTGCGCGGCCCGGGCTTGCGGAGCTGCCGTGCTGGCCTTATCACCTGACCCTGACGACGACCAGGCAGGTGTCGTCGTCGCTGTCGGAGGGTGAGTTGCGCAGCAGGTAGTCGGCGTAACGCCCGATGCTGGGTACCGGCTCTCGGGCCAGCTCGAGGAACTCCGCCAGCGACTCGTCGATCGGCTGGCTACGGCGCTCGATGAGGCCGTCGGTGTACAGCAGCAGCAGGTCCCCGGGGCACAGCTCGGTCCTGACCTCGCCGTACTCAGCGCGCGGGTCGGCGCCGAGCAGCAGCCCGGGCGGCGACGGCAGCTCGGCTGCCTCGCCGTCGCGGACCAGGACCGGCGGGAGGTGGCCGGCTCGCGCCCAGCGCAGGATGCGGCTGGCCGGCTCGTACCTGCCGCACACCGCCGTGGCCATCAGCCCGTCGGCGAACTGGCATGCCATCCGGTTCAGCCAGCCCAGCATGGTCGCCGGGCCCTGGCCGGTGACCGCCAGCCCCCGCAGGCCGTTGCGGAGCATGACCATCCCGTTCACGGCGTCGAGCCCGTGGCCCGCGACGTCGCCGACGGCCAGCAGAAGCTCGCCGTCGGCGAGCGTCGCGGTGTCATACCAGTCCCCGCCGACGACCGACCTGGCGGCCGCGGGCCGGTAACGGGCCGCGACGTCGATGCCTGTCGCCTCCGGCAGGCTCGGAGAGCGCGGCGTGATGGCCTCCTGGAGGCGCAGCGCCAGCCGGTGCTCCTCGTCCGCCCGCTGCTCGGCCTCGGCAAGCTGGTCGCGCGCCGCCGCGAACGCAAGCTGAGTGTGATACTCCGCGGACACGTCCTGGTAGGCACCGCGCAGCCCCGTTACCCGGCCGCCGGCGTCGGTGACAGGCTCGGCGAACGCCCGGAGCTGGCGCATGCTCCGGTCGTCGGCACGGCGCACCCGCAGCAGGGCAGTGGCCGGGCGCCGTTCGGCCAGCAGCGCGTTCCGGAACGACGAAAGCGCCGGCAGGTCGTCCGGCTCGACCCGGAGGTCCAGCTCGGCGAGCGGCACGGCGGCTCCCTCCGGCTCACCGAACAGGGCCGCGGTCCTGGCCGTCCAGCTCGCCCGGCCGGCCACCAGGTCCTCCTCCCAGGCGCCGATGTGGCCGATCCGCTGAGCATGCTCCAGCAGCGCGGCCAGGCGCTCTGCCTCGCCAAGCTGCCGCCAGATCACCACTACCGCGTCGAACAGCCTGGCCACCCGCAGGTCGAGCACTGGGCCGGGACCGTTCGGCGGCGTGCCCAGTACCTCGCCCGCCAGGCGCTGCGGCTGGCCCGTCCCGAGAGCCTCGACCGCACGGTCGAACAGGCCGCCGGCGATGGCCGCCGCCGGGTAGGCCTCCAGCAGTGACCGCCCGGCAAGCTCGCCGGGGGAGCGGCCGCCGGGATCGGCGAAGCCCGGGCTCAGATGCTCGATGCGCAGGTCCGTCACGGTGCCGCCGGGATCCCTGACCGCGGCGGCCACGAGGACGGACTCGGCCAGCGAGTCCAGCAGGTCCAGCACGGCCTGCGGGCCGGGGGCGACCTGCGCGGCGCTCGCATGCCCGGGGCTGGCCAGGGTTCTTGCTGCGAGATCGGCGAGCCCGGCGAGCTGGCGCCGCAGTCCGGCGGGGAAGCCGGGAAGGGGCTCCGGCCAGCATACCTCTATGACACCAGCAGCCATCCCGGCTTCGAGCATCGGCAGCACCGCCCGTGCGCCTTCGGGCCAGTCCCCGATCAGCGGAGCCGTCTCTCCCTCCGGCCGGCCGCCCGGCCAGAGGATCTCCTGCCCGGTCCGGGCTGTGCGCTGGCACGGCGCGTCCATCTGCGGCGGGATGTGCCGCCACTGGCCCGCGGCGCGGGCGTCCAGGCCGGCCTGGCCGGCCAGCCGGAGCGAGCCATCCGGCTCGGCCAGCCAGATCACCACCGCTGCGGCACCGGCCGGCGCCAGTGCCTCGCCCAGCAGCGCGGTCGCGACCTCGTCACCATCCGCCGCTAGCCTGGCGGCAGCGGCCGTGAGGCCCGCGGCTGCAGCATCCCCCGTGTCGCTGACGGCACGAGGGACGGGCTGGCCGACGACCTGCGCTGCCAGATCGGCGAGGGTGGTTCCCGCCTGCTCTGCGAGGCCGGCGAGCTGGCTCCTGGCCTCGTCCGCGGTGCAGCCGATCCGCTCCATCAGCATGCCGGCTGCCAGGTCCACGACGGACTGCTCGGCGGCGCGGGCACGGATCGCGTGCAGTTCGCGGCGCTGCCGCTCTACCACGGCCCCGAGCCGGCCAGCGCCGTCAGGTTCCTCCGGCGCTGCCATGGCTTCCGCCTTCCCGTCCGTGCAGGGGGCCGGCACGCCAGGCGTACCGGCCGGGTTCGGGTGACAGACTGGTCATATTACGTCACACTCTCGCGCGGGCGGCCCGCTGTAGGCTCTCGCACGTTCGGTGCAGGAGGGAGCGGCTTCATGGCGCCCAGGACCATGCCCCGGCAGGCGACCGCCGACCAGCGCCTGGAGCAGCTGCTCTCCGGGCTGCAGGCGGTGCGCGGAGGTGATTTCAGCACCAGGCTGCCGCGCAGCGCCGACCCTCTCGCGGATGAGATCGCCACGGTATTCAACGGCATGGCCGAGCAACTTGGGCTGTTCACCGCGGAAGTGACGAGGGTCGCTACCGAGGTGGGCACCGAGGGGAAGCTCGGCGGCCAGGCGGTGGTGCCCGGGGTGGCCGGAAGCTGGAAGGACCTGACCGACTCCGTGAACGCCATGGCCGGCAACCTGACTGGCCAGGTGAGGGATATCGCCAGGGTCGCGACAGCGGTCGCCAGGGGAGACCTCACCCAGGAGGTCACGGTCGACGTCAAGGGCGAGATGCTGGCGCTGAAGCAGGCCATGAACACGATGGTCGGCCAGCTTTCCGGGTTCGCGGGCGAGGTGACCCGGGTGGCCAGGGAGGTCGGCACCGAGGGCAGGCTGGGCGGCCAGGCCGACGTGGCCGGCGTCTCCGGCACCTGGAAGGACCTGACCGAGTCGGTGAACATCATGGCAGCGAACCTGACCAGTCAGGTCCGCTCCATCGCGGAGGTGACCACCGCGGTAGCGCGGGGGGACCTGACGCAGAAGATCTCCGTGGACGCACGCGGCGAGATCCTGCAGCTCAAGGAAACCATCAACACGATGGTGGACCAGCTTTCCGGGTTCGCGGGCGAGGTCACCCGGGTGGCCAAGGAGGTCGGCACCGAGGGCAGGCTCGGCGGCCAGGCGGTCGTCCCCGGTGTGGCGGGCACCTGGAAGGACCTGACCGACAACGTCAACGTGATGGCCTCGAACCTGACCAGCCAGGTCCGCTCCATCGCCGGGGTGGCGACGGCTGTCGCTCGCGGTGACCTGAGCCAGAAGAGCACGGTCGAGGCCAAGGGCGAGGTCGCGGCGCTCGCCGACACCATCAGCTCCATGGTCGACACGCTCTCGGCGTTCGCCGGCGAGGTCACCAGGGTGGCCAGGGAGGTCGGCACCGAGGGAAAGCTCGGCGGCCAGGCCAACGTCCCGAACGTCGCCGGAACCTGGCGGGACCTCACCGACAATGTCAACTCCATGGCGAACAACCTGACCAGCCAGGTCCGGAACATCGCGCAGGTGACCACCGCGGTGGCGCAGGGCGACCTGAGCAAGAAGATCGACGTCGATGCGCGCGGCGAGATCCTCGAGCTGAAGACCACGATCAACACGATGGTCGACCAGCTCTCGTCGTTCGCCGCCGAGGTCACCAGGGTCGCCAGGGAGGTCGGCAGGGAGGGCAGGCTCGGCGGCCAGGCAGAGGTCGAGGGGGTCTCCGGAACCTGGAAGCGGCTGACCGAGAACGTCAACGAGCTCGCGGAGAACCTCACCCGCCAGGTCCGCGCGATCGCCGAGGTCACCAGCGCGGTCGCGGCCGGTGACCTGACCCGGTCGATCACGGTCGAGGCGCAGGGCGAGGTGGCGGACCTGAAGGACAACATCAACACGATGGTCCGCTCCCTGCGCGAGACCACCCGGGCCAACCGGGAGCAGGACTGGCTGAATGCCAGCCTGGCCAGGATCGCCAGCCTGACCCAGGGTCACCGCGACCTGGCCGTCGTCGCCGAGCTGATCATGGAGGAGCTGCCGCCGCTGGTCGGCGCGCAGCACGGCACGTTCTTCCTCGCGGAGGCCGACGGCGGGGAGACCAGGCTCAGGCTGATCGCCGGGTACGGCCTGCGGGCCGGCAAGGACGAGCAGATCCAGTACCGGATCGGCCAGTCGCTCATCGGGCAGGCGGCCATGACCAGGAAGCCGATCGTCGTTACCAGCCTTCCCGAGGACTACGTCAGGATCAGCTCCGGCCTCGGCGGCGCCCCGCCCGCCAGCCTTGTGGTGCTGCCGATCCACTTCGAGGGGCAGGTGCTCGGCGTGATCGAGCTGGCCTCGTTCAGTGCGTTCCGGCAGGCTCAGATCGACTTCCTGACCCAGCTCACCGAGAACCTGGGCGTGATCGTCAACACGCTGGTCGCCAACGCGCGCACCGACGCACTGCTCGAGGAGTCGCAGCGGCTCGCGGGCGAGCTGCAGGCCAGGTCCGGTGAGCTGCAGGCGCGCCAGGAGGAACTGCAGCGCTCCAACGCCGAGCTAGCGGAGAAGGCAGCTCAGCTCACCCGGCAGAACCGGGACATCGAGGCAAAGAACGCCGAGATCGAGCGGGCCCGGCGGGAGATCGAGGAGCGTGCCCGGCAGCTCGACCTGGCATCCCGGTACAAGACGCAGTTCCTTGCCAACATGTCCCACGAGCTGCGCACCCCGCTGAACAGCATCCTGATCCTCGCCCGGCTGCTCGGCCAGAACGCGGACGCCAACCTGACCGCCAGGCAGGTCGAGTACGCCACTGTCATCCACTCGTCCGCCACCGACCTGCTTCAGCTGATCAACGACATCCTCGACCTGTCCAGGGTGGAGGCGGGCCGGCTGGACCTGCATCCCGAGCCGTTCACGCTGCCCGGCCTGCTCGACGACCTCGAGACCATGTTCTCGCCGCTGGCCGCCGAGAAGGGACTCAGCTTCACGGTCTCTACCTCGCCCGAGGTCCCTGCCGAGATCCTCAGCGACCAGCAGCGGCTCCGCCAGATCCTGCGCAACCTGCTCTCGAACGCGATCAAGTTCACCGAGCAAGGCGAGGTGGGGCTCGATGTCGCCAGGGCGGACCGCGCGGCGGCGGATTCCGGCCATGTCATCGCGTTCTCGGTCACCGACACCGGCATCGGTATTCCCCCGTCCGACCTCGGCACCGTGTTCGAGGCGTTCCAGCAGGGGGATAGCACGACGAGCCGCCGGCACGGCGGGGCCGGGCTCGGCCTGGCGATCAGCCGCCAGCTTGCAGCCCAGCTTGGCGGCTGGATCACGGCGGAGAGCGAGCCGGGCCGCGGCAGCACGTTCACCCTCTACCTGCCTGCCAGCTATGCCGCACCGGGGCAGGCAGGCCCGGCGGCAGCCGAGAGCGTGCTGCCGGCGGCACCCGCCGGGCTTCACGCGTCCCTGAAAGACCGCGCCGTGCTGCTGATCGACGACGACCTCAGGAACGCCTTCGCGCTGAGCCGGGTGCTGGAGCAGTACGGGATGACCGTCCGGCACCTGCCCGACGGGCGGAACGTGCCGGGCGTCCTGGATGCCCAGCCGGGCGGATTCGACCTGGTGCTGATGGACATCATGCTGCCCGACATGGACGGCTACGCGATCATCGGCGAGATCCGCGGACAGCAGCGGTTCGCCGGCCTGCCGGTCATAGCGGTTACCGCCCGGGCCATGCCCGGCGACCGGGAGAAGGCGCTGCAGGCGGGCGCAACCGACTACGTGACCAAGCCCGTGGACACCGAGGACCTGCTGTCCCGCATGGAACGCTGGCTGGCCGGCGGCCAGCCGGCGGGCCGCTGACCGGCGGGCGGCAGGACGTGACGGCACCGGGCGCCGCTGGCGGGCCGCCGGCCGGCCTGGCCGCCGAGGTCGGCGACCTGCTCAGCCTGGCGGAGGCGTCCGAGGCCAGTTCGATGAGCAGGCTAGCCGAGATTGCAGTGCGCCAGATCTCCTGGTCAAGCGGTGCGGTGAGCACCCTGTGGGACGGCCAGCGGGTGGTGCTCTCAGCCGCCAGCCACCCGGGCCTGTCCGGCCTGGTCGACATCCAGGAGTCCGCCGGCCACGGGCCCACCCTCGACGCGGTCGCCGGGGCGGGCCCGGTGCGCTGCGCCGACACGCTGGCCGACGACCGATGGCCCGAGTTCACCCGCGAGGCGCTGCATGGCGGGGTCCGGTGCTGGCTCACCGTGGCCCGCCGGACCGGGACGGCTGCGCTGTCGCTGCTGGTGCTCGGGGCCAGGCCGCGGGCTATCGCCGACGACCAGGCCGCTATCGCCACCTCGCTGCTGGCCATCGGGGAGGCCGTGCTCGGCAGCATCTCCGAGCTCGGCGAAGCGCGTGCTGCCGCCAGCCAGATGCTGGATGCCGCGCACGCCAGGGCGGTCGTTGACCAGGCTAAGGGCATCCTGATGCAGGCACTGAGCTGTGACGCCGACGAGGCCCTGGCCCGGATGCGCGACCTCTCGCAGCGGCACAACGTGAAGGTCACCGAGGTGGCCAGGCGGGTCATCGAGAACAGCGGGCCGGCGGCCCGTGACCGCGGACGATAGGCTGGCACCGCCAGCGTGTCCGCGACATGACGGGAAGGCCGCCCTCGTGCAGTTGTCTGCGGATGCAGCCCCGCCCGCCCGGGGGAAGAAGGAAGCCCTGACCGATCGCGCCGCTGCCCTCCGTCAGGAGCGGGCAGTGCTGCGCGCGGCATTCCGGTACGCGCCGCTGCCGCTGCTGCTGCTGGACCCGGACGGCCACGTGCGCCGCGCCAACCACGCGGCAGGACAGCTACTCGGGGTCGGTGACGGCTATCTGACCGGCCGGGCGCTGTCGTCGCTGGCCGTGCAGGACTCGCGGGCCGCCGTCGTCGCCCAGCTCGCTGCCGTGGCCAGGACGGGCAAGCCGCGCACGGCCCGCTGCGTGCTGCTCGGCTCCGGCCGCGAGGTGCCCGCCAAGCTGCTGATCCGCCGGATAGCGGTGCCCGGGGAGCTGCCCCAGGTGATGGTCTCAGTGCTCGCCGGGCCGGACCAGCAGCCCGCGGGCCAGCCCGCTCCGCGGCGCGGCGGCCCGGAGGAGTCCGTGGTGCAGGCCATCAGCAGGCTCGACCTGGCGAGTGCCGCCGCGCGCCTGCTGCTGGAGAACGCGACGTTCAGCGAGGCCGTCACGCTGCAGCGGTGCGCGCGGCTGCTCGCCGACGAGCTGGCCGCCTGGGTGATCGTGGACGTCGAACGGCACGGAAGGCTGCGCCGGTTCACGGTCATGGGGCCAGAGAGCCCGGACTCGGCGGGCATCGCCGGGGAGGTGCTCTCCGCCGACCCAGTGGCCGGCACTGCGCCGGCCCAGGTGCATGACTCGGGGAGCTCGCTGCTGCAGGCGCACGCGGAGACCGGGGTGCTCGGCGAGACCGTGGACGGCGTGCCGCTGGTGGCGCTGCTGGGTGCCGCATCCCTGCTCTGCGTCCCGCTATCCGACGGCGAGCGGGCCTACGGGGCGCTCAGCCTGATCCGGCAGGCTGGCCAGGACGGGTTCGGCATCGCCGACGTCGGCCTCGTGGAGGAGCTTGGTGACCAGCTTGCCCTGGCGATCCGGATGCACCGGTCCTACCAGCGGCACGCGGGCGTCGCCGAGCTACTGGACAACAGCCTCCGACCGCGGCGGCTGCGGATCATCGAGGGTGCCGAGCTGGCCGCCGCCCACGTCGGCGGGGCTGACGAGACGGCGGTGAGCGGCGACTTTTACCAGAGCTTCCCGGCGGCGCACGGCTGGGGCATCTCCGTTGGCGACACCTGCGGGAAGGGCGAGGGCGCCGCGGCCGTGACGATGATTGCCCGCAACTCGATCCGGGCGCTCGGGCACTCCGCCGCTGACCCGGTGACCGTGCTGCGCGGGGTCAACGACATCCTGCTGGCCGAGGATCTCGGCGGCAGGTTCGTCACCGCGTGCACGGCCCTGCTGTCCTGGGCGGACGGCACTCTCCGGGTACGGATGGGCAGTGCCGGGCACTACCCGCCGGTGCTGGTCGGCCCGGACGGCAGCTCCCGGCAGCTGCCGGGCGGCGGCCTCCCGCTTGGCGTGTTTCCCGACGCCGAGCCTGCGGGATTCGAGGTCGGGCTAGCCCCGGGTGACGTGCTCGTCCTTGCCTCGGACGGGCTGCCGGATGCCCGCAGCCCGGAGCACGGGTATTACGGTGATCGCCTGGCAGCCGACCTGGCTGCGTACTCCGGGCGGCAGCCTGCCGACATCATCGCGGCCATGCGCTCGCGCCTGCTGGACTTCTGCGGCGGAGAGCCACGCGCGAACCTCAGCATGCTGGCCCTGCGCGCGGTGGCCGCGCCGGGCGAGTGAGCCTGTCCGCTCTGTGCCTAGTCCGTCTCCGGGCTCAGGCTGGCATGGAGGCCAGCAGTGGGTGCCGTCGCGCCTGCCGCTTCCTCATCGCTGGCGAGCAGGCAGCCGCGGAGGTAACTGAGCGCCCTGGCGAGCAGCCGGGACACGTGCATCTGCGAGATGCCTAGCTGCTGGCCGATCTCGGCCTGCGTCATGTTCCCGTAGAACCGCATCATCAGCAGCCGCTGCTCCCGCCGCGGCAGTTCCTCCCAGTGCTTCCACACCGCCTCGATGTCCACGGCATGGTCCATCTCGGGGTCCTCCGCGCCCAGCAGGTCGGCGAGGCTCGCGGCATCCTGGCCGTCGGACAGCGGAGCGTCGAGGGATGCTGCCTGGAACACCATGTCCGCGCGCTGGGCGTCGGCCAGGTCGTCCTGGCTGATGCGCAGGTAGCTGGTCAGCTCGCGGTCGCTGGGCTGCCTGGCTAGCTGCTGAGTGAGGTCGGCGACGGCGCTGCGCATCTCCAGCCGTAGCTCCTGGGCGGACCGCTTGACCCGGACCTGCCAGCGCTTGTCCCGGAAGTACCGCTTGATCTCCCCGCTGATACAGGGCAGCGCATACGCCGCCAGGTTGCTGCCGACCTGCGGATCGAAATTGTTCACCGCCTTGAGGAATCCGACATAACCGACCTGCATCAGCTCGTCCTGGGGCTCGGGGCTCTGCCGGTAGCGCTGCGCGCAGCACCGCACCAGCGGCCGGTACCGCCGGATCAGCTCCTCGCCGGCCTCCTCCCGGCGGAGGCTGCCGCTGGGCAGGCTGCGCAGCAGCACGACCAGTTCCTGGTCGCTGAGCTGGGCAGGTACCTGCACATCGGCTTCCTGCACGGCCACCTCGGCTGTCACGAAAGATCACCTCCATGGGCAGGCCGATCTCGGCCTGCGGCCACCAGGCATTAGGTGCCCGCTCAGCGGGCTTCAAACATCCGGCCGCCATTCATCTGCGTCTCGCCCGAGCCTGCGGATCAGGGCACGCAGCCATGTTTGGCCCTGCGGCTCGTGGACAGTTCACGGCGGATGCGCCCAGGGGAGGCGCCACGATGCAGATGGGAGGGCCTCGTGGCTCGGATAGCGTCGGAGGCCCTGGTTGAGCGGCTAGCCGACTGGGGCGTGGACACCGTCTTCGGACTGCCGGGCGACGGCATCAACGGGATCATGGAAGGGCTGCGCCGGCATCAGGACAGGATCCGGTTCATCCTCGTGCACCACGAGGAGGCAGCCGCGTTCATGGCGACCGGCTACGCGAAGGCCACCGGAAGGCTCGGTGCCTGCCTGGCCACCTCCGGGCCCGGCGGCATTCACCTGCTGAACGGCCTCTACGACGCCAAGCTCGACCACATGCCGGTGCTGGCCATCACCGGGATGCAGGAAACCTCTGTGCTGGGCACCGAGTACCAGCAGGAGGTCAAGCTGGACCGGCTGTACGCCGACGTCGCAGTGTACGACCAGATGATCTACAACCCGGCGCAGCTGCCCGGCATTGTCGATAACGCAATCAGGGCTGCCTATGCCCGGCGCGGGGTCGCGCACCTCACGGTGCCCAACGACCTTCAGGTCGCCGACGCGGGCGCTGACCCGTGGCAGCACGTGGCGCCCGCCAGGCCGCCCGCCACCGCGCCGGTGATGCTCCCGGCACCGGGACGTCCGCGCGAGGAGGACCTGCAGGCGATCGCGAGCCTGCTGGCCGACGGCGGCAAGACAGCGATCCTGGCCGGCGCCGGCGCGCTGCACGCGCGGGAGGAGCTGCTCGCGGTGGCGGAGGCGCTGGCCGCGCCGGTGGTGAAGACGCTGCCAGGCAAGGCGGTGATCCCCGACGACTCGGAGTACACAACCGGAGGCATCGGCCTGCTGGGTACCCGGCCGTCCGAGGAACTGATGGACGAGATCGACACGCTGCTGATGGTCGGCACGAACTTCCCCTACACCAAGCACCTCCCGGAGCCGGGCAAGGTCCGGGTGGCGCAGATCGAGGCTGACCCGGCCAGGGCCGGCGCCAGGATCGCGACCGATGTCCCGGTCGTCGGCGACGCGAAGGAGGCGCTGGCCGCGCTGCTGCCGCTGCTGAAGCGGCGCAGCGACACCAGCTTCCTGGAAAGCTGCCAGCAGCGGATGGGCAAGTGGCGGGAGCAGATGGCAGCCCTTGAGGACGCGGACCGCCGGCCGATAGCCCCTCAGTATGTGGTCGGCGTGCTGGACGAGCTGGCCTCCGACGACGCGATCCTGACCTGTGACAGCGGAACGATCGCGACCTGGGCAGCGCGGCACTGGACGATTCGCGGCGGCCGGCAGTTCTACCTCTCGGGAAACCTGGCGACGATGGCCCCGGGACTGCCCTACGCGGTAGCCATCCAGCACGCCTTCCCCGGCAGGCAGGTCATCGCCTATGTCGGCGACGGGGGCTTCGCGATGCTGATGGCCGAGTTCCTGACCGCGATCCAGCACGGGCTGCCGGTCAAGGTCGTCATCAACAACAACAACTCGCTCGGCCAGATCCTCTGGGAGCAGATGGTGCTCGGCTACCCCGAGCACGGGGTCCGCTACCCCGAGCCGTTCGCTGACTTTGCCTCTTTCGCCACGGCGAACGGCGCCCTCGGGATCAAGGTCGACGATCCCGGCAGCGTCCGGGATGCCGTCGGGGAGGCTCTTGCCGATCACCGCCCGGCGCTGATCGACGTCAACGTCAACCCCGACGAGCCGCCGCTGCCGGGAAAGGTGGAATACGAGCAGGCGAAGAAGTTCGCCCAGGCGTTCCTGCGGGGCCAGCAGCGGAAGGCGACGATCGCCACGACGCTGTTCCGGGACAAGATCGACCAGCTCAGGTCGTGACGGCAGCGATGGCGGCGCAGACGGTGCGGGCAGGGCGGCGCGAGGTGGAGGTGACGCACCCCGGCAAGGTGCTGTTCCCTGCCGACGGGATCACCAAGCGCGACCTGGTGGATTACTACCTCACGGCAGCCGGGCGCATGCTGCCGCACCTGGCTGACCGTCCGCTGATGCTGGCCCGCTTTCCGGAGGGCATCGACGGCCAGCGCATCGTTCAGAAAAATGTTCCTTCGTATTTCCCAGGCTGGATCCAGCGGGCCGAGGTTCCGCGGATCGGCGGGCGGGGCGGCGCGGTCTGCCATGTGATCGCTGGCTCCCCGGCCGCGCTGGCCTACCTGGCAAACCAGGCGTGCATCGAGGCGCACGTGCTGCTCAGCCGGGTCAGCGCGGTGCATCGCCCGGACCAGCTTGTCTTTGACCTCGACCCGCCGGGGCCCGAGGGGTTCGGCGACGCGCGGCTGGCCGCGCTGGCGCTGCGCGGGCTGCTGGAGGACGAGCTGGGACTGGTCGCGTTCCCCCGGACGACTGGCGGCAACGGCCTGCACGTGCACGTGCCGCTAAGGGCGGAGGAGGACTTCGACGCGGTGCGCGGGCTGGCTGCGGGCGTCGCGGGGGTGCTGGCCGGCCGCCACCCGGATCTGGTTACCACCGAGCGGCGCAGGGCCGCACGCGGCGGCCGGGTGTACGCCGACATCATGCGCAACGCCTACGCGCAGACCGTCATCGCGCCGTATGCGGTCCGCGCCCGGCCGGGTGCCACCGTGTCCGCGCCGCTGCGCTGGGACGAGGTGGCCGACCCCGGCCTGAATCCGCAGATGTTCACGCTGCGCACGATGCCGGAGCGGCTCGCCGGGGGCGAGCCGGACGCAGACCCGTGGGCCGGCATGGGCCGCCGTCGGCGCGGGCTCCGCGCGGCGCGAGGGAGACTGTCCCGCCTCGCCGGGTAGCCGGTGCGGTACTGATAGAAGCGTGGACCCCGTGCAGGCGCTGCGGCGCATCGCATTCCATCTCGAGCGGGCCGCGGCGCCCAGCTACCGGGTGCGGGCGTTCCGCCGGGCGGCGCAGGTCGTGGCCGGCCTGCCGGACGGCGAGCTGCGGCGACGGCTCGGCGAGGGGACGCTCGCGGCGCTGCCCGGGATCGGGCCGGTGACCGCCGAGGTCATCGCCCAGGCGGCAGCCGGCCAGCAGCCGGACTACCTGACCAGGCTCATCGGGGAGGAGACGCCGCGCCCGGCGGCTGGCTTGCGCGCTGCGCTGCGCGGAGACTGTCATACGCATTCCGACTGGTCGGATGGTGGCAGCCCGCCAGAGGAGATGGCCCTGACCGCGCGGGAGATCGGGCACGAGTGGATCGCGCTGACTGACCACTCGCCACGGCTGACGGTCGCGCGCGGGCTGTCGGCGCAGCGGCTGGAGGCGCAGCTTGAGCTCGTCGGCAGGCTCAACGCCGAGTTCGCGCCGCTGCGGATCCTCTCCGGGATCGAGGTGGACATCCTGGAGGACGGCAGCCTCGACCAGCGTGACGACCTGCTGGCCGAGCTTGACATGGTGGTGGCCAGCGTGCATTCCAAGCTCCGGATGCCAGCGGACGAGATGACGATGAGGATGATTGCCGCGGTGTCCAGCCCGCACGTTGACGTGCTCGGCCACTGCACCGGCCGGATGCTGGCCGGAGGCGGAGGGCAGGCCGGGCGTGGCCGTCCGGAATCGGAGTTTGATGCCGGGGCCGTCTTCGCTGCCTGCCGCGACCATGGCGTCGCCGTGGAGATCAACTGCAGGCCGGAGCGGCGGGATCCGCCGGACCGGCTGCTGCGCCTTGCCGCCGGAACGGGCTGCCGGTTCGCGATCGACTCCGACGCGCATGCGCCGGGGCAGCTTGACTGGATTCAGTACGGGTGCACCCGGGCCGAGGAATTCGGCATCGATCCCGGCCGGGTGATCAACACCCGTCCCGCTGCGGAGGTTGCGCGCCGGTCATGAACGCGCCGGTCGCCGGCGCACCGGTCATGAACGCGCCGGTCGCCGGCGCGCCGGTCGTCGGCGCGCCACTCGTCGCCACGCCATGGGTCCCCCGCGGAGATCGTCGCCGCGGGCGGTCAGCGGGCCAGCGAAACATTCGCGCGGAGCGCATAATTGCCGGCCTTGCGGGTAGCCGGTGCGCACCTATACCCGACTACAGGAGCGAGTTTCATGGCTGCTGTGTCACCGCTGCCCCGCACGCGCGGCGGGATCAGCGGGATCATGCTGATCCTGCTCGGTGCCTGGGGGGCGGTCGTCCCGTTCGTCGGGCCGTACTTCGGCTATGCGAATTCGCCGGATACGGCCTGGACGTATACCACGGGCAGGCTGTGGCTGTCGGTGCTGCCGGGTGCGGCGGCGTTGCTGGGCGGCATCATGGTGCTGCTGGCGGCGAGCCGGCCGGCGGCGATGTCCGGCGCGATGCTGGCGGCGCTGGGCGGCGCCTGGTTCGCCGTCGGCTCGTGGACCGCGACCGTGCTGGGCACCGGATTCCGGCCGGGGGTCCCCGTGGCGGGCCCGGGGTCGGCGTTCAGCGCGCCGGTCATGCGGCTGCTGGAGGGGCTCGGGTTCTTCTACGGGCTCGGCGTGGTGATCGTGTTCTTCGCCGCGCTGGCGCTCGGCAGGTTCGCGGTCGCCACCGTCCCGGCTGAGGGACACGCAGAGCCGGCCCCGGCCGAGCCAGTCCAGCCGCCGGCCTGAGGGCAGCGTCCGGCCTGCTCGTGGTGCTGCAGCTACCCGGGGTAGCTCGCCGGTGTCACCTGGTAGCTACGGCCGTGGGGGAGGGTCCAGGTCAGGTGACCGGGCTCCGGCTGGGACAGGTGCCAGCCACCGGCCTGCTTGGCCCGGTGGTGGGTCCTGCACAGGGGCGACAGGTTGCATTCGCAGGTCCGGCCGCCCTGGTCGTAGGGGATGGTGTGGTCCTCGTCGCAGCGGCGCGCGGGCCGGCGGCAGCCGGGGAAACAGCAGGCCCGCTGCCGGACCTTGATCAGGTGGGCCAGTGACGGCGGCGGCCGGTAGCGGGGAGATTCCCGGGAGTGCGTGCAGGCTCCGGTCTCCAGCCAGTCGATCTTGATCTGCCGCAGCCAGTCCAGCCGCCGGGCCAGGCCGGTGCTGTCCGGCCCGGGAGCCGTCCGGGCGCAGCCGTGGCCGACGGCGATTCCGCCGGGGCCGGTGAGGGTCAGGTGCCAGGCCGCGGCCGGGTATCCGGCGGCCGCCAGGCCGGCGGCGAGATCGCGGCAGGCCCCGGCGTCGAGGGCGCCGAACCCCGGCACCTCGCCCGGTGCGTCGGACAGGCCCAGCCACGCCGAGACCGGCATCGTGAGGGTGATGCTGCCGCGCAGCCCCCGCCCGCCCGAGCCACCGGCTGACGTGGCCTGACTGTCTGCCGCGCTGGCCGGATCCGCGGGTGTCACGCTGGCCGGATCCGCAGGAGAGGGAAGCAGGGAGGCGATCGGGTCGCCGGCCAGCAGGGCGAGGAAGGCCTGGGCGCGCAGAGCGTCCATGCCGCCGTCAGCCCCGTGCGCGGCCAGCCACCGGGCAGCCTCGGTGAGGGCCTGGTCGGCCCGGATCGCCCGGTCAGGCGGCAGGTCCCGGCCGGCCAGGGCGGCGGTGCCGGCGTGCTCGGCCCATCGTTCGACCCGCGCCTGGCCCTGCGCCTGCTGGCGGCGGCGGATCGCGGCCTGCGGATCCGCGGCCAGCACAGCGCGGCGAACCGCACTGCGGAGTTCACCGCTCGTCATCTTGCCCGCGCCCGGCAGCACCTGCTCCTCGACGGCGGCGCGTCCGGCGGGGGACAGGCCGACGGCCTCGGCAGTGATGATGTGTGCCCGGTAGGCATCAATCGTCCCGGAGGCCAGCGCCGCGGCGGTAGCCGGCATCACTGCCAGTGCCGCGGCCTCGCTCAGCAGGCTCTCCGCGCCGCGACGGGTGAGGGTGAGCGCTGCGGCAAGTTCGTCGGCAACGTGCTCGGCCGCTCGCGACGACCCGGCCGGGCGGCGCGCAGCAAGCGCGGCAACCGCCGACAGTTCCATCGCCGCGGTCCACGACGATAGCCGCCTCGCCGCCCGCAGCACCCCGACGAGCTGGTCATCGTCGAGCCTGGCCAGGTCGGCTGCGGCCTGGCAGGCATGGCTAGCCAGTTCCGGGCCGGGCGCCAGGTCATCCAGCGGCCCGCCCGCGCCGAACCCGACGCCGGGGCCGTCGGCATCGGCGCCCCGAGGCCAGAAGCCGGCCTGCTCTAACTCGGGCACGGGCTGTCCAGGCCCAGCGCGGCGGTCGGCTGGGCCGGGCGTGCCGGGCGTGCCGGGCGTGCCGGACCTGTCCGGTGGTCCTGCGCCCTCGGAGGGTACTGGGGGCTGCAACCCTCGGACCTCCCTTCGCATCGATCACGAGTTCGATCGACTATAGCATGTCATAACCAGGTCCTGCAAACTGTATTCGAGTACGGTACCTGTAAGAGCGCGGCGTAGGCCGAGATGGTGCGCGGGCATGGCGCAGTGCGCGGGCAGGGCGCAGTGCGCGGGCAGGGCGCAGAGCGCGGATAGGCGGGGGTGCGGGCGGGCCGGGGGGTGCGGGCGGGCCGGGGGTGCGGGCTGCACCCGCTAGCCGATGGCGGCGATCCGGGGCATGACCCGCTCTGCGACCTGCTCAGCGAACTGGGCCGGGTGCCGGTCGGGCATCACCTGCATCTCCGTTATGCCGAGCGAGGCATAGCGCTGCGCGTCGGCCAGGAAGGCGTCGGTGTCCTCCAGCACCGGGCGGGTCGCCAGGGCGGTCTTGGTGATCGCGTCGTAGTCGCGCCCCTCGGCGTCGCAGTGGCCGCGCAGCACGTCAAGCTTGCGCGCAACCTCATCGGGGCTGGAGCCGAACAGGTTACAGGCGTCGGCGTAGCGTGCCACCAGCCGCAGGGTCTTGCGCTCGCCGCCGCCACCGATCATGATCGGCGGTCGGGGGCGGGTCAGCGGGGCCGGCACGCAGAGCGTCTCGGCAAGCTGGTAGTGCTTCCCGCGATACGGCCCGTTGTCGTCGCTCCACATCTGCAGGCAGATCTGCAGTGTCTCCTCAAGCCGCTCGAACCGCTCGGCGACCGGCACCACGGGGACGCCCAGGGCCCGCTGCTCGCGCTCGTACCAGGACGCTCCGATGCCGAGCCTGGCCCGTCCGCCGGACAGCACGTCCAGCGTCGTAACTGTCTTGGCCAGCACACCGGGGTAGCGGTACATGACCCCGGTGACCATGAGGCCCAGGGTCATCCGCTGTGTCGCGGCGGCCACGAAGCCCAGAGTCGTGTAGCCCTCGAGCATCGGCTCGTCGGCCCGGCCGCGGGCCTCCATCTGGAAGAAGTGGTCCATCACCGTCAGCGCCGACATCCCGGCCTGCTCGGCAATCCGCGCGGTCTCGGCGAGCACCGGCCCGATCTGCGGCGGGTCGGCGGGCGTCGAGTAATTCCAGTAGTGCAGTCCCAGCTTCACTGGCGGCTCCTTCCGTGCTGGCGACGCTGGTGTCAGGCCGGCCCTGCTGCTCAGCCAGGAACCGCCGGCTCGCTTACCAGCATGTCAGCACCTCGGCCGGGCGAACCGCTGCCCGTGCCGCGGGTCACCGGCCGCCGCGGCAAGGTCGCGGGAGAACCCTCGCGCGGCGGCCGGGCGGCGGACTAGCTACCTGGTTCCGCGGTCCGACATGGCATCTCGTACCTTGTCGGCAGCCCCCACCACGGGGCCCGCGGCCTTGAGGATCTTCTCGTCCGGTGGCGTGTGCGGATGCGGCCTGGTCGGAGCGGACTGCTTCGCCTTCGTGATCTTCTCGCCGAGGTCGGCCGCCTGCGCCGCGCTCAGCGCCGCGCTGAGCAGCGGCCAGGCGTGCTCTTCCTCGAACGAGATGTGCTCACGGGCGTCGGCGATGAAGCCGGTCAGCAGCTTCTCGAATTCCTGGTCGTCGGCGCTGGCCCTGCCGAGCCTGTCCAGGGTCTCCGCGGCCTGCTGCTCCTGCCTGACTGCCTGATCGGCCACCTGCTCGCCCTGCGCGCCGAGTGCCCGCACCGCGGGCCAGAAGTACTGCTGTTCCGCGGTCTCGTGCCGGGACTCCTCGATGATCACCTGGTCGGCCAGCCGCTTGCGCTGCTCAAGCTGCTCCGGGCTGGCGCCGCCGGCCGCGGTCGGGCCGGCCTCAAGCGCCTCCAGCATGGCCTTGACCTCGGCGTGGTCTTTCCCCAGGACGTCGAATACGTCAGTCATCGTGCCCCCTTCTGCGCTGGCACCGCGACCGGCCTGCCCCCTGCTGAGCTGGCAACGCGGTGGCGCGGCGAATCCCCGCGCGCTACCCGGGCCGGCCTGCGGCAAACGCCCAGCCGCCCCTCGTATTGCTGCGGCTACTTGCTGGCAGGCCCCTGCGGCTAGCCGTGCCGCAGCGGGTGCTCGCCGGCTGGCCGCGCGGGGACCGACATCGCGAGCAGGGCCACATCATCGGTGACCCCGCTGCCCAGCCCCTTAACGATGTCGGCAAGGCTGGCTACCACCGAGGCCGCGCTATCCTCGCGGCGCTCGCGGAGCGCCGCAACCACGCCCTCTTCCTCGAAGAAGTTCCCGGTGCCCGTCCTGGCATCGATCAGCCCGTCGGTGTACAGCAGCAGCATGTCCCCCGGATGCAGCACCAAGGTCGTCTCGCCGAAACTGGCGTCGCCGAACGCGCCGACCAGCATGCCGCGGGCCGGCCGCACCGCCTGCACCCGGCCATCGGCACGGCGCAGCAGGGCGGGCGGATGGCCGCCGGTGCCGATGGCGAGCCTGGCGCCCTCAGTGCCGCGGGGCTCGATCAGCCCGTACATCACCGTGCAGAACCGGACCGCCGAGTCAGCGGGGTCCAGCATCAGCACCTCGTTGAGCTGGTCGAGGACCGACACCGGCTCCGGATCGCAGAACGCCGCGGCCCGCAGCGCGTACCTGATCAGCGAGGTGACGGCGGCGGCCTCCGCCCCCTTGCCGCTGACATCGCCGAGGACGAACACCCACCGGCCATCGGCGATCGGGAATACGTCGTAGAAGTCGCCGCCGACGTCCCGGGCGGAGAGCGGATGGTAGTGGGCCGCCAGCCGCATGCCGGGGATGGTCGGCAACTCGGGCGGCAGCAGGGTTGACTGCAGCGTGCTGGCGAACGACTCCAGCTGCGCCCGGTCGGCCTCCACCTGGGCGCGAAGCTCGTGCTCCAGCCGCGCAGCGCTCATCGCGGATGCCCGGAGCTGCACCTGCTCCATCGCGGCCGCCGCCAGGTCGGCGAGCACCGCCGCGTCGCTGTCCGGCAGCTCCCTGGGACTAGTGTCCATGATGTTGACGCTGCCGAGCCGCTGGCCGTCGGGCGTGATCAGCGGCGCGGCGGCGAAGAACCGGATGCCGAGCCGGCGGGCGGGCTCCTTCGACGCCAGCCCGGGGTCGGCGGCCACGTCCGCCACGACCATCGGGCCGTCCCGGGCAACCGCCAGCGCGGCGATGCTGTCCTGCCTGGAAACCTCGCTGGTCGCCGGGAGCCCGTAGCAGGCCTTCAGCGCCACCTTGTCGGACAGGACGAAGCTCACCGAGACCATCGGCACCTGGAACAGCCGGGCCGCCACTGCGGCGAGCCGGTCGAAGGATCCGGGCGGCAGGCAGTCCGGGAGCTGGTAGTGCCTGATCGCGTCGAGCCGCGCGCTCTCCGAAGCAGTGAGGTCCTCGTCAGCAACCATGGCCGCCTCCCTGTACCGCGGCAGCGCCGGAGGCGCCCGTCACTAGGGGCACAGTACCTGAGGTTGCGGTCGTTCTGTGACTGTCTGCCGGATTTAGCCGAGGCTACGCCACGCGCTGGGTGGCTGCGGGCACCACGAGCACCGGGCACGGGGCGTGGCGGAGCACGTACTGGCTGACGGTGCCCAGGAGCAGCGAGCCGCTGCCGCGGGTGGCCAGCACGATCAGCTCGGCGTGGCTCTCCCTGGCGGCCTCGACAAGCTTGCGCCCGGCCAGCCCCAGCACTACCCGCTGCTCCACCTCCTCGGCCCGGTCGCCGAGCGCGTCCGCAACGGTCTCCGCGAGTGCCGCGCGCGCCTCAAGCCGGTCGTCGTGGGCGGTGCGCAGCGTCGCAACCGGCTGGGCGGCCGGCGCGCCGAGTACCCGCTCACCGCTGTAGGCCAGGACCGCCAGCAGCGGTGCCTGCCGGTAGCAGGCCTCCTGCGCGGCGATGCGGATGGCGGCCCGCGACCCTGGCGAGCCGTCGACCCCGACGAGCACGCTCATCTATCGTTCCTCCTCCCTTGTCCCGCCGTGCTGCGGCCGCCCGGCGCTCCGGTGCTGCTCGGTCAGGCGGCCTCCCAGGCCTGGCCGCCGTCCTCGGCCTCCGCCTCGGTCAGCGGCTGGGCGATGTCCTCCAGGCTGCGGCGCTCGGCCTTCACCCCGAGGAAGACCTCTACCAGGCCGGCGGCCGTCATCAGCGCGGCGCCGATCACGAACGCGGTCACGGTGTCGCTCACCTTGCCGGTGCTGACCAGCGACGAGAACACCAGCGGCCCGGAGATGCCGCCGGCCGCGGTCCCGACTGCGTAGAAGAACGCAATGGCCAGTGCGCGGGTCTCCATCGGGAAGACCTCGCTCACCGTGAGATAGGCCGAGGACGCCCCGGCCGAGGCGAAGAAGAGCACGCCCCACCAGCAGGCGGTCATCGTGACCGCGGACAGCACGCCCTGGCTGAACATGTAAGCGGTCGCGAACAGCAGCACGCCCGAGACGATGTACGTGCCCGCGATCATCGGCACCCGGCCGACGGTGTCGAACAGCGGTCCGAGCAGCAGCGGACCGAGCAGGTTGCCGACCGCGATCACCGCGAAGTAGTAGCCCGGGTTCGTGGTGACGTGGAAGAACGTGGCCAGGATCTGCGCGTACCCGAACGTGATCGCGTTGTAGAGGAACGCCTGCCCGATGAACAGCGAGAAGCCGAGGATGCTACGGCGCGGGTAGAGCGTGAACATGGTCCTGGCGATGGTGATGAAGCCGATCGTCCTGCGCTGGCGGATCGTGATCGACCGCCGCGGCTCGGGCAGCCTCGTGCCGGTCTGCTGCTCTACCCGGTGCTCGATCCCGTCGACCAGGTCCTCTGCCTGCTGGCTGCGGCCATGGATGAACAGCCACCGCGGGCTTTCCGGGACGTTCCGCCGCACCAGCAGGATGACCAGTCCGAACACCACGCCGAATCCGAACGTGACCCGCCAGCCCACCGCGACCGGCAGCATCGACGTGGTGGGCACGGTCAGCAGCGCGCCCGCGGCCGCCCCGGCCCAGTAGGTGCCGTTGATGATCAGGTCGATCCTGCCGCGGTGGCGGCTGGGTATCAGCTCGTCAATCGCCGAGTTGATCGCCGCGTACTCGCCGCCGATCCCGAACCCGGTCAGCCCGCGGAACAGGAAGAACCACCAGGGCGCGAAGGACAGCGCGGTGAGCGCGGTCGCCGCCAGGTACACGGCCAGGGTGATCATGAACAGCTTCTTCCGGCCGAACCTGTCGGTCAGCCAGCCGAAGAACAGCGCGCCGGTACAGGCACCGATGACATAGCAGGCCGCGCCCAGCCCGGTGATCTGGCTCGCGGTGATGTGGATGCCGCTGCCGGCCTTGGAGATCTGGCCGGACATGTTGCCGACGATCGTGACCTCGAAGCCGTCCAGGATCCACACCGTGCCCAGGCCGATGACGACCATCCAGTGCCACGCCGACCACGGCAGCCGGTCCAGCCGCGCCGGTACCTTCGTGGTCACGGTTCCGGTCTGGATGTCGCCGCTCACTGATCACCTGCCCTGTCGGTACGGTCCGTGATAGCCGCACCGGGGCCGGGGCACCGGCCCCCGCCCGGTGCCCCGGCGGCCCGGCTTTCGGGGGGCCGCCACCAACTGCCCCCGCCCCGCTGGCTCAAACCCCGCGGCCGCAGGTTTCGGCCTCCCCGGCTGGGACAGTAGGCACGGCGTGACCGCGAAACCACGGCCGTACGTGCTCCGCGAGTATGCGCTGATCGCCGACGGCGAGCGCGGCGGGCTGGTCGGCCCGGACGGGGCGCTGGTATGGCTGTGCGTGCCGCGCTGGGACAGCCCGGCCGCGCTCGCCGCGCTGATGGGCGGCGGCGGCAGCTACGCCGTCACGCCGGACGACCCGTGGCACGTTTGGGGCGGCTACTACGAGGCAGGCACGCTGATCTGGCGCAGCCGGTGGGTGGGCAGGACGCTGACCGAGTGCCGTGAGGCGCTGGCCAGGCCGGCCGACCCGCACCGCGCGGTCGTGCTGCGCCGGATCGAGGCCGTCGACGGCCCCGCCCGGGTGAGAGTAAGCCTGGATGTCAGGGGCGGCTACGGCCGCACCAGGGTCCGTGACCTGGCCAGGGATCGCGGGGTATGGACCGGCAGGTGCGGGCGGCTGCGGCTGCGCTGGTCCGGCGCGGCCCCGGCGCGCGAGGACGGCGACGGCTGCCTCGGGCTGACGCTGGATGTCGCCGAAGGCGCCCACCATGACCTCGTTCTGGAACTGTCGGACAGGCCACTGCCGGACCGGCCACCCGACCCTGACGTCGCCTGGGATGCCACCCAGCAGGCCTGGGCCGGCGACGTCCCCGGCTGCGACGACCTGGTCGCGGTCCGCGACGCCCGGCATGCCTACGCCGTTCTCGCCGGGCTGACCTCGCAGTCGGGCGGTATGGCCGCCGCGGCCACCACGTCGCTTCCGGAGCGCCTGGAGGGCGGGCGCAACTACGACTACCGGTACGCCTGGATCCGCGACCAGTGCTACACCGGCCTTGCCCTTGCCAGCCACGGCCCGCACCGGCTGCTGGACGGGACGGTCAGGTTCGTCACCGGGCGGCTGCTCGCCGACGGACCCGGGCTGCTGCCGGCCTACACGGTGACCGGCGAGCCGGTCCCGGACCAGCGGGAACTGCGGCTGCCCGGCTACCCCGGCGGGTCGGCCAGGACCGGCAACCGGGTCCGCCATCAGTTCCAGCTCGACGAGTTCGGCGAGGCGCTTCAGCTGCTGGCCGCGGGCGCCCGCCATGACCTGCTGTCGGCCGACGACTGGCGGGCGGCGCAGATCGCCGTCGGCGCGATCGAGGAACGCTGGACCGAGCCGGACGCGGGCGTCTGGGAGCTGGGCAGCGAGCGGTGGACGCACTCCCGGCTGGCCTGCGTCGCGGGGCTGCGCGAGCTCGCGGCTGTGGCGGCCGCCGGGCCGGCGGGCGGTCACGGGTACCGGCAGGCCGGGCGGTGGAGCGCGCTCGCCGACGCGATCCTGGCCGGGCTGGCCGACAGCGTGCACCCCTCCGGGCGGTGGCAGCGGTCGCCGGGCGACGACCGGGTCGACGCGGCTCTGCTGCTGCCCGCGCTGCGCGGGGCGGTCGCCCCCGGCGACCCGCGGAGCCTGGCGACCTATCGCGCGGTGCATAGCGAGCTATCCGACGACGGGTACGTGTACCGGTTCCGGCATGACGCGCGGTCGCTGGATCGGGCCGAGGGCGCGTTCCTGCTGTGCGGGTTCTGGATGGCGCAGGCAGCTCACGTGCAGTGCGATGAAGCCCAGGCGCGGCACTGGTTCGAGCGCAGCCGGGCTGCCTGCGGCCCGGCTGGCCTGTTCACCGAGGAGTACGACGTGCATCAGCGGCAGCTTCGCGGCAACCTGCCGCAGGCGTTCGTGCACGCCGCGATGCTGGAGAGCGCCGTCGCGCTGTCGCGCGGCCGTTTACCGCCGTTCGCCGCGGGCAATCGGACGATAGCGCCGGTCCTCAGATGAGGACAGAACGGCTTCCAGGCGGGCCCGATCCGGAAGGCGGATAGCCATGGCGGCAGCACCCAGGCGAGCTCGGGCGATACCGCTGGCATCGGCGCGCGCGCACCTCGCCGACACGCTCCGGCTGCTGCGCGTGGCCCGCCCGCCCGCTCCCTACGGGGCCTGGACGCTCGCCCGCTGCTACAGCATCGAGGACGTGGCCAGGAAGGCGAGGCTGCGGCTGCCGCTGGGCGCGCGGGCCTACCTGGACACCGGCGGCGAGGGTGAGTACACGATGCGCCGCAACCGGGCCGCGTTCGATGAGCTGGAACTCGTGCCCGACATGCCGCGCGACGTCAGCGACGTCGACACCAGCGTGACCGTCCTGGGGCAGCGGATCCCGCTGCCGCTGGCGCTGTCGCCGGTCGGCAGCCCGAGGATGTTCCACCACGAGGGCGAGCTGGCTGTCGCCCGCGCCGTCAGGCACGCCGGCATCCCGTACGGCATCTCGACCCTGGCGACCACCGCGGTTGAGGACATCGCCGCGCAGACGGACACGCCGCTGTGGTTCCAGCTCTACGTGTGGGGCGATCGCGGCGAGATCAGGGAGGCGGTCTCGCGGGCCAAGGCCGCCGGGTTCAGCGCGCTGCTGCTGTCCATCGACACCACCGTCCGCTCCAAGCGGGAGCGGGAGAAGCGGGCGGGCCTCGAGCTGCCGGCGCCCACGCTCAGCATCCCGACCCTCCTCGAGGGCGCCCTGCACCCCGGGTGGGCCTGGCACTTCCTCACCTCCGAGACGATCAGCTTCCCGAACATCGGGCCTGCTGGCCATCGCTCCCGTGAGAAGATCACGCAGATGTTCGACGGCACCGTCACCTGGAAGGACCTGGACTGGATCCGCGAGGCGTGGGACGGGCCGATCCTGGCGAAGGGAGTCATGCGGCCCGAGGAGGCGGTCCAGGCCGCCGAGCTGGGCCTTGACGGCGTGATCGTCAGCAACCACGGCGGCCGCCAGCTTGACCACCTGCCCGCGACGATCGACGTGCTGCCCGGCATCGTCGACGCCGCGGGCGGGCGGCTGGAGATACTCGTCGACTCCGGGTTCCGCCGCGGCAGCGACATCGCGATGGCGCTGGCCCTCGGCGCGAAGGCGGTGCTGGTCGGGCGCGCCTACCTCTACGGGCTGGCCGCGGCCGGCGAGGCAGGCGTGCGCCACTGCATCGACATTCTCGCCAGTGAGCTGCGGATGACCATGCAGCTATGCGGGGCCCGCACGGTCGGCGATCTCGACAGGCACCTGATCCGCGCTCGCCGATGACCAGGGCGCAGCTTGTCCGCGCGCTGCGCGGCCACTAGCGGGCCGGGTGCCCGGAACCGCCGGCCGTCCGGCCGGCGGTTCCGGGCGGGGGCTTACCAGTAGTACCAGCGCCGCCTCCGGGGAGTGGCGGCCCGCTCGCCGACCCTGACCAGGAAGCCGAGCAGCCAGATGATCAGCGCGGCGATGGCGACCCACCACAGCACGTGAATGGCGAACCCGAGTCCGCCGAGGATGAGGACGACGATCAGCGCGGCAATGATGAGAGCCATTGTCGGTACCTTTCCGGTGGGAGGAGGCCCAGGTCCTACCCTGGCGAGCAGGACTAAACCTGCCGGCGGCATGGGCACGGGACCGGCCCGGCCGCGGCGAGGACCGTGGCGGCCAGCGCATCCGCGAGGCACGCGCGCCGCACGCGGCTGTCTGCGGCGAGGGCGGCCATGGAGGCCGCGTGAACCAGGTCGATCGCCGAGCCGGCCAGCAGCGGCCCGGCCTCGTCCGGCCGCGACCGCCGCACCAGCACCGTCAGCGCGGCCTGGGCAAGGTGACGGGCGCCGAGTACCCGCGCTACCGCGCACGACCGGGGGCTGGCCGGGCGGCCGGTGCACCACCTGATCAGCCTCCCGGGCGCGACGAGCAGCGTCATGCCGTAGGCCGCCCTGATGAGCGGCACGCCGAGGCGGAGGCCGGCCGTCCGGCGCTGGCATTCCCGCTCGCCGGGCGGCACGCCCGGACATCCGTTCTGCGTGCGTGTCATCGGCGACGCCGGGCGAGACGGCCGGCCAGCGCGCCGCCCGCCAGGACGGCCGCGGCCGCGCCCCCCGAGAGCCTCGCGTGCTGGGAGAGCCAGATCTGCTGGCTGTGATCATGCGCCCGGTCGTCGAAGTCGCCACGTGCCCCGTGGTCCCGGCCGGCGGCGCCGTCGACCGGCTGCCACAGGTTGTCCGGCCGGTCCGGCTTGACCTCCTCGGATGTCTGCTGGGAGGCGTAACCCGTCCGGGCCAGGTACCGGTCCAGCAGCGCCGGGGCCACCTTGTCGGCCAGCAGGGTCAGCGCGGTGCTCGCCCCCGCCCAGTACTGCCTGCGGCCGGGATGGTCGGCCGCGTACACGACCGCGCGCGCGGCGACCTCGGGCTGGTAGATCGGCGGCACCGGCTGCGGATGCCGGGGCAGCCGGGACCTCACCCAGGAGAACTGCGGGGTGTTCACCGCGGGCATCTGCACCACGGTGACCCGGATCGGCGACTTCTCGTGCAGAAGCTCGCAGCGCAGCGACGAGGTGAACCCGTTGATCGCGTGCTTGGCCCCGCAGTATGCGGACTGCAGCGGGATGCTGCGCTGCCCGAGCGCCGAGCCCACCTGGACGATCGTGCCCCTCCCGCGCTCGCGCATCGAGCGCAGAGCGACCATCGTCCCGTAGACGAAGCCCAGGTAGCTGACCTCGGTCACGCGCCGGAACTCCTCCGGGGTGATCTCCCCGAACGGCGCGAAGACGGAGGTGAACGCATCGTTGATCCACACGTCCACCGGGCCGAGCCGACCCTCGATCCGCCTTGCCGCGTCGGCGACCTGGCCGTAGTCGGCCACGTCTGCGCTGGCCGCCAGGGCCGTCCCGCCGGCCTCCTGCACGTCCCTGACCGCCCCGTCCAGGCCTGCCTGGCCGCGGGCGATCAGGCCCACGCGCGCGCCACGGGCGCCGTAGAGGCGGGCCGTGGCGCGCGCGATGCCTGCGCTGGCACCGGTGATTATCACTGTCTGCCTCACCGGGCCGGGTGCCACGGCCCGCTCGTTCCGGTCAGCCATGCTGGCCGGCTACCCGCTCCGGGGAGCGGTAATCGCGGATCCGTTAAGTTCACGCCAGGTCGAACCTGTCGAGGTTCATCACCTTGACCCACGCCCTGACGAAGTCGCTGACGAACTTCTCCCTGGCGTCGTCGCTGGCGTAGACCTCCGCGATCGCCCGCAGCTCGGAGTTGTGGCCGAAGATCAGGTCCACCCGGCTGCCGGTCCACTTGACCGCGCCGGTGGCCGCGTCCCTGCCCTGGAAGGTGTTCGCGTCCTGCGAGGCCGGCTCCCACGTCGTGCCCATGTCGAGCAGGTTGACGAAGAAGTCATTGGTCAGGACGCCGGGCCGGGAGGTGAAGACGCCGAGCGGTGACTGCTTGTAGTTGGCGCCCAGCACCCGCAGCCCGCCGACGAGGACCGTCATCTCCGGGGCGGAGAGGGTGAGCAGGTTCGCCCGGTCGATCAGCAGGTACTCGGCAGCCAGCCGCGCGCCCTTGCCGAGGTAGTTCCTGAACCCGTCGGCGGTGGGCTCCAGCACCGCGAACGACTCCACGTCGGTCTGCTCCTGCGAGGCGTCCGTGCGGCCGGGCGTGAACGGGACCTCGACGCCGACCCCGGCGTCGGCAGCGGCCTTCTCCACGGCAGCCGACCCTGCGAGCACGATCAGGTCGGCCAGCGAGATCTTCTTGCCGCCCCTCTGGGCAGCGTTGAAGGAGGCCTGGATGCCCTCCAGGGTGCGCAGCACCATCGCTAGCTGGTCGGGGTCGTTGACCTCCCACCCGCTCTGCGGCTGGAGGCGGATGCGGGCGCCGTTGGCGCCGCCCCGCTTGTCGCTGCCGCGGAAGGACGAGGCCGCCGCCCACGCGGTGGACACGAGCTGCGACACCGACAGCCCGGAGGAGAGGACCTGGCTCTTCAGCGACGCGATGTCGGCCGCGTCGACCAGCTCGTGATCGACGGGCGGGACGGGGTCCTGCCAGATCAGGTCCTCGGCCGGGACCTCGGGGCCGAGGTAGCGCACCTTCGGGCCCATGTCGCGGTGGGTCAGCTTGAACCACGCGCGGGCGAATGCGTCGGCGAACTCGTCGGGGTGCTCCATGAAGCGCCGGGAGATCGGCTCGTAGATCGGGTCGAACCGCAGCGACAGGTCGGTCGTCAGCATCGTCGGCGCGTGCCGCTTCGACGGGTCGTGCGGGTCGGGCACGGTCCCTGCCGCCGCGCCGTCCTTCGGCCGCCACTGCCAGGCGCCCGCCGGGCTCTTGAACGGCTCCCACTCGTAGCCGAACAGGATCTCGAAGAAGCTGTTGTCCCACCTCGTCGGCGTGTTCGTCCAGATGCCCTCAAGGCCGCTGGTCCAGGTGTCGTTGCCGGTGCCGGTGCCGTAGCTGTTCTTCCAGCCGAGGCCCTGCTGCTCGATCGGGGCCGCCTCCGGCTCGGGTCCGATGTAGTCCTTCGGGACCGCGCCGTGGGTCTTGCCGAACGTGTGGCCGCCGGCTACCAGGGCCACCGTCTCCTCGTCGTTCATCGCCATCCGGCGGAACGACTCGCGGATGTCGCGGGCCGCCGCCAGCGGGTCGGGGTTGCCGTTCGGGCCCTCCGGGTTCACGTAGATGAGACCCATCTGCACGGCGGCAAGCGGCTCCTCGAGCTCCCTGTCCCCGGTGTAGCGCTCGTCGGCGAGCCAGGTGGTCTCCGGCCCCCAGTAGACGTCCTCGTCGGGCTCCCAGGCGTCCACCCGGCCGCCGCCGAAGCCGAAGGTCTTGAAGCCCATCGACTCCAGCGCGACGTTGCCTGCCAGCACCATGAGGTCGCCCCAGGACAGCTTGCGGCCGTACTTTTTCTTGACCGGCCAGAGCAGGCGGCGGGCCTTGTCCAGGCTCACGTTGTCCGGCCAGCTGTTCAGCGGCGCGAATCGCTGCTGTGCGGAGCCGGCGCCGCCGCGGCCGTCGTGGATCCGGTACGTGCCGGCGGCGTGCCAGGCCATCCGGATGATCAGCGGGCCGTAGTGGCCGAAGTCCGCAGGCCACCAGTCCTGCGAGGTGGTCAGCACCTGCTCGATGTCCCGCTTGACCGCGGGAAGATCAAGTGTCTTGAACGCTTCCGCGTAGCTGAACTCCGGGCCGAGCGGATTAGCCACGGCGGGGTTCTTGGCGAGGATCTTCAGGTTGAGACGGTCCGGCCACCACTGGCGGCTCCCGCCGCCCTGAGCCGGGTACGGGGCGCGCGTGCTCGCGACCGGGCAGCCCCCGGCCTCGGTCGTGGCGTTCAGATCGGTGCTCTCAGACATGAATGATCCCTCCGGGCTAATTTGGATGCGCTTGCTCGGATTGCGCCTGCTCGCCGCAGGCGGGGCACAGGCCCCAGTAGATCACCTGGGCCTCGTCGATCGCGAAGCCGCGGTCGTCGGAGGCGGTCAGGCAGGGCGCCTCGCCGACGGCGCAATCGACATCGGCGATGACTCCGCAGGACCGGCAGACGACGTGGTGGTGGTTGTCCCCGACGCGGCCGTCGTAGCGGGCCGGGCTCCCGGCTGGCTCGATCCGGCGGATGAGCCCGGCCGCTGCCAGGACGTGCAGTGCATCGTAGACGGCCTGAAGGGAGACGTGACCCACGCGGTCACGAACCCCGTTGGCCAGCGCCTCGACGCCCAGGTGGTCGCCGCGCCGGACGGTCTCCAGCAGGGCGACCCGGGCCGCCGTCACGCGCAGGCCCGCGCCGCGGAGTTCCTCGGCGATGGTCGCGGGCCGGGCGGCAGTCACCCTGCCAAGCTACTACACAGACGCTAACAGTTCAATAAAGCGAACAATCCAAGTCTTGTCCCTGCGCTGAGCCTGCTCTGGCCCGCCGCCCGGACGCTTGCGCAGCGGACGCAGGTGCGCATATAAGCTACTTGCAAGATTTTTGCAGAATGGCTACCGTGCGGTCACGGGGCCGCCGCCATGCGGCCTGACGGAAGCAGATAGGGGAGCTGGCGATGTCTGCTGCGATCACCGCGGAGCCGGGGCGGCTGACCAGGATCCGCACCGCGCTGACGCCGGCGGAGTGGCTGAAGGCCGGCGGGATGGTGGCCACGATCGTCGGGCTGAACGTGGCCGGGTGGTCGATGCTCGCGGCCGCGGTCGGAGGGCACTACCACATCACGAACAAGGAGATCTTCGGGTTCGGCACCGGCGCGCTGGCCTACACCCTGGGCATGCGGCACGCGTTCGACGCCGACCACATCGCGGCGATCGACAACACCACCCGCAAGCTGGTCAACGACGGGAAGCGGCCGCTGTCGGTCGGGTTCTTCTTCTCCCTGGGCCACTCGACGATCGTGTTCGTGATGGCGGTGCTGCTGAACTTCGGCATCCGCGCGCTGGACGACCAGGTGAAGAACGGCAGTTCCACCCTGCACAACGTGACCAACATCATCGGCACGTCGGTCTCGGGCGGGTTCCTGTACATCATCGCCGCGCTCAACCTGGTCATCCTCTTCGGGATCATCGGGGTATTCCGCGGCATGCGGTCGGGCCGGTACGACGATGAGGCACTGGAAGCCCAGCTGGCCCAGCGGGGCCTGATGAACCGGTTCTTCGGCCCCATCGCCCGCCGCGCCGACACGCCGTGGAAGATGTACCCGGTCGGCGTGCTGTTCGGGCTCGGGTTCGACACCGCCACCGAGGTCGCCCTGCTGGTGCTCGCTGGCACCGCGGTGGTGTCCGGGCTGCCGTTCTATGCCATCCTGTCGCTGCCGATCCTGTTCGCCGCGGGAATGTGCCTGTTCGACAGCGCCGACGGGTGCTTCATGAACTTCGCCTACGACTGGGCGTTCGCCAAGCCCATCCGCAAGGTCTACTACAACCTCACCATCACCGGCCTGTCGGTCTTCGTCGCCCTGTTCATCGGCACCATCGAGCTGCTCGGCCTGCTCGGCCAGGAGGCCGGCCTGTCGGGCGGGTTCTGGAACTTCATGGCCAGCTTCAACATCAACACCGCCGGGTTCGTGATCGTCGGCATGTTCGTCCTCACCTGGGTTGTCGCCCTGGCGGTCTGGCACTTCGGCAAGATCGAGCAGAAGTGGGAAGCCGGCGCGGCCCGGGCAACCTCCGGTGACGTCGGGTGAACCCCGGCTGACGGACCCGGGATCGGCCGCCCGGAAGCGGATGCGGCCGTGCATGGCGGCACGGCCCTGCAACGGTAGCCGCCTGCGGAAAGCCGTCCATGCAGGTTGTGCCTAAGGCTGCGGGTCAGTGCTCGGCTCTGCTGTGCGGGAAGCGGTGCACCTCCTGCGGCCAGCCGACCGCGACCGCGATCCTGCCGGCCCAGTACCGCGCCTCAGCATCGCCCGGCACATCGACGACCGCGAAGCCGCCCAGGTGCTCCTTGGTCTCGACGAACGGGCCGTCGGTGAAGACGGGCGAGCCGCTGCCAGGGTCAACGCTGCACACGACGGTGGACGCGTCCAGGCCGCCGTCGCTGAAGACGAAGGCACCTGCGGACTTCATCTCCTCGATCACGGCCCTGACCGATTTGCCCCTCTCGCCCACCTCCTCCGGCGTGAGGTCGGGCACCCACTCGTCGTTGAAGGCGATCAGGTACAGCGCCATGTCAAGCTCCTCTGCTCACGGGCAGCCCTGACGACTGCCGCTCGCCCTCTCCACGAATGCCATCGTGTCGATTCGACACCTCGGCCAGGAACGCCAGCCGCTCCGTATGTAACTGCCCGGCCCAGGGCGGGAGCAGACACGCGAGCATGTCATGGCCTCGGTACCTGCAGCATGGCCGGACGGCGGCCGGGGCCTTATCGTACGGTTCGTGGACTGGGCGGAGCGGTTCGCCAGGATTCGGCGCTGGAGCCGGGGCAGCGAGCGCGCGCCGCACAAGCCGCTGCTCCTGCTCTACGCGCTCGGCCGTTTCCAGCGGCACGGGGACGCGCCGATCCTGTTCAGCGAGGCGGAGGAGCAGCTCGGCAGGCTGCTGCGCGAATTCGGGCCGCCGCGCCCGACCTCGCCGGCCTACCCGTTCCACCACCTGACCAGCGACGGCCTGTGGACGGTCAGCACGGCGGGCGGCGGCGGCAGCCCGGGCGCCAGCCCGACGGCCCTGCGCGCCGAGCGGGCGGCCGGGCGGCTGGCCCCCGACCTGGCCTGGAGCCTGCGTGCCGACCCGCAATTGCTGCCCCAGCTAGCCCACGTGCTGCTGGACACGAACTTCCCGCCGTCGCTGCACCAGGACCTGTGCGCCGCGGTCGGCCTGGACCTGGAAGAGGCCGAGAGCAGCGCGCCCGGCGACGGCCGGCGACCGCAGCGCGACCCCGAGTTCCCGCGCCGGGTGCTGGTCGCCTACGAGTACCGGTGTGCGTTCTGCGGTTACGACGGCGCGCTGGATGGCGGGTCCTGGCCGGGCCTGGAGGCCGCGCACGTGCAGTGGTGGACGCACGGCGGGCCGAACGACGTCGCTAACGGCATCTGCCTGTGCTCGATACACCACAAGCTGTTCGACAAGGGCGTGCTCGGCCTCACCGGCCAGCGCCAGATCATGGTGTCGGTGCACTTCGTGGGGCGCAGCCAGGCAGCCGAGCAGCTCGTGCTGTCGCTGAGCGGCGCAACGGCCCGGTCGCCGATGAAGGGCTTCCCCGCGGTGGCGACCGAGCGCGCGAGATGGCACGCGCGCGAGGTCTTCCGGGCACCTGCCCGGGTTGCCTGAGGTCCGCTTCTGCGGCTGCTGTCGGATCGGCGGAATGCCGTTCGTGGTGGGGGTGAATGGCGGTCACCGGGACTGCCGGAGGTGAGGAGAGCACGATGACGCACTACCTGCTGGCCGTGCACGGCCCGGCCGAGAGGGGCGAGTTCGGCGGCTACAGTTCCCGGGAGGAGATGGAGGAGGCGTTCGCTGCGACCGGTGCTTTCAACGACAGGCTGCGCGCCGACGGCTACTGGGTCTTCGCGGGCGGGCTTGCGCCGGCTTCGACGGCGACCGTGGTGGACGGCCTGGGTGAGGCACCAGTGCTGACCGACGGCCCCTATCTGGAGGCCAAGGAGGCTCTGGGGGGGTTCTGGGTCATCGATGCGCCCGACCTCGACGTGGCACTCAAGCTCGCGGCCGAGGGGTCTAAGGCGTGCGGGGGCAAGGTCGAGGTCCGTCCGTTCGAGGGCCTGGCCTGAGCTGGCGGCCGGAGACGGATCGATGCGGGGCGGGACGGCGGCAGTCGAGCGGGTCTTCCGTGAGGAGTACGGCCGCCTGATCGCCTCGCTCGTCCGCCGCTTCGGCGACATCGACATCGCCGAGGAGGCGGCCGGCGAGGCGCTCGTGGCCGCACTGGAGAAGTGGCCGGAATCCGGTGCACCTCCCAACCCCGGAGGCTGGCTCACCACCACCGCGGTCCGCCGCGCAATCGACCGGATCCGCCGCGAGAAGCAGCGCGACGCCAAGCATCGGGCGGCCATCATGTACGACCACGACATGCCCCGAGAGCCCACCGGACTGGTCGAGGACGACCGGCTGCGGCTCATGTTCATCTGCTGCCACCCCGCGCTCGCGCCGGAGGCGCGGATCGCGCTGACGCTCCGGCTTCTCGGCGGGCTGACCGTGCCCGAGATCGCGCAGGCCTTTCTCGTTCCAGAGACCACGATGGCGCAGCGGATCACCCGGGCGAAGAGGAAGATCGCCTCGGCAAGGGTGCCCTACCGGGTGCCGGAGGCGGCCGACCTTCCCCTGCGGCTCAGCGGCGTCCTGGCGGTGCTGTTCCTGATCTTCAACGAGGGCTACCTGGCCACCGGCGACAGCGAACCGGTCCGCGCCGAGCTTACCGGCGAGGCAATCCGGCTCACGCGGATCTTGCGCCAGCTGCTCCCGGGGGAGCCGGAAGTGGCGGGCCTGCTCGGCCTGTTCGTGCTCACCGAGGCCAGGCGCGCGGCCCGGGTGCGAAGCGGCCAGCTTGTCCCGCTCCGCGAGCAGGACCGCGCTAGCTGGAACCGAGCTCTGATCGCCGAGGGCCACGACCTGGTCCGCGAGTGCCTGCCGATCAACAGGCCGGGCCGCTACCAGATACTCGCCGCCATCAGCGCCGTCCACACCGACGCGCCCAGCGCGCCGGACACGGACTGGTCGCAGGTCGTCGCGCTCTACGACCAGCTGACCGTGATCGACCCGTCGCCGATCGTCGCGCTCAACCGGGCGGTCGCGGTCGCGGAGCTGGACGGCCCGGAGGTCGCCCTGGCCCTCATCGACCGGCTACCGCTGGAGGGCTACCATGCCTGGCACGCCGCCCGCGCCGACCTGCTGCGCAGGCTCGGCCGCACTGCCGAGGCCAGGCAGGCCTACGACGCGGCGATCGCCGCCACCCGCAACACCGCCGAGCGCGCCTACCTGGGCAGGAAGCGCGGCGAACTGGGCTGAGCAGCCCGTCCGCAAGGCGCTCCAGAGCGCGCGACGGGCCGCGCCGTGCATCTCAGCCCGCTTGCTCGCTGGCCGGCGTGTGCCGGGCGGCGGCGTCACCGGCGGCGCCGGCCGGGCCGGCAGCAGCGGGCACCGCTGCGGGCCCGGTACCGGCCCCGGTTCCGAAGACCTCCTCGGCTGCGTCTACCACGCCGAGGTCGGCCCGCACGTGCAACTCGGCGGCGGTGACGAGGAGCCCGACGACCGGCGAGGGAGCCTGCGCCTTCGCCGCCGCCAGGCTGTGCAGCTCGCGCAGCAGGTGAGCGCGCTGGCGGCGCAGCACGCCGTCCAGCACGGCCGGGTCACCACGGCGGGCCGCCGCCATCAGCTTGAGAAAGAAGTCATCCCGGTAGCCGCGGGTGCGCTCGGCCGGCTCGGCGAGCCAGCGGTCGAGCTCGGCCCGTCCGGCCGGGGTAATCCGGTGAACGAGCCGGTCCGGCTTGACCGGCTGAGGCTGGCGCTCCGACTCGATCAGCCCGTCCCGGCCGAGGCGGTCGAGGATCTGGTACAAGTGGCCGATGTTCAGCCCGCCCCACTGCTCGCCGACAGCCTCCTCGAAGCTGGCCCGCAGCTCGTAGCCGTGCGCCGGCTTGTCGGCGAGCAGCACGAGAACCGCGTGGTGCAGGGGCATGTGCGCTCCAGGTAACGAAACGGTGTCGTCTCGGCGGCATCCGGGCACGGTCTTCCGTTGTGTCTTGCATTGTGACTATCTAAGACGCATAGTAGTCCCGGGCGTCCGGCGGTGCCAGTGGCTGCCGACCATCAGCATGACGGAAGGCGGGATCGGGTGGGAGGCGATTCGAGGGACGTCGCCGGCGGGGCGGCCGTCGAGCTGAGCGGCGTCGGCAAGCGTTACGGGATAGGCGAGGGCCAGGTCGTGCGGGCCGCGGACGATGTCACCCTGTCAGTCGAGGCCGGCTCATTCGTCGCGGTGACGGGGGCGTCCGGCTCGGGGAAGTCCACCCTGCTGCACCTGATCGGGGCAATGGAGCGCCCCGACGCCGGGGTCATCCGCGTGGGCGCAGTGGAGGTGACCGCGCTGCGCGGCCGGGTGCTCGCCGACTACCGCCGCACGGTCGGCTTCGTCTTCCAGCGCTATAACCTGCTGCCCGCGCTCACCGCCCTCGACAACGTGCTGGCCCCGCTGCTGCCTTACCGGACGAAGTTCGATAAACGGGCGCGGGCACGCGAGCTGCTCGCCGCAGTCGGGCTCAGCGGCCGTGAGGGCTCCTTGCCCGGCCGGATGTCGGGCGGTGAGCAGCAGCGGGTCGCGATCGCGAGGGCGCTGGTGAACGAGCCCGTGCTGCTGCTTGCCGACGAGCCGACCGGAAACCTGGACTCCGGCAACGCGGCCGAGATCCTGCGGCTGATGGCCAGGCTTCGCGCGCAGCGGCCGATGACCGTCCTGCTCGCCACGCACGATCCTCAGGTCGCCGCGCACGCCGAGCGGATGGTCCGGCTCCGCGACGGGGCGGTCGTCGACGACATCGACCTCCGCGAGGGGTACCCGGCCGAGGAGATCATCCGCCGCGTCGGCCAGCTCGGCTAGCAGGGCCGCCACATGAGGCGACTGGCCTGGTCGCAGCTGAGGTTCCGCGGGACGCGGCTGGTCGCGCTGCTAGCCGGCATCTTCGTCGCGACCGCCGCGTTCACCGTGCTCACCGCGGCCGCGCGCACCGAGCAGCTGCGGACGACCGGTACGGTGTCGGCTCACTTCGTGCCCGCGTACGAGATCCTGGTGCGGCCGCGAGGGGCCCGGACGGAGCTGGAGCGGCGGACCGGGACCGTGCAGCCGGACTTCCTGTCCGGCATCTTCGGCGGGATCTCGCTCGCCCAGTGGCACCGGATCGAGCAGATCCCGGGGGTCTCGGTCGCCGCCCCGATCGCCATGGTCGGATTCACCGAGTTCGGGGTGGACATCCCCGTCACGGTGCCTGCCGCGGACTACCGCTCGCCGGGCCGCCAGCTCTACCGGATCAGCACGACATGGGTGAGCCAGGGCGGTACCACCCGGATCGCCCAGCCGCCCTCCTACCTGTATGTGACGCCCAACCGCCTGCGGTTCGAGCTACAGCGGAAGAACCCGCTGGTCGAGCTGCTGCCAGGCGGCGGCGTGGCTGCGGCCTGCCCGACCTCCGGGTTCCCGCCGTCCGCCAGCCCGTTCGGCATCGCTGCGCAGTCAAGCGTGGACTGCTGGTCCAGGGCCGATGGCGCGGGCACCGGGCGACCGGGTCCGGCCGGGGCGGCCCTCGCCCGCCCGGGCCCGGCACGGTACTACGTGACCTGGCAGGTGCCGCTGCTGGTCGCGGCAATCGACCCGGTCGCCGAAGCGAGGCTGGACGGGCTGAACCGCGCCGTGGTTTCCGGCCGCTACCTGGGCGAGGATGCTGGCGCCCGGCGGGACGCCGCCGGCCTTACCGAGTTCCCGGTGCTGGCCGCGTCCTCGTCGGGCATGGACGAGTACGCGGTCACCCGTCTCCAGCGGCTCGCCCCGCCCGCCAGGCCGCCCCGGACCGGCCTGGCCTGGATGACCCGGGAGGCGGCGGCGTCGGGCACGACCATCGCGACCGTCACGACCACGGCGCAGCAGGCGTACCGGAAGGTCTACAACGCCTACGCAGAGATCACGACGAGCGGAGCGGTCACCGGCATCTCCCCGCTGTGGGGGTACTGGACCGTCGGGCCGGTGAGCTACCGCCGGGCTTCCTCCGGCGCGCTCGTTCCGCGGACGGTGCGCAATCCGGCCTCGGCCTGGTACACGGGCGGGGTTGAGCCGCCGCCGATGGACGACGAGGACGTTCAGTACCGCGAGCTGGCGATCCACACGACCCCGTACGACCTCACCAAGCCTCATGCACCGGCGCTCGGGCAGGCGTACGCCCGAGTGGTGGGCACGTTCGACGCGGCCCGGATCCGGGCCTTCGACCCGCTGTCCGAGGTACCGCTCGGCCTCTACCAGCCGGTCGCCGCCGCGCCCGGGAGCGCGGCCAGCCGGCGCGCGCTGCACGGGCACGACCTGCTGCCGAACCAGAACATCGGCGGGTACGTCACCCAGCCGGTGGACCTGGTCACCACGCTCGCCGCGCTGCCCGCGCTGGAGTCGGCATACTACGGTGACGGCGCGCGGGCCGCCGATCCGATCAGCGCGATCCGGGTCCGGGTCGCCGGGGTGACCGGCCCGGATCCGGTGTCCCTGGAGCGGATCCGCGAGGTCGCCCAGCAGATCGAGTTCCGCACGCACCTCGACGTGGACATCGTGGCCGGCTCCTCGCCGGCGCCGACAGCGATCGACCTGCCCGCAGGGAGGTTCGGCCGGCCGCCGCTGACGCTCACCGAGGGCTGGGTGAAGGAGGGCGTCGCCATCCAGATCCTGACCGCCGTCGACCGGAACAGCGTCGCGCTGTTCTCGCTGATCCTGGCCGTCTGCGTGCTGTTCGTCGCTAACTCCGCGTCGGTCGCGGTGCGCGGGCGGCAGCGCGAGCTGGGCGTGCTCTCCTGCCTGGGCTGGACCCGTCCGCGGCTGTTCACGACGGTTCTCGGCGAGCTGGCCGGGATCGGCCTGGCTGCCGGCGTCCTTGCCGCCGTCGCCGCACTGCCGCTGTCGTCCACGCTGGGCCTGCACGCCTCCGCCGCGCGCGCCGCGCTCGCGGTGCCGGTGGCTGTCGCGGTCGCCGTGGCGGCGGGGCTCGTTCCGGCCTGGCTGGCCGCCCGGGCTGAGCCGGTAGCCGCCGTGCGCCCGCCAGCGCGGCCGGCCCGGCGCGCCAGCCGCCCGAGGGGACTGGCCGGGCTGGCAGTCACCAACGTGGCCCGCACGCCAGGCCGGTCTCTCATGGGCGCGGTCAGCCTCGCGATCGGCGTCGGCGCGCTGACCCTGCTCGCGGCACTGCAGATCGCCTTCCGCGGGGTGGTGGTCGGCTCGCTGCTGGGCAACGCGGTCGCGCTCCAGGTCCGCGGTGTGGACTACGTCGCGGTGACGGCGATCGTCGCCCTTGGCGTGCTCGCCGTCGCGGACGTGGTGTTCCTGAACATCAGGGAGCGGGCGGGCGAGCTAGCGGCACTGCGCGCGCTGGGATGGCGGGAGTCGGCCCTCAGCAGGCTCGTTGTCACGGAGGGCGTGACCATCGGCCTGGCCGGGTCTCTTGCCGGAGCGGCGTTGGGGCTATCCGGGGCGGCGGTGTTCGCCGGCGCTCTGCCAGCCCGGCTGTGGCTGGTGTCGGCCGGCGCCGTGGCCGCCGGCGTGAGCGTCATCGCCGGGTCAGCGCTGGTTCCGGCACAGGCCCTCCGCCGTCTGCCGGCCGCCCACCTGCTCGCCGAGGAGTAGGGGGATCGCCGCGGGGGACCAGCAGGGCACGATGACGGCGTGACGGCGGGCGGCGGCCGTGAGACGGGCCAGGCCGCCGGGGTCACTGGTGACGATCCTGTCGCCGGGTGCTGCGAGGAGCGCGACGGTCGCATCGATGGGGTCGGCCGGTGCCTGCCTTGGCGAGCAGGACTCCCGCGTTGCGGCCGTCGGCCTGAGTGACAGCACGCACGTCGACGGCCCGCAGTACACGGGCGAGGCTCGCTTGCCGGCCGCGCTGGTCCCGCCAGGCCTGGGCAACGACCATCGCATGCCGCGCAGTTCCAGCCCGCCGCGCTGCGCGGCGCGGAGCCGGGCGATCATGGCGGTCATCACGATCGACCGCCAGCAGAACGCCCGCATCGAGAATGAGCGCGCTCACGTCGCGGTGTCAGTCGCTGCCAGGCCGAGCCCTCGCTCGGCTCTCGCGATCTCCTCGGCGGTCAGCACGCCATGCTCGCCGATCGGGCGGCCAGGCTAGCATGGCCCGGTGGAGCCAGCGGCGTTCAGCGCACTCGGCGAGCCGACCAGGTAGCCATCGTTCTGTAAGAAGAGGGAGTTGCGCTCCGAGTGCTCTTATGCAGCGCCCGTGGACGCCGTGCGGCGCGCTTGGACCCAACCGGAATGCCTGCGCGAGTGGCGGGGCCGGGCAATACCAGCTCGCGGGCTGACACGTGCACAGCCGCGCCCGGCATCGGGTGAGTTCCGGCCCTGAAGGGAGCATCTGCCATGCCCGCTGACGAGATCTTCTCCGCTGAGGAGCGCGCCGCCATGAAGGAGGCCGTCCGGGAGCGGAGAGCCGCCTCGCGCCGCGGCAAGCCCCAGAGCGCGAAGGACGGGGAGCGGGAGGTGCTCGCCAAGATCGCCGAGATGCCGGAGCCCGACCGCGCCATGGCCGAGCGCATCCACGCGATCGTGATGGCGGCGGCCCCGGATCTGGTCCCGAGAACCTGGTACGGGATGCCGGCCTACGCGAGGGACGGCAACGTCGTGTGCTTCTTCCAGCCCGCCTCCAAGTTCAAGGCGCGCTATGCGACCCTGGGCTTCAGCGACAAGGCGAACCTCGACGAGGGCACGATGTGGCCGAGTTCCTACGCGCTCGTGGAGCTCACCGAGGCCGACGAGGCGAGGATAGCCGCGCTCGTGACCAGGGCGGTGGGCTGAGCTCCGGTCCTCAAGGATGGTACACGCCAACCGGACGGGCGTGACGGCGATAGCCTGCGCTGGTGGCTGATCGCGAGACGCGCAGGCTGTCGTTCGGCACGGTGGCCGCCGACTACGACCGGTACCGGCCGGCCCCGCCGCCGCAGGCGCTGGACTGGCTCATCCCTCCCGGGGCACGGGCGGTCCTGGACCTGGCCGCGGGCACCGGGGCGGTGGCCAGGGAACTGGTCGGCCGGGTCCGGCGGGTCATCGCGGTCGAGCCTGATGAGCAGATGCGCGCCGTGCTGGCGGCCAGATGCCCGGAAGCGGAGGTCCTGGCCGGCCGGGGCGAGGATATCCCGCTGCCCGGCGCCTCAGTGGACGCGGTGGTGATCGCCTCGGCGTGGCACTGGCTCGATCCCGGGCGGGCCGTGCCGGAGATCACGCGGGTGCTGCGCGCGGGCGGCACGCTCGGCATCCTGTGGAGCTCCAGGGACGACCGAGTGCCGTGGGTGGCTGAGTTCAACGCCCTCGCGCGCGGCGGACGCGGAGCGGAGCGGCCGCGCGCCGACGGCCGCCGGAGCCGGACGGTCGAGTTCCCGCCCGGCGCGCCGCTGTCGCCGCCGCAGACCCGCACGGTGGAGTTCACCGTGCCGATGACCGCCGACGACCTGCTGGGCCTGCTCGGCACCTACAGCGCGGTGATCACGCTCGGCCCGGAGCAGCGGGCCGAGCTGGCCCGCCGGGCCAGGGACTTCCTCGACCGCCAGCCGTGGGACCGGATCGACCTGCCGATGGTCTGCCGCTGTTTCCGCAGCACCCGCCTGGCCGGATAACCCACCGCGGGTGGGAGTGTCCGATCAACGGTGTAACTGGCATCTTCGGCCATGGCCCGGAGGTACGCATCCGTCGGCGCATCGGCCGTGGTCTCGCTGACGATGTTGGCCAGGATCGTCATGGACGGGCGCACGCTCACCGGGCTCCGCCTTTCCTGGCGGTGAGCACGGCATGGCCCGCGTACAGCCACGCCACGTCGGCCTCTTCGAATCGCGCGTCGCGAAGCCAGTCCAGGTGCTCTGCCACGGATGACGGCTTGTCCACCTCATCCGGTCCCGGGAGCCGGTAGTAGTTCCACGCTTCCTCGGCGAACACCTTCGCCGCCTCGTCGCCGCCGAACGCCTCCTGCGACGCGCGGCGCACCGCCTCGTCCCAGACGTCGGCGGCCAGCTTCCTGGCTGCCGGCCCGGCCGGCTCCACCAGGTCGACCATGACAAAGACCCCGCCCGGCGCGAGCATGGCATGAATATCGCGGTAAAGAGCCTGCTTTTCCGGGCCGTCGAGATGATGCACGGCCAGCGAGCTCATGACGCCCCCGTACGCCGTGCCCCGGCGCCACTCCTGGTCCTTGATGTTCGCCTGGATCTGATCGCAGCGCCCGGCAAAGCGGGAAAGGCGTCCGGCCGCCAGGTCCAGCATCTCCGCAGAGTCGTCGAGCAGCGTGACGCGCGCGTCCCTGAAGCGCTGCAGGAACGCCTCGGACAGCCGTCCCTCACCGCAGCCCAGGTCCAGCACGTGGCGGACGGGAATGTCGCGCAGCAGGTCGCAGACCGCCCGGGCCTGTTCGTCCCTGCGGGGCACGAAGACCTCACCGTACTTGCTGAAGATTTCTGTGTCGGAAAGCTGCCACCCTTGCGGCGGCGTGGTATCCGTCATTGTTTCTCCATCGTCATTTCCTGGCTTTTCTTCTCCCGTGCCCCCGAGCCGCGCTCGCGTCGCCCCTGGCTGGGCTCGAAGATCGCCCGCCGCCCGCATCACGACACTCCGGCGGTCCCGGGCAAGCGGGGCTGACGCCCGTATCCCTCGCCACCGCGTGAGCCGCGGCTCATGCGGTGGCGAATCACAGTTCGGCGGCAGCGGAGCGCTCCGGGTTCAGCGCCGGGTTATGCCACCCCCGGTCGCCGAGCGCCGATCGCAGGGCATATGTCAATGACCGCGGCGCGATCGTTATCCCGCCGGGCCTCAGCCTTCGCGCGCGGCGCGTTCCTGGCGCCGGCCTTCGCGGGACCCGGGCTGGTCCCGCAGGGCCGGCGGCACCAGGAACCGGGGCCGGTTGAAGTGGTAGATGCTCAAGAACAGCGCCACGGCCACAACGATCCCGGCAATGGCCACGACGTAGACCGCGATCTCGGCAGCGGGAGCGTTCTTCTTCGGCAGCCCGGCGATCGCGGCGCCCCCCAGCAGGACCGTGAAGCAGGCGCACGCCAAGCCCAGAACCAGGCCGCCGCGGTCATACGCGGCGAGAGCCTGCGCATCGAACACGCCGCCCCGCAGCCAGTACGACAGCGGCCTGCCCTTACCATGCCACTGCCGGACGCTGGTGCGGATGAACCACACGGCACAGAGCGCGGTGAGCGCTGCTACGACGTAGTAGCCCATGGCATTCCCGGGATCAGAACCATTTGATGACGTTGCTGACAACGTTACCCACACCATAGGCGATGGCCGCACCGGCGATCGCGCCCACCACGCCACCGACAACGGTGCCGACCGGGCCGCCGAGCGCGGTGCCGATGGTGGCGCCAAGCTCGGTGCCCTCCTGCAGGGTGCCCGCCACCGTTGCCGCACCTGCGGCGCGGGCGGGGCCCGTCAAAGGGTGAAGCGGGTGCCGACGGTGTTCGGCACGAATGCTTCGCCGAAGCGGCGGCCCATGGCGTGCTGGGCTCGCCATCCGGTGCAGTGCGCGGGAACCAGGACCTGCGGCGCCATTTCTGCCAGGTCGTCGAGAACCCGCGGGATCAGAGGCTCGAACAGCGGCCCGTTCAGGTGGAAGCCGCCCATCGCCGCGTACAGCGGCTGATTTCCGGTGAGCCGCCGGGCGTAGCGGCAGATGTTCACGATCCCGGCGTGCCCACACCCGGTGAGCACGATCAGGCCCTTGCCGCTGACGTTGATCACAAGGGCCTGGTCGTCGAGCACGAGCGGGTCGGGCGCCCAGGCGCCGTCGAGCCAGGCGTCCTGCGGGGGGAACCCGGGCTCGTACCCCGTGGTCCGCGCGACCTCGCCGGTCACCAGCACCGAGCCGTCCAGCAGGAAGCTCGGCTGCACCTCCTCGATCACCTCGAACCCGGCGTCCCGGAGCGCCCGCTTGCTCACCGACGGGATCTCCTGCGGCTCGATGCCGGGGAGCCGGACCCGGCGCCGCCGCCAGAAGTGCGGGTGGATAAGCACCGGCATGTTCGGCCGGCCGACGGCCCGGATCAGCCCGTCGATCCCGGTCGTGTGGTCGAAGTGCCCGTGGCTGCACACGATCGCCTCAATCGAGCCCGGGTCGATGTCGAGGCGGCGCATGTTCTCCACCACGCCGTCCGGGCTGGTCCCAGCGTCGAACAGCAACCGGTGCCCGGCCTGGCCCTTGCGGACCGTCACGAGCGCCGAGAACCCGTGCTCGGCGATCAGCGAGTCCAGGGTCTGCTGGCCGGCCATCACCGGGGATGGGCGGTGCCGCTGCGGCGGCCCCGGGCGCCTGGCCGGCCCCTGGTCGGGCATGAAGACGTCCGTGACGTTGTCCATCAGGGAGACGATCTCGACAGAGTCAACCGGCTCCAGTCTGACCGGCTGTCTCACCTCGACGTCGCGGAGCACGGCGCGCACCGGCGCGGGCGGGCTGTGATCCTGGCACATGGCTGCCTCCGTAACTAAGTACAGTATGACCGTATTAATACAGTGGTACTGTATTCCTCGTGCACGGTCAGGTCAACGAATACGCGGCCCGTCGGGCGGGCGCTGAGCGCAGAGACCGGCGGCACGTCCGCGCCGAGCGCACCCGCGAACGGGTCCTGACGGCCGCTCGGGATCTGTTCGCCGCCCGGGGCTACGCTGCGACCAGCATCGAAGCTGTCGCGGCGGCAGCCGAGGTGTCGGTAGAGACCATCTACAAGCGGTTCCGGAACAAGCGGAACATGCTGCTGGCCGTGCTCGAGGGCCTGGTCGTGCCCGGCGGGCCGCCGCAGGAGTTCGTCACCCGGTTCCTGGCTGTGCCCGAACTCGACCGAGTGAGGTCGATGGCCAGCCAGCGAGACCAGGTGGGGGCGCTGGCCGCGTTCTCCCGCTCGGTGCTGCAGCGCGCGGCCCCGCTCCACGCCATCCTGCAGGCGGCGGCAGCCGCCGACCCCGAACTGGCGGACGTCCTGCAGGCTGACCACCAGGCGCGGCTGCGCGCCCAGCGCGGGCTCATCGACATCCTGGCCAGCCGCGGGCCGCTACGCCAGGGGCTAACCCTCGAAGAGGCGGCCGCCACCTACTCGGCGCTGGCCAACCCCGAACTGTTCACGCTCGTGACCACGGCCCATGGCTGGAGTCCCGAGAGGTATGAGACCTGGCTGGCGGACACGCTCACCCTGCTCCTGCTCCCGCCCGCATGAGCTCATGCCGCCCGCCGGCACTAGGACTGGGTCAGCGGAGTGCCGATCCTGCCCTACGCGGTGACCCGGATCCTCGGCAACGCAGTGGTCCCGCGCCAGGCCGCTGTCGCGTTGCGCCAGCTCGCAGGTGCCGCGGCCATCCTGTGCCCGCCATCGGACGCCGGGCCAGCAGCCGAGGGAGATAACCGTGCCGCCTGACCACCCGCCCTGCCCGGCTGCGGCGTGCCCGCGCGCGTGCCCTCCTCACCTGCCCTGGGCCGCCCGGATGCGGGCCAGCTGCCCGCACGTCCCGTGCGCGGCGGCAGCCGGGGGAGCGCACGAGAACGGGGCAGGCAAGCCGCTGGTCCGCCGGCATCGGCCACTACTTCCCGGTAACCGCCGCGGTCGCCAGCCTGTACGGGGTCCTGCTCGGCCGCCGCCTGGTCACCGCGCATGTACTCGGCGACGCCGCGCCGTCGGCGTTCGGCGGGGACGTGCTGGTGCGGCTGGGGCCAGGGTCACCCCGCCGATGATCAGCAAGTAGCCGAACCCGGTGACGACCAGCAGCGCGAACGGCAGCAGCGCCGAGGCCTGCCAGGCGTAGTGCAGCGGGGCGAGGGCGGCCACCACGCCGAGGGTGACCCCTGCCACGAACAGGGTCTCGATCAGCGCGGCGGCCAGCCGCCCGGCGGCGGCGGTCAGCCAGGACGGCAGCGGGGACAGGTAGACCTGTTCGATGGTGCCGGCCTGGATGTCCGCCAGCAGCCGCCAGAACAGCTTGACTGCCTGGAAGTAGAAGAACATGGCCGGCACGAACATGACGACCAGGACCTGCGTCTTGCCGCTGTGCAGGGACCAGTGCACGTGGCCGGAGGCGACTCCGCCGGCGGTGATCACCGGGCCGAGCAGCAGGATGAAGATGACGAAGAACGGCATCTCCCCTGAGGATCTGCAGCCGCTCGGCCCACGCGAACGCCAGGCCCTTGCGGACCTCGTTGCCGAGGCTGAACCCCAGGGCGGTCACAGGTCCAGTTCGTCGGCGCCCCGCAGTATCACGGTGGACCAGGATTCTGACCTGGTCTATAATTCTGGTCATGAAGACGATGAGCCTGGCCGCTGCCAAGACCCGCTTCTCGGCCTTGGTCGAGGACGCGATTACGACTCATGAGCAGATCGTGGTGACCCGTAACGGCGAGCCCGCCGTTGTCGTTCTCGCGATCGAGGACTTCGAGTCATTGCTGGAGACCCTCGCGATTCTGCAGGATCCGGCGGATCGCGCGGAGTTCGAGCGGGCGCGCCGTGAAGCCGAGGCGGGCGATGTGATCGGCGAAGAGGAAATGGCAGCTCTGATGAGGGACCGTCTCGGGCGCGGAGATGCCGAGTGAACCGAGGGGTCGCGCTGACCCGCACCGCACGGCGACAGCTGGCCGAGGAGCTGCCGGAACCAGTTGCGGCCGCGGCCTGGGAGCTCATCCGGGGTGACCTGCGCGTGAAGCCACACCTGGTGGGCAAGCCGCTGATGGCACCGTATGAGGGAGACTGGTCCGCACGGCGCGGTACTTACCGGATCCGGTACCGGTTCGATGACAAGACCGTGACGGTTCTCAACATCAAGCCGAGGTCGACTGCCTATCGCGCCTGAACGGCCGGCGCCAGCGTCGCGGGTGGTAGAGTCGCCGCGCGCCACGGTGGTTACGAGTTTCTCAGCCGGGACGGCTTCGTCGGGCACCCCAGGAGCTGGAATGGCTCGCCGGGCAGCGCCGGATAGCTCAGGAACGGATCGCCTACAACTTCGCCGACGGCGCCAAGGATCTGATCGCCCTCGTCATCGGCATCACCAACATCAAACCACTGCTCTCCTGGCTGACAATCGACGCCCAGGTCGAATTGGCTGAGCGGTTCGGCGATCTTCCCTTCGCGCTCCGCGGAGGGCGAGGCCACCGTCGAGTTGCCGCCGGTCAAGCCGGGGGCTGACTGAGCTCAGTCGCCGCGCAGCTTGCGGACGGCGTCTCGCAGCGGTATCCGGTCGAAGAACACCTGGTTGCGAGCGATCAGGCCGTCTCGCAACTCGACCAGGCAGACGCCGGTCAGCTTGAGCTCGATGGCGCCTATCGGGATGCTGGCGTGCCAGTAGTTGACGAACCCGCTCTGCATGGGCGTGCTAGCCGTCTGCGTCCAGACCCAGTCGGGATAACGGGCGAGCAGCCCGGTCAGGTACTCGGTCAGCGCGTCCCTGCCGTGGACACCTTCGGGTATTTGCGGATCACTGTAGAAGGTGTCTGGCGTGTAGAAGGCGGCCAGCCGCTGCGGCTGATTGCCGGTCCAGGCCGGCAGCCACGCGGCGGCGAACAGCGCGGACTGTCTGGCGTCGTAGCCGCAGAACTCACCTGGCGGGCCAATGGCTGCAGTGAGGGCAGGGCCAGGTGAGCCGAGCAGCCGGTGGATGTCGAACAAGTGGTGTGCAAGTTCATGAGCGGTCCACCGGCTGACCCACTCCACGGTGCGCTCCTGCGGCTCCGGCCACGGATAGACGCCGACGCGTAGCCAGCCTTCCTCGTCGAGCGCGCCGAGAGTCTCGGCGAGCATGCCGCCCGCGGTGCCGACTTCATCGGCGATCACAAGTGGGTCCTGGTCGTTGTAGCGCTCTTCGACGGCGCGCTCGTCCCGCCGCATGGGCGCGAACACCGGCCGGTCCTTGGCCTGGGCTGCCATGACCCGCTCGCGCTGGAACCGCAGCACGTCGCGGACGTGGCAGCCGTACTCGAGCGGCGACCAGATCGCCGGGCTGGAACGCTCGCTCAGCCGCCGCCGGGATACCGAGGCGAGCACCTGGCGGTGCTGGTCGGCCAGCGACCTTACCGCGGCGATGACCTGGGAATGGCCGAGCGGCGCGTAGTCATACCGGCATTCCGCGCAAGGTGACACCATCTGGCTGTCAGTCACGGTCGTGCCCCTTGGATTCGGCTCGGGCCAGCGCCCGGGCGGGTGGTACGTCGCTGGTCGGGTTGGCGTCGACGTGGCGCTGGGTCAGCGCCACCAGCGAGCCGATCGCGAGCACGCCAGCCGAGAGATACAGGCCCGCTTCCAGCCCGGCTGGACGGTCAGCCATCAGCCCGGCGAGCACGGGCCCCAGGCACTGGCCGGCCGCGACGCCGACGGTCAGCCAGGTGATCGCCGTTGCCCAGTAGGCCGGTTCGAGCGATCGCCGCGCGACCGCCATCACGGCGGCCACCAATGCCATGACCGACGACCCGACGACAATCGCCGAGGCCATCCCCGCGACAGGGGACCTGGACAGCAGCGGCGGCAGCGTTCCTACGCAGACCACGGCCATGGTCGCGCTCGGTGCGTGTCCGCCGCGCAGCCTGCCGATGACCGGCGCCCAGCCGAATAGCCCGGCGACGCCAGCGGCGCCGAGCACGATCCAGAAGGCCGTGATGAACCCTGGGCTCGCGCCGCGGCCCTGCAGGTAGGCCACGATGAACGTGAAGTAGCCGATGTAGCCGACGCCGAACAGCGCATAGCAGGTGATGACCGGCGCAATCCGCGCGGCCGGCCAGCGACCGCCCGACCGGGCCGGGACCAGCGGCTCGCCGCACGACAGAGCTGCTGGCACGGCGATGACGCACGCGAGCGTCGCCAGCCCTCCGAACAGGAGCCAGCCCAGGCGCCAGCCTGGGGGCGAAGGAACGGCGGCGAGCAGAGCGCCAGCGCCCGAGACCACGATTCCGGCGCCGATTCCGGCGGAGTAGATGCTGAGCAGGACAGCCGAGCGGCGGACCGACCCCGGCGGGCTGACCTGCGCGACCAGCGCTGCCCCGGCGATGAAGCTGACCGCGCCCGTGACCCCGGCAGCGGTTCTCAGCGCGAACAACATCGGCGAACCGGTGGTCGCCGCCGTCGCCAGCAAGGCGAGGGCGGACAGGCACGTGGAAAGAACGAATGCCTGCCTGGCGCCCCACAGCCGGGTCAGCGGGCCAGCCAGCACCGCCCCGGCGAGGTATCCAGCCGAGTTTGCGGTACTAAGCGCGCCGGCGACCGTGAATGACCAGTGCAGGCTGGTGCGCATAGGTGCGAGCAGCAACGCGTAACCGAACCTGGCCAGCCCGAGCGAGACCGCTGGTCCAAGCGCCAGCGCTAGCGTCGCGCCGTAGCCCGATCGAGGCCTGGCCGTGTGTTCAAGATGCGTCACCCGGCCATGATCGGCACTGCTCCGCCCGGATAACAGGGCCAATGACGCCGAGATAGCGTGCCAATAACCCGGCTTGGCTACCGTGCCCCGCTTACCATGCCCGCCCACTGGTCCCGCGTGCCGGCAGGCCGGCGGCCCGCCTGGCCCGGCGGCGTCGCGGCGAGATTCTGGGCGTGGATCTCCCAGGCTGCGGCGAGGCGCTCGGCGGCGAGTTCGAGTGTGCCTGGTGGCGCTGCGAACGACAGCCGTATGTAGTGGTGGTGGCGGTGATCGAGGCAGCAGGTGCTGCCCGCGGCGACGGTGACGCCGTGCCTGGTGGCGACGTGAGCGAAGGTGTCGGCGCTGTCGAGTGGCAGTTCGGCCCACAGCGACAACCCGGCTGCGGGTGGCTGGACTCGCCAGGCGGGAAGGCGGGCGGCGAGGAGCTCGGCCAGATGATCGCGCCGCTGCGCGAGTGCTTCGCGGTGGGCGGTCAGCCAGTCAGGCGTAATGCCCGCCAGGAACTGCGCGGCCAGCACCTGGCTGGGGGCGGCGGTTGCCAGGTTGAGCGCGGCTTTGTGGGCGAGAAGCGCCGTTCTGAGCGGTTCGCCGGCGCGGATCCATCCGACCCGCAGCCCGCCCCACAACAACTTCGAGACCGACCCGATCGCCACGACATGAGTGCTGAACGCGGCCACGGGCGGCGGCGGCGGGCGGTTGTCGAGCATGAGGTCGGCCAGTGCGAGGTCTTCGATAAAGGTGACCCGGCGGGCATCGGCGATCGCGGCGAGCGATTGGCGGCGGACGGTCGTCATGACGGTGCCGGCCGGATTGTGGCCGGTTGGCATGAGGTAGGCGACGGTGCCCGGGGTACGGCTGGCACGCTCGATGGCGCCTGGGTCGTCCCCGGCGATGTCGCCGGGGACGGTGACGATGGCGCGGCGGCTCCCGGCGAAGGCGCCGGCCAGTCCCGGGTATGTCGGGCAGCTGGTGACCAGCGTGCCGGAGTGCGGCTGCAGGGCACGGCCGAGCAGCCACAGCGCCTCCTGGGCGCCGGCGGTGATGATGAGCTGGCCGGCCTCGGTAGGAAGCTGCTGGTGCTCGCTGAGGTGACAGGCCACCTGCTCTCGTAGCCGGGGCAGCCCGGCGGGGTCAAGGCCGTGGCCATCGAGGGCGGCCCACGCGGCGGTCAGGTCGGCCGGCGGGAGGTGGCTCAGGTCTCCGGGGGCGGAGACGGACAGGTCGACGGTCTCACGGTCGGCCGCCATCCGGCGCAGCAGCAAGGTGGCGACGCTGCTGGCGGCCGGGCGGGCCGCCCACGAAGGACGGCCGGCCACGTAAGTCCCCGAGCCCTGGCGGCGGCGCAGGACTCCGGCGGCGACAAGATGCTCGAAGCACGCCACCACCGTCCCGCGGGACGCCCCGACTGCGGCCGCGAGCGTCCGCTCAGCCGGGACACGGGCACCCGGGCGCAGTTCTCCCCGGTCGATGGCGTCAAGCAGCGCGGTCGCCAGCCGCTGATAGCGCGGACCGGGCCGGTCCCGCCAGCCGCCGAACACCACCTCCGCCCACCACGAAAGATCCTGGTCCATTCGTCTATATTGGCCCTTTCCCGTGCGTGCGCCGTGCGGCACAGTGGCCATCATGGAACCGACCGCGACACTGGCCCGCCGCTTCTGGGAGGCGATCGAGCCGATCCATGCCGTCGTGTATTTCGCCCCTGAACCCGCCGAGGCGGCGCGCAAGATCGGGCTGCGCGGCTTCTGGATGGGCTACTTCGCCAGCCGAGTAGCGCCGCTCGGCCCGGTGCCGGCCAGGGCCGTCGCAGCGATGGCCTACGGGTTCGCCCCGGCCATGGTCGAGCGGGCCATCCCCGACGCCTGGAGGTTCGCTGATCCTGCGGCAGTGGTGGTAGCGCGCATCGCCAGCGCGGCCGACGCCCTGCGCCATCACCTGGACCGCCCGGCGATCGCGAGCCTGGCTGAGCTGTCCGGCCTGCTGTGGGAGGCCGTGGCTGGCTGCCGGTTCGACGGCCGGCCGCTGGCGGCAGCCTGGTCGCAGGTACGACACCCCGATGACCCGGTTGAGTCAGCCTGGCTCGCTGCCACCATACTGCGCGAGCACCGCGGCGACGGCCACGTCCTAGCCGCGGTCGGCGCAGGGCTGCGCGGACTTGAGGCCACGCTGACGTTCGTGGCCACCGGGGCGATCACCCGCGAGATCATCCAGCCGAGCAGGGGCTGGAGCGACGACGACTGGCAGCAAGCCACGCACCGGCTTGCCGCCAGGGGCCTGCTCGACCGGGATGGCCGGCTCACCAAGACCGGAGGCGCGCTCCGCCGCGAGGTCGAGGACCTGACCGACCGGCTGGCCGCGGCACCCGTCGAACGCCTCGGAGAGACCGGCGTCAAGCGGGCCATCGACATCGCCGCCCCGGTCAGCCGCTGCCTCATCGACAGCGGTGTCGTGCCGGTTCCGAACCCGATAGGAGCGCCGCGACCGTGAACCGCCGGGATCAGCCTGACGGCCGCGGGCTCGGCCTACGGCGTCCGTCGTTCTATCGGGTACCTGGCCGGGATCATCGCCGGCACCACGGCCGTCCTGGCCGCTGTCGCGTCGGGGATCACGGTCACGCTCATGACAAGTGCGGATGAGCCACGTCGGCCCGGGCCGCCTGCCACGCACCGGGGCGACTACCCGAGCGTGGCGGCGTGGCTGGACGGCGCGGACTCCGGCCACTACTGGGTCCGGCTGCTCGACGCCGAGCGAGACCCGGCGGTGACGCCGCCAACCGTGGCCGACATGGTCCTCGGCCCGCTGGAGATCCTGGTCCAGGATGTCCGCAGGGCCAGCCCGAAGAAACTGGACCAGTTCGTCAGCAGCCGGTTCCGCGACCCCGATCCTGCCAACGTGCTCAGCGCCCGCCTAGAACTGCTGTGCGCGGCAAACCTCGCCATCCGCCACGTGCCGTTCGAGTTCGGCGGCACAGCCGAGCCCGACCTCACCTGGAACCCGGGCACCGCCGCACAAGGATGGCTGGAGATACACCGCGGTGCCTTCAGCGTGTTCGACGACCTTCAGCAGGCGCTGGACAGGGAACTCGCCGCCAAGGGAGCGATTCTCACGGTCCGGCTCGACGAGTGGCCGCTCGACGTCCGGGACCGCAACCTCTTGCACACCCGCATCTCGAACGCCATCGACGCGGCCGTCGCGTCCGGCTCGGACCGGGCCGTAGCGATGCCCGAGCTTGGCGAGGGTGTCACCGGCGTCGTCGAGCCTAGGCAGGAAATCCCCGGAATCGGCCGGATCTTCATCCATCACCCGGGGATCATTCCGTCAGCAGGCTATCTGGCCAGTGTCGCCGCCCGGCTGGCGCGGAAGGTTAACGAAGACAAGGCCGCCCAGGGCCGGAAGGGCAACTGGGACTCTGCCCGGACGGCCTTGCTGATCGACATCTCCACCGCGCACCTGGCCCTGCTCCTCGGCCAGGATGGCCTCGCCGCCTGGCTCGACGATGTGCCGGTCGACTGGGATGACCTACCGTTCGCCGCCGTCGCGGTGTGCTTCAGTCATCTCCACGGCCTGTTCTTGTGGGGGAGCTGCCGGTACCGGCCAGGCCTGGATGGCGCTCAGCGCGCGCACCTGGAACCGGTGCTGTCCGCGCTCGGTCTCCCGGCCACGCCCGGCAGTTAGGGCAGGCGCATGGCCAACCAGGCGGCCCGCACGATTAGATCCCGACTGACGAGCAACCAAGATCACTGCAAACGAGCAAACATCGAGCAAACATGCGCCGGCGCGCCACACTGGAAGATCACCGGATCAGTGAGAACGCGCAGGTCAGGGGCACAAAAGACGGGTGCGCCGCCAGGGACTTGAACCCCGAACCCGCGGATTAAGAGTCCGCTGCTCTGCCATTTTGCTGATGACGGACGGTGACAGGCAATGCCGGGCTGTACCGTTTCATCCGCGACTCCGCCAATCCTGGTGCCGCACCCTGCCGGTTGCTGACAGGTGGTACCGGGGCAGACGAGCAAACAACGAGCAAACACGACGGCGGACGATCTTCGCGTGGTTCACGCCGCGGTCACGCTTGGATTGCCCATGGCCGATCAGAAGGCGGTCAGTTAGCGCCGGGATCGAACCACCCCCTGTCGGCCTGCTTGGGCACGTCGCCGCGGTAGTTGCAGCCTGGGCAGGCGTCTTCGCCCTCGATGTGCCCCTCGTACCAGCCGTGCACCGCCGCGTGCAGGATGGCCTGCTCTGCGGTCGCCTCGCCGGACCGGACTGCGTCCACTGCTGCGGTGACGATGAGCTTGAGGACCGGCGAGCCGGGGTCCGGGAACGGTGGCGTCGGCATCTGGCTGCTCATGCCCGCGATTCTTCCCGGTGTCGGCTGCTGGCTACCTGATCAGGTCGCGGTAGCGGACCTCGCCGCCTGACGGTGAAGCGGCCTGCCGCACAGGTCGGGGTCCCCATCACGGTAGTCACAACAGGGGAAAGAGAGCCGACCAGCGGATTCTGCTGGTCGAAGCCCGGTCGCCCCGTTGCCGGGCATGCCGCGCGCCATGGGGAGCCCGTGACTGTGATGCGGGTGTACAACTGCATCGACGTGTCCATGGACTAAGAGTCCCTTGCTCCTGAATCAGATAAGTGGCCTCTAGCGATGAACCCGCCATGGATCTGACCTTCGTTGGCGCGGGCGGAGCGGGAGAGGCGCGGCAACGCGCTCGTGCCGGCCGGCCGGGTAGCTCCGCTTCATCCGCGACGTTCCCATACTTCGACTTGTGTGCCGAGGGTTGCCTCAGCCTCGGCCAGCCCGGTCCGCAATGGATCGCCTTGTAGAAGCTGGCTGATAACATGCCCGCTCTGGATAAGGCACATCGCGGTCTGCACCACGTTGGGTCCGGTAGGCCCTGTCGCCCGGTCCGCGAGTGTCCCTGACGGCTGATCGACGTAGGCCATGGCGCCGACGCTTGCGGGATGTACGTAGGTGGAAAGCAGCCGGAAGGTCACGTACAGCATCCGGGCGTCGTAGAGGATGCAGAGTTCCTCGAAATTCTTGATCTTCGAGACAAGGGGATTGGGTGATTGTGGTCTTGGCGGCGCGGTGATGTTGAATCCGGGAATTGGCGGCCAAATCGCCTGCCGCATGGTCTGCAGCAGCAGACGCGTGTTGTCGTCGCCGTATTCGCTCACCGCGTCGATGGCGGCGTCACCGACCTCTACCAGCCACTGGAGTACCAGGGCATGCTGGAGGATGCTCCGTACGATCGGCGACGCCTCATGCTCCAGGCCGCTGCGCCGCAGCGTCAGGACTGCCTGGCTGCTGCGGGTGATATAGACCCACCACCCGTAGGCGGCCCGGAACTCCCGATCCTTGCCGGGCTTGAGTTGCACTGAGCCGATCGATGCCAGGTCATTGAATGCGCGGTTAAGACGCTCGATGACCTCTTCCGCCCGGTGGGCGGTCTGCTCGTCAATCGCCGGCGAAGCTGGTGGACATGGGCCCCGCGTCGCCCCCCTTCAGATGTCGCGGTGACGGATCTGAAATGCCTGACCGCAGGATCCGCGCGATCAACCTATCGGCTGAGGTCACTCGGTCTCGGGAAGCGCGACTGATGATGACCGCGATCACGGCGGCCGCGTAGCTGCGAGGGGGAGCCGTCATCAAGGCACGCTGGCCGCCACGATCATGAGGAAGCCCGCTACGGCGAGCGCCACGAGCGCGATCCTGATGCGCCTGTACTTGATTACGACGAGTCGGCTAATCACCCAGAGCTGGTCGCCAGTTCGCGCTGTCTGCTGATCAGCGACCTTGGCGATCGCGTCGAGCAGCAGCTGGGGCGATCCGAACTTGGCGGCGTGCCCGAAGTACCGCAGCAACGCCGGGTCTTCGGCATGATGGCGGACACGCGGCGCGAGGGCACTGGCGAGGACGACGATCCCGGAGCCCGCGAGGGCGACGCCGAGCCACCAGGACACCCGAGCCCAAACACCAAGATGCCCGGGACTCCAGTGACCGGCGACGATCGCGCCGACGACGACGCTCGCGGCCACGCTAACCGTCCCGAAGAGGACGGATACCTTGCCATCAGCCCTGCCCAGCTCCTCCCGGGCCTCGCCGAGGAGTATCTGTGCATAGTTCACGCGCGCGTCGTTCACAGGCCCACCGAGTACCGGAAGCGCTGGAAGCCGCTCGCCGGCTGCCTGGTCTTGCCCTCCAGGACGGCCTGGCAGAAGTCGTCGGCAACTTCCGGGCACCAGGGGGTCCTGCGCACGAAGCACCTGGTCTTACGCAGAGCAGGCACGGGCACCGGCGACCACTGCTCGCCCGTCGGCCAGTTGCCGTGCCAGTGACCGGTCAGGTAACAGGGCCTGAGCAGGTACTCGTTCTCCCGGATCACGCGGTCGAACACTCTCTGGGTGACGATCACCTCATGTGCGTCCGCCGCGCTGGAGCACTTGAACGCGAAATTAACTGGCCGACCTGGCCACACCAGCTCGCGGGCGCCTTGCTGGCCGATCCGGCCGACGGCCAGCCGGCCCGCCGCAACGCCCACCTTCAAGCCCGTCTTGGGACAGTCCTCGCCAGCGAACTTCTCGATAGCCGGTTCGAGGATCTCCCTGGAGAAGTAGGCAAGTGACATCGCGGCGGCGATGCCCCGCCGGTAGGCGTCCTCGCCGTGGAAGAGGCAGAAGAACCCGTCGCCCTGGATGTCGGTGAACTGCGGGTCGAAACGGCATGCCACCTTCACGCCCCCGCCGGTCGCAGCCCTGTACAGGCGCACGGTCGAGTTCACGTACCGGCCCATGCTCAGGCGCGTGGACCCCTTGAGGTCGGCAACGACAGCGACCACATCGCTCATCCTGGCCCATGTCCTGCCAGGACGAAGATCGTCAAGATCGGGGAACTCATCGACGTCCGTGACCGTGGCCGGTGTCTGCAACTGCTCGGCAACCTCGCCTTCCAGGTCCCGCATGAGCTTGCCGATAACCATTCTCACCTCCTGACCATCAGCCGTCGTGACAGCTTCGTGAGGCCCTCACCCGGACCTCACAGGGAAGTCTGCTCCGAGCCTGCGACAGTCCACTGGGCCGACGAGAGATGGAACGCTGGCGGGATGGTTATCTGAGCTCGTTGGAGGCGAGTTGGCACAAACCCTCCCGGTTCACCACGCTCGTCGCCAACCCCCGGGAATTGCCGCTGCATGCTCTTCCGTCCTTGGGCGCGGTTGCCCTCCCGCTATGCCGCTCGCCATGCCCGACGTGATCTTGCCGGTCTCGCTCGGCCCGGTTGAGTTGCAGGCGACATGATTCGCGCAGGAGACATAGCCGATCGCGGGGGCGTGGCCACGAGATACCCCGGCTCCATACGGGGGTTGATCACGGGGGCTTCAGCGAAGCAGCACGGTGAGAGTGCGGCGCGGACGGGTCAGCGCTACATACTTCTCCTTGGCAGACGCGAGTTCGGCGAAGTCCAGGACGACCGCGTGCTCGAACTCAAGTCCCTTCACCAGTAGGGTCCGTGAGACCACGCGGGGTGCCGCTGCCCGCCCGCGTCGCCGCGTCCTGTCACGGGCCATCCAGGCGGCATCGGAGAATGTGGCGGCCTCGTTGCGCTGCATCAGGTGCAACGTGCTACACATCTCCTGGTACAACTCGGCGCGGTACAGGACTACGTCTGGGAGCTGGGGCATCTGCCGGAGCGCTGCCAACAGGTTGGCTGGCGTCGCATCCGCGGCTGCGGCGGCGACCGCTTGAACCGCCGCTGTTGCTCTGCCGCCGCGGACGATCGGGCTGCGCCCTTGCTCGATTGCTTTCCGCGCCGTGCTGAGATGAGTGCTGACCTTCGTCATGCATTTGCCGGCGAAGCTGAGAAGCTGGAGCGTCTTTGTGGCTTCACTTCTCGCAGCGTCGAGCGCCCGCGCGGTAGCGAGCAAGTCCTGGCAGTCCATCTCCTCCATCGAGGTGAACAGACCGCGAAGGTTCCTGGCCGTCTCATGAGCGGCATACGGCAGTCGTCGGATGGCGACGACCTTGTCCACCCCCGCAAACGCCTTGCACGCCGTGATCTGCTCAGGCGTGCACGCGCCCTGCTGCGTGTTGCCGGCAGAACGCACCGATACTGGCCCCGATGCAAAGTCAGGGTCTCTCCCAGTGATCAGCCGGGTACGCGCATCGTATAGCCACTCCCCGAGTTGGGGGTTGGTCTGTGACCACCGCCACGGGACCGTGAGGTCATCAAGCTGCTCAAAGTCATCATCGAACTCGTCGAGGTCCACCAGCCTGTCGTCGCCGAACGCGAAGATGCCCTGCATCGGATCGCCGAGCAGGCGGGTCGGCAGGACTTCGGCCAGGGCTCGGACCAGACCGTGCTGGGCCTCGGTGCAGTCCTGGTACTCGTCGACGTACAGGCCGCCGTAGCTGTCCGCAATGACGGCGCGGCCAGCCCTGGTGCCGAGGAAGCGAGCGGCGCCGGACTGTACATGCCGCCACTGGACCCCTGCCGGGTGCGTCGTGTTGAGCTCGCAGGTCTTCGGGTACGAGATGGCGTATCGGAGGGCAAAGCCGCTAATCGTTTCGACGTGCGCGCGCCGGTCGGAAAGCCCTCGGGCTGCCAAGTGCCGTCGCAGCGCATTCACCCCGGCGTGGGTGTGCGTCAAGATGAGCTGCCGCTTGTCCGGTGCCGATGCGACGGCGTCAGCGATGAGGTGCGTCTTCCCGAACCCAGCGGGTGCGATGACGTAGGCCCGCCGGGCCGCGGCGAGCGTGGCGGCGTCAGTCGGCACGGTATGCCCAGTCTTGGATTGTCGCCAGCGCCAGGCCCGTGGGCGTCGTCGCCAGCGCATCGTCAGCCACAGCGACCTCGCCAAGGATCTGGGCTGTGTCGATGAGCTTGAACCAGCCACGCGCGTTCTTGGACGTGGCAGCCCGCCACAGGCACTCGCGCACCAGCACCTGATCGAACCCCGCCGCGAGAAGCTCGTCGAGGGTACCGCCGACCTCATCAGGTCGCGACGCGCGGTCGCCGAGGCGCTCTTTGGCTGGCGGCGTGCTGAGCATCGCAGCAACGGCTTGCCGCGGCTCCAGCCCAACCTCCGGTAGCCGAGCGAACAGGGCCTCGACTGCTGGCCATGACAGGTCGGTGAGCAGGCGTTGCTCAGTGCACATCATCCCGGGCCACTGCACGACTTCGACGCCCGCCGCACCAAGCTCTTCGGGTGACGGGCTCAGCTGGCGGTCGCTATCGGCGAAGAGCAGCGTGGGGTGCCCCAGGCTCTGAAGCATCCGGGCGCGTTCCGGCGCGCTGGAACCCCCGCCGTCGACAACGGCGACTCCCTCGAATGCCAGCGTCCTGCCGTCATGGCTCTCCGCCCACGGCTGGACGCATGCCCGCAGCAACCCCATCTCCGTCTTGCCCTCGGCGACAATCACGCGCTTGGACAGCAACGCAGCGGCGTTGGCCCGGACCACAGGCGTGAGCTCATCAGGCACATCGCTGATCGCCACGTCGCCACCGTCGTTGCGGACGGTGTTCAGGTACTGAGCGCCAAGTTCTTCGATGACAGTCGGGGAGTGCGAAGTAAACAGGACCTGCCCCCGCTCGCTCTTGGCTTCGGCGATGAGGGCCTGGATCATGTGGCGCACACGGTGCGGCTCGAGTCCCGACTCCAGTTCGTCAAGGCACACGATCCCGCCGCTCGCCGTGCCGGCAAACTCGATTCCGAGCGCAAGCAAACGTCGGCTCCCCAGACCTGCCACGGCCACCGGGATACCATCGGCGTGCAGCGTCAACGCCGCGCCGGTCAACGGCGGCACGTCGATCTGCGCGAGGCTGTTGGACACTGGTCCAGCACCCATGCGCACACCGGCCGCGCGGGCGGTGGCGACTGCCACCCCGAGCGCATCGAGGTCGATGCCAGCGGCGGCCGTCCCGAAAGCTTCCTGCGCCCGCATGAGGATGTCTCCGACACCGTCGCTGAGCCGGGCCAGCCCCCCAGGACACCAAAGCGCCGGACCTGCCCCAGGTCTTCCAGCTCCAGTTCGGCCCAAGGCGTCCGATTTCCTGCGTGATAGCTTCGGGAAGTTCACCGTATTCGGACCTGTCTTCATCTGGTCCGAGCCCGAGGTGATCTATGGCCTTGCCTGTCTCCAGGGCCGTGTGGAGCCGGTAGGCGAGCGAGCGGGCCAGACGCTTCTCGGCTCCGATGGAGGAGTCCAGCAGCCAACACGCGAGTGAGGAGGATTCCAGGACGGCCCGGCACAGCACGTCGGCGGCATACGACGTCGTGCCGGAGGTGGGGCATCCATGAATCGGAGGCTGGACATCGCCACCGCCATGTCAGAACTGGACGCCGCCCGTGACAGCACCGCCCAGGCCCGCCGCCTGGCCAGGGCCGCCACCAGCCGCAGTGCCCGCGCTGGCTCTGGCATGCGCCCCGGCCAGCTCCGCGACCGGGTCCGCGTGCACCTCGCCGGCCACCTCGGCACCAGCCTGACCCCGTACGAGATCGCCCGCGTGCTCGGCAACTCCGCCGGGGCGGTCGCCAACGCCCTGGACCGCCTGGTCGAGCTCGGCCACGCCGAGCTCGCCAGCGAGCGCCCCGCCGCTACATCACCACGGCCACTGCGGCCCGCGCCAGCTAAGCCGCACCCCACCGTCATCGGGCAGGCGGGGCGGGGCAGCCAGCCGGCCCCGCCCCGCCTGCCCGGCCTGCCAGCAGAGGAGGTATCCGATGACACCCAGCCATGCCACGCCCCAAACCACCGGTCCTGCCGGCGCCACGGTCACCGTGTCGGTATGGCACAACGTCACCCGCGACAGCGCCGGGCGCCCCACCGGGTACTTCGGCTTCACGCCCTGCGACCAGATGGTCAAGGTGTTCACCTACCACACCGATGTCCGCGGCCGCCGTCCCGAAGACATCGCCGAAGACGCCTTCGCCGCCTTCAACGACTTCCCCCGCGACGGCGAAGGCCAGGCCCTGGCCCGCCAGTACCGGGCTCGGCGGCTCCGCTCGGTCAGCCGCGGCGACATGATCACCGTCGGCGAGGCTGCCCTGATCGTCGAGCGCGCCGGGTTCAGCTATCTGCGCGGCAGCTTCACCCCCGTCCGCGCCCACGACCACGGCACCCACCCCCTTTAGCAACCAGGAGACCCACTCATGGCCGGGACCGAAGAAGAAGAAGTGTGGACCTACGGCGGGGTGCGGGTCAGCGGCCGCGGCCAGCGCGTCTACGCCTGGATCGACTAAGCCGGCGAAGAACTGTGGTTCCCCAAGACCGGCACGCGCTCGGCCGTCGGCAGCCAGTACAGGGTCACCGTCAAGCGGGCCGACGGCGTCACCTCGATCATCGGCACCCCGCAGTACGCTGGCCGAGCCTGCGACGACGAGCTGCGCCGACAGCTCTGGGCACAGCACTCGGCGGCCACCACGCGCTTGGAGCTGGCCCGCGCTGAGCGCAATGACGCCAGGCGCAACGCCCCCGACGAGGCCATCGCGCCGCTGCTGGAGATAGCCCGCACCATGCGCACCACCGCCGAGCGCGACGCTCTCGCCGTCTATGTCATTCGCAAGATCGCCGACTCCCGGCGATGAGCCAGGCACGCGAACGCGGCACTGGCCTCGGCTCCGCGCTTGATTGCGTCCGGGTGGGCTCCGCAGGAGTGGGATCTAGATACCTGGCACGGCGATTCGGCGGGCAAAATCGCGCAAGCCAGGCAAGGGCTGCCGGTTGGTGCGGAGCAGATCCTCGGTCATGAACTGTACCGGCGGCCGGTAGCGGACCTCGTCCGGTGCGGCTCTCTCGGCGGCGAGCAGCGCGCGGTAGCAGGACTCTGGCTTGCGCCACTGGTGGAACGCGCAGGCAACGTCTATCCAGAACCTGCCCTGCCGTTCGGCGGTCGGTATCGTCGCCGGGCGCAGCGTCCGTGCCCGCGCGATGGCGGTGCCGCTGTCGCCAAGGGCCTGAGCGATGCTGACCTCGTAGAGCGTCACGTTGGCCGGACCGAAAGCCGTGTACGGTAGTTTGCGTCGCGGCCGAGCCGGCCCGCTACGGCCCTGGCGTCGGTGATGAACTCGGTGGCCGCCGCGCGGTCGCCGTCGACGGCGGCGGTGTAGGCAGCGACCGCGAGCAGCGTCCCATACACCGACAGATGATCTGGGCTGGCGAGGCCTGAGGGCTCGATGTCAGCGGCGGCGGCGGTCAGCAGGTCGCGTGACCGGGCGCGGTGGCCGACCCGGCGCAGGGCCGTGGCGACCGCGCGCCGCGCATCGGCGAGGGTCAGCGGGTCATCTCCGCTCGCGGCGGCCAGCAAGGCCCGGTCGGCGAGTGTCATGGCGAGGGGGTCGTCGTTGAGCTTGACCATGAAGTTGGCGGCCACGATGTACGCCTCGGCCAGCTGCGTCGCCGCCGTGGCGCGCTCGCCCGCATCGGCGGTCTCGTGCGTGGCCATCGCCGACGCGACCAGGCCAGGGAGCTGCTGGGCAAGGCGGCCGTAGCGGGCCAGCTGGAAGTCGGCCCGGGCCTGAGCGACCGCAGCGCGGACCGCGGGCAGCTCGCCAGGCTGGGCGCTGGCCGGACCGTACAGCACGCCTTCCAGTACCGCGACCGGGCTGGAGGGCAACGGCGCCCGGCCAGGCGGCGGCAGCCTAAACGCTGCGGCGCTGGCCACACCTGCGGCGGCGGCCAGCAGCTCGCGGCGTCTCACAGGGTCATCACCGCCATCCCACGCCGGATAATGGCCCACCATAGGGCCGCCGGCGGCAGCGAGTCGCTCACCGAGATCGGCGTGTCGCGTGCAGCCGCTGTTTGTTTCGGCCAGGCCGAGCGCCTGGGGCGGGATGCGCAGGATCTCGGCGAGCCTGCGCAACAAGGTGATGTCGGTGAGCGGCTGGACGCCGCGTTCATACCGGGAGACCTGGGACGCCGAGTAGCCGCACCGCCGGCCGAGCTCGGCCAGGGTCAGGCCCATCTCGACCCGTGCCGCCCGGACGATCGGTCCTGCGCTGCCCCGGCGGGCAAAGGGCACCGCCAGCGCTGGCCTCACGGGACCGGTCGATCTCATCGGCCCTCCGCACGCAGAACCCCTCTCCACGGTACCCCGCATCCACTGCCGGACATGCGGCCGTTTGCACAGCATGCAAGCCATTGCCGCAGCGTGCAACGAGCCACCGCAGCCGCACCTAGCCCGTGCTTCCTTGAATCAAGAGCTACGGAAAGGAGCGGAGCGTGATCGACACCGATGCCTACTCCCGGCGGCTGCGCGGCCTGGCCGTCGACCCGGCAAACCGCAGCTTGCTGATCTCCGACCTTCGCGGCACCGTCCAGGAAGGCGACCTGACCGAGCCGGTGAACTGCGGCGGCTACGGCCGCATCCGCCACTTCACCCGTCACACCAGCCCCGGATGGCCAGCAAACCCACTGCCCATCGACCCCGCGGCCAGCGCCCTGGGGATGGACACCGGAGCGCCGATGATGCGCGCTCAGCTGTTCCAGAACTCCGTCTGCAACTGGCGGTGCTGGTGGTGCTACGTCCCGTTCGAGCTGCTGTCGGGCAGCCCGAAGCACTCGGCGATGCTGCCCGCCGGCCTGCTGGTCGATTCCTACCTCGGGGTTGAGGACCGGCCGCCGGTGCTCGACCTATCAGGCGGGCAGCCGGACCTGGTGCCCGAATGGGTGCTGTGGACCCTGCAGGCGCTGGACGAGCGGGACGTGACCGACGCCTACGTATGGTCCGACGACAACCTGTCCAACGACTACTTCTGGGAATACCTCACCCCAGATCAGCGGCAGTACATCGCGGGCCACCCCCGGTACGGGCGCGTCGCCTGCTTCAAGGGCTTCGACCCCGAGTCGTTCGCGTTCAACACCCGGGCCGCCCCCGAACTGTTCGACCGGCAGTTCACGCTGTTCCGGCGCCTAGCGGCCACGGGCATGGACATCTACTGTTACGCCACGTTCACTGCGCCCAGCGAAGACGGCATCGCGGCGAAGATGCGCCGCTTTGCCGACCGGCTCCAGCAGATAGATCAGGGACTGCCGCTGCGCGTGATCCCGCTGGAGATTGAGGTCTGGGGGCCGGTCGGGCCGCGGATGCGCGGCCCCCACAAACGATCACTGGCCGTCCAGCAGGAGGCGATCGCCGCGTGGACAGCCGAACTGGCCAGCCGGTTCACCGCCACCGATCTGGCCTTGCCGATCACGGCGGTGCCGCCGCCTGGCAGGTCACGGTGACCATCACGACCGATCTAGGCGAGGAGGTTCACCGGGGAGTCCTAGAAGTCCTTGTGGCCAGCGCCGCGCCGGCCTGCCAGAGCTTCGCGGAGCTGCTGGAGCGAGTACCGGGCGCCTACCCGCCTGACGTCGCCGGCGCGCTGCAGAGGCTTACGGCACTGCGCCTGATCGACGACGCGACTTGCACCCGCCTCACCCGCGACCGCGGCCATTGGACCGCGGCGGCCGGAACCGGGGAGGCGTGGGAGCTGGTTCTGCCAGAGCCGCACCCGCTCGACTACGACTGGCGGTGGGAACGGCGCACCGTCAGTCAGCTGCTCGATCGCTGCCTGCGGCTCTCGCGCCGGGACGACATGATCGCGCTGCTCGGCACTCCCACGCTGCTGCACGCCGCCGCCACCTCGGCCATGCCCCGGCGGTGGGTACTGCTGGAGTCCAGCCTCGCGACCACCGCCGCGCTGGCCGGAATCGCGCCAGGCGATGTCATCTGCTGCGACCTGGCCCGCGACCACCTGCCGCCCCTGGACGCGAAGGTCGTCGTCGCCGACCCGCCCTGGTATCCCGAGCACTCGCGGGCTTTCGTGTGGGCCGCCGCCCAGTTCACCCGCCCCGGCGCCACCGTCCTGCTGGCTCAGCCCGCGGCCGTGACCCGGCCTGGAGTGCTCCGCGAGCGGGCCGAGCTGCTCGCCTTCGCCCATGCCGCGGGACTGGAGACCATCCGAGTGCTTCCCGGAGCGCTGGCATACGTGTGCCCGCCATTCGAAGTCACGGCCCTCCGGGCCAGCGGACTGTTCGCGGCGACTCCCCGGGACTGGAGGCGCGGCGACCTGATCGAGCTGCGCCGCTCCGCCGGCGGGTCTGTACCCAGGCCGGTCCTTCAACGGGACGAGGCATGGCAGGAGGTCGTGCTGTCCGGGGCGAGGATCCGGTTCCTGCCCGACCACCCGATGGCCGGGCAGATGCCTGCTGATCCGCGGTTGCGGCGCCTGATTGACGGCGATGTGCTGGCCACCGTCAGCCGCCGCGACCCGGTCCGCCGCCAGGTCTGCGTCTGGACCAGCAGCAACCGGGTATTCGCCTGCCACAACCCCGGCCTTCTCGCCGCGCTGGCCGCTGCCCTGGCCGGTGGCGCATCAGTCGCGCGTGCGGCCCGGACGTACCTCGGCCGAGTCCCGGCTGGCTCAGAGCGCCAGGCCATAGCCCAAGCGGCCAGGCAGCTTGCCGAGCTAGCGCGTGTCGAGGCTTCGGACAGCCGCCTTCCGGCCGCCAGCCCGGCTATCATCAGCGGCTGGCAAGACCAGCCCGCCGGCTGGCAACCCGGCAACGCCAAAGCCGCGAGGAACGCCCCATGACCAGCGAAACCACGCACGGCGCCAGCGCTCCGGGCACCGATCCGGCGGCCACGCTGGCCGCGCACCTCGCCGCCTGCCTGAGCGCCGACTCGGCGTGGGCCCCGGCGCTGCGGAGCCTCGCAGCCGGCCTGACGTCACTGCACCTGGCGCTGCTGACCGAGCCGTTCCTGTCACTGCTGATAAACGGCACCAAGACGATCGAATCCCGCTTCTCCCGGGTCCGCTGCGCCCCGTACGGATGCCTGGCACGAGGCGACGTCATCGCGGTGAAGAAGACAGGCGGACCCGTCCTCGGCGCGTTCATCGCCGGGCCGGTCACCAGCCACCAGCTCACCCCCGCCCGGGTCACTGAACTGCGCGAGCGGTTCGCCACCCCGCTCTGCGCCAGCGACGACGGCTTCTGGGACCAGCGTTCCGGCTGCGCGTACGTCACCCTCGTCGCCGTCGAGCACGTCCGCTGCCTGCCCGAGATCACCTTCCCCAAGAAAGACCGCCGGGGCTGGGTCCAGCTGACCCAGCCGCTCACGCAGGACACACTGCTATGACAGGAACCCCTGGCACGGTCCAGCCCGCTGCTATCGCGATCTCCGGGCCGATAGGCGCCGGCAAGACCACCGTCGCCACGCACCTCGCCATGCGGCTCGGCTGGCAACGCGCCGCCTACGGCGACCTGATCCGCTCAGTCGCCACCAGCCGCGGCCTCACCCACGACAGGGCCACCCTGCAGCAGATCGGCGCCGAGCTCATCGCCAACGGATGGAACTCCTTCACCCGCCAGGTTCTCGACCACGCCAACTGGACAGCGGGCGACCCGCTGATCATCGACGGCCTGCGCCACCACGACGCGGCGACCAGCCTTGCCATGGCCGTCGCCCCGCTTTCGACGCTCGTGATCTACCTGGACGTGCCCGAGGAACTTGGTGCCGCCCGCGCCCGCCGGCGAGACCAGCTCAGCTGCGAACGTTCCGCCCACCATTCGCAACGCCACCCGGTCGAATCCGGGCTGCACGCCGTCCGCGCTATCGCCGACCTTGTCCTGCCCGCCTCCGACGCCGAGCCCGCCGCGACCGCCAGCCAGATCATCGGCTACCTCCAGGCCTTGCACCACGAGGCGCCCAGAACGCGGGTCATGCCATGCCATGCCGGGCGAGCAGCGACCGAGAAGATGTGGCACCAGGTCGGCCGTCTGAACGACTACCACCGCGACGCGACCACAGAGATACGGCTGCTGAAGCTGACCGAGGAGATCGGGGAAGTTGCCGACGCCTACCTGGGATTGCACGGCCTGAATCGCCGCAAAGGAGTCTGCCACACTCGTGATGACCTGCTGGACGAGCTATCCGACGTGATCATCACCGCGGCCGTTGCGATGAGCGGCATCACCGGGGACGCCGAGCAGGCTCGCTCTCACCTCGGAAAGCGCCTGGCCGCGGTCACAGCACGCGCCGTGATCTGACACTCGAGCCGCGGCGGCTATTTTGGCGCCTGTCCGATCGGCCCCTTGTAGGGCCGGAGTGCCGGCAAGGTGTCGCGCATGTCGTGCGCCTGCGGAACCTGTCAACCTGATTGAGGCGCCGTTGGCCGGCATTTAGTGAGCCGGCTGGTCAGTTGCCGTTGGTTTCTCCTTCCGCGGGCTCGTCGTCGTCGCTGGTGAGGAACTGCTCTTCGTCGCTGCCGCCGAGCAGGAAGACGAACCGGTCCAGGTCGTCGCGCAGGTGCTGGATGCCGTAGGCGGGGTGGCCGACGAAGTCCTGCAGCGAGGCGCTGAGGCGGGCGGGGTCGCGGGCCAGCCACTGGCTGAGGAAGGCGGGCATTTCGGCGAGTTCGGCGGCGTCGACGGCGTGGAGGGTCATGCTGGGCATGAGGGCTCCCCGGTCACGATGGTTGCGCCCGGCGCGGGGGCGGGCTGCGGCTGGGGCCGGTTGATCCAGGCGGCGGCCGGCAGCTTGGGCGGCGCTGGCGGCTTGGAGAAGAACCGTTCCGGATGGTTGGCGTAGGCGGCGGCCAGGACTTCGGCGCGGGCGGCCCGCACGGTGCCGGCGCGGCCGTAGTGGACGTCGGCGGGGGTGTGCAGGCCCAGCCCGAGGTGCCGGTGCTGGTTGTTGTACCAGGGGAAGAACACCTGGCAATAGGCTCGGGCGTCCTGGATCGACCCGAATTCGCCGGGGGAAGGCGGGCCGGTACTTCATCGTCTTGAACTGGGACTCCGGGAACGGGTTGTCGTTGCTCACGTGCGGGCGGGAGTTGGATTGGGTGATGCCCAGGTCGGCGAGCAGGAACGCGACCGGCTTGGAGGTCATCGAGGAGCCGCGGTCGGCGTGAATGGCCAGCTGCCCGGCGCTGATCTGCTGCTTGGCGCAGGTCTCGCTGATCAGCTTCTCCGCCAGCGCCGCCGACTCGCACGTGGCCACCATCCAGCCGGTCACATACCGGCTGAAGATGTCCAAGATCACATACAGGTAGTAGTAGGTCCACTTGGCCGGGCCGTGCAGTTTGGTGATGTCCCAGGACCACACCTGGTTCGGCGCAGCCGCCATCAGCTCGGGCTTGACCGTGGCCGGGTGGGTGGCCTGCCGGCGCCGCTCACGCACCTCATCCCGCTCGCGCAGCACCCGGTAGAAGGCGGACACCGACCCCAGGTAAGTGCCCTCATCCAGCAGCGTCGCCCACACCTCAGCAGGAGCGGCGTCGGCGAACCGGTCGCTGTGCAGCACATCCAGAATGGCCTGGCGCTCGGATGAGGCCAGGGCGCAGGGCTGACGCCGGTCCCGGTGCGCGATAGGCGCCGGCCGGGGCGGCGGCGGGCTCTGGCGGTGCCGCCGGTACCAGCTGGCCTGCGGCGTGCCCACCGCGGCGCACGCCGCCCGGATCCCGGTCACCGGCACCAGCTCCGCGACCGCCGCATCGGTCATCGCTGTCACTTCGTCCCGGTGTCCCCGCTCTCGGAGAGCCTCTCCAAGAGCGCCTGCAGTTTTGCCTGGACATCCATCACGAAGCGGGCCTTGGCCAGCTTCTGCTCCAGCCGTTCCTTCTCCCGCTGCAGTGCCGCGATCTGCGCATCGCGAGGATCCGGGCGCTTGCGGCCCCGCGGGGCGGCCAGCGCGGCCAGCGCCCCGGCATCGCGGGCCCTCCGCCACTCCACAATGTGACTGGAATACAAGCCCTCCCTGTCTCGCGTCAAGCTTCTGGCACAAGATCTTGAATTTGATTCTTGTGGACCGGGTGCAGTGAGGGGTCGCGGATGATCTCGGTCGGCCGGCGCATGCCCAGGGCTTCATGGGGCCGGATCTCGTTGAAGACCGTCCGGTAGTGCTCGGCTTCGCGGTGCAGGTCGGCCAGGGTGTCGATCTGGTCGGCGTGCCGGTAGAGGTGCTCGTATTTCAGCGACCCGAACGCCCGTTCGCGGACACCGTTCTGGCCGGGGCTTTTAGCGCGGGTGCGGATGTGGACGAGTTCGGGCCGGGAGGCGATGAACGTCGCGAACGCCGCCCCTTTGAACGCGGGCCCGTTGTCGGTGACCAGTTTGATCCGCACCGGCGTGCCGTCGGGGTGGGCGGGCAGCAGGGTGGCGAGCGGGGCGCCGCCGAGCCGCTCGGCTTCGGCGATCGCGAGTTCGACCGCTTCGATCGCGTCGGCGCCGGTGCAGGTGGGTGAGATGTGCCAGCCGTGCTCGTATTTGGAGAAGTAGTCGGTGACCCCGGCGAGCCGCCAGATCCCGCCGGTGGTGGTCTCGTACTCGGAGAAGTCCAGCTGCCACACCTGGTTGCAGCGGGTGGGTGGTTCGGCGAAGGCGGCCTTGCGGGCCTTGGCGAACTCGCGGCGCTGCCCCTGGTAGTCGATGGGCTGGAGCAGGTTGCGGCGGCGCATCGCCCGCTCCACCGTGGACACCGACGTGTGGTGCCCGTCGACGGCCATCAGGGTGTGGATCTTGCGGTGCCCCCAGGCGGGCCAGTCGGCGGCGTACTTGGCAGCCACCGGCTCCCACCGCTCGACCACCGGTGCGGGCCACGGCCCTTTCACCGGCTGGCCGCCGCGGCGGGTCTTGGCGAGGCGCCGGTGGTAGGTGCGGCGCGGGACGCCGGTTAGCTGGCAGAACCTCGAGACCGGCATCGCCGCGTCTTGGCGTATCACCTCGAGGTCCTCGAAGGGGCCAGGCGCCCCTCAGCCGACCTCTTCCACACCCGCAGCTCGACATGAGCCTCGCCGAGGGCCGTGGTCAGCTCCTCCACCTGCGCCGCCAGCTGCTCCTCCCGGCTGGAAGGCCGCGAGGACCCGCCCGCCGCCAGGCCCAGCTTCCCGGCCTCCAGGAACTGCTGCTTCCACTTACCGACCGAGGTCTCCGACACCTTGTGGCGCCGGGCCGCCTCAGCGACCGTCATCTCACCAGCCAGCACCGACAACACGATGCGGACCTTGTCCTCCACCGGGAACACGGGGGGCCTGCTCATGACCAACTCCTTGGCTCAGGGATCAACTAACCCCTGTGCCAGAAAGCTTGACGCACGACATCCCGGCGCAAGATCGCGCCCTTCTCACCCGGCCCGCCGCGTCATAAGCAGCCAGGATCTCCAGCTTGTACTTCGCGGTGAAACTGCGCCGGCGCGCCCGCTCGGGCACCTCCGGATCCGGGTCCGCCGGCCTGCCATCCGCCACCCCTCCAGCATCGGCAGCAGGCAGCACGCGGTCGAGAGTCGCCGTCATGTCGTGATCTCCGTCCCCGCCCTCGGGGTCAGTAATTATCTGGGAGCGAGTGCCACACGACAGCTTGGCAGAGAGGGTTTGGGTGCTGCTGAGCTGCGAGTCTGCTGGGTTCTCATCGGTCTGTCGTCGGCCCTATTCACATGGACCTGTCATTTTCTGCGGCGACGAGGCGCGGACGGCTGCCGGGGATGCGGACGCGAGTGTGTGAGACCGAGCGTGCCCCGGCCCAGTCTGCGACGGGCCGGGGCGCTCAGCGCAACGAGGTGCGCGCTGGTTCTCATGTCAGGTCCTGTTGTGCCGCTCGCCTAGTAGCGGTAGCCCTCACCAGCAGCCCGTGCGCGGATCTCCTCGGGGCTCAAGATGCGGGGGGACACCTGGATCCCGAACACATGCATCTGCTGATTGATGAGCGCCGGCATGTAGGTCACAGCATCCCCGGCGTTCTGCGCCTCATCGGGCAGGAATACCGAGGCGACCTGCTTCCGGTAGTCCACCTCGCCGGCGGCGACGCTGTAGTTCGGCAGCGCGCACCTCGGCATGCTGGCGAACACGGCAGCGGTCCCGACGAAACCGCCACTGCGCCGCGAGGTATCACGAAGGGCCATGAGCAGCGGCCCGACCGTGAGTGCAGGATTGCTCGGGTCGCCCCGGACGACGACCCGGATCCTTTGCTCCAGCGCCCTGAGTGAGGTCTTGTGCACCGGGTGGCCCGCAGGGACGATGAGCTGGCGCCTGTGAGAAATGGTCAAGAGTTGTGGACGGCGTGTCCTGATTTGATCACGCGGCGACCTTGATCTCGGCCTCGTCTGGCCGCTCGATGAGCACTCCCTTCTCGAACTTGGCACCGGCCCGGACGAGGGCGA
>Ga0209061_1000258_pt1 | contig 161748 bp, 143 predicted proteins | sample Coa_R1_10_FD_187157 | JGI IMG/M metagenome (GOLD analysis project Ga0209061, IMG submission 187157) | Surface soil microbial communities from Centralia Pennsylvania, which are recovering from an underground coalmine fire - Coalmine... | ecosystem: Environmental > Terrestrial > Soil >...
GCACGGGCAAAGTGCCTTCCCGGGACCAACGGTATGCCGTGAACTTGGAAACGCCCACTTGCTCGGCCCACTCAGACAGGTTCACCCGGCTCATACTAGATCGTACGTACGACAACTAACACCAACTTGTCCGCTAGCAGTTGCCAACCCTCGCCCCGGACGCCGACCACCTGAGCGTGCTGCGGGTGGTCGTGAAGGAGAACTTCTCCCGGGACTTGGCCGACCTGCTGGTCTCCGACCTGTCCCGGGCCGTCGGGTGGCTCGAGGCCAACGGCGGGGCCCACCTGGAGGCACCGTCCGCCCGGCCCAGCCCAGCCACCCTGCCACCTGACCGGCCCGGTGCCGCCCCGTCGCCCACAGCCGGCCGGGGTGCACCCCGGCACCGTCACAAGGCGGCCCGGGGTGTCTGCTGACCGCCGGCTTGGAGCCTGCCGGCAACCAACATGGGCACCACCAAGCCGGCCCAGAGGGCGGAGGCCCCGCCTACAGCCCTCAGGCGGGCCACGCAGGTGCCACAGCCACAGACGGGCCCCCCGAGACTGGCCCCCGAGACGGGCGTCGCCCGCAGGAAGCCGCCGAGGCCGGGGCGTCGCCCGCGGGGGCCACCGGTTCGGCCCGAGGGCTCAGCTCGGGTGGCCGGGCTGCTCTACGTGGCCCCCGAACTCCTTGCGCATGGCGGAAAGGACCCGGTCGGCGAAGTCGGCTTCGCCGCGCGAGCTGAAACGTTCGTAAAGGGCCGCGGAGAGCACGTGCGCAGGCACCGCCTCGTCCACCGCCGCCTTCACCGTCCAGCGCCCTTCGCCCGAGTCCGACACCCTGCCCTGGAACGAAGCCAGCCCGGGGTCGGCATGCAGGGCGTGGGCGGTCAGGTCGAGCAACCACGAAGCGATCACGCTGCCCCGCCGCCACAGCTCGGCCACCTCGGCGATGTCGATGTCGTACTGGTAGAGCTCAGGTTCGGAAAGGGGGGTGTTCTCGGCGTCGACTACCTGGGCCGAGGACTTGCCCACGTTGGCCTTGGCCAGGATGGCAAGGCCCTCCGCGTAACTGGCCATTATCCCGTACTCGATCCCGTTGTGGACCATTTTCACGAAGTGGCCCGCACCCGCGGGGCCGCAGTGCAGGTAACCATTTTCTGACGCCGATGGCTCACCCGACCGGCCCGGGGTACGGGCGGCCGCCTGCACCCCCGGGGCTATGGTCTCGAACACGGGCCTCAGGTGAGCCACGATGTCCGGTTCCCCTCCGATCATGAGGCAGTAACCACGCTCGAGGCCGAACACCCCCCCGCTCGTGCCCACGTCGACGAAATGGAGGCCCTTTTCCTTGAGCTGGGCCGCTCGCGCTATGTCGTCGTGGTAGTACGAATTGCCGCCGTCGATGATTATGTCACCGGGGGACATGAGGGCCGACAACCGGGCCACCGTTCCCCCCGTGTGGCCAGCGGGCACCATGACCCAAGCAGCTCGAGGCGCTGCCAGCTTGGCCACGAAGTCCTCGAGGGTCACAGCCGGGGTCGCCCCCTCGCCCGCCATGGCTTCGACGGCAGCCGCATTGACGTCGTACACGACACAGGCATGCCCGCCTTTCATCAAGCGGCGTACCATGTTGGCGCCCATGCGCCCCAGGCCGACCATCCCCAATTGCATGTTGCCTCCTCGGGCCCGCGCTTAGCAGCCGCCCCCCGGGCGGCACCCCTGCACGCTATCGCAGAAGCATCCACACCCCGGCCCCCGGGGTGAGAAAGAATAGTCACATGGGTTACCGGCCCCGCCATGGCATGCGCTACCCGGGCCCTTCGGGGGCCGGCCTGAGCCGCCCCCGGGTGACGGTCTTGGGCCGGAGCCTGGAGAGGCTGACCCTGGTGCGGGCGGGCTTGGTCGTGGTCGGCCTCGGCATCGTGGCCGGCGCCTTTTTCGTGCCCAACCCGGGCAAGGCGTCTGCCCCCAAACCAACGGGCATCGTGGCCCACCCGGCGGCACACCAAGGTGAGCACCACCCGGCCACCACCACGGCCGGCCTGCCTGCCGGCCCCAACCCGCCGGCCCGTCCCGGTCGAGGCGTCGCCGCCGCGCCCCTGCGGGCAGCACCCAGCCCCACCACTGCTGCCACGCTGGTCGACTGGTCCGCTCCCGCCCGTGACGTCCCTGCCCCCCCGGGGCTGGGCCCGGCGCTCAGGCAAGCTTGGGTCGCAGCCGACCCGGGCCGGGCCGGCCTGGCCTTGGCGCAGGTCCGTTCCACCGCGCCGGGCTCGGTGTACGTCGCGCTGCAACCGGCATCGGGCACCTATTGGGCCATCGCCCGGTTCCTGGCCGCTGTCCCGGTCCATGGCGCCCAGCTGGCACAGTTCGCTCAAGTAGCAGCCTTCGAGCGTCCCCCTGGGCACCCGTGGGCCTACCTGGGGAGCTCAGCGGGGCCATGTGGTGCCAAGATCCCAATGCCAGTGCTGAACGCCTGGGGGTTGTGCCAGTCCCCCGGTTCCTAGCCTCCCGCACCTCAAGGCAACAGCACCAGGTCGTCCCGGTGGACAACCTCGGCCGGGACGTCAGCCGGCAGGTCGCTCGTCCGGTGCCCGGCCCACTGGGCCAGCTGAGCCGACCCATGCTGGACCAGGCCCTTGGCGAACACGCTGCCGTCCGGGCCAGCCAGCTCGACCGCGTCTTCTGGCCCGAAGTCCCCCTTCACCATCCTGACCCCCGCCGGTAGCAACGACACCCCCTTTTCGATGAGCGCCCGCTTGGCCCCGGCATCGACCACGACCGTGCCCGAGGGCGCCAAAGCAAAAGCGATCCACAGTTTGCGGGCGGGCAGCCGCTGGCGCCGGGGCTGTACAACGGTGCCCACGCCACTGGCCCCGGCCAGCGCGTCGGGCAGCACATCGGGCCGGTCTGCAGCAGCTATGACGACGCGCACGCCCGACCAGGCCGCGATCTTGGCCGCGGCCAGCTTGGAAGCCATGCCACCGCTCCCCCGGGCGCTGCCGGGGCCGCCAGCCATGGCCAACACCTGGTCCACCTCCCGCACCTCTTCGACCAGGGACGCCTCGTCGTCCAGGCGGGGGTCGGCCGTGAACAGGCCGGCGGCGTCGGTCAAGAGCACCAGCAGGTCGGCTTGGAGGAGGTGGGCCACCAAGGCGGCCAGACGGTCGTTGTCCCCGAAGCGCAGCTCGTCGTCCGCCACGGCGTCGTTCTCGTTGACGACCGGGACGACCCCGAGGCCAAGCAGGACCTGGAGGGTCTGGCGAGCGTGGAGGTACTGGGAACGGTGGACGAAGTCGAGCGGCGCCAGCAGGACCTGGCCGGCCACCAGCCCGACCTCCTGGAAAGCCCGCTCGTAGTGGCCCATCAAGCGGCTCTGGCCCACAGCCGACAGCGCTTGCAGCACCTCCATGTCCCCCTGGCGGTGGCCTAGGTCGAGCACGGACAGCCCCGCCGCCACTGCCCCGCTCGTGACCACCACCACCCGGTCACCCCCAGCGCGCACCCGGGCGACCTCGGAGCACAGCTTGGCGATGGCGGAACGGAGGATCCGGCCTCGTTCGTCAGTTATCGAAGAACTGCCCACCTTCACCACGACGGTCCGTCGAGCGGCAGGCGCCTCGTGGGGACGAGCCATCAGTCGGGCTGCCAGTCGAACTCGAAAGCCCCGATGCGCACCCTGTCGCCCTCCCGGGCCCCAGCGCGCTGGAGCGCCCGGTTGACGCCGAGCTGGCGCAGGCGTCCCTGGGCGTAGCCGAGCGCCCCGGGGTCATTGAGGTCGGACAGGGCCACAGCCCGCTCGGCCTGACGGCCCCGGACGACGAAGCCCCCTCCGGCCAGCCGCTCGACCGCAATGCCGGTCGGGACCGGCCGGTGCAGCACCATGTGGCGGGACTGGGGGGTGACCGACCGAGCCCGTCCCACTTCAGCCGCCATCTCCCCCAGGAGCCAGCCGAGCCCCTCGCCGGTGACCGCCGACAGGGTGGGCACCGCCAGCCGCTCCCGCCACCCCGGGTGGGCTATGTCGGCACGCGAACCGACCACCACCCGGGGTCGGGCCAGCAGCTCGGGCTGGTAGCTTTCCAGCTCGCCCAGCAGTACCCGCAGTTGCTCGTCCGGGGCGCGCCCGTCGTCAGCGGCCAGGTCGAGCAGGACCACGAGCACACGGGCGCGCTCAACATGGCGCAAGAAGCGGTGCCCCAGGCCGCGCCCGTGGCTGGCCCCCTCCACCAAGCCGGGGACGTCCGCCACTACCAGTTCGTGGTCGCCGTAGCGCACCACGCCCAGGTGCGGCTCCAGGGTGGTAAAGGGGTAGGGCGCCACCTTGGGCTTGGCCGCCGAAATGCGCGATATGAGCGTGGACTTGCCGGCGTTGGGGAAGCCGACCAAGGCGACGTCGGCCATCAACTTGAGCTCGAGGTTCAACCAGCGCTCTTCGCCGGCCTCGCCCTGCTCGGCAAAAGATGGGGCGCGCCGGCGGTTGGAGAGGAACCTGGCGTTGCCCCGGCCTCCTTGGCCACCGCGCGCCGCCAGCCACCGGCTCCCCGCCACAGCCAGGTCGGCCACCACCCGGCCGTCGAGGTCCCGCACGACCGTCCCCTCGGGCACGGGCACCTCCAGGTCCGCCCCGGCCCGGCCGTGGCGGCCCTTGCCCTGGCCGTGGGCGCCAGAGGTGGCGCTGCGGTGGGGGTGGTCCTTGAAGGCCAGCAGCGACGCCACGTTGGCGTCGGCCACCAGCCACACGTCCCCCCCGCGGCCCCCGTCGCCACCGTCCGGGCCACCCTGGGCAACGTGTGCCTCCCGCCGAAAGGACACTGCGCCGGCCCCTCCGTCCCCCGCCTTCACGTGGAGCTGGCATTCATCTACGAACACGCTTGGCGCGCTCCCAATAGCAGCTTCGGCTGGCCAGGGCAACCTCCGGCTCCTTTCGGCCCGGCCCGGCCCGGCCCAGCACTGTCCGACATAGCCCTGCCCATGCTACGAGCCAGGCACCACCCTGGCACCTCCCAGGCACGGACCAGGCGTGGCGGCTAGGCCCGGGCGAGCCCCGGACCTGGCTCAGCCAGGCGGCTCAGCCGGGCTGCTCAGCCTGGCGGGGAGGCCGGGGAGGCCGCCTCCGCCAGGGGGGCCACGTCGACCAGGCGACGCCCCCGGCGGCGCCCGAAGCGCACCCGGCCGTCGACCAACGCGAAGAGGGTGTCGTCACCACCCCGGCCGACGCCGATACCGGGGTGGAAATGAGTACCTCGCTGGCGCACGATGACCGACCCGGCAGTCACGGTCGCCCCGTCGTACAACTTGACCCCCAGACGCTTGGCCGCGCTGTCGCGGCCGTTGCGGGTGCTCCCGCCGCCCTTGGTCTTGGACACTGGTCAGACCTCCCTGGTGATGGCCGTGACCTCCACGGTGCTGTAACGCTGGCGGTGCCCCCACCGGCGCCGGCCCCTGGTCTTGGGCTTGTAGACGAAACCCCGCACCTTGGGGCCTTTGCGCTCGCCGACGACCCGGCCGGCCACCTGGGCACCCCGTAGCTCGCTGGGCGTGGCCAGTACGGTCTCCCCGTCCACCACCAAGACGGGAGCGAACGAGACGGCCTCGCCCACCTGGGCGCCGAGCAGCTCCACGTCGAGGCGTTGGCCCTCGGTCACCCGCTGTTGCTTGCCACCGGTCTTGATCACCGCGTACACAGGGGTGCAAGTATAACCGGCGCGCCGCGGGCCCAGCCGGCCAGCCTCACCGACTGGGCCGGGCCCCTGGCCCTATCCTGGGTGCATCCACGAAGGAGGTACCCAATGCTGGAACGTCCCATGAGCCCCAACCCCTATGACCTCCTGCCCCCCGTCCCCAGTTTCACGTTGTCCAGTGACGACCTGACCGACGGCGGCCAGCTGCCCCCCGCCCAGGTGAGCGACTGGGCCGGTGGCCAGAACCTGAGCCCGCACCTTCGTTGGTCGGGCTTCCCGGAGCAGACCGCCAGCTTCGCCCTCACCTGCTACGACCCGGATGCCCCCACGGGGAGCGGGTTCTGGCACTGGGGCGTGGTCGGGATCCCCTCCGAGGTCACCGAGCTGGCTCGGGGAGCGGGAGAGGCTTCCGGCCGGCACCTTCCCCACGGTGCCTTCCAGCTGCGCAACGACGCCGGGTCAGTCGGCTACATGGGAGCGGCCCCTCCCAAGGGGGACCGCCCTCACCGTTACATCTTTGCCGTGCACGCGCTGGGCACGGCCAAGCTGGACCTGGGCCCGGACGCGACCATGGCCATGCTTGGCTTCAACCTGACTTTCCACACCCTGGCCCGGGGCACCCTGACGGCCCTCTACCAGGCCAGCTGACGCCATGGGGGCGAGCGCCGGCGCGGTCGCGGCACTGGCCCTGGCCGCTGCGAGCTGGGCTTCGGTGCCGGCCGGGGCCACCCGGCCGCACCCCCCGGCCCACTGGTCCCGTGCCACCACGGCCCAAGCCTTCGCCTCCGAGGTGCTCGCCCAGGCCCCGCTGCCGCCGGGCGCCAAGGCCTGGAGGGGCCCGCTCCCAGCGGCAGCCCGGGCACGCTTCGCCAGCCCCGGCCCCGCTGGCGCGGGACGCACCTACCTCGTCCACCAGCCAGCGGCCGCCTCGATGCTCGCCTACGTGCTCTCGCACCTGCCGGTGGGCAGCTCCCGGGCCAGCTTGGGCTGGGCCGGGGACCGTCGAGGCCAGACATCTGAGGAGTTCACCGTCACCCTGCCCACTTTCGGGCCGGACGAGTACTCGGCTGCTCTCAGCTACTCAACGACGACAAGCGCGGGGCGAGGGTGCCTGCACGTGGGGGAAGCCTGCCTGCTGCAGGTCAAAGCGCTGACCGTGTGGGAACCACGGCGCTCCCCGGCCGAGACGGCCCCGGTCCACGACCGCGCTCGGCTGGGAATCCCCGCACCTGGGCCGGTGGTCGTGGCACCGGCACCGCCCTCTCCCGTCACCATCAACCTTGGCCTGGCCCAAAGTGCCAAGCTGGCCCGGGCGTTCGACGCCCTCCCCCTGGCACCGGCGGTGGCCTGCATGGAGGACTCGCCCCTCTACACGGTCTCCTTCCGCCCCCCACCTGGGCGAAAAGGCGAGGTCTTCGATGTGACAGCTTGGGCCTGTGCCTCCCAGGTCTCGGTGGCCCTGGCAGGCAGGCCGCTCCACCTGCTCTACGACGCTCGGCACCTCCTGCTGGACGCGGTGTGCCAGCTCGCTCCCAGGGCAGCCACCAAGAGCCTCTGCCCTGCCCCCCGGTCGGCCAAGCCCGTAGCGAGGCGGCCCCCAAGTGAGCCGGCGGTGGCGGTAGCGGGCTAGGCCCCCGCTCAGCACGACAGCGGCCAGGCCGCGCCGGCCGGCCCGGGCTACAGCAGGGACTCGTCGAAGACGATGCCGCGCCCCCCGCAGGTGGGGCAGGTCTCCGAGTAGGACTCGACCAGGCCCTCGGAGATGCGCTTGCGGGTCATCTCCACCAAGCCCAGCTCGGAAATGTCGAACACCTGGGAGCGGGTCTTGTCCCGGGCCAGGGCCTCGCGGAAGGTGCGGACGACCTCGGCTCGGTTAGCCGGGACCTCCATGTCGATGAAATCGATGACGATGATGCCCCCGATGTCCCGCAGGCGCAGCTGGCGGGCTATCTCCTCGGCCGCTTCGAGGTTGTTGCGGAACACGGTTTCTTCGAGGTTGGACGTGCCCACGTTCTTGCCCGTGTTCACGTCGATGACCGTCAGCGCTTCGGTGCGCTCGATGATGATCGACCCTCCTGAGGGCAACCACACCTTGCGGTCCAAGGCCTTGTGGATCTGCTCGTGGACCCGGAAGCGCTCGAAGAGGGGCAGGGCCTCGGTCTCCTGGTCGGCCAGCTCGACCCGGTCGGCCAGCTCCGGGCTTATGCGCGACACGTAGTCCCGCACCTGCTGGTAAAGGCCCCGGTCGTCGATCACGACGGCCCGGTAATCACGGTTGAACTCCTCGCGTATGACCCTCACGGCCAGGTCCGGCTCCCGGTACAGCAGCTTGGGGGCCTTGGAGGTGCGAGCCAGCTCCTCCACCTGTTCCCACTGGCTCAAGAGGCGGGCGACGTCCCTGGACAGCTCGTCCGCGGAGGCTCCTTCGGCTGCGGTACGGACGATCAAGCCGTGCCCAGGGGGACGGATGTCGTCGAGCAGCTTGCGGAGGCGCTTGCGTTCCTCGTCCGGGAGGCGCTTGGAGATGCCATAGGTCTCGCTGTTGGGGATGAGCACCACGAAGCGCCCGGGGAGCGAGACCTCCTGGGTTAGGCGCGCCCCCTTGGTCCCTATGGGGTTCTTGGTGACCTGGCAGACGATGCTCTGGCCGGTGCGCAGCACTTGCTCGATGCGCGCCCCCTGAGCGCCGCCGGCTGACCGCCCCCGCGTCGGCCTCGGTTGCTCGTCACCGGCCCCTTCGACTTCCTCTTCGTCGAAGCGCAAGTCGCCGCGGTACAGCACCGCGTTCTTGGGCGTACCGATGTCCACGAAGGCCGCCTCCATGCCGGGCAGGACGTTCTGCACCCGGCCGAGGTAGATGTTGCCATCGATCTGGGTGGCGTCGTCGGCCGGGCGGGACACGTAGTGCTCGATGAGCGACCGGCCTTCGAGCACCGCGATCTGCGTGGCGGTCGGGCCGACGTGCACGGCCATCAGGTAACGGCCCAGCGGCCGGCTGCGGCGCTCGCGAGAGGCCCGACGGCCGCCGGGCTCGCCCCGGGGCGGCGCCTCGACCGCACCCACCTGAGCGGAGGTGCTCCCCCCCGTCCGGCTGGCCTCTTCCTCGGGCGAGCCGCCCACGTAGGGCCCATCTCCGGGCCTGGCCCCCCGACGTCCTCTGGCTGCGGGCGCGCTGCGACGTCGGCGTCGCGTGGTCGCGGCCTGGGCCCTGGCGACCGGCACAGAGCCGTTGCCGGCCGCCCCATCACCGGCTGCGCCATCCGCGGCTGCGCCCTCACCAGCTACCGCGGTGCTGCCCGGCCCGGCTGGTGCGGCACTGCCCTGGCTGGGGACGCCCAGGGGGCCTTGGCCCTCGCTGGAGGCAACCAGGGAGCCTTGGCCGGCTGGCCGGCTCCTGGCCCCCAGCCGTCTCAGGACCGGCGGTGCCCCAGGACGGGTGTCGCCGATCTTGGGCTTGGCGACGCGTTCCTCGCCCATCTTGGCCGCCGCGGCCTGGCCTCCGGGGACGTCCGCGGGCTCGGCCTGGTCGTCCACCGGGGCCCGGTCCGGACCGGGTACTGCCGGGCCCGGTGGCTGGCCAGCTTGGGTGGCCTGGTCGACTGGGGCAGGGGCCGGCACCCCTGCTGCGGGCACCGGGCCGGCACCAACCGGTGCCGAGGAGGCTACAAGGACGGCCGAGGCCCGCCTGCCCCGCCCGCCCCGGGAGCCGCGGCGCCTCTTCCTGGGCTTGGCGCCGGTGCTGAGCAAGTCTTCAGGAAGCCCAAGTTCCCCGCCTCCTGCGGGCCCGCCGGGCCCCGCTCCGAGGGCGAGCTCGGCGCTCGCCGCGCCCGGCTGCCCGGGCAATGGTTGCGACATCGAGAGTTCCCCTTCAAAATGGGCACGCTCCGCAGCGTGCCGTGGGCGCGCCCAACGGCGGGTGCAGCCTGAGGGCCGGCGCTCAAACCTGTACGTGAACAATGAGCTCGAACGGCAGCCAACGGCCCGTCCCAAAGGGCCCCCTGAGGGACCGGGGCCACCAAGGGCGCACGAACGCGTCGCGCCGGCGGCGACAAGGCCGGGGCCACCCGGTCCACGCCTGGTAGCACCGTTGCCCCCAGGCGCAGCAAGCTGGCCTCCCTCACCTGCAGGCCCGCCGGTACGCGGTCCCGCTCCAGCGGTGGCCGAGCTGTCGGGCGCGGGCCCACGGTGGCCGCCCGAGCTGGCGCAGGCACCGGCCCTCGCCACCTCAGCACCCAAGACCGCGGCTCAAAAGCGCGGGGCGCGTACCTATGAGACCACAACGAGCTCATCCCACCGGACAAGTGTAGCGGCCACTGCCCGCCCGCCAAGGGCCCATAGCCAAGGCTTCAGCTAAAGCTCAGGTTCGCCGACCGGTCACCTCGCCGGTCGAGCCCACCGTAGCTGCCTCCCCGGCCCAGGCCAACTGCCCGCAGGCCCCTCAAGAGTACCGGCGCATCCCCACGTTGACCACCAGCCCCACGGCCACCCAGTCCACCAGCATCGACGAACCCCCGTAGCTGAGGAACGGCAGCGTGATGCCCGCCACCGGCATTATGCCCATGGTCATGCCCACGTTCTCGAAAACCTGGAACATGAGCATGCTCAGCACCCCAATGCAGACAAGGGTGCCAGCCAGGTCCCGCGACAACATCGCCGCTCGCCACGTGCGCCAGATGAGCAGCGCGAACAGGGCCAGCAGCAAGCTGGAGCCAACGAAGCCGAACTGCTCGGCCACCGCCGTGAAGATGAAGTCGGTGGACTGGTTGGGGACGTAGGAAAGGTTGGTCTGGGGGCCCCGGAACAGGCCCTTACCCGTCAGGCCCCCGTCCGCTATGGTGGCCTTGGCCTGGTCCAGGTTGTACTCGATCGTGGCCGCGTAGGGGTCGGCCTGGCTGTTGACCGGGGCAACGCCCGGCGGGGCAGTCAGGAAGGTGGTGAGGCGGTCCTTTTGGTACTGCTTGAGGACGCCGAGCTGCAGCACCGCGCCAATGCCCACTGCCGCCACCAGTACCAGGGCCACCATGTGCCGGCCTCGGGTGCCGGCCAGGAGCAGCATGCCGACCATGACCACGGCCAGCACCAGCGCGCTGCCAAGGGCGTCCTGTTTGTAGATGAGCAAGAAGGGCACCACCGACAGCCCGAGCACGAGGAACAACATGCGCCCGCTGACCTGGCCCTTGCGGCCGGCCAGGAGGGCAGCCAGGGACAGCACCAGGGTCACCTTCACCACCTCTGAGGGCTCCACCTGGTAGCTGCCCACCTGGATCCACGACTGCGCCCCCAGGGTCTGGTGGCCAACGGCAAAGGTGGCCAGCAGCATGAGGATGCTGCCTGCGTAGAGCACCGGTGCCCACGACAGGTACTTGTGGTAGTCCACCAAGGCCACCAGGCACATGGCGCCGAAACCGATGACTGCGAAGAGCGCTTCCTTGCGCATGGTGGCCTGGGGGTTGAGGCCGGCAACGGCCAGGGGGTTCTTGGTGGTGGCGTAGACCATCACCACGCCCGTGGCCGACAGGGCGGCGGCGGCGGCGACCACCAGCACGTCCACATGGCGCCACAGGGGGGTGACCACTGGCCGGCGGGCAACGGCCCCGCCGGTCCCGGCGCTGGCCGAGGGAAGGGCGGTCAGCGCCATCAGTGCCCGCCCCCGGGGCTGGCGGGAGAACTGGCTTGATGGTTGAGGCCGAACAGGGTCAAGTACTCTTGCTCGACCGCCGGGGCCGCCACGCTGGCGCCATAGCCCGCCTGCTCGAAGATGGCATCGACCACGAAGCGAGGATGGTAGGCGGGGGCGAAGCTGGTGAACACCGAGGTGTCCTGCTTGTACATCGGCCAAGGCACGTAGCCGGGCGGGCACTTGGCGGTGGTGCAGAGGTTCTCGACCTGGGCCGTCCCGGTCTTGCCGGCCACTGGGTAGCGGCTGAGGGGGAAGCCGGCGCCGGCGAAGGCACCGTAGGCGGTGCCCTGGGGGCTGGACGTGACCCCCAAGAAGCCCTGGAGCATGGCCGAGCGGCCGGAGGCCGAAGGCATCGGGACGTGCCCTTTCACCTGGGGCCCGAACCGCTTGAGCACTTTGGCCCCGGGGGCTAGGCCGGTGCCCGGCGAGGTGACCTCGAGGGCTATCTGGGGCACGTACAACGTCCCCCCGTTGGCAAAGGTGGCGTAGGCGTTCGCCAGCTGCAAGGGGGTCACCAGGTCCTGGCCCTGGCCTATGGCCTCCTGTACTTCGAAACCAGGCTCCCAAACACCGTCGGGGTAAGCCTTGGGGTACTGGGCGTGCTCCTTGGCCACCACCTGGGCGGTCGGCACCAGCCCGGGTGCCTCACCGGGGAGGTCGATCCCGCTGTAGTCGCCCAGGCCGTACTGCGCGGCCACCTGCTGCAGGGGGTCGGGGCCATTGAGGTGGTGGCCGTAGTCGTACTGGAGGTAGAACTGCCCGCCGAGGCTGTAGAAATAAGTGTCGCTGGACTCGGCGAGGGCCTGCTGCAGGTCCACCGGGCCCAGGGCGACGTTGTCGTTGTCGTGGAAGACCTGGCCCCCGATCGTGTACGTACCGGTGTCGTCATATATGGTGTAGGGGCTTCGCAGCCCGTAGCGCAGCATGGCCGTGGCGGTGACCAGCTTCCATGTCGAACCGGGGGCGTACCCGGTGGAAATGGCCCGGTCTATGAGGGGGTAGTTGTTGGCGGGGTTGTTGTACGCCTGCCACTTCGCCTCGCTTATGCCGCCGATGAAGTCGACCGGGTTGTAGTCGGGGTTGGTGGCCAAAGCGAGGACCTGGCCGTTGCGGGGGTCTTCGACCACCATGGACGCCGCTGGCGCCCGGCAGTGGTAGCCCTGGAGGGCCGTGTCGGGGCAGACCATGGCGCGGGCCTTGGCCAACCAATCGGCGAGCGCGGCTTCGGCCGCCTGCTGGTCCTTCAGGTCGATGGACAAGATGACGTCGTCGCCCGGCACGGGCGGGCGGTAGCTGCCGGGCACCACCCCGAGGACGTGGCCCTGGGAGTCCACCTGCAGTTCCTCCACGCCCGGGGTACCTCGCAGGTACTGCTCGAAGGCGTTCTCCACGCCCGCCTGGCCCACCTGGGAGTTCGGCTGGTAACAAGGGCCGACTGCGGGGCCACAGCTCACGTTCTTCAGCTGTGCGTACTCCGAGGCGGTGACCTGGCTTACGTAGCCGAGGATGTTGGCTGCCAGGGAGCCGTAAGGGTAGTAAGGCACCGGCTCGGCCTGCACACTGACCCCGGGCAGCAGTGCCTGGTTCTCCTTGACGGCGAGCGCCACCGCGTTGCTCACGCCCTCTGCCACCGGCACCGGCTGGTACGGGCTGTACTGCAGGTTGTTGACCGCGGACTCGACCTGGGCAGGGGACATCCCCAACAAGGCTGCCAGGCGGCCCACCAAGCCCGGGTCCGACACCACCGAGTCTCGCTCGACGGTGACGACCTGTTCGATGCGGTTGCCGACGAGCAACCTCCCGTTGCGGTCGAATATCTCACCGCGGGGCGCGGGCAGGAACACCTTCAAGATCCCCTGGCCGGCCAACTGTTGCACGGAGAGGGACTGGGCCTCGATGCCCTGCAGGTACCACAGGCGGCCCAAGAGCGCGGCGAACAGGCATACCACCACCACCAGCACAGCCGTGGCGCGCAACTTGGTAGAGGGGGGCTCCGCCGTGGAGGTGTTGCTCACCCGATCACCGTACCGTCGTCGTCCTGGGCACCGCCCGCCGCCGCCGGCGGGACCGGGCTGCCGCACGAGACCGGCGGGCGGGCGGCAGGCCCCCGGCTGGCACCTCTCCTGGCGCGGAGAGCGCACCCTCAGAGGCCCCCAGCGCCCAAGCCATGAGCGCTACCGCGGGCAGGGCGAAGAAGGCAGAGAGCACGCCCTCTATAACCGCCTGCTCGACCAGCCAGGTCTTGCCTGGGGCCACCAGCTGGGCTTGGCCGACCAGGTAACCGACCACTACGAAACTAGCCACGCCCACCACGGTGCCGGCGCCAGCGACCACCGGGGACAGCAGCAGGCGGGGCTGAAAGAGGTTGTCCCGGGCCCAGCCCACGGTGAAGCCGGCCAAACAGGCGGCCAAGGCAGAAAGGCCAAAAGGCGTGGCCTGCAAGAACAGGTCGCTCAGCAAGCCGGCCGCGAACCCCACCACCGCCCCGGCCTGCGCCCCACCGGCCAGGCCGGCACATACGCTCAGCAGCAACATGAAGTCAGGGGCCACGTTGTCCACCCGGAGGTCAGCGCCGAAGGTGGTCTGGACGAAAATGCCCACCACCAAGAGCAAGGCGACCTTGGCTGCCGTCTTGCCCCGGCGCCCGTTCACAGGGGCCGCCTCCTGGGAGAGCCGCTCAGCCGAGCTGGGCAGCCCGCAGCGCCGACGCCGTGCGCCCGGAGGCCGGGACGGCTTGGGGAAGAGCCGGTCAACCTGACTGGGCAGACCACAGGAGCACCTGGACGACCCCGAGGTTGTCGAGGTCGACGAACGGCTTCATCGAGATGGCCAGCTGGAGCGCCCCCGGAGGGGAGAACACCGAAGTGACGGTGCCCACAGGTATGCCGGCAGGGAAGTGCTCCAGCTGCAGGCCACTGGTGACCAGCTTGTCGCCCGGCTTTATGTCCGAGCCCACGTCGACACCTTGCACGCTCAGCGCGTTGCCTGCCCCTTGCCCAGTGGCTGCCCCCACCACCGCGCCCGCCTGGGCTGAGGCCCCGGCCGAGGTGGAGGTGCTCGTCGAGGTGGAGGTGCTCGTCAAGGTGGGGGTGCTCGTGCCGGTCGAAGTAGAGGTACTTGTGCCGGTCGAGGTGGGCGCCCTCCCCCGGGACGGCCCTTTCCTGCCCGAGGATGGAGCTGCAGGGCTGCTCACTACCTCTACTCCCACCGTGAAGCCAGGTGCGTCCAGCAAGGTGACGGTGGCCAGGTGGGTGGACACAGCCGAGACGGTGCCCACCAGGCCCCCGGCCGAGACAACCGGCTCCCCCACGGCCACCCCCTCGGCCGAACCCCGGTCCACCTCTATGGTCTGTTCGAAGTTGGCGCTCCCCACTCCCACCACCTGGGCCGGGACCGTGGGCACCTCCCCCAGGTAGTCGAGGTGAGCCTGGGCCAGGACCTGCTCGGCTTGGGCTTGCTCGGCAGCAGCCTGCGCCTGGGCGGTCTCGGACGCCGCCACTTCGCGCCGCAGCAGCTGGTTCTCCTGTTCCAAGGAGCGGTAATCGAGCGCGCCGGCCAAGAAATCGCCGACCGGCTGCAAAGCGGCGTGGGCGGCCGACTGGAACGGGTCGGCAACGTCTCGCGCGTAGCCTCGTACCTGGTCGAAAATACCCCGGCCACTGCTGCGGGCACTCAGGGTCACCAGGCTGACACCCAGCAGGACCAGTACCACCAGCACGAAGCGGTTGTTCGGGCGCCGAGAAGCAGCCACAGCTGCGGTCTACACCTCGCTATCGCGAACTGGTCATGAGTACGTCGGAAAGGACCCCCAACTGTTCCAGGCACTGCCCGCTGCCGAAGGCCACGGACTGCAAGGGGTTGTCAGCGATCACTATCGGCATGCCGGTCTCGGCGGCCAGCCTGGCGTCCAGGCCGTGCAGCAGCGCCCCCCCGCCAGTGAGGACGATCCCCTGCTCCATGATGTCGGCTGCCAGTTCAGGAGGGGTCTTGTCCAACGTCACCTTGACCGCGTCCACGATCGCTCCCACCGGCTCTTCGATGGCCTCGCGGATCTCCTCGGTGGTGGTCACGATCGTCTTGGGGAGCCCGGTGATCAGGTCTCGGCCGCGTATCTCGGCACTGACCTCCTCCTGCAGTGGGCAGGCAGACCCAAGGGCGATCTTTATCTCCTCCGCGGTCCGCTCGCCCAACGCGAGGCTGTACTCCTTCTTGATGAACTGGATTATCGACTCGTCCAGCTCGTCGCCTGCGATGCGCACCGACTGGCTGGTCACGATGCCGCCCATAGAGATGACCGCCACCTCTGTTGTCCCGCCACCGATGTCCACCACCATATTGCCCGTCGGCTCGTGCACCGGCAGCCCCGCCCCGATGGCAGCCGCCATAGGCTCCTCGATGATCCACGCCTGGCGGGCCCCCGCGGCTTCGGCCGCGTCCATGACCGCCCGCTTCTCGACCCCAGTCACGCCGGAGGGCACGCATATGACCATGTCGGGCTTGGAGAGCCGGCCCGGGTGGACCCGGCGGATGAAATAGGCCAACATCTTCTCGCAGATCTCGAAGTTGGCGATGACGCCGTCGCGTAGGGGGCGTACGGCTTGGATATGGGCCGGGGTCCGGCCGATCATCCTCTTGGCCTCCAGGCCCACCGCCAAGGGGCGGCCGTCCCGGGCGTCGATGGCCACGACGGACGGCTCGTTCAGGACTATCCCCCGGCCCTGGAGGTAGACCAGCGTGTTGGCAGTGCCCAAGTCGACGGCCAAGCCCCGCCTGAACGATGAGAAAAGTCTGTCGCGCACGAAGGAGGACCTCCTGTGGGAAGGCGAGGGCACAGGTCCACCTCCAGGTTAACCGCCCGGGCCGGGTAACTCCAGGCGCTCCCGGTGGGGAGGGCTACCCACCCCCCGAGCGCCGGGCCGCCGGCCCCGGGGCACGCCGGTAACCGGGCCGGGGACTGGGCTGGGGACTGGGCTGGGGACTGGGCCGGGGACGGGGAGCAGGGTCACGCCAGGTCGGGGAAGAACAAGGCGACCTCCCTCCGGGCGGACTCGGCGCTGTCGGAACCGTGGACCAGGTTCTCGGTCATGGACAGGCCCAGGTCGCCCCGGATGGTCCCCGGCGCCGCCTGGGCGGGGTTGGTCGCACCCATCATCTGGCGCACCACCTGCCAGGTGCCCGGGGGCCCCTCCACCACCACGAGCAGGACCGGCGACCGGGTGATGTGCGCGATCAGGCTGTCGTAGAAAGGCTTGCCCACGTGCTCGGCGTAGTGGGCGGCCGCGGTCTGCTTGTCCAGGTGGCGTAGCTCGGCCCGGACCAGCCGGAGGCCCTTTCGTTCCAGGCGGCCGATCACCTCTCCCACCAGGCCGCGCTCCACTGCGTCGGGCTTGCAGATGACAAGGGACCGGTCGTCCCTGTCGCCGGGTTGTGCGTGCGGTTGCTGGCTCACAAGCCGACGAGGTTAGCGCGCCCGGCCCACCGGGACGGGCGGCGGCCGGGTGCCCGCAGGGCGCTCACAGCGCCCTGCCAGCCGCTCGGGCCCCCTCCTCGCCGGCCAGGGCCGAGCGGGCGGCCCCCACGACATAAAGGGACCCGGTGACCAGCACCAGTTCCTCCGCCCTGGCTTCGCTGAGGGCCAGCTCGAGCGCCTCGGCTACCGAAGCCTTGGCCACTGCCTGGCACCCCAGGCTGCGGGCCGCCTCGGCCACCACCTCGGCGGGCTGGGCCCGGGGGGACGGTGGAGGGCAGGTCACCACAAGGCGGGCCTTGGGGGCGTCCAGGGCCTCGAGCATCTCACGGGCGTCTTTTCCCCTCAGCATCCCGACGACCAGGACCCGCGCTGTTGCCTCCCCGAACTCCTCGGCCACGGCCAGGGCCGAGGCCTGGGCACCAGCCACGTTCTTGGCCCCGTCCAGCACCAACAGCGGGCTCCGGCCGGCGACTTCCAGGCGCCCGGGGGAGCGCACCGCGGCCGCGGCCTGCTCCACGATCTCAGCTTCGAGGGGCCCCCCGAAGAAGGCCTCGGCGCCGACGAGGGCAGCCAGGAAGTTGTGGGCCTGGTGCCGGCCGTGCAGCGGCAGGTAGACGCCCTCGTAGCTGCCACCGGGGGTACGCAGGCCCAGCAGGCGGCCCCCAACGGCCATGAGGTTGCTGGTCAGCGCGAAGTCCCTCCCGGCCAGCCACAGGGCAGCGGGGTGCTCGGCCGCGAACACGTCGTAGAGAGCCGGGTCCGTCTCCCCCAGCACCAAAGTGGACCCCGGCTTCACGATGCCAGCCTTCTCACCGGCGATCTCAGCCCGGGTGGAGCCCAGCAGCTCGGTGTGGTCCAGGGCAATGTTGGTGACGATGGCCACCTCCGCGTCCGCCACGTTGGTGGCGTCCCAGCGGCCCCCCATCCCCACCTCTACGACGGCCACGTCCACCGGCCGGTCGGCGAAATAACGGAAGGCGGCCGCGGTCATGACCTCGAACCACGTCGGCCGCTCGCTCATCAGAGGTTCTAGGCCGGCCAGGTCGGAGAGGACCTCGGCCAGGTCCTCGTCGGGGACCGGCTCCAGCCCGACCATGATGCGCTCGTTGAGCCGCTCCAGGTGGGGGCTCGTGTAGGTGCCGACGTTGAGCCCCTTGGAAATGAGCAGCTGGGACAGGGCACGGGCGGTCGATGTCTTGCCGTTGGTGCCGGTGATGTGGAGGACGGGCAGCGACGCCTGCGGGTCGCCCATCAGGTAGGCCAACTGCCGCATCCGCTCGCGGTTAGGGACGCGGTACCTGGTCCCGGAAAGGATCTTCTCGAGGTCCTGGTGGGAGTCGAGCCACGCCAGGGAGTCCCCGAACGACAGGGTCAGCTGGCTGCCCTCCTGGCCCTGAGCGGCTCCCGGTGGACGGCCTCGGAACGGGGGACCAGCGTGGGGGCCACCCGCTCGAGCACCACCGAGCGGTCGATGACGCACTTGCCTATGTCGGACCGGCTCGGCAGGTCGTACATCACCTCGAGCAGCACCTCTTCCAGGATGGCCCTGAGCCCCCGGGCACCGGTGCCCCGTAACATGGCCTGTTCGGCCACCGCGTCCAGCGCGTCCTCGGTGAGCTCCAGCTCGACCCCGTCGAGCTCGAACACCTTGCGGTACTGCTTGAGCAGGGCGTTCTTCGGCTCGGTGAGTATCCGGACCAGGGCCCGCTTGTCGAGGCTGGACACGGTCCCGATCACCGGCAGCCGTCCCACGAACTCGGGTATCAGCCCGTACTTGAGCAGGTCCTCGGGCAGGACCTTGGTGAAAAGCTCGGCCTCGTCGGCTTCGTGGGCCCGGTGGATCTCGGCCCGGAACCCGATGCCCTGGCGGCCCAGGCGGCTCTGGACGATCTTTTCGAGGCCGGCGAAGGCACCACCGCAGATGAACAGCACGTTGGTGGTGTCGATCTGGAGGAACTCCTGGTGCGGGTGCTTGCGGCCGCCCTGCGGGGGCACTGAAGCGGTTGTGCCTTCCAGGATCTTGAGCAGCGCCTGTTGCACTCCCTCTCCGGAGACGTCCCGGGTGATCGAGGGGTTCTCGCTCTTGCGGGCGATCTTGTCGATCTCGTCGATGTAGATGATGCCGGTCTCAGCCTTCTTGATGTCGTAGTCCGCCGCCTGGATGAGCTTGAGCAATATGTTCTCGACGTCCTCGCCCACGTAGCCCGCCTCGGTGAGGGCGGTCGCATCCGCTATGGCAAAGGGCACGTTCAGCATCCGGGCCAGGGTCTGGGCCAGGAAGGTCTTGCCGCACCCGGTGGGGCCCAGCAGCAAGATGTTGGACTTCTGCAGCTCCACGTCGCCGTCTTGGTAGCCACCCGCCTGGACCCGTTTGTAATGGTTGTAGACGGCCACCGAGAGTATCTTCTTGGCTCGTTCCTGGCCCACCACGTAGTCGTTCAGGAAGTTGAAGATCTGGGCCGGCTTGGGGAGCTCCTCGAAGTGGACCTCGGACGGCTCGGCCAGCTCCTCCTCGATGATGTCGTTGCACAGGTCGATGCACTCGTCACATATGTACACGCCCGGGCCGGCGATGAGCTTCTTTACCTGCTTTTGCGACTTGCCGCAGAAAGAACACTTGACCAGCTCGCTCGACTCACCGAACTTAGCCACCCCTGCTCCTTCCCTGGCTCAGCCCACGCCCGCGGCCTGGGGGACGCTGGCCAGTTCGCGGGTGGTTATCACTTCGTCAATGATGCCGTACTCCTGAGCCTCAGCGGCGCTCATGATGAAGTCCCGGTCGGTGTCGGCCGCCACCTTCTCCAGTGGTTGGCCCGTGTCCAGGGCGATCATCTCGTTGAGCAGGTCCCTCATGCGGATGATCTCCTTGGCCTGGATCTCGATGTCCGCGGCCTGGCCAGCAGCGCCGCCGTAGGGCTGGTGGAGCAGGATGCGAGCGTGGGGCAGGGCGTAGCGCTTGCCCTTGGTACCGCCGGCCAGGATCACCGCGGCAGCAGAGGCAGCCTGGCCATAGCAGAACGTCGAGACGTCGTTCTTCACGAACTTCATCGCATCGTAGACGGCGAACAAGGCGGTGATGTCGCCGCCCGGCGAGTTGATGTACAGGCTGATGTCCTTGTCTGGGTTCTTGTACTCGAGGTAGAGCAACTGGGCACAGATGGCATTGGCCACGTAGTCGTCGATGGGCGTGCCCATGAAGATGATGTTCTCCTCGAGCATCCTGGAGAACAGGTCGTAGCCTCGTTCGCCCCGGCTCGTCTGCTCGAAGATGCCCGGGACGTGGTACTGGCCGGTGACCCTCATCCCCGCCACTGCTTGCGCCAACGGGTGCTTCATGCTCCCCTTCCTACCGCAGAGCTGGCAGTAGTCCCAGCAACCGTCCCGGCTGTGACGCCCGCCGCCGTGCCGGGGCCCCCGGCCTCAGGCGTGCCTAACCCCTCTGCCCCGCCTTGGCCCAGGGTGGGCGAAGCTCGGCCCGGCCCATCCCCCGGTACTGGCTCCGGGCCGGAGGAGGCCCGGTCGGGGGTGGGTGAGGCCCGGCTCGCCCCGGCTGCGTCGCCCGCCCCCGACGGCCCAGGACCGGGGCCCACCGATGACGGGTCTGGCTGCAACAGAGCCCGGTCCACTGCCTTACCCTCCTCGTCGACGACCTCGGCGTGCTCGACCACCCAGTCGAAAGCCTTGGACTTGCCTAGATCCGAGCGTACCGCGGGAAGCCTGCCTGCGCGTTGGACCTCTTCCTTGAACCGCTCCGTCGCGACACCGGCGTCATTGGCCAGCCTCTGCAAGTAGGCGTCCAGCTCCTGCTCGCTCGGGCCCAGGCCCTCCGCCTGGGCTATGGCCCTCAGCGCCAGGTCCAGCTTCACGTTGGGGACAGCCTCTTCGCGCAGCTCGTCCAGGACCTGTTCGAGGGTGCGACCGGTAGCCCGCAAGTACCGCTCCAAAGTCACCTTCTGGGCGTCCAGCCGCCTGCCCAAGTCCTCGGCCAGGCGCTGGACCTCGGCGTCCACCAGGGCTGCCGGTGGAGCCTCGGTGACCAGCCCGGCCAGGGCGTCGGCGACGGCCGCCTGCAGGCCGATCAGGGCCTGGGCCCGCTTGAGACGGGACAGCCGCCGGCGGATGTCGTCTTCGAGGTCCTTGTAGGTGGAGAACTCCGAGGCTTCTGCCGCCCACTCGTCTGAGGCCTCCGGCAGGACCTTCTCTTGGACCTGCTTGACCACTACCTCCACGTCAGCCGGCTCTCCTCCGCCGGCACCGGCCTGGAAGCGCACGGTGTCGCCCGCTTTGGCCCCTGGCAGGTGCTCGTCCAGCTCAGGCAGGTCGTTGCCGGAGCCCAGCTCGACCGAGTAGTCGGTGTACGACCAGCCGGGGACGACCTCGCCGTTGCGCTGGGCGGTCATGTCGACGACCACGTGGTCACCCAGGCGGGCCTCACGTTCCACCGGGGCGAGCTCGGCGAAGTTGCCCCTCAGGCGGTCCACCTGGGCAGCGACCTCTTCCTGGCTCACCTCGGGGTTGGGGACGGTAACCCGCAGGTGCTGGTAACCGTCCACTTTGACCTGGGGCCGGACCTCCACCACCGCGTCGAAGGCCAGGGGCCCGCTGTCCTCTCCCTCGGTGACGTTCACCTCAGCCTGAGCGATCACATCGACTTCGTGCTCACGGACGGCCTGGGCGTACCAGTCAGGTATGTGCTCGTTGAAGGCCTGCTGGCGCACAGCCGAGAGGCCGAAACGGGCTTCGAGCACCGGCCGGGGCACGTGGCCGGGACGGAAGCCGGGCACCTTCACCTCCCGTGAGAACTTGGCGAAGGCCTCGTCAACGACCTGGTCGACCTCGGCCTCGTCCACATGGACCGTGACCTTCACCTTGTTGCCCTCGAGGGGAGCGACTTCGGACCTCATATGAGACGCAGAGCCTACCGCCTGAGGGCACGGGAGCATCCAGCGGGCCCGGCTGCGGCGGGGCTGCTGCCACGCCCGGCCGGGCTGCTGGCGCCGGGCTGCTGCCACGCCCCGCCGGGCTGCCCCGGGGCTGGTGCACGGGCTGCTCCGCACCTCCCGGGGCTGGTGCACGAGCTTTCTTTGCCCTGCTGTGGGGTTCTCTGTCCTGTTGTGGGGTTCTCTGTCCTGGCAAGGCACGTTCCCGACCCCAAACAGGGCCCAGAATGCCGGATCTGGGCAAAGAACAATGCCTCATACTCTGACAGCGGACCATACTTCTAGTGATATCATAGATTTCTATGATATGCTAGGCTAGTGCCGGCGTGATCTCTCGGGGCCGAGCCCGCCCCGGCCAAAGAGCCCCCAGGAGGGGTGACCCGGGTGAACAGAGCAAGACGGGGTGGGTCGATGGACGGGGTGAGCAGGGACGTGATGGACTGGGACAGGTTGGCCCAGGCGCTGCTGGGCACCTTGGGCGACCATGTGGAGCGACAAGGCAGGCCCACTTGGGTCAAGGTGCTAGCCACCCCAGAGGCCGAGGCCGGGGGAGCTTTCGATGTCTGCCTGTCCGACCGGGCCGAGCCCTTCCTCGGGTGGCTGGCACCACCGGAGTGCCAAGCGGTGGGGCTCGTGGCCACGGGTACGGCCGTAACAGCCACAGTCGGTGCAGGTGCCACCGACGGCTACCCCGAGGCCGGGCTGGGACCGCAGGTAGCCGGGCTGGGACCGCAGGTAGTAGCGGGGCCAGAGGCAGCACTGGAGCCGGGGCGCGGCCCGGCAGGCGGCGCAAGCTCCCCTACCCAGGTGCGGGTGTGCTGCCTGGTCGCACGCCATGGCGTCATCGCATGGGCCGTGAGCGGCCCAAGCAGGTTCCTGCCCATCGGGCCACCGACCGCGGGACGGCTGGTGGACCGCCTCCGCGGTTGCCTTTGTTCGGTACCTCGCGAGGCACCACCGGCTAACCATGAGCTCCAACGAGGCGCCTGACCGGGTACCGGGGGGCCATCCCGGGGAGCCGCCGGCGCACCGAGGGAGCCACCGGGCCGAGACGCCCAGCCGGCCAAGGAGGGCCGAAGGGCCAGGTGGCCAGGGTCACCGGCCTGAGGACGTTATAGCATCGGCTTGGCAGCGCTCGGGGAGTAGCGCAGTTGGTAGCGCACCTGCTTTGGGAGCAGGAGGCCGCGGGTTCAAGTCCCGCCTCCCCGACCGACCGACCCACCGGCCGGCCAACCAACCAGACCAGACCACTCACCACCCGTCCACCTGCTCACGCACCTTCGTGCCCCGACAGGCCGCTTGCGGGCCCTTGCCGCAGTCAGCTGGCCAAGCCGATGCTCACCTCGGGCGGTTCGGCAAGGCTGTTGTGGACCGTGCAGTGAGAGGCGACCGCCAACAACGCGGCCTTCCGTTCCTCCGGCACGCCCGCAGGCAGGTTGACCGAGACAGTCACCTGGGCCACCCGGGAGGGTCGTCCGGCCATGGTGAACCTGGCCGTCACCGACAGGCCTTCGGTCGGGAGCTTGTGACGGGCGAGGAACCTTCGGGCATAGTGGGCCACGCAAGAGGCCAGGCTCGCCACGAACAGCTCGGTCGGGGTGGGTGCGGCATTGGACCCCCCGTCTTCGAGGGGCTGGTCCACGTGGACCAGGTGGCCCCGGATGGCGACCTCGAACAGGTCGCTCCCTTTGTGCTCCACTCGGACCGTGTTGGTCATGACGTCCTTTCCTTTCCCTTCTTCCCAGTTCCAAAGTGCCAAGCAATGCCTCCCTGAGCCTTGTGCCTAGCCCAGGGGGGCCAGGCCGGCACCGGGCGGGGGCCGGCCCGGCCGGCTGCGCCCCTGCCCAAGGCAAGCCCACTGGTCACAGCCGGGCACCCAGCTTGGCAGCTGCCTGTTCCAGCCCCCTGGCTGCTTCGTCGCCCAGGTCCACCAGCCCGGGGGCGCTGGCGTCCTCCCCCAGGGACAGCAGCACCCGAGGGTCGACCAGCGTGACCCGGGTACGGGCCTCGCCGACCTCTTCCAGGACCACGTTGCAGGGGAGCAGGAGGGCCAGCGAAGGGTCGAGCTCCAAGGCCCGGTGGGCGAGCGCCGGGTTGCAGGCTCCAAGGATCTTGAGCGGCCGGTGGTCCACCCCTAGCTTCGCCTTTAGGGTGGCGGCCACGTCTATTTCTGCCAGGACCCCGAAGCCCACCTCTCCAAGGGCCCGTCGGACAGCCTCTTCGGCATCAGCCATCGGTTGGTCCACCTCTACCTCAGTACCTTTCATCCCTCTCCCCCCTCAAGGCCCCTGCGCGGGCCTGCCTTGGTGCCCCAGCACGCTTGCGCGTGACGTCTTTGGGCCTTCCCTGTCCGTGGTTGGTATCACCACCGCTGGCGTCCAGCCTTGCGCCGGTGACTTGCAAGTTCCAACCAGAATACCCCCAGGGGTATTCCGACAGGCCTCAGGTGCCCCAGCCGTCCTCAGACGGGCCAAAAGCCCGGGCGGCCCCTGCTCGGCTGCAGCTGCCGCCCTCAGCCACAACAACTTCAGGCCCTGGGCACAAAGGTGATAGTGGACACCCAGGGGATGACCCGTTGGCCGGTCACGGCTGAAGCGACCCGCAACATGGCCGCGTAGGCTGCCCCCGGGTCGTAGGCCCCGGGGCCTTCGGTCAGCACACCGTAGACGGTCATGGGCTTGCCCCGTTTGGCCTTGGCGTAGCGGAGCAACGCCCCCCACTGGCTGGCCTGGGCAGGGTAATAGACCTGCGGCATGGGCACATCGGGCCGGAACCCGTACGCGACTTGGAACAGTTGGCTCTTGGTCCAATAGCTCCCCTCAGCAGAACCGCTGTCCACCATGGCGGGCCACGGCCCACCGACGGCGTCCGCGTAGCCCTTCAGGACGGCGTAGGTGTTCTTGAACCCGGGGTCGAAGGCCGGCTCCGCGTCATCGGCCGCCACCACCCGCACGCTGTCGCTGAAGCCGTGGCCGACCTTGAACTGGGTGGCCCAGGCTCCGAGCCGCTCAACGGTCGACGCCAGTTCGGAACCCCACAGCTGCAGGTCCGCCGGCTCGTCAGGGCAACCACAGGTGACGTGGCCACAGGGCTGACCTGGCCCGCAGCTGTTGTTGGTCCCCACCGCCACATGGAGCGTGGTGCCGCCGGGGGCATAGCGGAAGTATGCCCTTATAAAGCTCTCCACGGCCGCCACCACCGAGGCGAACGGCATGTACCGGCCGCCAAAGCCCATGGTGCCCGGGCCAGATGGGCCGTCCGCCGGCCGGCCGAAGTCCAATATGACTATCCCCTGCTCCGCTCTTTCACCAGCAGCCTTGCCCTGCGCAAAGAGCACCTTGAGGTTGGCGTCCTGCTCGTAGTACGAGACGGTGGGCCGAGGCCAGCCAGCCAGCGGGGTGCCGGCCGTGCCCGGGGCCAGGGCCACCGTGCCACCGGCCTGGGCGCCCGTGCCACCGGCCGAAGGCACGGGGCTGGCTGCCAACGCCGGGCCGGCCGGCAACCCTGCGACGGGCGGCGCCGCTGCCAGGCCTGAGCCCAGCGCCACTGTCAGCCCCGGGACGAGGGCCACCGCGAGCCCCAAAGCCAGCCTGACGGCCAACCTCGGGGCCAGCACCCTCGTGGCGGCCGGCGACCGGCGGCTGCCCGAAGGCCATCGGCAGGCACGGCTGCACATGATCGACGACCATTATCCCCGCCCACAACGGGCCGGCCCGGTATTTGGGCTTTGGCTGCCCACCGAGGCAGGGGCAGCCCGGCCCGGGCCCGGCCACCCCGGCTCGGTCGACGGGGCCAGTTCAGGCCGCGGGCTCGAGCTGGCTGGCGCAGTGCCGGCACTTGGTGGCAGCTACCGGCAAGTCGTCCGAAAGGCAGTACGGGCACTCCTTGGTCGGCGGTGGGTCGCCGAAGGCCACCTTTCCCCGCCTCGCCTGCAGGTTCCGGTAGGGCACGACGACCAACGAATAGATGACAGCCATGAACACGACGAAATAGATGACCGCCGACACGACTGCACCAAAGTTCAGGTAGGTGCTCTGGTTGCCGGCACTGCCCAGCTGGGCCCCCAGGCCGATCGGGTGGCTGCCTTGGGCACGCGTCACCAACGGGGTGATGACATTGTCCGTGAACGCCTTCACCAGGGTGCTCACGGCCAAGGCTGCGGACAACCCCACTGCCATGACGATGATGTCCCCACGCATGAGGAACTTCTTGAAACCGGCGAACATCTCCGTCCTCCTCCGCTAGCCCGGCCAAGGTGCCGGGCCTACCGGGTAGACGGTACTCCCCCGGCTCCCGGCTCCTGCCCCGCGACAAGGGGTCAAGCTCCCGGCCCCGGGCCCAGGGGCCATAGCGGTCATGCGGCCATAGCAGCAATCAGGCGGCCATAGCCTCCTCGAGGGCGGTGCACTCCAGGCCGTGGGCATCGGCTACCGCAGGGTGGACCACCTTGCCCCCCACGACGTTGCAGCCCCGGGCCAGGGCCGGGTCAGTGGCGACCGCCTGTCGCAAGCCCCCATTGGCGACCTCCAGCACGTAGGGCAAGGTGACGTTGGTGAGGGCGTAGGTGCCCTGCGGCGCGCCCTGGCCTTCCAGGCGGGCTTGTGGGGGCTGTTCGAAGCTCCCGTGCTGGTCGACCAGCTCGCCACCCCCGAGACCATCATTTGCCGGTGCGAGGAGGTCACCCTGGCCGAGCTGTCCGCCAACCTGCGGCCCTGGCTGGCCGCTGCCGGCTCCCTGAAGCGGGTAACGCGAGCGGGGATGGGCAAGTGCCAGGGGCGCTACTGCTCAGCGGTCCTGGTGGAACTGGCCGCCCGCGCGTCGAAGGCGAGACCGGTTGTGACATCGGGCTTTTTCCCCCAGGCCCCCTTTTCCCCCACCCCTGTGTCGGTGCTGGCCGCACCCCAGCAGGCACCCAGCGGCCGGGCGAGCGGCGCCGCGCCAGCCTCAAGCCAGCGGGCTGCCGAGCTTCACTGAGGACTGCATCTCCCGCTCGATCTTGGCCACCGCGTCCAAGAGCGCGGGCAGGTGGGCATTTTCCAAGACCTCGGGCCCGGCCCGCAGGGAGTACGCGCTCACGTTCATGGCGGCGATGACGCCGCCGGAGGCGTCCCGTATGGGTACCGCCAGCGCCACCAGGCCATCTTCGAACTCACCGTCGACCAGGGCGTAGCCGAGCTCACGCGCCCGCAGGACCGCCTGCCTGATGCGCTTGGGGTTGGTCTCGGTGTTCTCGGTGTAGGCAACCAGCTTTGCCCTCTCCAGGTAGCTGTCGACCTCATCGTCGGGCCGCCCGGCGAGCAGGACACGGCCGAGCGAGGTGCAATAGACCGGGTCACGCCCCCCGATCGGCACGTTTATGGTCATGAGGCGCCGGGGCGAGGTGTGGGCCACATAGACGATCTCGTCCTCGTCGAGCACCGCTATCGAAGTGGACTCCTGCACCTTGAGGGCCAGCTCGTCCAAGAAAGGCTGGGCGACCTCGGCAAAGCTGAGACCGGACAGGTAGGCGTAGCCAAGTTCGAGGACCCGGGGGCGCAGTGAGAACTCGCGCCCTTCGTTACGGACGTAGCCGAGCTCGACCAGTGTCAGAAGGAACCGCCGGGCCGCGGCGCGCGTCAGGCCGGTGGCCTGGGCCACCTGGGTAAGGGTGAGCCGCGTGCCATCGGGCCCGAAAGCCTTGATGACCGCCAAACCGCGCTCCAGGGACTGGACGAACTCAGGGCGTGCCCCGCCCGCCGTGCGCCCGACCTCAGCCCTTTGCCCCTTGGCCACGAACGCTCCCTATCTACCTTGACGACCGGCCCCCTCCGCAGGTAACTGGGAGCTTGCAAGGCCGCGCCGGTCGTGCACCGATTGCCCCCTGTATCCTACACTCCCGCCCCTGGGTGCCACCCACTGGTAAATTGCGTCGGGGCTATCTACGGCAGCCCACGCTACCGCCCGGCCAGACCGGCCCTTTTTGGGGCCCCGGCCAGCTCCTTGTCACTCGCCAGCCGGCCGGGTTGCCAGCAGCTGGCGCAGGGCCTGCAGTTCCTGCTCCGAGGGTGCAGCCGTGAGCTGCAGGCCGGGCGACACCGCAAGGTCCCAGCCGGTTGCTTCTTTCACTTGTTCGACGGTGGCAGCCGGGTACGAACCCCCGCCGGCTGTGGCGTACCACGACCACGGTCCGCCGGCAGGAGCTCACTATTTCGGGCGCTCCGCCTGCGCCCGGCAGGCGGACGCGGGGGCTGCCGTAGGGGCCGATGACCGTGGTATTGATGTTCGCAGAGCGGTCGAGCTGGGCCACGCCCACCATGCCGACGTCGATGCGGCCGCCCTGCAACCAGTAGTTGAACATCTCGTGCACAGGCACCGCGGTGTCGGCCGTCTCGGCCAGCTCCCCGTCGCCGATCGACGATGGCAGCCGCCGGGGTTTGGCGCCGATGGCACCGGAATCGAATCGTAGATGAGCACGGCCCCCGGGGCGTGGATGCGCCGGGCCAGGTCGGCGGCCGTGCTGGGCAGGCCGATGCCAACGAAGCACACTTCGCCGTTGTGCAGTTCCCGGGCGGCGGCAACAGCCATCATCTCTTCGGCCCCCCACGGCTGGCCCCCGTCACCGCCGGCCACGCCCGTCACTGGCGCGCCCTCGTGGCCCACCTGGTCGTTGGCGCCTGCTTGGCTGCAGCAGTTATGGCCATGTTGCTCCTTTCGTTGTTTCCTCGTTGGTTCATTGGTCTGGTTGTGGTTGAGGGTTGCCGGCCGCGCTGGCATGGGCCGTCCGGGCCAGCACCGGGCGGCCCTCGGGTACGGCGAGCACGGCGAGCGGGGCGCCCGGTCCCGGGCCGCCACCGTGTGCCGGCGCGGCTTCCGCTCGGGCCGAGATGGCTTCGAGCCGCCGGTGACGGCGCCGTGCCAGCAGGCGGGACAACGCCCCTGCAGGGGGCTTGGTGAGGGTGCGCTCGGCCATGCGGAACGCAAAATCGAGCCCGAACGCGACCACCACGTATATGGCAGCCGCCACCGTGTAGAGCACGAAGGGCTGGAAGGTAGTGGACTCGATGTTGTCCGTTACCCGGATGACTTCCAACAGGCCCACCACGGAGAAGACCGAGGTGTCCTTCACCATGCCGATGAACATGCTGCCGATATTGGGGATGGCAACTTTGGTGGCCTGAGGCAAGGTGACATGGAAGAACACGCTGGAGCGGCGCAGCCCCAAGGCCAAGCCTGCCTCGCGCTGGCCACGGGGCACCGCTTCGAACGCGGACCGGTAGATCTCCGCGTGGAACGCCCCATAGAGCAGCACGAGCGCGACCACGCCCGATTCGAAGGGGGTGAGGTTGATGCCGAGCAATAGGGACCAGCCGAAGTACACCCACAGCACGCTCACGAGCGCGGGGACCCCCCGGAAGACGTTGACCCACAGCGCGGCCAACCAGCGCACCGGCGTGCGGGACATCCGGCCGAGGGCGAGGACGAGCCCTACCACCACCGAGATGACGAGGGCGACCACCGCTACCTCCAGCGCGGTGACCAAGCCGTTCAGGAGCTGGCCGCGGTACTGCCAGGCGAGCGCCCAGTTGAACGTCATGGCCGCGGTCACAGCACCGACCCGATGAACTGGCGCGCCCTGGGGTTGGGGCAGTCGTCCAGGAAGCCCCGTGGGCCCGAGCCGACGATCTCGCCGTGCTCCATGAAGACGTTGAAGTCGCCGACCTCTCGGGCGAAGTTGAGCTCATGGGTGACGATCACCATCGTCATCCCGGCACTGGCCAGCTTGCGCATGGCCGCCAGCACCTCGCCGACCAGTTCGGGGTCGAGGGCCGAGGTGGGCTCGTCGAAGAGCATGACCTGGGGGTCCAGGCTCACCGCACGGGCTATGGCCACTCGCTGCTGCTGGCCCCCGGAGAGCTGGCTCGGGTAGTGGGCAGCCCAGCGCAGCAAGCCCACACTGGCCAGCGCCGCGGCGGTCCGCTCCTCAGCACCAGCCCGGTCCAGGTGCTTGACCCGCCTCAGCGCCAGGGCCACGTTCTCCAGCGCGCTCAGGTGGGGGAAGAGGTTGAAGTGCTGGAAGACCATGCCGATCTGCCGGCGTAGCTGCAGCGGGGTACCGCTCGGTGCTCCCGGGGGGCGCTCCGGCCCGTACTCGACACCTGCCACCCGCAACGAGCCCGAGTCCGGAGGCTCCAGGAGGTTCATGGTGCGCAGCAGGGTGGACTTCCCCGAGCCCGAGGGGCCGAAGATCACCACATGCTCGCCCGCGTGGACAGTGAGGTCGACACCCCGCAGCACCTCCAGCGACCCGAAGCGCTTGCGGATCCCCCTCAGCTCCACCACCGCACCACCCGCGATGGCCCCCTCCTGGCCGAGGCCCACCGGCTGACCTGCGAGGGACCTCACCGCGGGCACTGTCCGGATGCTCGGGAGGGGCGCACGGCCCGTTCGCCTCCTTGGGGGCTGCCAACGTACGGTCTTGTAGGTTGCCAACGTACGGACTTGTTCGCAATAAGAACCTATGTTCGCGTTCTGGCAAAGTCTTGCGCCCGCGGGTGAGCATGTCAAGTAGGCACCCCTCACGCGGGTCAACGGGCAGCGGCGCCTCGGCTGCCCCAGCGGCTCAGCTGGGCAGCCAGCGCCCGGCCACAGGGCCGCCCGCTGCAGGTCAGGGCGCCGGCCACCAGGGGGAGGACGAACGGGCGGCGGCTGCCGGCGGCTCAGCGGTTGCTAAGCTGCCTCTGGCGTGCGGGCGTAGCTCAATGGCAGAGCTCCAGCCTTCCAAGCTGGTGGTGCGGGTTCAATTCCCGTCGCCCGCTCCGACCATCCAGCAAAGTGCAGTCAGGGACAGTGCGGGTGGGCCCTTGGAAATCGGCGTAGGCCGGTGGCATGGGCCAAGCGGCCAGGGCGCAGGGCACGGCCCCCGGAAGGCGTCAGACCAAGAGCGTGCCCACGTCGTAGAGCGCGATCTGCGCGTCCGCCGTCACGATCCGCAAGCCCAGGTCGCGAGCCTGCGCGACCAGGAGGCGGTCGAACGGGTCTCGGTGAAGAGGCGGCAGAGCAGCCACAGCCAGGGCGTGCCCGTGCTGGACGGCGAGCGGCTCCACGCCGATCGCCCGCATGCGGTCTGGGACATAGCGCCTTGGCTCATCGGGCAGCTGGAGCCTACCGAGCTGGACCTTGATCGCGATCTCCCAGGAACTGGCAGCGGACAGCAGCAGCTGGTTGCCCGGGTCTTCAAGGGTGTGGATGTGGCTACCAAGCCGCTCGGGCTCGGCCAGCAGCCAGAGGAACACGTGCGTGTCAAGCAGCAACCGCACGCTAGCCCTCGAAGTTGCCCAGCGTGCCGTCATCGAGCGGCGCGTCGAAGTCGTCGGGCACGACCAGGAGGTCGCGGTCCACGCCGAAGGCCCGACCAGCCCCCCTGCCCAGCGCGACAAGCCGAGCGACCGGCTGGCCGCGGCGGGTGATGACCACCTCCTCCCCTCCGGTGACGTCGTCCAACAGGCGCGAAAGATGCGTCTTGGCCTCGTGGACGCCAACAGACTTAGTCATGGACTTAGTCTACTTGTTCTCGGAACACCAGCCGAACAGATGCCCTTGACCAGGGCTCTTGCCGGGGGAGGTACCCCGGTACCGGTCCAATGCTAAAATAAGGTGCCCGCTCCGGGGCCCAGCCGTCCAGGGGCGTGGCTCAAGTGCCTCCGGGGCACTGTCGAGCACTGCGCATATGAAGGAGCCCACCTTCCTCTTTTCTCCGGGACAAGGGCCGAAGGTGGTCCCGTACGAGGAACTGGCTCGACAAGGGACCAGCCTGCCCGAGACCGGGCCGGTGGACCGTGGCTCACGAGCCGAAACCGTCAGTTACGGCGGTGGGCTGCGGCCGACATCACGGCGAGTGGCTGCCGTCAGCATCCTGGCCACCGTCCTCGCTGCCGCCCTGGGGCTCACGGTCTACCTCGTAAATGCCGAGTCCGCGAACCGTTACTCGGCCGCGGTGGTGCCCGCGAACGTCGTGGAGCTCAACTTCGCCGTAACCGCGCCCCTAGCCGCGGTCTACGTCGCTCCCGGGGAGCGGGTCCACCAGGGCGAGCTACTGGCCAGCGAAGACAACAAGGGCCTTAGGCTCCAGGTGGAGGAGCAGCGGGTCGTCGTCTCAGCTGACAAGCTGCGCGTCCGCTACCTCGAGTCGGTACCTCCTGCTGCCACCCAGCGCGCCCGGGCCCTGGCGGCCGAACAGCTCGCCCTGGCGCGGGCGAGCCTGTCCGAGGCCTTGGTCCAGTTGGCCATAGACCGGGAGAGGTTGTCCACAAGCCAACTGCGTTCACCGGTCAACGGGGTCGTGCTGCACGTCGCCGGCACACCAGGTGCCCTCGTTGGCCCATCTGGCGTCCGCAACGGTCCCATTGCCAACCCGGAGCTCCCGACCTCCAATGTGTTCCGGCTCTTCCCCAGAGCTTCGGGTACCTCCACCAACTTGTCCGCCCAGGACCAACCAGTCATCTCGTTGGTCGACGGCCGACGTTGGCAGGTAGTGGCAGCGGTACCTGAGACGGAGGTCGCCTCACTGAGGCGCGGGGAGCCCGCCACCTTCACTTTCAATGCGCTGGGAGGCGTGCCTGTCCCAGTGGTCGTGCAACAGGTCATAGACACGCCGTTCGAACTGAACGGCCAGGTCAGTTACGAAGTCGTGCTCCGGCTGAAGGGGCGCCTCCCCCGAGGCGTGCTCCCCGGCATGAGCGGGACAGTGAGCTTCCATTAGGCCCCAGTGGTGACGGCCGCTTGATCGCGCGCTCCGCCATGACCTCCAGCCTGGCGCCATGACTTGCGGTGGTTCGTTGTGACTTCCCGAAACCTGCTGGGCGCCGCTCTGCTCCTCAGTGCCGGGCTGGCCCTCATCGCGTTCTGCGTAAGGCCACTGCGCCAAGCCCGCGCCGATGACCTGGGTGACGGCTGGTCGGTGGTCGCCCTTCCCCGACCGCGCTCGGTGACCCTGGCTCGGGTCGGCACCTTCTACCTCTGTTCGAGCGCGTTCACGCTGGGCCTGGTGGCCGTCCACCCGGGGGCGGCCCAGTTCTACCAGGACCTGGTGGCCCGGCTCGGCCTGCTCGTCTACTACCGCCCGCAGGTAACGGCCTACGCTGCCCACGTCAGCTCCGCCCTACGCTTGGTGGTCGTCGCCAACTTGGCCGCCTTCGCCACGGTCATCAGGGCACCGCTGGCGCGGCGGGTGGCCGTGCTCGCCAACGGCGTGCTCTTCCTGGCACTGGCTGGCGTGCTCGATTCCCTGGGCTGCGTTGCCGCCGCCGTGGTCAAGCTGCCCACCGAGACCGCGGCTTTGCTCGGCTCGTTCTTCGTGTTCACAGTGGCCATCGTGATGATGCTCCGTCTCATTGCCACCACCTTCAAGGTCCCGCGGCCCACTGCCGTCCCCGACCTGAGACCGGGCCGCCGAGCGGAAAGCCTCTTGCTCCTGGTGGGCACGCTCCTCGCGGTCGTCATCGTCATAGGTGCCGTCGACTTGGCCGACACCCTCGTCGGCCAGTACCACCCCACCGCGTTCCTGGTAGTGTTCATAGGCTTCCCCCTGGTCTTCGACGTCCTTTTGCTTTTCCTCCTCGTGGCCACGCGCAGAGCGCGCCCCCCGCACGACCCCACCAGCCGCCCCCCGCTGACGACCATCACACCAGCGTTCAACGAGGCGACAACCATCGCCCGCACCCTCGAGTCCATCGACCGAGCCGCCGGTCGTTACGGCGGCGAGGTCACCGTCGTGCTCATCGATGACGGTTCACAGGACGCGACAGTGGCAGTGGCCAGCGCGGCCATGGCCAAGTTCAGGCACGCGCGGGGCAGGCTGGTCGCAGCGGAGCACGGAGGCAAAGCCAAGGCCCTCAACAAGGGCCTTGCCGTCGCCACGTCGGACATCGTCGTGCGCATCGACGCCGACATCGTCGTCGGAGAGGACGCGTTCTCGTACCTGCCTGACTGGTTCGCAAACCCGGCCATCGGCGTGGTTGGCGCCCTGGACCTGCCCGACCCGAGGGCGACCTCGTTCTACAGCCGGGGCCGGCTCTTCGAATGCCTGGTCGGCTTTGCTTTCGCCCGGGTTGCTTTGCAGCGGGTGGACGCCATCAACTGCATCCCCGGTACTTTCACCGCCTTCCGGAGAGAGCCCGCTCGCTTCGTCGGCGGGTTCGTCTCTGGGATGAACGGCGAGGACTCCGACCTCACGATGATGTTCGGTCGCCTCGGCTACCAGGTCGCCGTCGACACCCGCGTCCGGATCTACGAGGACGTGCCGGCAACTCTGAGGGACTTCCGCGAGCAGCGGGCCCGCTGGAACCGGGCAGGGATCCATGTGCTTTCCCGCCATTCACCCATCTTGGCCGCTAGCCGTTCGCCACGGTCGTGGTACTTCTACATCCGCGCTGCGACAGTCCGCATCACCGCTGTGCTCCGTCCCATCGTGTTCGTGACCGGCCTCGAGCTGTCCCTGGCCAACCCCGCAACGAGGGCTGTGGCACCCAGAGTGCTCGTGTTCTACCTTGTAGCCGCTGTCCCTACACTGGTGGCCATCGTGGTGCTGGCGTTGCGCTTCGGGTTTTTCCGTCAACTGCTATGGCTGCCCCTCTGGCTGCCGTTCACCTTGGTGCGGCGAGTCGTAGCCTTAGAGGCCCTGCTCACCCTGCCGGTCCGGCCGGTCGGCAAAGGCCTGGAGGGCCTCCTCCCCCGGCGGTGGCCACCCGCCAGGCCACCTGCGGCCGCACGCTTGGCAGCAGCTACGCGCCACGGAGGTAGCCCCCGCGCTGCCGATGCCAGGCGTGACCCCGGCGGACATGCTTCAGGCCACACTGGATGAGCCCGATAACCCTGCTGTGCGCACGGCTCAGCACTTTGGCCACAGGCCCCGCTCAGGCTACGACGGCCCCTGCGCCCAGTGCGTGCGGGCAATACAAAGCTGGCAGACAACCAGACAGGAGCTTCGATGACAAAGCGTAAATTTCTAGCCGCACTGGCACTGGCGCTGGCAGCAACCGCGGGCGCCGTGACCACGAGCGGGGCGACCACCCACAGCCCTCCGGTCAGTGGGTACATATTCGCCTGGCGCCAATCGGCGCCCAAGACGCTCCTCGTGGCTTACCGGGCCAAGAACGGCACCACCGTGGCCCAACGAGGCGCCTGCACGGTGCACGCCAAGCCCACCTTCAAGCTGGCTAAGCCGGGCTTCTACAGCTTCCCCCCTCAAGTTTTCTCCCTGGCCCACGCCTCGAGCAAGTTCACCTACATCGGCACCTTCAGCCTGCCGCCGAGCCCACCGGTCATAAGGATCGAGCGAGTCTGGGTGAAATGCTCTTAGCCCCGGTCGCTCGCCAGGACCAGGTACTTACGGCGGGGCCGCCAAGGCCGCCGAGGTACCCCTTTTGGCCAGCGCCTTTTCGACCTCGGCCCGCCCTTGGGCAGACAACGAGCCCCCGGCGGCCAGCAACCGGGGCAGCAGTTCGGGCCTGGTCGTGAAGGCGGACAGCGCCGTGGCGACGTCCACGTCGTGGCCCGGGCGCTCGACCACGCAGATGGCGTCGCCTGCTTGCACCAGCCCCGGCTCCAGCACCCTCAGGTAAGCGCCCGGCCTCCCCGACTCGGTGAAGCGGCGGGCCCATCCCCGGACGCCCATCCGGGACACGAAGGTCTTGCACGGTATGCGCGGCCCGGTCACCTGGAGCAGGAGCCCGTCGCCAACCCGCCAGATCTCGCCCAGGAGGGCACGGTCCGGCCTCAGGCCCACCGTCGTCAAGTTCTCACCGAAGCAGCCGTCGGGCAGGTCCCGGCCCAGCTGGGCTTCCCAGGCATCGAGATCCTCCCGGGCGAACACGTAGACCGCCTGGTCGTCACCTCCGTGGTGGCGCCCGTCGCCGATCGCGTCGCCGGCGAGGCCGCTCTTGCCCTTGGCCACCCCGGGTGCGCTGACCCACACCGGGCCGGCCACCGGCCTCTTGCCAATAGCTGTCAGGTTGCCTTTGGCCGGGTTGGGCGCCAGGTGGCCGATGTTGACCGACCTCACCGAGCCTTCGAGCAGCCTGGGCACTGCCTCCATACTGGCAGACAACCGTCCCAAGGACGCGCTCGTGGGCACCACTGCCGGTCAGGGGCCGGCGCTCAACCGCCAGAGGTGCCGCGACGGAAGGCCTCGAGCGCGCTTATGAGCTCCAGCCACCCGTCGAAGCTCACGGTTGCCCCCGTTTGTACCGTCAAGTCCTCAGGCTCGCTGCCTTCGACCACGGCGATGGTGCCAGTCAGCCGGTTGCCGCGCGGCGGGCCCAGGCAAAGCAACAACACCATCATGTCCTCCCGCCTCCCTGGCGGCTACGCGAGTGCGGGCCTGGCGCCTCGCACTACTTGCCTCGTGCCCCTTCATGGTCTCGGGCTTGGCTGGACTATGGGCCCACCTGGGCAAGGCCCGCATCGGGTAAATACCCCCTCCTAAGGACTGCCGGCACATTGACCTCACCTGGGACAGGTGGTACACAGGCCAAGTGGGACGGACCAGGGGCTAGGGTGCAGCCGCCAGACGAGCGCCAAAACGGCCCAGAGGCCTCAGGCGGCCCACGCCTCGCCAGCGGTACAGCCCTGGTTGAGCGCACGGAGGCGTTGGCAGCGCTGGGCCATGTCCTGGAACAGTCACGCCAAGGCAATGGCCAGGTCTTGTTCATCGTCGGAGAGGCAGGCTTGGGCAAGACAAGCCTCCTGCGGTACGCCTCATCGGTGGCTACCGGCTTCGCGCTTGGGGAGGGCACGGGGAGCTCGTTCGAGAAGGCCTTGCCGTTCGGGCTGCTCGACCACGCCCTGTCCGCGCTGGGGTGCCGGTCGCTCCGGGCACGCTCAGGAAGCCTGCCCGCCGACCGGCGAGCGGCAGCCTTCTACTCGGCCTTGCACTGGCTGGAAAGTGCTGCCCCTGGCCCCGTCTTGCTCCTTCTTGACGACATCCACTGGGCCGACCCAGACTCGCTCAGCCTGCTGGGCTTCCTCGCCAAGAGGGCCCCGCGGCTGGCCGTGGGCATCGTCGCTACACTGCGCCCCTGGCCGCAGCCGGCCCGCCTGCTCGCCCTGGCCCTGGCTCAAGCAGGCTTCGCCGCCATGGAAAAGTTGGGCCCGCTGAGCCAGGACGGGGCCCGCCAGGTGCTCGCCGCCCGGCTGCCCGAACCACCCACGGAGGACCAGTCCATCGCCGCCTACCGCCTCACTGCAGGCAACCCCCTGTTGCTCGAGCATGTGGCGTCAGCGTCACAGGTCGACGGCGCATGGTCCAACCCAGCCCAGCCGGCCCCGCCCGAGCTGTTGGTGCTGGCCCGCTTCGCCGGCCTCGACCGGGACGGCCTCAGCTACGCCCAGGCCGCGAGCGTGCTGGGCATAGAGTTCGACCCGCAAGTGGCAGCCACCATGGCGGGGCTGGACGGGCCAAGAGCCGAGGCCGCCTGGCGCAGGCTCCTCCGCGAGGGCCTGGTCCGGCCCGGCAGCAACGGCTCGGCCAACTTCGTGCACCCCCTCTTTGCCCAGTCCCTCTACGAGGACATACCCCCCGTGGCACGCGAGCGCCTCCATGCGCAGGCCTTCCAGGCCCTGCTAGCCCGGGGGGCGCCCCCTGCCATCGCCGCCGCCCACGCCCTGGAGGGCCACCTCACGGGCAACCCACAGGCCGTCTCGGCTTTGGAGGCGGCCGGGCGGGCGGCGGACCGCGCTGGGGCGACCGAGGCCGCGGCGGCCCATTTCGCTCACGCGGTCGAGCTGGCTGGCCCTTCAGCCCGTCCTGGCCTCCGGCTCCGCTTGGCCGAAGCTCACCTCGGTGCCGGGAGGCCAGGCCAAGCCTTGGCCGAGCTCGACGCCGTCTTGCACCTGGCGAGGCTCTCCCGGCGTGAGCGCGTCGAGGCGCACCGGCTCATTGCCACCGCCCAGCTCTTATCGGGCTCCTTCGAGCGCGCCTTGGACAGCATCTTGGCCGCGGTTGACGACCTCCAAGAGCCGGGCCCCGTCGGCGCCAGCCTCCTGGCCCAAGGGATCTCTTTCGCGCTCATGGCCGGGGGCCCCAATGCTGCGCGTCCCATGGAGGACCGGGCGCGCGCCCTGGCAGCCTCGGCCACCCCAGAGGTGGCGTCCTTACTACTGGCCCACACCGGGGCGGTAAGTGCCATGAAGGGCCTGCCGGCTGGCTGGGAAACCCTCTCGGGCGCCCTGCACCAGGCGCACGGAGGTGGCTCCTTGGCGAAGGCGTTCAACGAAGCGGCGCGTGCTCTTTACATCGTCGCTGCCAGCAGCCTGGAACGCTTCGACGATGCCATGGGGATGCTGCAAGTGGCCCTGGCACAGGCAGAACGCTTCGGTTCGGTCAGTGAGCTCGCGTCCTACTGCGTCGACGGCGCCGACGTCATGGCCCGTTGCGGCCGCCTGGACGAGGCGGCAGATCTGCTCGAGCGCTGTGGCCCTGTGGCCGACCTGGTCCCTGCCATTGTCCCCTCGGTGGTCGTGGCGCGCGCCTACCTGGCCTACGAGCGTGGCGAACAAGCCGAGGCACAACGGATGTGCGCGGCAGCCGAACATGACTTCGCCGCCATGCGAGGTTGGGTGCCCCACTTTTGGCTGGAGTTGTGGGCGCTGCGCGCCCGCCTGGCCCTGGACCTGGGCCGGCCGGCCGAGGCCGCTGACCTGTGCGCCCAAGTGGAACAGCTCGCGCACAGCTCTGGCTTTCGGGAGCCGTGCCTGTACCGGTGGCACGACGTTGCGGTGGCCGCCCACGTGGTCACCGGTCGGCTGGACGAAGCGCGAAGGCTCCTGGCCGACCTCGACAGCCTGAGCGCCCCCCTGCCGTGCCGGTGGCCGCGGGCAGTAGCCATGGCCGGCCACGCCCAGGTCGCAGAGGCCTCAGGGGATCCTGGCGCCTCCGAGATGTTCGAACAGGCGGCCAGCACCCTCCGAGGCTCCCCGCTCGTCCTGGCCCATGCCGAAGCCCTGCTGGCCGCCGGGCGCCACTTCCGCCGCTCCGGCCAGCTGGCACGCGCCCGTGAACTGTTGGCCGAGGCGCTCAGCACGGCGTCCGGCGTGGGAGCGGCCCGCCTGGCCAGGGAGGCTGCGGCCGAACGAGCGGCGGCTGGCGGGCGCCGGTTGAGGGCCAGCCACGGCAGCCGGCTGCTCAGCGCCCAGGAGGAGCGAGTCGCCCAGGCCGCGGCCAAGGGGCTCACCAACGCCGAGATCGCCGCTCGCCTGTTCCTGTCCCGCAAGACCGTGGACCATCACCTGCAGGCCGTGTTCACCAAGCTGGGGCTCCACTCGCGCCGGGAGCTCATGACGTCGTGGCCGCCGGCCCAAGGGTCGTAAGAGCTTGCGCCCCGCCCAGCGCCGAGCTGTTGCGCAGGGACTCGGCCGCCACCAAGGCGACGTCATCTTGGTACCAACGCGCCGCCATCAGTACTACGGCCCCGCCGGCAACGGCCACCGGGGCCATGGCTGCCAAGGCAGCCCGGAGCCCCAGGTGCTCGGCCAGCAAGCCCGTGAGGGGAGGCCCCAAGGCGGCCAGGGAACGTGCCGCGGCCCTGAGGGAACCACCTCGGCCCCGTAGCCCGGCCACTACGACGTCGCACAGGAGCGCCTCGCCCGGGGCTATTGCCGCGCTGAGCAGCAAGCTGCCAACCAGCAACAAAGGAGCAGCCAGGGCCAATGCCGGGGCCAGGAAAGCCGCCAGGAACACCAACCCGCTGGCGGCGCTGGAGCAGGCCGTCACGTAGACCCTCGCCCGTACAGCACCTCGGCGCAGGAGCTTGTCGGTCAGCACCCCTCCGCCGGGCAGGCCGATGAACGCCCCGATGGCGGCCAAAGCGGCAATGCCCCCTGCCCCAGCTGGGGTGAGGCCAAAGCCACGCTCGAAGTACTGCACCCCCCAAAAGGCGAGGCTGTTCAGCAGCAGGCCCGAAACGGTCAGGCCTGCGAGCCCGCACCACAGGCTCGGCACCCGCGCCAGTTGGCCAAAAGCCGTCCTCAATTTGGCCGGGCTGTAACCCAGTCCGAGGCCTCCCCCAGGGGCGGCCGGGGCGCGGCGGCCGACCGCCCAGCTGTGGTCCTGGCTGCCTCGGGCCGGTTCAGGGAGGGCCAGCAGCCACACCGCCACTACCGCGCCCAGGGGTACCCACATCCAAAAGGCCCATCGCCACCCGAAGGCCCCCACCAGCAGCCCTCCTCCACCGAGGCCGACGAGCGACCCCACTATGGCACCCGACAGCCACAAGCCCATGGAACGGGCGCGGCTGCCAACAGGGAAGTAGTCCGAGATCAGGGACACCGACGCGGGACCGGTGGACTCCAACGACCCCACCAGCAGCCGGGCCAAGAACAAAAGGACGAAGCTGGTCGCGAAGCCCGTGAGGCCCATGCACAGCGTCCAGGTCACCGTGGCGACGGTGACCACGAGGGTGCGCCGGGTCCGGTCGGCGAGCAAACCCACCACAAAGGAACCAGCTACTCCGAGCATGATCATGGCCGCAGGGATCCACCCCACGACGGCGTCGGAAACATGGAAGCTGGACTCGATCCCCTTCACGGCCTGGGACAGGGACTGCCCTTCGCCACTTTGGAGCACGTTCGTCGCCGCCAAGACGGCCAGCGGCACCCACCCGTAGCGGACGACAGCCGGAGGAGCCCCGGCCGCGGGGTTGCTCATCCGGCCATCATCCCACCGCAGTGCAACCCTGTCACTCGTTGGCCACCATGGCCACCGGGTGCTCGTTGAGCTTGCGGCCGCCCGACGGCTCGCAAACCACGATGTCCTCGACGCGTACCCCGTAGTGCCCGGGCCGGAAGACCGACGCCGTCAAGCCACCCATTGGCGGCCGACAACAGCCCAGTTAGGTCGGGGTAAGCTCGGGCGGCCCGGCCAGGGGGTGGGCTACCTCGTCAAGCTTCAGGGGTCGCCGCCTCCCCCGCCCACCAAGGCGAGCAGGGTGCTCGTGGCCAGGTGCCGGTCGACCAGGTCGGCCAAGCCCGCGAAGACGTCGTCGAGCGAGCGGGGCGGAGCCCTTCCCACCAGGGCTTGCACCACTCGAGGGTCCTCGCACAGCCCGTGGGCATAGACAGCGAGCACGGGGCCGCTCACGACCCCAGAACCATCGCTGAACACGGGTGGCAGAGGCACCCGCGGGACCGTGGAGCCGAAGTGGACCTCGTAACCTTCCACTTCGAGGCCAGCCAGGGCGGCCCACGGCGCAGGCAGGTCCGCCCGGAAGCGGGCCCGGGTACGGTGGACCTGCTTGGTAGCCGAAAAGACGGTGACTGCCGGGAGCAGGCCCAGACCGGGGTGACGTCCGGCCATTTCCACCCCATGAGGGTCGATTATGGCTTCACCCAGCACCTGCGCCCCCCCGCAGACAGCCAAGATGGGCACGCCCCGGCAGTGCGCAGCCACCAGTGCGTCACCCACCCCGCTGGCCCGCAGCCAGGCCAGGTCGGCCACGGGGAACTTGGAGCCGGGTACCACGACCAGCTCAGCGTCAGCAAGGTCGCCAGGGGTGGTGGCCCACCGGCAGTCACTGGCGTCCCTGAGCGCCCACCACTCGTCCAGGTTGGAGGCAGCTGGGCCCCGGACGATGCGGGCCCGCCGCCCGGTGCCGCGGGCGGGCGAAGAGCCGGCACCGTCTTCGTCGGGCAAGCCGTGGTCCACCAGGGGCACCACACCGATGGTGGGGACACCGGTCAGCCTTTGGAGGATCTCTGGGCCGGGCGCGAGCAGGGCGGGGTCGCCCTGGAAGCGGTTGAGCACGAACCCACCCAGCCGGGCCCGGTCCGCGTCCCTCAGCAGCGACCACGTCCCGTACAGGTGGGCAAAGGCCCCGCCCCGGTCGATGTCGGAGACCAGGATGGCCCGGGCACGAGCGTGGCGGCTGATGCGCAGGTTGGCCAGGTCCCCCCGGGCCAAGTTGACTTCGGCAGGGCTGCCGGCCCCTTCGATCACCACTACGTCGGCCCCCCGCGCCACCGAGTTGTAGGCCGCACGGGCTACCGGCCACAGCCTCTCAGCCCGCTCGGGCCAGGGCAGCTCGGTCAGGGCCCGGTCCACCTGGCCCAGCACCACCACCTGGCTGCGCACGCCGGGCTCGGGCTTCACCAAGACCGGGTTGTGCCTCACATCGGGCACCACCCCCGCCGCCAGGGCCTGGAAGTACTGGGCCGCGCCGATCTCCCCACCGTCGGCCACCCGGGCGTTGTTCGACATGTTCTGCGCCTTGAACGGCACCACCCGCAGCCCGCGGCGGCGCAACCACGCGCACAGTGCGGTGGCCAGCAGGCTCTTGCCTGCGCAGCTCGAGGTGCCCCAGACGACGAGGGCCGGTGGTCGGGCGGCGCGTGCGGCTTTCAGCGGGAGCCAGCCGGGAACAGCCGGTAGTAGGCGTCGTTCCAGCGCAGCTCGCGGAGGAACCCGGACGGCTCGGTGCCCGGGCCGATCCGGACGAGCTCGACCCCGAGGAGCTCGGCGAAGTCTTCCAGGGTCTCGGTGCTCAGGGCCGACGACAGCACCGTATGGTGCGGGCCCCCGGCGCTGAGCCAGCACGCGGCCGAGGTGGCCAGGCTCGGGGCCGGTTTCCAGACCGCCCGGGCGACGGGGAGGCGAGGCAAAGGCTCGTCCGGGGCCACCACCTCCACGTCGTTGGCAACCAGCCGGAAACGGTCACCCAGGTCCAACAGCCCTACAACGAACGCTGGCCCCGGGGCAGCGTCGAAAACAAGCCGCACCGGGTCCTCCCGGTTGCCGATGCTGAGAGGGTGGACCTCTGCCCGGGGCGTACCGGCGGCAATGCTCGGGCAGACCTCCAGCATGTGGGCGCCCAGGATCTTGGGCTCACCCGGCCCGAAATGGTAGGTGTAGTCCTCCATGAACGAAGTCCCTCCGGGCAAGCCCTCGGCCATCACCTTGAGGGCCCGGACGAGCACAGCCGTCTTCCAGTCCCCCTCAGCCCCAAAACCGTAACCGTCGTGCATGAGCCGTTGGACCGAGATCCCCGGGAGCTGGCGCAGCCCGCCCAGGTCTTGGAAGTTGGTCGTAAAGGCATCGAACCCACCGGAGCCGAGGAAGGCCCTCAGCCCGGCCTCGATCCGGGCTGCCTCCCGTAGCGACGGGTGGCGGTCAGCCCCCTTGGCCAACTCGGGGGCGAGCTCATAGCGTTCTGCGTACTCGCTCACCAGGTCATCGACTTCGGCATCGGTGGCGCTGTCCACCGCGGCGACCAGGTCGTTGACCCCGTAGGCCTTGACGTCGGCGCCGAAGCGCACCTGGGCTTCGACTTTGTCGCCCTCGGTGACGGCCACGTCCCGCATGTTGTCGCCGAAGCGGGCCAGGCGCAGGCGGCGGGCGGCACGCACCCCGAGCGCGGCTCTGGCCCAGGAGGCAACCCGGGCCCGTAGCGCGGCATCGGAGGCGTGGCCGACAACTGTCTTGCGGCGTACCCCCAGGCGGGCCAGGAGGTAACCGAACTCCCGGTCGCCGTGGGCGGCCTGGTTGAGGTTCATGAAGTCCATGTCGATGGTGGACCAGGGCAACGAAACGTTGGCCTGGGTGTGCAAGTGCAACAGCGGCTTGTCCAGGACCTTGAGGCCGGCGATCCACGACCGGGCCGGTGAGAAGGTGTGCATCCAGGCCACCACCCCTATACAGTCGTCGGCCCGGTTGGCCTCCATGCAGACCGACCTGATCGCGTCCGCCTCGGTCAGCACCGGCTGCATGACGACCTCGACCGGGATGTCACCGGCCTGGTTGAGGGTCGCGACAACCTGGCGGGCTTGGCGGTCCACTTGGCGGAGGGTCTCCTCCCCGTACAGCGGCTGGCTCCCGGTGAGGAACCAGCACACCGGCCGGCCCTCGGTCCTAGACATCGTGCTCATGGCCTCTTTTCCTTGTCTGTCACAGCTCACGCGCGCCCCGGGCCGAGGCACCGTAAGGTCAAGATGAAAAACAGGGACGCCAAGCCGGCACAAGCCGCGACCCTCGGACCGGGACGCTCAGAGCCTGCTCCGGCGCTCCTGGGGGAGCAGGTTAGCAGCCCTTTCTGAGCGGGCCGGGAACTGGCCCGAGGAGGCCGGGCCGGGCCCGATCGCGATGAGCCCTTGCCACCTGCAGCCGGTCCGGCAAGCTAGGCGCAGGTCAGTGGTGCAGCTGCAGGTCCTCCGGCCAGCTTCAGGAACCGTAACCGGGGACTGGCGTGAGGCCCGCCACCGCGTCGAGAGCAGCCACCACCGACAAAGGCGCGTTCGAGTACACGTCCACCAGCACGGCGCCGTCCCGGTAACGGGCCAACAGGGGCACCGGGCTGTGGTGGTACTGGGCTGCCGCGGCCCGGGCGGCACTCGGGTACAGCTCAATAGTGACCTGGCCGATGGTGTCCCAACAGTTGCCCTGCCACCAAAAGTGCTGGTCGTAGGCCCCATAGACGTTGCCCGCACGGGCGTCCTGCCAACAACCTCCGTGGACGGCGGACTGGACCGCAGCCACGGTGGCCAGCTGGCCGGGCGGGAGCACCGGCGGCGGAGCGCTAGACGGTGGCTGGTAGGGGGGCAGGGGGGCCGGCTGGGCGGACACGTCCCCGGCCCCGACAGTGGGCGAGACGAAGATGCCCGAGGCCGGGTGGGTGGCGGCGTTCTGCCCGCCTTGGGCCACTGACGCCCCGCAGGCGCTCAAGGCCACCGCCGTGCAAGCGAGGACGGCAGACCAGGTGGCAACGTGTGCTCTCATCTTGCCGCGAAGCCTAGTTGAGGTGCTCCTGGCGCGGGCCAATCGGGCTACCAGAGGCCAGTTGCTGCCGGCCTGCTCGCCCGTGCCCCAGAACTACCGGGCGCACGCCGCAGCCATCCCCACACCACAGCCATACCTGCGACTTTGCCAGAGGGTTGCCGGCAGAGGGCACAGAGGCGGTACAAATGGCTCATGCCGGTGAGAGGCCTGAACCACGCCGTCTTGTACGTACGCGACGCGGAGGCCTCGGCCCGCTTCTACCAGACGGTCCTCGGCTTCGAGCGGCTCCCGATGGGTTTCCCCGGAGCGGTGTTCCTCCGGGCGCCGGGCTCGACCAATGACCATGACCTGGGGCTGTTCAGCGTGGGCCCGGCTGCACCGGCCGAGCCACCGGCACCCGCGGCCAGCTCCAGGGCGCGCCCGGTTGGCCTCTACCACCTGGCCTGGGAGGTGGACACCCTCGACGAGCTCGAACGCCTGGGTGCCGAACTGGCCAAGGTGGGCGCGTTGGTCGGAGCGAGCGACCACGGCACCACCAAGAGCATCTACGCCAGGGATCCCGACGGGCTGGAGCTCGAGCTCGCCTGGGTCGTCCCCGCCAAGCTGCTGGACGAAGCCGCCCTGGCTGCCCGTTCCCGCATCTCGCACCTGGACATAGCCCGAGAGAAGCGGCGCTACGGCGCAACCACCCGGGGCGGGGTGGGCATCTCGACACCCCTCTGACTGACGGGCCCGGCACCACCACGAGCGGCTACCTGCGGGCGGACGGCCCGGCCAACGGCGGAGCGAAGGGTGTTCATGTCCTCCCGAGCGGCGCCAGCACGGCCAACCAGGGCAGGTTGCGCAGCACAGTGAAGCACACGAGCACAGCGGCGGCCACCGCTTCCACCTTCGGGTTTCGGGGGTCGGGCCACTGCCACCACCCCGTCGACCTGCCCAGCCAGGCCAACCAGCCCCAAGCAGCCAGGAAGGCGACGGCTGGCAGCAGCACGTCTTCGTGCACCATGAGCCGGAACTGCAGGTGGGCCGCGGCCCACAGGGCGCGGGTCCCCCCGCAAAACGGGCACCACAACCCCGTCAGGCGGTGCAGGGGGCAGGGGGGCCAGAGGTGGTGCTGGAAAGGGTTGGCCAGGGCCACCGTCCCGGTCAAGGCGGCACCGGCACTAGCAGCCGCCAACGGTTGCCGCCAGGCACGCCACGACCTGGCCCTGGCCCCCACCCCCGCGAGGGGGCCAGCAGCGACCAGCAGCCTACTGCCTGGGGACAAGGCTGAAACCCTCGGCGGGCGCGCGTACCACGACCGAACCGATCACCTTGTCAGCCAGTGTTTGGCGGTTGGCGTCCCAGATGGGGAACAGCCAGCCCACAAGGCATATGGCCGAATCGATGATGTGGAGCAGCCACCGGGCGATGGCCATGCCTGGCCCCAGGTACTGGCCAGTGGCCTTGCTCACGCACTTGAGGCCCACGGTACGCATCCCCGGCGACGACCCCGAACTGCCCACCTGCACCGAGAACCACGTCCACATGCCGATCCCCCACAGCCAACCGATCACCTCGAAAGCTACGCCCTTGGTGTAGCCGGTCAATATGTCCAATATGAAGCTGGGGACGAAGATCATGAGCCAGTCGATGAGGAAAGCCCCGGCTCGGGAACCCCAGTCAGCCAGTTGGCCGGTGGCGGGAGGCACCCAGCTGCTGGCCGGCCCTCCGAACTGCCCGTAGGGTGGGAGCGACTGGCCTCCGTAGGGCGGCTGGCCTCCGTAGGGCGGTTGGCCGCCCGGCGCGCCCCAGCCGCTGGCGGGCGCGTCCCAACCCCCTGGAGGCGAGCCGGGAGCGTAGGGTGGCCCGCTGCCAGGTGGAGGCGCGCCCCAGTCGGAGCCAGGATCCTGAGGGTCGTTGGTCACCGTCGGCCTTTCACTAGGAGATTGTCGTAGTATGCCACGGCACCGCTCGCGATGACAGTACTGGCCGACTACCTGGGCCCCGCTCTGAGCACCGGCCCAGACGCACTGTTCGAAGCTTTCGTGCACTGGGCGGGGGCTCGCGGGCTGCAACTGTACCCCAGCCAGGAAGAAGCCCTGCTCGCCGTGCTGTCGGGTGACCACGTGGTCGTGGGCACACCGACCGGTTCGGGCAAGAGCCTGGTCGCCCTCGGGGCCCACCTGGCCACCCTGGCCGCCGGCCGGCGCTCATGGTACACGGCTCCCATCAAAGCGTTGGTGTCGGAGAAGTTCTTCGACCTGTGCCAGCAGCTCGGCCCAGAACGGGTGGGGATGTTGACGGGCGACGCCTCGATAAACCCCAGTGCCCCGGTCATCTGCTGCACGGCCGAAGTCCTGGCCAACCTTTCCCTGCGCCACGGCGAAGAGACGCCCGCAGACCTCGTGGTAATGGACGAGTTCCATTACTACGCTGACCCTGACCGGGGTTGGGCCTGGCAGGTGCCCCTGATAGAGCTGCGGGGCACGCAGTTCGTCCTGATGTCGGCGACGCTGGGGAACGTCGAGCACCTCGTGGCCAGCCTGCAACGGCGCACCGGGCGGGCGGTCACTGTCGTCAGTTCCCTCGAACGCCCTGTGCCCTTGGACTTCCGTTATTCCCGGGCCCTGTTGCACGAGACCATCGCCGATATCCTAGCCGAGGGCTTGGCACCTATTTACGTAGTCCATTTCACCCAAAAAGCTGCTGTGGAACGGGCCCAAGCCCTCACCAGCGCTCCCTTGACAAGCCGGCCCGAGCGCGAGGCCATAGCTCGTGCCATCGCCGGTTCCCGCTTCGGCCCTGGCTTCGGCCGGGTACTGTCACGGCTACTGCACCACGGCATAGGTGCTCACCACGCGGGCATGCTCCCCAAGTACCGGCGGCTGGTAGAACGCCTGAGCCAGCAGGGGCTGCTGAAGGTGGTCTGCGGTACAGACACCTTGGGGGTGGGGATAAACCTGCCGATCAGGACGGTGCTGTTCACCTCCCTGTCCAAGTTCGACGGGTCGGCCAGCCGGCTGCTGACCGCCCGGGAGTTCCACCAGATGGCGGGCAGGGCGGGCAGGGCGGGCTACGACCCGGCCGGCACAGTGGTCGTACAGGCCCCCGAGCACGTCGCCGAGAACGAAAAGGCCCGGTCGCGGGCAGCCGAAGGCTCAGCCAAGAAACGCAAGCTTGCAAAGGCGAAGCCCCCCAAAGGTTTTGTCCACTGGGACGAAGGGACGTTCAGGCGGCTGGTCGCGTCGCAGCCCGAGCCCCTGCCTTCGAGCTTCAAGGTCAGCCACTCCATGCTGCTCAATGTGCTGAGCCGCCCGGGCGACGGCCGGGTGGCCATGAAACGGTTGCTCTTGGACAATGACGAGGACCGCCCGTCCCAACGCCGGTTGGCCCGCCAGGCCATCGCCATGTACCGGTCGCTGCTGGCCGCCGGGGTGGTCGAGAAGCTGCCCCAACCCGACAGCGAGGGACGCTGGGTCCGGGTCACCAGCGACCTCCAGGAGGACTTCGCGCTCAACCAGCCCCTCAGCCCCTTCATCTTGGACGTCCTACCCCGCCTGGACCGGGACGCCCCCTCCTGGGAACTGGACGTGGTGTCGGTGGTCGAGTCCACCCTCGAGGATCCCTGGCCGGTGCTGGCCGCTCAGCTCGACCGGCTCAAGAAGGAGGTGCTGGCCCGCCTGAAAGAACAGGGCCTGGGCTACGAAGAGCGCACCGAAGCCCTGCGCGACCTCGAGCACCCCAAGCCCCTGGCTGAGCTGCTGTACGACTGCTTCGCCTCGTACCGTTCCCGCCACGCCTGGGCGCGTGACTACAACGTCCGCCCCAAGTCAGTGCTGCGCGACCTCTACGAGCGCGCCATGAGCTTTTCGGAGTACGTGGCTTTCTATGGGGTGGCCCGCTCCGAGGGCCTGCTGTTGCGCTACCTGTCCGACGCCTACAAAGCCCTGGTGCAGAGCGTGCCCGAGGAGGCCAAGTCTGAAGCCTTGGTGGACATCACCGAATGGTTGGGGGAAATGGTGCGCCAGGTGGACTCGAGCCTCCTCGACGAATGGGAGGCGCTGCGCGACCCAGACAAGGTCCACGATGCCCTTGCCCGGGGTGAGCGGCCAGCTGACGGGGGGCCTGGCAGTGGTGCTGGCGCTGACGCTGGCCAGCCGGCAGCGGCACTGACCGCCAACGCCAGGGCGTTCCGGGTCATGGTCCGCAACGCCTGCTTCCGGCGCGTGGAACTGGCCTCCCGGCGAGACTGGGACGGGCTCGGGGACCTGGACGCAGGTGCGGGCTGGGACAGGCGGCGTTGGGAGGCCGCCCTGGCACCCTACTTCGCCAGCCACGAAGCCATCGGGACAGGGCCGGGCGCTCGGGGGCCAGACCTGTGGCAGCTCGAAGAGGCCGGCCGGCGCTGGCGAGTGCGCCAGGTCCTCGATGACCCCCTAGGCGACCACGATTGGGCGCTGCTGCTCGAGGTGGACCTGGACGCGTCCGACGCCGCCGGGGCCCCCGTGCTGTACCCGGTTGGCGTGGGGACGATAGCCTCTTAGCCATGAGACCCGTCGGCCGTGAGGAGGCCCTTTCGCACGCATTTGTGCTGGCCATATGCGCGTTCTTGATCGTCGCCCCTATTTACCTGGTGCAACCGCCACCGGCCGAGTACTCGCTCATGGGCCTGGGGGCCTTTTTCGCCCTCATCGACTTGGTGGTGATGGCGGCCCTGCGCCGGCCACGCCCCTGACCCGCCGTCAAGGCACGGTTGGTGGTGTTCGTGGTGTTCGGAGCTGTCGCGGCCGTGTGGGGTGAGCACTTCGCTCGCCAGCACCGTGCGGGGACGCCGAGCACCGGGGCCCGGAGGTGCCTTGGCCGCCGCCGAGCCGTAGTCTCTGGTCATGCGTACAACTCTGCCTACACGCCCCCTGGGCAAGACCGGTATGGACATCACCCGCGTCGGGTTCGGCGCCTGGGCGGCCGGTGGTGGTGGTTGGGCCTTTTCCTGGGGCCCACAAGACGACGACGAGTCCATAGCCGCCATCCGTCACGCCATCGAGTCAGGGGTCAACTGGTTGGACACCGCCGCTGTGTACGGCCTCGGCCACTCCGAAGAGGTTGTGGCCAGGGCCCTGCAAGGCCTGGCTGAGCAGGACCGGCCGTTCATATTCACCAAGTGCGGCCTGGTGTGGGACGACGACGACCCGTACAAGCCAGCCCGGAGGGTGGGCAACCCGTCCAGCCTGCGGGCCGAGCTCGAGGCTTCCCTCCGCCGCTTGCAGGTGGAACGCATCGACCTGTACCAGGTCCACTGGCCGGCCGAGGACGGCACCCGGCTCGAGGATTACTGGGGGGCACTGCTGGAGATGAAACGTGAGGGCAAGATCAGGGCGGCCGGGCTTTGCAACCACAGCACCGCCCAGCTCACGGTGGCCGAGGGGGTCGGCCACGTCGACACCCTGCAACCGCCGTTCTCTGCCATAAAGCGCGGGGCAGCACCGGAGCTGGAGTGGTGCGCCCAGCACTCGACCGGGGCCATCGTCTACAGCCCCATGCAGGCAGGCTTGCTCACAGGGGCCTTTTCGGCTGAGCGAGTGCCGCAGCTGGCCAAGGACGACTGGCGCACCCGCGACCCCGAGTTCCAAGGTGAGCGGTTGCAACGCAACCTGGCATTGGCCCGTTCCTTGAAGCCGGTCGCCGACCGCTACGGGACTACCCAGGCAGCCGTAGCGGTTGCCTGGGCCCTGGCCTGGCCCGGCGTGACCGGGGCAATAGTGGGTGCCCGCCGAGCACAACAGGTGGACGGGTGGCTGCCGGCGGCAACCCTGGAGCTGGCCGAAGCCGACCTGGAGGAGGTGTCCGCCGCCATCGAGGTCACCGGGGCGGGCTTCGGGCCTGCTCGTCCTTCCTATTGGCTCACCACAGCCCACCGCGGCTGACCGGCTGGGCCGCCCCGGTCAGCCAGGGACAGCTATGCGGGCCAGCTTCCGGCCCACCTTCAAGAAGTAGCCCCCCTCCTGCGAGTAGCCGGCCTCCTGGCCGCCGAACTTGGCGGACAGGAGCTTGCCCAGCGGTTCGTGCAGCTCGTCGGGGAGCACTATGGACTGCTGCTGGCCATGGGCGCCCCTCGGTTCGAACACGATGCGGACAGCCTTTTGCTGGGCCGCCCGGCGGGCATCACCGTTGCTTTGCGCGAAGCCAAGAGCCTTCACCACCGCGAGCAAGGTGGTGCTCATTTCGCTCACGACAGGGAGGTCGTCCAGGCTGGCGAACTGCCGGCGGGAGAAGTGCGCCGCGAATTCCTCGCGTGCCTTCATGGCCGCGTCGGGGCCCCGGAGGGCGGCCGTCACATCGGCAGCCAGGATCTTCTTCAAGTCCATGGGGTGCAACGACCCGTCGCGCAGGCGTTGCCGGGTGACTTCCAGCTCCTCGTCCCCCCATTCGGTAAGGGCCTTGAAGTACGGCTCGACCAGCCGGTCGGGCACGGACATGAGCTTACCGAACACCTCCGTGGCGGCAGCGGTGAGCGCGACATAGTTGCCTTTGGACTTGCTCATTTTCGCCCCGCTGCCGTCAGTACCCTCCAGCAAGGGCACCGCAGCTACCAGTTCGGGCGGGAGCCCACATATTTCCATCACCTTGCGGCACATCTGCATGTTGAGGTACTGGTCTATACCACCAACTTCGAGGTCGCAGCGAACCTCGACCGAATCGATCGCCATGGCCACCGAGTAAAGCAGCTCGGCTACAGACAGGCCATGGCCGGCTGACAGCCTTTGGCGGAAGTCGTCCCGCTGCAGCGACATGGACAACGGCACCTGGGCGGTGATCTCTATGAGCCGGGGCAGGGTCACCGAGCGCAGCCAATCGCCGTTGTGCCGGAACTCCGCCTGGGAGAAATCGAAGAACGGTGCCACCTGCTCCTTGTAGGTCGCCAGGTTGCGGGCGATGTCCGCGTCGCTCAGAGCGGGGCGCTCCTCGGAGCGACCACTTGGGTCCCCTATCTTGGCGGTCACGTCACCCACGATGAACACAACCCGGTGGCCCATGCGCTGGAAGCGGCTCAGCAGGAGCATCGGGACGGCGTGGCCCAAATGCACTTCGGCACCGGTAGGGTCGATGCCGAACTTGGCCACAAATGCCCTCCCAGCACGGGAAGCTTCTTCGACCCGGCGCGCCAAGTCCTGGGGAGAAGGCTGCAATTGCTGGCAGCGACGAGCCACCAGTTCGGCCTGCTCCGGAGGAGACAAGTCGGAGAGATCCATCTGCCGGCGTTCCAACGACAACTCGACCAGCTCGCCGACCACCGCGTCCCGGCTCAGGTCCGCGGTGCTCAGGACCGCCACGCCAGATCGCACAGAACGGCTGAGCCGGCTCATGGGGCCACCTGCACCTGAGCCAGGGGAGCCTCCGATGGCCAACCTGGGCGCAAACAGCAGGTCACAATGATGTAATTATAAGCGCGGAACTGGCCACCCACCTGCGAGCTGCCCAACTTTGTAATTGGTTTTGTGCGACCCAAACTGCCACCAGCGCTCCATAGTCCCGCCTGTGGGCACAGTCCACATTGCGAGTAGCCGTCCCGCCAGCTTAGCCCAAGACAGACCAGGGGGACCGTACCCGGGCCCAGGTGCCAAGTGCAGTGCCCGGGGGACCTGGGGGCCCAGGTGCCAAGTGCAGTGCCCGGGGGACCTGGGGGCCCAGGTGCCAAGTGCAGTGCCCGGGGGACCTGGGGGCCCAGGTGCCGGGGGCCAGGTCAACCTACTGAGGCGTGAAGGAGCAGCCCGATAGCAAAGGTGGCAGCCGCGGCGCCACCACCGATCACCAGCTGGCGCAACGCGCCAGAAAGAAGCGGACGGCCAGTAAGGAGGCCAACCCCAGCACCGACCACCAACAAGGCGGTGGCCGCGGCAAGCACCGCGGCCACAAACGCAGCCGTGCCAGAACCGATCACGTAGGCAAGGACGGGCACCGCAGCGCCAACGGCAAAGGAGGCGAAGCTCGACATGGCCACTCGCCAGGGATCCCCCAGTTCTTCGGGGTTGAGCCCGAGCTCCTCGCGCGCCATGGTGTCAAGGGCGTTTGCCGGCTCGGCGCTCAGGCGGCGTGCCAGCTCCTCCGCCTCGTGCTTGGGGATGCCCTTGGCCCGGTAAATCAGCGCTAGCTCCTCAGTTTCTTCTTCCGGCATCTCCGCTATCTCGGCCGCCTCAAGCCGGATCTCGCGCTCGAACAGCTCCCTTTGGCTGCGGACCGATACGTACTCACCGGCCCCCATGGAGAAAGCTCCCGCCAGCAAGCCCGCCAGCCCGGCCAGCAGGATGGCCTTCCCGCCGATTTGCCCGCCCGCCACGCCCATGACCAAGGCCGTGTTGGAAACCAAGCCGTCATTGACACCGAACACGGACGCTCGCAAGGCGCCGGAGCGGTCCGAGCGGTGCCATCGTTCACCCCGGACGATGCCAGCACGCACGTTGCCCGTGCTCGGCCCGGCCGCGAGGGCGCGTACTGTCAAGCCGTGGAGGCGTTCGTCGAGGGCCATGCCCGCCTTGGCTTCAACCACGTGGTCGTAAACCCCCGCATCCCTGGCTTCTGCCCGCTGGAGGACGGGGAGCACCGTGGCCACGCCGAACCGGCGCGCCAGCCACATGAAAACCCGGGCCCTGGCACTCAGCTTGTGGTCGGTGCCTCGAGGCTCGGGCTCGCCTGCGGCGACCAGCTTGTCAGCCCAGTGGCGAGCGTGGCGCTCCTCGGCTGCGGCCAGTTCGGCAAAGATCTCCCGTTGCTCTCCCTCCGCCGAACTGGCCAAGGCTCGGTAGAGGGCGGCACCTTCCATCTCGTCCGCCCAGTGCCTGCGGTACTCCGCGACCTTGCGAGCACTCACGCTGCCCGAGGGCGGTGGGCTGGCGACCTCCGTCATCGTTGTTCGTTCCCCCCTCGAACCTACCCGCTCGGCTCGGCAAACTGCCAACCACCACTGCCCTCTGTGTGCCCGCGGCCGGGCTGCTTGCGTAGCAGGCCCATGGGCCCGATGGTTGGTCCCGCGCCTGCTCTCCTCTGCTGTGCCCCGCTCCCTGCTTTGCCCCGCTCCCTGCTGTGCCCCGCTGCTCCGCTCCCCCGGTGTGCCGGCCACTGCCGGGTGGTCACCTGACCAGAAGCCTGGCAGCTGCAGCAAAGGGCACAGCAGCCAGCACCAGTGTGAGCACCTGTGCCCACAAGGGTGACCCGGGACGACCGACGATGGCCTGGTGCAGGGTGCTGACGGGCGCGGTAGGTAACGTGCGGTTGGCTGACAACAGGCGGGGCAGGAAGGCGATAGCGATCAAACTGGCCAAAGCCGACAGGGGTGCCACGAGCAGGGGGCCCGTCGCCACGGCTACCAAGGCAGCTGCCGCCAACGACAGGAGCGCAACCCCCCCGGCAGTACCAGCCGGCAGGTAGAAGAAGGCACCTATTGCAAAGCCGGCCAGCAGCGCCGTCGTCAGGCGCCGCACGCCGAGGGTGGCTCGGCCCGCCATGACCAGCAACAGTGCCGTCATGCCGGGCAGCAGGACACCCAGGCCAGCACTGAGGCCCTGGACGAGACGCCGGGGAGCACCGAGCTTGGCCACGTCATGGACGAGCGTGAGCCCACCGGTGGCTACGAGCCTCAATGCCGTGCTCGTCAAGGACCCAGCCGCGCCGCGAAAGTAGGGCAGCTTTCCAACCCCAAGGGCTATGCCCAGGGCAACCCCGAGGATGAGCCAGAACCTGGCCCTCATCGGCGTTGCACCTCAGCCATCAGCCCTGCACCCTAGCCATCAGGTCCCTATGCCAGCGAACCGCCGGACCTCGAGGCTGCCCCAGCCTGCCCCACGGCGCCACGCCCCACGGCGCCACGCCCCACGGCGCCACGCCCCACGGCGCCACGCCCCACGGCACCACGCCCCACGGCGCCACGCCCCACGGCACCAGGCCCCCTTGCCGGCCGGGCCGCCTGGGCCCCACGCGACGGCACACTGGCCCAACATGGCACCCGCTTCCGTACCCGACCGTGCCCCACGACAAGCTGCGAGGCCGTGCTCATCGCTTGCGCCCTCGCCTTGACAACCGGCTCGACGGCGGCTACAATCGAACATACGTTCCGACCCTGGGTGCCGGGGCATTACCGGGCCGCCGGGCGGTAGCTCGCCAGCGTCGATGCTGGCCCTTGGACGTCGGGTGCCTAGAGCAGCGGGGCTGCCCATGTGCTACGAGATCGCACAGCTGTACCAGTCGGTTGCAAGCTATGCAGCGCGCTTCGACGCCGCGCTCGTGGCCCCAGAAGAGCTCGGCCAAGTCGTCTATTACGCCGGGCGCATAGAGAAGTTGGCTGGCCATATAGCTTCTTTCGCGGCGGCGCGCCTGGCCGGAGGCGCCGGCAACGATGGCCCCGGCCCTCGCCACGACCTCGCCCGCCAGGCGGCCGAACAGCTGGCCAGGGCTACGGGTACGACGCTGGGCACGGCACGCAAGGCCGTAGAAGTGGCCAGGCGCCTGCAGCGCCAGCCCGAGGTGGCGGGCGCCGTCCGGGCGGGGGAGCTCTCCCGGGCGCAGGCCGAACTTGTGAGCAGCGCCGTCGAGGCCAGCCCTTCGGCCGCGCCCAGGCTCTTGGAGGTGGCCAGGACGGGCTCGCTTGCGGAGCTGGCTGAGGAGGCGGGCAGGGCCACGGCCTCCTCCGAGGACCTCGAAGCCCGCCGCCAGCGGGTGCACGCAAGCCGCAGCCTGCGCACCTACACCAGCCCTGGTGGCACTTGGCACCTCCACGCCCAGGGCCTGCCAGAGGACGGGGCCAGGATCATGGCCCGGGTCCAGCGCCTTGCCGACGAAGCCTTCGACGAAGCCCGCAAGGCTGGGCGCCACGAGCGCCCAGAAGCCTACGCGTTCGACGGCCTGGTCAAGCTGGCGACCTCGGGCGCGGGGCAGGCCACCAGCTACGAGGTCATGGTGCGGGTAGACCTCGCTACCCTGTTGCGGGGCTACCCCTGCGACGGCGAGACCTGCGAAATTGCCGGCTTCGGGCCCGTCAGCACCCAGGCGGTCTACGACCTCATGGGCACCGCCGACCCGTTCTTGAAAAGCATCGTCACCAAGGGCAAGCAAGTGGTCGGGGTCGCGCACTTGGGCCGGCGGCCTAACGCCTACCAGCAGACGGCCCTTGACTGGCTGTTCCCGACGTGCGCAGCAGAGGGTTGCAGCGTCCGAGCTGGTTTCTTGCAGACGGACCACCGCCAGCCCTGGGCTGGTACCCGCTTCACGGTGTTCGACCTGCTGGACCGCTTGTGCCGACGGCACCACGCAATGAAGACCTACCACAACTGGGCCCTGGTGGAGGGCAAGGGGAAAAGGGCGTTCGTCCCCCCAGAGGACCCCCGTCACCCACAGAACCACCGGGCAGCGCCAACCGCTGGGCAGCCTCCATGACCTGAAACTGTTGGCGCTAATGAAGTGCTCCATTTCAGCTCCCAGTCCGGCGAGCCTGCCTGGCAACCGCCACAGCCTGCAGCCATTGGTATGGCTCCTGGAGCTGCTTGCGGGCTCTTTGCAACACCGCCCGGTGGCGCCCACAGCTACAGCCATCGGCTTGGCCGGTGGCACAGCTTTGGGGCCTCATGCCACGGCCAGGGGCACCTCAGGCGGGCAAGGCAGGGAACGGCCGTCGCCATTGCAGGCCATTCGGACAACCCGCATCAGGCCTTCTGGGTGGTGCTGTAGGCGCTGCCGGCCACGCTGCTCAGTGCCGCGCCTATCGTGGCGACCGCGCCCGGCCGCGTACATGCCGCTGCAGCAGATCCATGAAGAACTGTTCATCGGCTGGCGTGGCAAAAGCGCGCCGTGGGACTACCAGCCCGAACTGCCTACCACGCAGCAGTTGGTAGAGGTGGGAGCTGCGGACCACCCGGGTGAAGTACTTCCAATCCACTTCGTTCTGGCGGCCGAGGAAAGTCAAGGTCGCCCCCTCCTCGCTAAAGGTGTGACGCTGGCTGGTCTGGACCGCCGGGTTGCGCCGCCAAGCCATCTTGGGCCCCTGGTAGAACATCGCCGCGACCAGGATGAACCAGGCCACCCCTATACCTATCGCATAGCCAGACAGCGTGGCTATACCTGCAATGACAATAGCCAGCATGACCCCGGAAGCCACCGCGACCAGCAAAGAACGGGCCATCATCTGCCGCTGGGCACTGACGAACTCTCCCTCGGTGAGGGTGAACTCCACCGCCACGCTCCGGTCTCTTGGCCCGCTAGCCGGGCTGGCGCTGGTTGGGCTGGCGCTGGTTGGGCGAGGGTCGCCAGCCGGCTCAGCCGTGCCAAGGACATCGTCGGTGGGTGGTTGGCGCCCCGAAGAGGGACCTTGCCCCGCTGCCTGGCCAGGGGCAGCCGGGAGCCCAGGGGGCCGGCCAGTAGAGCTGCTGTCAGGCATGCCGGTCACCTGCTCACCCCACCTATGCAGCACCCAGGGCCCGGCGAGCAACGATGTTGAGGCGCACGTAGTCGATCACCGGCTCCGGCATGGCCGCGGCCACCGCACGAGCGAACTCCCGGCGGTCACCGGGCGGCAGGGTGGCCAAGTGCTCTCGGAGGCAGACCACTTCCAAGAAGTCCACCAGTTCGGGGAGCTCCGAAAAGGGCGTGGGCTCCGGATGGGACCAGACCTCGACATCGATGAACCCGGCTCGCTGGAGGCGGGAGCGGGTGTCGTCCGGCCTGGCATAGAACCAGGTGCCAGCGCGCTCGACACCAAGGGAACGGACGGCACGGATGACGTTGTCGATGTTCCCCTCCGCCCCGCATTGCGCCACCAGTTGGCCACCTGGCCGAAGCACCGCGTGCAGGTTGGCAAACAGGCGGTCGTGATCAGTCACCCAGTGGAACGTCGCCGTGGAGAACACGGCGTCTACCGCCCTATCCGGGGCCAAGTGCTCGGGCCTGAGCTCCAGCAAGTCAGCCAGCACGAACCTGACCCGGCTGCCGGCCACCGGCCCGAGGCGGGCCCGGGCCTGGCTGAGCATTGAGGCAGAGGCATCGAGTGCCACCACCTGACCGCCGGGCAGCCGGCTGAGGAGAGCCTCCGTCACCCGCCCCGTGCCGCAACCGGCATCGAGGACGGTCTCATTGCCCTGCAGTTCGAGACGCTGGAGCACGACCTGCCCCCAGCGGGCTTGCGGGTTGGCCAGCCGGTCGTACCGGGCACCGTCCCACTCCCGCCGGGCGCCGTCCCGTTCCCGGGTGCCACTCCCAGTGGCCCCAGCGTCACCTGTGGCCTGGCTGGCAGGAACGCTCACGTCTGTCCACGATAGGACGCCCAACCAGCCCCGCTCCGGGCACCTCCTGCAGGCACCAGCGTCTGCACCCTGCAGGGCCTGCGCAACGCAGGGCCTACCCGGGGTAGTGCCTGGCCGCAGTAGCGCCTACAAGGGGTAGTGCCCTGCTACGGCTAGGGGCCACTGGCGCCAGGAGGCACAGCAGGCCTCCTATGGCCGCGCCCCACACGTAGTGCCTGCTACGGCTAGGGGCGACGGCTAGGGGCCACTGGCGCCAGGGCTGGGGTGGGCCTGGGCAAGGGCTCAACTGTCAGCTAGTTCAGGGTGGCGGATGCGCAGGTCACGGCACTCCTCGCAAACGCCGTCGGGGATGAGGCCGAGGCGCATGAGGAGGCCGAAGATGCGGCACCCGAGGCAGTAGCCGGCGAACGACTCCAAGGACGCGGCCGCGGCCAGGAGCCCGAGCAGGACCGAGGCGGCCAAGCGGTCGGAATACCCGAACCATACGACGAGCGCAGCTGTCGAAAAGGCCGTCCCCATGGCTTGGGCAAAGCGTTTGGGTGGCCCTGGCACCGGTCGGGGGGTAGCAATGTACGGTGCCACAACCCTGGTCGCCAACCACCCCAGCGGGCTCAGTTTGGGCCCCGTCAGCACCCGGGCCCAAAAGCCATAGGCCAGGGGGACCAACAGCCAGCGCTCGGGGACGACGATCGCGGCCACCGACATCACCACCACCACTCCGGCCACAACTCGTGCGGCAATGTCGTTGGCCGGGTTCGGGAAGCTGAACAAGGCCTTCCAGCGGGTAACCATCGGGCACTCCTCCTCCCCAATGCGCCCGCCGCAGCCCGGGGGCGCACAGGGGCTCATGTCAATACCCTCAAAAGTTTATCATCTTGGTCGGATTTGTACACCAGCGCGGCCACCGTGCACCACCCCAGCCGTGGGCCCACCGCCTGCCCAGGGGCACTGGGCTCCGGCGCGGGCAGGCAAACATGACTGACAACCCTGTAACCCCTGCGCCATGATCTAGGGCAGTGACCGAACTCCATGAGCTCTTAGCCTGGGCAGCAACCAGGGCCGCGGACTACCGCCAAGCCGTGGGCAGTCGCCCGGTCTTCCCCGACTTGGCAGGGCTGGCAACCGCCCGCCACGCCCTGGGGGAACTGGGGCCGGCGCCCCGCCCCGCCAAGCAAGTGGTGGAAGAACTGGCCGACGCGGTGGAACCGCTGCTGGTGGGCACCACCGGGCCCCGGTACTTCGGCTTCGTCGTGGGCGGCTCCCTCGACGCCGCCACGGCTGCTGACGTGCTGACCGCGGGCTGGGACCAGCTTGCCTTCAACTCCTTCACCTCGCCTGGCGCAGCCTTGGTGGAGGACATAACTGGGACCTGGCTCAAGGAACTGCTGGGCCTGCCGGCTCAGGCGTCGTTCGGTTTCGTAACCGGGGGCCAAGCCGCCAACACCGTAGGCCTGTGCGCCGCACGCCACTACGTGCTGGCCCAAGCCGGCTGGGACGTGGAGGACCGCGGGCTCCTCGGTGCTCCCCGGGTACGGGTCGTGGCCAACGCCGAGCGGCACGCAACGATCGACCGGGCACTGCGGCTGCTGGGTTTGGGGGCAGGCGCGCTCGAGCCCGTGGCCACCGGCTCCCAAGGAGCTGTCGTCCCCGACGAGCTGGCCCGGGTACTGGCCAGCGGGCCGAAGTGCCCGACGATCGTCTGCCTCCAGGCCGGCAACGTCAACAGCGGAGCTTTCGACGACTTGAGCAGGTGCACCGAGATTGCCCACGACTTTGGTGCCTGGGCCCACGTGGACGGCGCGTTCGGGCTCTGGGCAGGCGCCAGCCCCCGCACCCGCCACCTGGTGAGGGGGGTCGAGGAGGCGGACTCCTGGGCGACCGATGGCCACAAGTGGCTCAACGTCCCTTACGACAGCGGCTACGCCTTTTGCGCCCACCCGGAAGCCCACACAGCAGCAATGTCGTACGCGGCCGCTTACCTGACCGGCCAGGGCCAACCTGGGCCGAGGGCACCGAGCGACTACGTGCCCGAGTCTTCACGTCGGGCCCGCGGCTTTGCCACTTGGGCGGCGCTTCGCCAGTTGGGCCGTGAAGGAGTGGCTGACCTGGTGGACCGGTGCTGCCGGCTCGCCCGGCGCTTCGCCGACCAGTTGGGGCGGGCAGACGGCATAGAGGTAGTCAACGACGTGGTCCTCAACCAGGTGCTCGTGGGCTTCGGCGACGACCATCAGTGGGCTGCCCTGGGTTCAGTAGAGGCTCTCGCGCTTGGGAACTGACCTAGCTGCTCCTTTATAGCAGGAGCGCGTGGAAGCGCGCGACCAACATTCGTGCCTTTCCTTGTGTATGAACACACGTTTGGGTACCGCGCGGCCCGCCTGGTCCCGTTTTGGGCGTAAAGAAAGGGCCCTGAGCCCCAAGGAGGCCCAGGCGCCTGCCGGAGGGTGCCTGGGGCTGGGCCCTGTTAGGCCGCCTTGTCGCCCTGTTCAGGCCGCCTTGTCGTAGGTGCCCACCTGTGCCGCCCAGAAGGCTGCTTCGGCCTCGGCTGGTGGTACCCACCCGCAGTAGGAGTGGAGGCGGCCCTTCCCCCACCACGATGCCCAGGCCGCTGTACCACGCTCCAGGTGAGCGGCGTCGCGCCAGGGGCCGAAATTGTGGACTAGCTCGGCTTTGTACAAGCCGTTGACTGTCTCGGCGAGGGCGTTGTCATAGGAATCCCCTTTAGAGCCAACGGAAATTACCGCCTGCTCTTGCGCGAGGCGCTCTGTGTAACGGATAGAGAGGTACTGCACACCGCGGTCGGAGTGATGGACAAGGTGGGAGAGGTCCTGGCCACGCCGGGAGAACAACGCCATCTCGAGCGCCGCCAGGGCGAGGTCGGCCCGCAGGCTCGCCGAGACGGCCCAGCCGACTATCATCCTCGCGAACGCGTCGATGACGAAGGCGACGTAGGCAAAGCCAGCCTGGGTACGCACGTAGGTTATGTCGGCGACCCAGAGGCGGTTGGGGGCGGGGGCTTGGAAGTGGCGCCGCACGAGGTCCTCGGGCCGCTGCTGGTTGCGCGCGGGCACGGTGGTGCGCTTGGGCTTGCCCCGGACGACGCCACAGATGCCGAGCTCGCGCATCAACCTGGCGACGCGGTCGCGGCCGGCCGAGACGCCGTCACGCTGGAGCTGGCGCCAGAGCTTCTCGGCACCATAACAGCGAAAGTTCTCCTCCCAGATCTTCATGATGAGCAGCTTCAGCTCAGCGTCTTCGACTGAGCGGCGCGAGAGCGGGCGTGACTTGTAGGCGTAGTAGACCGAGGGGGCGAAATGCAGCACCCTGATGGCGGTAGGGACGGCCCTTTCGGGCCGCCCCCCGCACAGATCCCAGCATGCGGAACTACCGCACTGGGCTCCTACCTTGGGTGCGAACGTCGAAGCGCACCTCGGGATAGGGATGCAGGATGCGGGCGGGCGGGAGCCACCGAGTGATGAGACGCCGCATGCGCTCCCACGTCACCCGGTGACGTTGGCTCCGGCGTCTGAGCGCCGAGAGCCACAGCCGTCCGAGCTGTCGGCGGAAGGCACTGATGGCCCGGCTATTGCCGGGTACTGCGTAGTAGTTCAGATGACCCTGGACCACACTTCGCAGCCAACGTCCCTGATCGGGGATGGGCCAGTGCCGACGCCGCTTCAGCTGGTCCTTGACCTGCTTTAGCTTGGCCCGCAGCCGCTTCTTGATCGTCTGTCGCCGCAGCCAGAAGCTCCCGTTCTTTCCCTTCCCGCAGATGTGCGTGAAGCCCAAGAAGTCGAACGCCTCCGGCTTCCCCGCTCCCCGTGCCGCTCTTCGCTCGGCGGCGAACCGTCCGAACTCGATCAGTCGGGTCTTGTCGGGGTGCAGCTCCAAGTTGAACTTCGCGATTCGCTCACGAAGATCACGGAGGAACTGCTTGGCGTCACCCAGATGCTCGAAGCCGACGATGAAGTCGTCGGCGAACCTCACGACGATCAGATCGCCACGGGCGTGCCGCTTCCTCCATTGTCGGGCCCATCGGTCGAACACGTAGTGGAGGTAGACGTTGGCGAGCAACGGCGAAACCGACGCCCCCTGCGGTGCCCCCTCTACTGGGTCCAACCACTTCCCGTTCTCGACGACCCCTGCATTCAACCATTTCTGGATGAGCCGCAGGACTCGTTTGTCCGCTATCCGATGCTCGAGAAACTTCTGTAACCAGGTTCGATCAAGCTTGGAAAAGAAGTCGCTGATGTCAGCATCGAGTACCCAGTTCACCTTCTTCCGCAAGATCCCGGTTGCCAGCGCATCGAGCGCATCATGCGGGCTGCGCCCTGGCCGGAACCCGTAACTGAAGCCGAGGAAGTCCTCCTCGTAGATGGCGTTCAACACCTCTACCAGTGCGCGTTGGAGAATCTTGTCCTCCAAGGTGGCAATGCCGAGCGGGCGTTGCCGCCCGTCTGGTTTCGGGATGTACGCCCTCCGAGAAGGGCTGGCCCGGTACGCACCGCTGTGGACCCGAGCGAGCAGGTCCTCAAGGTTCTCCCTGAGGTTCTCGCCGTAGGCGTCCCACGTCACCTGGTCGACACCTGGAGCTGCCTTCGGGTTGATCGCCACGTAGGCAGCCCACAGACGAGGGAGGTCGACGTGGTGCAGCAGCGCGGTGAACCGTGCTTCCTTATCCTTCCGTGCCACTTCACGCACACGGTCCAGCCCGCTTGGCACGCCTTCCCCGGCACTGCGTCCGGGGCGTGTCGGCCTGCCCGTGTTCCCCTTGGCCAACCCCCTTTCCTCCACCGCCTCCGCAACCGGCACGCCGGCATTGTTCGACGGCTTCGCAGGTACTACGGGGTTGTCTGACTTCCCGTGCTCGTGCATCTCAGGCGTGCGGCCTCGGCCTTCCCTGAGCGGCCCGCCCGATGATCACCCGAGCGGGCGAGCACGGGACCTCCCGGTTCTCGCGCATGAAGACTCCACGCATGCACGGGTTCTTCGACCGCGCGGGGCCCGTCGGCAGCTCGCGATAACGCTGCCGGCGGTGTTGCCTTCCACAGATCTGAAAGCGTCGGCACCCCGAACCAAGATTCTTTCGCGGCTCAATAGCCCTGCCTACGTGTACCCCTGTCAACGCTTCACCCCCGCCCTCACGAACGACGATGCATGACTCGGGGCCGTCGTGGGTCGCTACTCCTTCGACGTAGAGCGTTCTCATCTCCTTCTTCATGCCGGTTTATCCCGGCGCACCAGATCGGCTCGACCCCCCAGCGGAGACCGTCGGTCTCCCGGTCCTTGTGGGCGTCGATGAAGCTGACTACCTCTTCCGTGGGCGGTCGAGCTCCGCCCCGAAGAAAGCCGCTGCCGCCTTCAGGATCTCATTGGCGCGCCGTAGCTCCCGGTTCTCTCGCTCGAGCTCGGCGATCCTCGCCCTCTCCTTTGTGGGCACGCCTGGGCGCAGGCCCTCGTCTACCTCGGCCCTGGCCGCCCAGTGGCGCAGCGTCTCAGGCTCGATGCCGAGCTGGCGGGCGACACGGCTCACGGCGCCGTAGCGCTCACCTGAGGCCTTCGCCTCCAACACCATCCTCGTGGCCCTTTCCCGCAGCTCAGGTGGGTACCGGCGCTGCGAGGGGTGCGACAGCGGCTTGCTCTGCTCTGACATAGCTCCATCCTCCTTGGTTACACTCATGTAGTTCCAAGCGGAGGAGCCTCCGTACTACCCAGGCCGCTTCATCAGACCGACCAGGTGGTGGGTGCAGTCCAGCGCTCAGGCGTCTGTTGGATGGGGGGGACGACCTGGCACGGTCGCCGCCTCATGCGGGTGTCGGTCTCCAGTTGGCGCACAAGCGAGGAGGACGTGGACCGTTCGGTCGCGACGATCGTGGCCGCCCACAGGGCCGTGGCCGGACGGTGACCCGCCCACCCCATTTCCCCGTCGCTGGGACAGCTTCCCCAGGGGGCACTTCGACCGGCCTCAGGCCGGGCCAGCAGCCCAGCGGCTAGGCGGGTCGGGCCGATCGCGGCCGGCTCACAACTTTGCCTCGTGCCCTGGTCCTCCCACGTCGAGCAGCCAACTGCCGGTGTCCTGCAAGCGGCCCAAGTTGTCCCGGGCGGTAGCCGAGGTCAGGTGCTCGGGAGCATTGGGCAGGACATCGTTGAAGTAGGAACGGGCGGCTGCCGTGGTCCCGACGTCACGGCCTGCCTTCTCCGACAGGAACCAACGGTGCTCCAGCACCTCATGGAACACCTCAGCCGGTGGCAGCCGGTTGGCGTACTCGGGCGGCATCAGGCGCATGACCTTGTCGTATATGTCGCGCAACCAGCGGCTGGCCGCGACCATGGTCGGCACGTGCTTACCTTCCAGCTGCTCCAAGTGGCTGCGGTAGCCGGCGATATCGTTCAGCAGGCGACGAGCCTGGTTCTCCTGGGCATCCAAGCCGGTCAGGATGCGCAGGCGGTGGCGGTGCTGGCCGGGTTCTGCCACTCGGGTGCGGATGCGCATGCGGTACCCACCATCGGCGCTCACCAGTTCGACCTCGTCGGCGTCGAAACCGAGGTCGTTCAGGCGCCGCAGCCGTTCCGAGATCCGGTAACGCTGCTCGCCCGGGCGCACGATGACGTCTTCGGTCAAGGTCGACCACAACCGGTGGTAGCGATTGGGGATCTCCTCGGCCAGCTCGACCGGTTCCACGTCGTCGGGCAAGAGGCCGGCACCAGCCAGGTCGAGGAGCTCCCCGCCAACTCTTTCATAGGCCAGTTCGACGTCGTACTCTCGTTGGCCGTCGGTCAGGGCGGGGTGCAGCTCACTGGTCTCGGCGTCCACGAAAATGGCCTGCAAAGTGCCGGCGTCCAGGCGGAACAGGGTATTGGACAGAGAGCAGTCACCCCAGAAGAAACCGGCCAGGTGCAGGCGCACCAACAGCTCGACCAGCGCGTCCAGGAGCTGGTCCGTGGGCCGAGGGCGGTGGGGGCTGGAGTACAGCGCCCGGTAAGTGGTCGAGTACTCCAAAAAGCACGTGCACAGCACCGCGTCCAGTTCGATGCCTTCGTAGCTGCCCCGGTCAACCACGATCCCAAGAGGCTCGACCGCCGGGATGCCCATCTCCGAGAGCCGGCGCAGCAACCGGTACTCGCGCCGGGCCAGAGGTTCTTGCATCTCCTTCAGGGCGTACAGCCGGCCCCCCTCGACGGCAAAGCGGACCACGTGCCGAGACGTGCCCCGATGGCGGATCTCGACCATGCGCTCGTCCCGCCACTGCTCCAGCGGCAGGTCCCAGGGAAGGGTGAGAAGGCCGGAAGCGACATCTGCCGGAGGACGGAAGACATAGCGCACGTTGCCAGTGTCTCACGCCATGCCCAGCCAGTTGTGTGACAGCGGTCACAGGCACTTGGCACGGTGCCTCGGCCAGGAGGGAGGGCTTCGCTAGCTGGCCCGCCAGCAGCTCTTCAAGCGCACTCGGCCCCGGCCAAGGGGGAGGGCTGGCCCTGGGTGGCTGCTGTCTTGTGAGGTGCCCGGGCAGCGGGCCCGGCCCTGGGCCTTTGGCGGGCCTCGCTGGGGGGCCCCGCATGGGGGCCTCGCTGGGGCCCCGTATGGGGGGCCTCGCTGGGCCCGGATGGGGCCTCGCTGGGGCCCGCTGAGCCGCTGGGCAACTAGCCTGGTCCCAATGGAGCTGCTCCATTGGGAACGTCAACCGACCCTCCGCCGGCCCACGCTCGTGGCTGCCTTCGAGGGTTGGAACGACGCCGGTAATGCCGCCTCCGGGGCGGTGGCTTACCTGGCCCGCTCCTGGAAGGCGGCCCGCTTCGCCACCTTCGAGCCCGAGGAGCTGTTCGATTTCACCTCCACCCGTCCCCAGGTGCGCATAGAAGCGGGCGAGACGCACCAGGTCGAATGGCCCACGATCAGCCTGTCGTACGCCGCCGTCCCGGGGACCGCAACGGACGTGGTCCTGATGTCCGGGCCGGAGCCTCAGTTACGCTGGAAGAGCTTCGTACGCGAAGTCTGCCAGGTGTGCCGCACCCTTGACGTGGGGTCAGCCGTCCTGCTCGGTGCCATGCTGGCCGACGTCCCCCACACCCGTCCGGTACGGGTGAGCGGCGGGGCGACCAGCTCGGAACTGGCCACCTTGGCGGGGCTGGAGCCGTCCTACTACGAGGGGCCCACCGGGATAGTGGGTGTCATCGCCGACGCACTGGCCAAGCAAGGGGTGACGAGCATTTCCCTCTGGGCCAGCGTCCCCCATTATGTGTCCCAAAGCTCGTCCCCCAAGGCCACCCTGGCCCTGGTCGAACGGGCCAGCCGGCTGCTCGGCACGAAGGTGGAAACCACCGACCTGCAGATCGCGTCAGCGGCCTACGAGCGGCAAGTCAACGAACTGGTGGCTTCAGACGAGGACGCTTCGGCCTACGTGAGCCGCCTGGAAGAGCAAGACGCTGAAGAGCGCCAGGCCCAAGGCCAGGCCCAGGAGGGTGGTGGGCTCCGGCCCGCCTCAGGTGAGCGGTTGGCGGCCGAGGTCGAGAGGTACCTGAGGGAGCACCGGGGCGACCAGAAGTAGGCCCCGGGGCCAACCTCAGGCACCGGTGCGGCAGGATGGTGGGGTGCCAACGTGCCCACACGGCTTCCCCCAGGGTGACTGCCTCATCTGCCAGACGCTCGGTACCGCCCCCAACAAGGGCCAGGGTGGTGACAAGGGCGCCGGCAGGGCAGCAACCAGGGTCAAGGGCCGACCGGCACCCACCGGGGCAGCCGTCGGCACCGGCACAGCGGCGCCCGTCGGGACTGCGGGCCCGGGTGCACTGGCGCTGAGCGGGGGCCGAGACGGCACCGGGCCCGCGAGCAGGAGCGGGCGAGGCAGGTTGTGGCCCTTGGCCATGGCCGTGGTGGCGGGGGCAGTGCTCGTTTGGGCGTTCGGCGGCCTGTTCAGCCTTGCCTTTCACATCGCCGAGTACGTAGCACTGGCCCTCGCCGCAGGTTGGGCCGGCTACAAAGTCGGGTACGCCCGCGGAGAGCACAGGCGCCGGTAGGTCGCGGTACCGGGCAACCTCCCGACGCCCTGGCAACCTCCCGACGCCCTGTGGTGGGCAACCTCCCTGAGGTTCAGCCTCCGAGTGGCGGTGGTACCAGTCGCCCTAGTTCCAGATGGCAGCCCCGGTGTCGGGGTCGAAGAAGTGGAGGTGCTCGGTATCGACGACGAAGGCGGCCCGAGAACCGGCCTTCAGTTGCGAGCGGGGCGACACCCGGGCGACTCCTTCCGACTTGGCCCCGGCCATCGTGAGGGCCGGTGCCCCACCCAGGTCAGCCGTCTCCTGGGCGGCTGCCGCCTCCTCGGAACGGGCCCGAGTGGCGTCGATCAAGAAGTGCACCTCCAGTTCGTGGCCCAGCGCTTCGATGAGCTCGACATCGGCGTACAGCGTGGTACCCGGGCCTGGCGACGGAGCCAGCGCCGCATCGGAGAGGTGCTCTGGCCGTATACCGACCACGACCTTGCGCCCCTTCATGGCGGCCAGCCCAGGTCGGGACTCGAGGAGGCCGCGGGGCAGGGCCAGGGACTGCGAGCCAATGACGACCTGCTCACCATCGGAGGAGATGCCGGCCTCGTAAAGGTTCATGGCCGGAGACCCGATGAAGGCGGCTACGAAGATGTTGTCTGGTCGCTCATAGAGCATCTGAGGAGTACCGCACTGCTGTAGGCGCCCCATGTGCAGCACGGCGACCCGGTCGCCCATCGTCATGGCCTCGGTCTGGTCGTGGGTGACGTACATGGTCGCTACCCCCACCCGGCGCTGGATGCGGGATATCTCGGCTCGCATCTGCACCCGCATCTTGGCATCGAGGTTGGACAGTGGCTCGTCCATCAAGAACACCGATGGCTCGCGCACGATGGCCCGCCCCATGGCCACCCGCTGGCGCTGGCCGCCCGACAGCTGAGCCGGCTTGCTGTTGAGGTAGTCGGTCAGCCCCAGCATCTGCGCCGCGTCACGTACCTTGGCCTTGATCTGGTCCTTGGGCATCTTGCGCAGCTTCAACGCGAACCCTATGTTCTCAGCCACCGTCATGTGGGGGTAGAGCGCATAGCTCTGGAACACCATGGCGACATTGCGGTCCTTGGGCGGCAAGTCGTTGACCACCTGGCCACCCATCCGGAGAGTCCCCGACGTTATGTCCTCCAAGCCGGCGACCATCCGCAGAGCAGTCGTCTTGCCCGAGCCGGACGGGCCGACAAGGACCATCAGCTCCCCTTCGGCCACTTCCAGGTCCAAGTCCGTCACCGCCGGCAAGCCGTTCGGGTAGACCTTGGAAACCTTTTCCAAGGTGATAGTTGCCATGGCACCTCCTAAGTCCTGCTCCAGGTTATCCCCACTGCTCCCAGGCTTTCCATATGGCCAGCCCAGACAGCGCTTACCTAAGCGCTTACTCAGACGGGCCGACCGCCGCGGGGACTGGAGGCGGGCGTCCTTGGGGGTGAGGGGGGCCTCCTTGGGGTGAACGAGCCTCCCCGAGGGCAGGGGGGCTACGGGCGGGCACCGGGGAGCCAAGCCCGGGACAGGGGGCTGCTTCCGGGCCCTACGGGCCCTGCGGGCCCCTGCGGGCCGATGGCCCGAGCGAGGGGCTGGAGACGGACGGCGCTTGGCGGAGGGGCCTTTGCCCGGCTCCAGGGCGAGGCGCAAAGCCCCCGTCCGTCGCCCCGGCCGGCAATGTTGCTGGCAGTTGGCTGGGCAAGCGCCTAGAGTTGCCATTCGTCTCACTCCAGTCACAGTTGTCACTTGTGCAACAGGAGCACCACTTGTACGGCAGGGGATGCGAGCTCGGTTGAAGACCAGGGCACGGAGGATGGCCAGGAGCCTCGTACTGCTCGCGGTAGTGGCTGGGGCCAGCTACGCGTTCGTTTTCCCTACCCGCACCTACCTGCAGCAACAGCATGCCATCGCCGCAGAACGCCAGGTGGTGGCCACCTTGCGCTCGGAAGACTCCAAGCTGGCAGCTGAGGTCAAGTCCCTCCACAGCGATGCCACCATCGAGCGCCTGGCCCGCCAGGAGTTTGGCCTCGTCTCACCCGGCCAGCAGGCCTTCTCGGTGCTGCCCAGCCCACCCGCCCCAGCACCCAGGGCCCCACGAGCCATGGCCAAGCACACCCCCTGGTACTCGTACCTGGAGCTTTGGCGTTACCTTTGACGGGTGACCGACCTAGGTGCAGTCACCGAACTGCTCGGCCGGGAGCCGCGCGGCCAATTTGAGGTCGTGGTCAGGGACGGCGCCGGTAAGCCCGTGGTGATCCGCAACGCACCCCTGCTGGACGACGGCACCCCCATGCCTACCCGCTACTGGTTGGTCGGCAAGCAAGCCAAACGGGCAGTGGACCGCCTGGAGGCAGAGGGCGGCTGCCGGGAAGCCGAGGCGACGGTGGCTCCCGACCAGCTGCGAGCAGCTCACCAGCGTTACGCGGCGGAGCGGGACCGGGCGTTGCCGGCTGACTGGGTAGGCCCACGGCCCCGGGGCGGGGTCGGAGGAGCCAGGAGGGGAGTGAAGTGCCTGCATGCCCATTACGCCTGGTACCTCGCAGGAGGGGACGACCCCGTGGGGCGGTGGGTCGACCAGCGGCTTGCTTCCCAGCAGTTGAGCTCGCGCCAATGGGCCGGTTCAGGGGGGCAGGCCCAAAAGGGCGGTGGGCAGGTCGGTGGGCAGCCTGGCCGGCAGGCCGCTGGGCAGGCCGGCGTGGGAGCCGGCACCTAGCGTGGAGCACCTTCAGCAGGCCACCCCCGGAAAGGGCACACCCTGTCCGGGCGACGCCTCAGCCCCGCCTCAAGAGGCTGAGCGGGGCAACGTCGCTGCCATAGACTGCGGGACCCTCTCGACCCGGCTGCTCGTGTGCTCCCCCCAGGGGACAGCACTGGCCAGGCATGCACGCATCACCGGCTTGGGCGAAGGAGTGGACGCGTCGGGGCACCTGAAGCCCGAAGCGGTGAAGCGGGCCTTGTCCGTGCTCAGTGAGTACCGGGGCATCATGGACCAGCTGAAGGTGGGACGCGTCCGCATGGTGGGGACCTCCGCGCTGCGGGACAGTGCCAACCGGGGCGCGTTCTGCCTGCCCGCGAGCCAGGTTGTGGGCACTGAAGTGGAGCTCCTGAGCGGCGACCAAGAGGCGGCGTTGTCGTTCGTGGGCGCGACGGCGAGCCTGGCCGAGGACACCCCGCCTCCTTGGCTGGTGGTCGACATCGGCGGCGGCTCCACCGAGCTGGCAGTTGGTGGCTCAGCCGGCCAGCCGCCCGACTACGCCCGGTCGCTCAACCTCGGTTGCGTACGCGTCAGCGAGCGGTTCTTGCGGACGGACCCACCCGCGCCGGTTGAGCTGGACCGGGCTTCTCGGTGGCTCCACTCCCAGTTCGCGCACGCGAGGGCGTCCGCCCCCGCCCTGGGCGGTGCAGTCACGCTCGTTGGGTTGGCGGGCACGGTCTCGGCCTTGGCCTGTTATGACCAAGGCCTGTACGCCTACCAGCGCCAGGCAGTCCACCACTACCGGTTGTCGAGGCTGGCGGTCGAAAAGGCGTTGACGGAGCTGGCAGGGCTGGCCTCTTCCGACCGAGCTTCGAGGCCGGGGATCGAACCGGCCCGGGCGGCTGCGATAGTCGGAGGCGCCCTGGTCCTCGCCACTTTGATGTCGCACTTCGGCTTCGACGAGTGCATCGTGTCCGAAGCCGACATCCTGGACGGGTTGGCTCTGTCCCTGCTGGCCGGTGGCCCTGCACCGCCTGGGGCGGGCCTAGGGCTGGGGCTGGGGGCCTAGGGCTGGGGCTGGGGGCCTAGGGCTGGGGCTGGCTGGCCCTGGCCATAGGCATCATGTACGCCGAGCGGGTCGTGGAACGGGCCAGCGCCGACCAGCTCCTGGCCTGCCCGCGCCACCCCTATAGCCACTGGTTAGCCAGTTCTGGTTAGCCAGTTCTTCCCCCTCCCTCCACGGGCAACGGGCGAAGCTCCTCGGCATACCCCGGGCACCCCCCGGCCCCCGCTCGCTTCCCCAGGGCTGCAAGTCCCACCCCCACTGCCACTGGCCCAGCCGCGCTGCCGCCCCAGCGAGCCCCCGCTGGCCTTCTTGCCCAGGCCATCTCGCCAGGCGGCCTGCTGGCTGCACTCGGGCGACGAAGTGCCCGCCGAGCTGGCCTGCCCCGAGCCGAGGTGCCTGCTGGTGCCTGAGCCCGTGCTAGAGGCAACCGTCCTGACCGGCACTTCCGGGCCCGAGGGCGCGGGCCCGAGGGCGCGCCATAGACAGGCTGCTACCCGGCCAGCCCGCCTGCGCTAGCTGGCCCAAGGCCGGCGCTGGCCGTCCCGGCGCACGCCTAGGGCCAGGTTGTACACGCTGAGCCGCTGTAAGAGCCAACGCTATGCAGAAGCTGGCCGACGGGCACGAGACTGCCTGGACCATGCCGTTGGGAGCTGGTCCCGCTGGGCCCGGCTGACGCTGGCTCGGCTGGGCCCGGCCGGCCAGGGGCCCTGCACCGCCGGGGGTCCTGCACCGCCGGGGGCCGGTGGCCCGCAGCTGCTATTGGGGGGAGGCGCACCAGATAGGGTGGCCAACTGGGTAAGGCCCCAGAGGGGGCACTAGCATCGGCTTGGTGAGCTGGGGCCACAGCACTTACCCCGAGCTACGGGGCAAGCGGGTGCTGCTACGACCCCTCGCGGTAGGCGATTTCGAGGCTTGGCGCGAGGTGAGGACCCGGTCCCGTGACTGGTTGGTCAAATGGGAGCCCCGGCCGGTGCCCGGTCAGCCTGATGCTGTGAACGACAGGCGGGCCTTCGCCGCCCGCTGCAGCGCCCGCTTGCGAGAGCGCGAGCTCGGTACCGGTTACGGCTTCGGGGTCTTCGTGGGCCAGCGCTCGGAGCGTTTCGCAGGCGAGATAAACCTGTCATCCGTGCAGCGAGGGCCTTTCCAAAACGCGTACGTCGGGTATTGGATAGACCAGGCCATGGCTGGCCACGGTTATATACCGGAGTCCTTTGCAGTCGTGTGCCGGTTCGCTTTCGAGGACCTCATGCTGCACCGGCTGCAGGCGTCCATCATCCCCCGCAACAAGGCCAGTATCCGCGTGGCCGAAAAGCTCGGGCTACGCAACGAGGGCACTGCCCTCCGCTACCTCGAGATCAACGGGGTCTGGGAGGACCACGTCCGCTACGCCATCACGTCCGAGGACTGGGCGGAACGCCGGGAACAGTACCTGAAGGAATGGATATTGCCGTAGGGACGGGCAGGTGCGCCTCAGCGCAACGCACTCCCTGTGGGCCGACGGTGGCCGAGTGCTCCACCCCGGCTTCCAGGACCAAACGGTCCCCGGCTACCAAGGCAACGTCGCCCTCGCTCGTGTGGAAGACGATGGACCCGTCCAGGCAACAAAGGATCTTCTTGTAGGGATGAGCGTGCCGGCCATAGGTGTCACCCGGAGGGTTCCCCCAGACCGACACCGGCCATCCCTGGGCCTCCATCTCTTGGACGAAGTCAGCCAAGGCTGCACCCCACCGGCCCCAGGCTACTGGCCCATCCGTCTCAGCCGTCCGGCCCGCTCTGGCGGGTAGTAACGGTAAACAGCCCGGCCCACAAGTTCGCTCGGGGCCAGGGGGCCGTAGTCGCGGCTGTCCGTGCTGGCCTCAGCGTTGTCACCCAGCACCACCACACCGTCAGCCCCGACGCTCGCTACTCTCTTCACTACTCGGCGGCCCGCTTGGAGCGGGTCGCGGGCGGCCACGATGTCCCCGGGGCGGACAGCCAAACGGGAGCCCCACCCTTTCCAGACAAGGAGCCGGTCGCCCGGCAACAGCCCTGGCTCCATGCTGCGGCCCCGTACCACCACCCTCTCGCAACGCCGTAGGGCCCAGGCAACCAGGAGGCCGGCGGGCACGGCCACCGCCAGCAGACCGGCGCCAGTGACCAGGACCGAGCGGGGAGGGCCACCTGCCGAGGGGGCACTGGCCTGCGGGGGGTGCTGCCCGGCACGGGGCACTGTCCGGCGCCCTGTACTACCGGCAGGGGGACCCCGTGCTGCCAGCAGCGCAACCCCGTACTACCAGCAGGGGGACAAGGTAGCGTACGCTACGTTGGTGCGGGGCCGCGGGCCCAGCCGGACGCTTGGCGCTGCCGGGAATGTAGCGTGTCGGTTGGCCGTGCCCGCGTCGTGCCTGCGACGTCGGGCTCGCAGCACGCCACATCGGCAACACACGACATTGGTAGCACACGGCACCTGTACCACACGACACCCATGGCACCACAACACAGGACCAAGGAGCCTCGTCAATGACTTTGCTGTCACGTTTGCTGTCCCTGGCTGACCGGGTTAGCGAGCCCGGGAGCGTCCACGCTCACTGCGACCTGCCGTGCGGGGTCTACGACCCCGTGCAAGCGAAGGTCGAAGCCGAGTCCGTGAAAGCCATCATGGAGAAGTACCACGCCTCGAACGACGAGGTGTTCAGGGCCCGGGCCCTCATCATCAAAGAACAGCGCGCCGAACTGGTCAAGTACCACCTGTGGGTACTGTGGACGGACTACTTCAAGCCTGCCCACCTGGAGAAGTACCCACAGCTGCACGAGCTGTTCTGGAAGGCGACCAAGACCGCCGGCGAGGCCAAGCACTCCACCGACGTCGCCGTGGCCGACGACCTGCTGCGCCAGATAGCGGAGATAGACCGCATCTTCTGGGAGACCAAGAAGGCCTGACCTTCTGACGCACCAAGGAGGCCTGAGCAGGCCGCGGGCCGCCCAGCCCGCCCGGCTAGTGCCGGAGGCCCAGTCCCCCCGGCTGGTGCCGGACGGAGGCCCAGCCCGCCCGGCTAGTGCCGGAGGCCCAGCCCGCCCGGCTCGCGCCGGACGGAGGCCCAGCCCCCGCCGGAGGCAGATGGCGGCCCGCCTTGGTCCCGTGCTGGTCGGCGGCCTGCGGCCCATGGGCGCGAACCGGGTGCTTCGCCCCCCCACGCGGCCGGCGGGCGCAGCCGGCTTCGTCCGCCACCGCAGGCACGACCGGGGTTGTCAGAGGTGGCGGGGCTGTCAGTCGAGGCCGGCACTGCCTGGGCGGTGGCGTACATGACGGCGCAACCGGGGTCGTCAGCGCCAGTGGGGCTGTCAGCGGTAGGCCTCTGCTCTAAAGCCGCGTTCTTGTAGCGCAGGCACGATCCGGTCGCGATGGGCCGGGTCGCGGGTCTCGAGGGTGATCACCACCTCGACTTCGCTCACTCCTATAGGGGCCCCGGAGCGCCGGTGCTCCACAGTCAACAGGTTGAGCCCGAGCTCCCCCAGAGCCGCGGTCAGCGAGGCCAGCGAGCCCGGCTTGTCGGCCAGCACCACCCGCACCATGAAGTAGCGGCCGGCGGCAGTGAGCCCGTGCTCGATCAGCCGCATGAGCAGCAGTGGGTCCACGTTGCCCCCCGATACCACGATGACGACGGGGCCGGTGCCAGCCACCTGACCGGCCAGCAGCGCGCTGAGGCCGACGGCGCCCGCCGGTTCGACCACCCACTTGCAACGCTCGAGCAAGAGGAGCACAGCCCGGCTGATCTCCTCCTCGTTCACGGTCACGACCTCGTCCACCAGCTGCCGGGCGTGCTCGAGGGTGAGCTCGGACACGCTGCGCAGGGCAATGCCGTCGGCCATGGTCTCCACCGGGCCCACGTCCACGGGCCGGCCTTGAGCCAAGGCAGCGACCATGGGGGGGGCTCCGGCGGCCTGCACCCCCACCACCCGGGCACCCGACCCAGCCGAGCGCAAACCTGCGGCCACCCCGCCCATGAGGCCTCCTCCCCCACAGGGCACGACAACCGTCTCGGCTTCGGGCACTTCGGCCGCCAGTTCCAGGCCGATCGTCGCCTGCCCGGCTATGACCAGAGGGTCATCGAAGGGCGGTACGTAAAAGGCCGACGGGTGGCCGGCGACATAACCGCGGGCGGCCTCGATGGCGTCGTCGACCGAGCTACCGCACAGCTCGACCACCGCCCCGTAGGAACGGGTCGCCTCGACCTTGGGCAAGGACGCGCCGACGGGCATGAACACCCTCGATGGCAAGCCACAAAGAGAGGCAGCCAGAGCTACGCCCTGGGCATGGTTGCCTGCCGAAGCAGCCACCACCTCCGTGTGCCGGCCGCCGTCGGCCAGCACCGCCACCCGGTTGTAGGCACCTCGGATCTTGAAAGAACCGGTGCGTTGGAAGTGCTCGGGCTTCACCAGCACGGGACGGCCCAGGAGCCTGGAAAGGACCGCCGAAGCAGCCGCAGGCGTGGGGCGGATGACGCCCTCGAGGCGCTTGGCCGCCTCCGCGACCTCAGTGGGGCTGACGACCACGGGTACCCGGCTGCACTGGGACCGGCGCCCCCCCTGCGGCCCGGGACGGGGGCAAACCCCGGCCCCCGCCACCCAGGGCACCACCGGCAGGCTCTCGCTCGTCTTCGCCGTATGCCGCATACCCAGTCTTTTCCAGTTCCAGCGCCAGCTCGGGCCCGCCGGTGGCCACCACTCGCCCGCCCGACAGGACGTGCACCCTGTCCACCGGCAGCTCGGCCAGCAACCGGTAGTAGTGGGTTATAGCCAGGATGCCGATGCCGGCTTGTCGGCACAGCTCCGCCACCCGGCGGGCCACCGCCCGCAGCGCGTCCACGTCGAGGCCCGAGTCCACCTCGTCGAGCACGGCGATCTTGGGGCGCAAAGCGCCCAGCTGCACGACCTCGTTGCGCTTGCGCTCCCCTCCCGACAGGTCGACATTGAGCGAGCGGGACAAGAACCGCTGGTCCAGACCAGTCTTTTCTGCTTCCTCGACCAGGGTGCGCGGGAGCGCGGAACGGTCCCGCCCGGAGGCCTCGTAGGCCTCGCCCAGGGCGTCCAGCAGGCTCACACCCGGCACCTCGACCGGGTACTGGAGGGCCAGGAAGATCCCTGCCTGGGCCCGTTCCCAGGGGGCCATGGCCAGCAGGTCGGTGCCGTCCAGGAGCACCCGCCCGGCGGTGACCTCGTAACCGGGCCGGCCAGCGATCACGTGCGACAGGGTCGACTTGCCCGAGCCGTTGGGCCCCATGACCGCATGGATTTCACCGCTCGCCACCGCGAGGTCGACGCCCCGCAGCACTTGCTTGCCGGAAACCGAAGCGTGCAGGCCTTCCACGATGAGCTCGCTCATGGGACCTCCACCACTAGTTCCTCGCCTTCCACCCGGACCGGGTACGTAGCCACCCGCTGAGTGGCGGGAAGGCACTGAGGAGCCCCATCTACCAGCGAGAACGTGCTGCCGTGCTTGGTGCACTCGATGGTGCGGCTGAGCGGGTCGACCTCTCCCTCGGACAGCGGCCAGTTCTGGTGGCTGCAGCGGTCGTCCAAGGCGTAGAAATCGTCCCCGATGCGGACCACGCACAGGCCGTACGGTCCCCCATCGATGTGCGCGGCGCCACCGGGGGGCAAGTCGGCCAGCTTGGCCCTGACTTCCCAGCTCACCTGCCACCCCCGCTGCCCAACCCGGCGGAGCGCGCACCCACACCGGCGGAGCCAGAGCCCAGCCCGGCGGAGCCAGAGCCCAGCCCGGCGGAGCGCGCACCCACAGCGGCGGAGCCAGGGCCAGGCCCCCCGGGAGCAGCGCCCGGCCCACCAGAGCCAGGGGCTGTGCCGAGCCCCGTGGAAGCCAGCTTGGCGGCCACCGCTTGCTGCAACCACCCCACTATCTCTTGCAGGGGGGAACGTTCCAGCACGTCGTCCATGAACCCCAAAGCGATCAGCCGCTCGGCAGCTGGCGTAGGCACGCCCCGGCTCTCCAGGTAGAAGAGCTGGTTCTCGTCGATAGGGCCCACGGCTGAGGCGTGCGAGCAGCGCACATCGTTGTCCTCGATCTCCAAATTGGGCACTGAATCGGCATGGGCGCCTTCAGACAGCACCAGGTTGCGGTTGGTCTGGAAGGCGTTGGTGCCCCGGGCGCCCTTTTCCACTCGGATCAGCCCGGAGTACACCGAATGGGCTTGGTTGGCCACCACTCCCTTGAACAGCAGCTCGGAACGGGTCTGGGGAGCGGCGTGGTGCTGGACCGTGCGCAGGTCGTGCATCTGGGTACCCGTGCCGAAGTAGCCAGCCAGCAGTTCGCTCTCGCCACCAGGGCCTTCCAGCACCGAGTCGGTGCGGGCCCGGGCGTAGTCGCCTCCCAGGGCTACGGTCATGCACCGCAGGCGGGCCTCCCGGCCCACCCGGCTCACCACGTTGCCCAGTTGCCAGGCCCTGGGGCCGAGCAACTGGACCTGCACGAACTGCCCGCTCGCTCCCGGCCCCAGCGCCAGGGTCGTGAGGGGGACGACCAGGGCATCGATGTCGGCCGACACGACAACCTCCAGCACCTGGGCTGAGGCTCCCTCGGCCAGCTCCACTTCCAGGTGGGGGAAATAGGCGCCTCCGTCGCCGTCCAGCCAGTGCACGATCACGACGGGCGCGCCCAGCACGCAGCCGGCGGCCACGTGGGCCTTCCATGGCACCACAACGAGCGCGGCGTTGAGGACCGTCCAGATGTCGGGCCCCGGGCCGCCATGGCCGTTCCCAAGCCGCTCTTCGGAGGCTTCGCCGGCCGGCCCCAGCTGCAGGCCGGGCTGGGGGTTGAGGACCGCGGCTGGGCCCCCGTTGCGGGTGACCAGCGTCGTCGCCCCCGGCCCCACCACAGCCAGGAGGTCCTCCACGTCCGGAGGCAGTTGGCCGAGGGCGGGCGGGGGGCCTGGGGCACCAGCGGCAGCAGCGGCTCCGGGCGCAGCGGCGGGCTCAGCGGCTCCGGGCGCAGCCGCCCCGGGCACCAGTGGGGAGTACCGGCCGAGGTCCAGGTCGTCTATGCGGCTGTACCGCCAGATCTCTTCTGACTCGCTCGGCAAGGGGCTGGAAACGAACCTCTCCCAAGCCGCCAGCCTCGACTGCCTGAGCCAGGCGGGGCCAGGCAGGGCGGCGACGACGTCCGCGTTGAACCCAGGAGAACCGAGCGTGGGCACTGGCGACAAGCTTAGGTGACCGCTGCCCGCCTCAGGCCAGCTGACCAGGTGCCCCTCTCAGGCCGGCTGACCAGGTGCCCGCCTCAGCCACCAGGCGGGCCACCTCGGCGTCGGTGGTCTGGGTGAAGTCCTCGTACCAGGCTCCTACTGCATGCATGTGCTCGGGGCGCAGGACACAAGCGACGTCGTCGGCCAGGGGCGCCAGGGCGGCCAGGGCCTCGGGAGGGGCGACAGGGACGGCGAGCACCACCCGGGCCGGGCCGCTCTGGCGGACCGCCAACAGGGCCGCCTTCATGGACGCGCCAGTAGCCAAACCGTCGTCGACCACCACGACATGGGCCCCAGCCAGCCGCTCGGTCCCCTTTCCCCCTCCGTAAGCCTCCTGCTGGCGGGCAACCTTGGCAGCCGCCCTGGCCACCAGTTCCCCCACCGCGGCCCGGTCGAGGCGCAGAAGGGCCAGCACGTCGTCGTTCAGGACCTCGACCCCGCCCGGGGCCACAGCGCCCAGGGCCAGTTCCTCCCGGCCGGGGGCACCGACCTTGGCCACCGGCACCACCACCAGGGGCGCGCCCAGCCGGCGAGCCACCTCGAAGCCGACCGGGGCCCCGCCTCGAGGCAGGGCGGCGACAACCGGGCGGGCAGCGGGCTCCGCCATGCAAGCCAGCCGAGCCACCTCTTCGGCCAGCGCCCGCCCCGCTTCGGCACGGTCCGCGAACATGACCGGTAGGCGGGAGCCTAGCTCCCGCTGCCCGCCTCCACTTCGACTACGACCCGCTTGTGGTCGGCCGGGTCATAGCGGACGGGGATGGTCCCGCCCACCTTGACCTGGGCACGGGCTTCGGGAGTGGGGAAAGCCACCCGGGTAGTGACCTCGAAGCACTCGCCGTCTTCGGGCTGGACCTTGAGGGTGAGCCGGCTGCGGGTCACCGGGCCCAGGGTCCTTTCGTCCACGACCGAGACCACCAGGGCCTGGCCGTGGCTGCTCAGCGGCTTGATGTCGGCCAGGGCAGGCTCGGGCTCGGCCGGCGGCCGTTCGAACGGCCGCTCGATGGGACGGTCCCCCGGGGCTTGTGGCGGCCGGGCCCCCCGGCGCAGGAACCGCTTGGCCGGGCGCCCGGGCGCGTCAGGAGGACCTTCGCGTCGGCGTTTGGGCTCCTCTGGGGGTACGGGCCGAGGGGGAGCGGGTTTGGCCGGCCTGGCCCGGCCCGCGGGCCGGGTGGGGCGTACCGGCCTAGGCCCTTGGAGGGGGCCTTGTGCGTTGAGGGCCAGGCTCAGCCCAGCCACGACGACGACCAGCAAGATCGCCAAGGCAAGCGCCGCTCCCACACCAGGATCTTAGGGCGCGGCCAAAAGCAATGCCCGCGCCGGCCAGGCTGGGTCAGCCTACGCTGCCCTCCATCTGCAGCTCGATCAACCGGCTCCACTCGACTGCGTACTCCATGGGCAGGGTGCGGGTGACCGGCTCGATGAAGCCGTTGACGATCATCCCCATGGCCTGCTGCTCGGACAAGCCCCTGCTCATCAGGTAGAAAAGCTGGTCGTCGCCCACCTTGGAAATGGTGGCCTCGTGGCCCACCTGGGCGTCGTGCTCGCCGAACTCTATGTAGGGGTAGGTGTCCGAACGGGACTTTTCGTCCAGCAGCAACGCGTCGCAGCGCACGAAGCTCTTGGACCGCTTGGCCCCCTCCTCGAAGCGCACCAACCCGCGGTAAGAAGTCCGGCCGGCGTCTTTGGATATCGACTTGGAGATGATGGTCGAGGTGGTCTCGGGGGCCGCGTGGACCATCTTGGCCCCAGCGTCTTGGTGCTGGCCGGCACCCGCGTACGCCACCGAGAGGACCTCGCCCGAAGCCTTGGGGCCCATCAGGTAGACAGACGGGTACTTCATGGTGAGCTGTGAGCCAATGTTGCCGTCTATCCACTCCATGTGCGCCTCGGCCTCAGCCCGCGCCCTTTTGGTCACCAGGTTGTAGACGTTGTTGGACCAGTTCTGGATGGTGGTGTAAGTGACCCGGCTGCCCGGCTTGCAGACGATCTCGACCACGGCCGAGTGCAGGGAATCGGTTGAGTACACCGGTGCCGAGCACCCCTCTATGTAGTGCACCTGGGCGCCCTCGTCGGCGATGATGAGGGTGCGCTCGAACTGGCCCATGTTCTCGGCGTTGATCCGGAAGTAAGCCTGCAGGGGCATTTCGACCTTGACCCCCGGGGGCACGTAGATGAACGAGCCGCCGCTCCAGACGGCCGAGTTCAAGGCCGCGAACTTGTTGTCATTGGGGGGGATGATGGTGCCGAAATATGCCTTTACGATGTCGGGGTACTCGCGCAGGGCCGTGTCCATGTCGCAGAAGAGCACGCCCTGTTTGGCCAGCTCTTCCCGGTTGCGGTGGTAGACGACCTCGCTCTCGTACTGGGCCGTGACCCCGGCCAGGTACTTGCGTTCGGCCTCGGGGATGCCCAGCTTCTCGTAAGTCGCCTTCACCGACTCAGGCAGCTGGTCCCAGGCGCTCACCTGCCGGTCCACCGGCTTGATGTAGTAGTAGATGTCGTTGAAGTCAATGCCGGACAGGTCCCCGCCCCAGGTAGGCATGGGCCGGCGCTCGAAGTACCGGAGGGCCTTCAGGCGCCGCTGTGTCATCCACTCCGGCTCGCCCTTCATCCAGGACATCTCCCGCACGATGTCCTCGCTCAAGCCCTTCTTGGGCTTGAAGACGTAGTAGTCCTCGACGTCGCTCCAGCCCAGCTGGTAGCGCCCCAGGTCCAAGTCTTGGGCGGTGGTAGCCATCAGTCGGTCCCTCCCAGGGATTTCTCCTACGTCGATAGTAACAAGTCTGGTGGCGCTAACCGGAGGCTAGGACGGCAGGGCTGGGGTTGCTGGCTGCGGGGGTAGCCCGGGCTGCGGGGATAGCCAGGGCTGCGGGGATAGCCAGGGCGGCGGGGATAGCCAGGGCTGCGGGGCGGCTCGCTGGTGGGGCGCCTCGCTGGTGGGGCGGACCGCCGGTGGGGCGGCTACCAGCACCTGGGTGGCCGACAACCCCTGGGGCAGGCGTGGGCCGGCAACCACGAGACCGGGGGCCTCGGTGCCAGGCCGGGAAGGCGCTTCACCTGACGAGCGTCTGTTCCAGGACAGGGCGGTTGCGCTCGTCCACGTGGACGACCCGGGGAGCGTAGCCTTCCAGCTCTGCCTCCTCGTAGTCCGCGTAGGTGATCACGATCACCTTGTCGCCCGGCACCACCAGGCGCGCCGCGGCACCGTTGACGCAGACCTGGCCCGCGGCGCCGGCAATGGCATAGGTCTCAAAACGCGCCCCGTTGTCGATGTCCAGCACCGCCACCTGCTCGAACTCCCGGATGTCGGCCAAGTCCATGAGGTCGGTGCCCAAAGTGACCGACCCGATGTAGCCGAGGTTGGCCTCAGTGACCGTGGCCCGGTGGATCTTGGCCTTCAGCATGCGCCGGCGCATCACCTGACAGGATACCCTCCGGGGCGCCCTCCTACGGCCCCCCAGCCGGGGGCGGCCCCGAGCCCGGGGGCGGCCCCGAGCCCGGAGAAGGCCCCGAGCCCGGAGAAGGCCCCGAGCCCGGAGAAGGCCCCCCAGCCGGAGAAGGCCCCCCAGCCGCCCACGGCCACAACTCGGCGGCCATCTCCGCCGCAGCGGCCATGACCGCGGGGTCGGCTGGGTCGCCGACCATCACCCCCAGCAACCGCTCGCGCCCAGCCCGGTCGGGGGCTGACCGCACGACCTGGGCCAGGGCCACGGCATCGGCGGCCACCAACACTGTGGGTGAACCCTCGGCAACCGACCGGAGGGCTGAGGGGGCGTCAGTGGCTACTCTGGCCATAGGAGCACCCCGGCCACAGGCCGGGCCTCAGCCAAGACAGCCCCAGGCCCGGCACCGGGCCAGACGGCACCGGGCCAGACGGCACCGGGCCAGACGGCACCGGGCCAGACGGCACCGGGCCAGACGGAGGACACGCAGACCATATGCCACAGTGTTACCTACACCATGCCGCTCGCTGACACCCCCACCCCCCCGGTAGCCCCCCGCCGCCCAACCGTCCACTCAGCCCACGGCGACCAGCGACCGGACGACTGGGACTGGTTGGCCAACCGGGAGGACCCTGAGGTCATTGCCTACCTGGAGGCTGAGAACGCCTACGCGGCCGCCCTCCTCAAGCCCACCGAGCCGCTCCAAGACGCCCTTTTCCAGCAGATCCGCGCCCGGGTGGCGGAAACGGACATCTCGACGCCGGTGTTCCACCGGGGCTGGTGGTACTGGTCGCGGACGGTCGCCGGCCAGCAGTACGCCGTCCACTGCCGGCGGCCCGACCCCGCCCACCGGTTGTCAGCCCAGGAGGTGCTGGCGGCGGCCCGTGCCGCCCTCCCCGGCGCCGGGGTAGCCGGGGACGGCACGCCACCGCCGGCCGGCGACGGGCCAGCAGCCCAGGAGGTGAAGCCCGAGCCCGGTGAGGTGGTCCTGGACGAGAACGAACTGGCCGGGGACGGCGCCTACTTCGCCCTCGGCATGTTCGACGTCCGCCCCGACCACGAGGTCCTGGCCTATTCCACCGACCGCGACGGCTCCGAGCGCTACACGCTGCGCTTCAGGGACCTGGGCTCGGGTGACGACCTGGTGGACGTGGTCGAGGACGTCTACTACGGCTCGGCTTGGTCCGCCACGGGCAGGGCCTCTTACTACGTGAAGCCCGACAAGGCCATGCGGCCCTGGCAGGTGTGGCGCCACCGCCTGGGCACGCCGGCGTCGCGCGACCAGCTCGTGTTCGAGGAAAGCGACGAGCGTTTCTTCGTCTCGGTGGGCCTGACCCGGAGCGAGAAGTTCGTGCTGGTGACCAGCCAGTCCAAGATGTCCAGCGAGGTCCGTTACCTGAGGGCCGACGACGAAGGGGGCCGGGCCTCGGTCGTCCTGCCCCGGCGGGAGGGGGTCGAGTACGACGTCGACCACGCCCAAAAGGCCGGCCACGACATCTGGCTGGTCCGCACCAACTGCGGCCCCGACGGCGAGCACCTGGCCAACTTTGCCGTCTTCGAGCTGCCCGTGGGCCAGGACGACCCCGCCTTGCTGGTACCGCTGCTCCCCTACCGTCCCGAGGTCAAAGTCGAGTCGGTCGACGCGTTCGTCAACCATGCCGTCGTCTTGGAGCGGGAGGCGGGGACCGAACAGTTGCGGGTGCTGCGGCTCGCCGACGGCGACCAGCACGTGGTCGCCCAGCCCGAGGCCGCCTGCACGGTGAGGGGGGAGGCGGGACCGGAGTGGAGCACCGCCACCCTCCGGTTCTCCTACAGCTCATTGGTCAGCCCGCCTTCCAGCGTCGAGTACGACATGGAAAGCCGGGAGCGCCGGGTGGTGCGCCAGGCGACGGTGGGGGGAGGCTACGACCCGGCCAAGTACGTCACCGAGCGAGCCTGGGCGGTGGCGCCGGACGGCGCCAAGGTGCCCATCTCCATAGTGGCGCCTGCCAGCCAGCGGCGCGACGGGACCGCCCCGTGCCTGCTGTACGGCTACGGGAGCTACGAGCACTGCGTAGGGCCCAGCTTCTCGCACCTGCGCCTGAACCTGCTCGAACGCGGGTTCGTCTTTGCCATCGCCCACGTACGGGGTGGGGGCGAGATGGGCCGGGCCTGGTACGAGCAGGGGCGGTTGATGAGCAAGCGCAACACCTTCACCGACTTCATCGCCTGTGCCGAGCACCTGGTCAGCCAGGGTTGGACTTCTCCAGGCCGCCTGGTGGCGCGCGGGGGCAGCGCCGGCGGGTTGCTCATGGGGGCGGTGGCCAACATGAGGCCCGACCTGTTCGCCGCGGTGGTGGCCGAGGTGCCGTTCGTGGACGTGGTGACCACCATGTCCAACGACACCCTGCCCCTGACCGTCACCGAATGGGAGGAATGGGGCAACCCCCGGGACGACCCCGAGGCGTACGCCTACATGAAGTCGTACTCTCCCTACGACAACGTCCAGCCGGTCGCCTACCCGGCCATGTACGTCACCGCTGGCCTCAACGACCCCCGGGTGGGCTACTGGGAACCGGCCAAATGGGTGGCCAAGCTGCGAGCCACCCAGACGGGGGCCCGGCCGCTGGTGCTGCGCACCGAACTGGGGGCCGGCCACCAGGGGCCCACCGGCCGCTACGACGTCTGGCGGGACGAAGCCCGGGTGCAGGCGTTCATCCTGGCAGCGGTGGGCGCGGACGGCTGACGCGGCCGGGGCTTGGGGATGACCTGGGCGCAGTGGGCCGAGGCCCGGAACGCCAAGGCCCGGGCCAAGGGGCGCTGGCGCGAGCTGCGCGGGCTTGACGCCCAGGGCCCCCGGGGGGTGCTGACCGGCGACGAGCACGGCGACGAGCACGGCGGCAACCAGGATGGAGAGCAGGCCGGCAAGCAGGTGGTCTGCTTCGCCTCCAACGACTACCTGGGCCTCTCCACCCACCCGCGGGCCCTGGCCGCGGCCCGGGAAGCCTTGGAGCGCTGGGGTGCCGGTGCCGGCGCGTCGCGCCTGGTCAGCGGGACGAGGCCGGTCCACCTCGAGCTCGAAGCCCAGCTGGCCGAGTGGAAAGCCACCGAAGCGGCCGTCGTTTTCCCCACCGGCTACATGGCCAACCTGGGCGTCCTGTCGGCCCTGGCCGGGCCAGACCTGCTGGTTTGCTCCGATGCGCTAAACCACGCCTCGATCATCGACGGCTGCCGCCTGGCCAGCGCGTCCGGGGCGCAGGTCCGCACCTACCCCCACCGGGACGTCACGGCGGTAGAGGAGCTGCTGGCCGGCGCGCCGGGCAGGGCGGTGGTGGTCACCGACAGCGTCTTTTCCATGGACGGTGACCAGGCGCCCATCGAGGGCCTGGCCGAGGCCTGCGCCCGCCACGGTGCCCTGCTGGTGGTGGACGAGGCCCACGCCGTGCTCGGGCCCCATTTCCGTCAGCTGGCCTGCCCGGTGCTCCGGGTAGGCACCCTGTCCAAGACCCTGGGCAGCCTGGGTGGGTTCGTGGCCGGCAGCCGGGCGTTCATCGAGCTGCTCGTCAACCGGTGCCGGCCCTTCATCTACACCACCGCCCTGCCGCCGGCCTCGGCAGCGGCGGCGCTGGCCGCCCTGGGCGTCTTGCGCTCCGGAGAAGGGGAACGCCTCACCGCCCGTCTGGCCGCCCTGGCGGCAGCACTGCGGCCGGGCGCCACGTCCCCGATCATCCCGGTGGTCGTGGGCAGCGAGGAAGCGGCCCTGGCGGCTTCTTCTGCCCTGCTGGAGGAGGGGATCTTCGTACCCGCCATCCGGCCCCCCACCGTAGCGCCCGGGACCTGCCGGCTCAGGGTCAGCCTGTCGGCCGCCCACACCGGCACCGAGGTGGCCCACCTGGCCCGCGCATTGCACAAGCTGGGGCTCGACGCCAGCGGCACCGGCCCTCAGGCCCCCTGAGCCTCGCCTAAGCCGAGGCGGGCCGAGCGCTGGGCGCGCCGGCTCCTAGCTAGGAGCCAGGAGGCTGAGGACGGCGCCCCCAGCTGGAGGGGACCAGGACCACCTCTTCCTCCCCGCTGCGGACCAGGCCGACAATGGCGTCGGCGACCCTTTCCGGCGGATCCGCTTGCACCGACGGGGCCGAGGCTCCCGGCTGCGCTTGCAGGCGAAGCTCGCCTCCGCGCAAGGACCGGTGGAACTCGGTCGCCGTCACGAACGGGTAGACAACGGAGACGGTTATGCCGTCGGCGGCCAGCTCCCGTCGGGCTGCGGCTGACAGCGCGCCCAAGGCGGCCTTGGTGGCTGCGTAAGCTCCTACGCCGGCCAGCGATGGCATGTAAAGAGTGCCCGAGCTCACGTTCACGATGGCCCCACCCCCCTGCCGGCGCATAGGCGGTACCACCGCCTGCATGGCCAAAAGAGGGCCGTAGACGTTGAGCTCCACTACCGCTTGGAAATCTGCGAGCGCGACAGCTTCAACCGGCACGTGGTAGCCCTGGCCGGCATTGTTCACCAGCACGTCCAGTCGCCCGAAGTGACCCAGTGCCGCCTCGGCCATGTGCCTGACCTGGGCGGGGTCGCGCATGTCGGTCGGGACGGCGAGCGCCCGCCCGCCCAGCTCCTCGGCCAGCCGTTCCAGCCGCTCGGCGCGGCGAGCGGCCAGCACCAAGCGAGCACCCTCTGCCGCCGCTCGCCTGGCCGTGGCTTCACCGATGCCGGACGAAGCACCGGTGACGACCACGACCCTGCCGTCAAGTTCCACAGCGGTGGCCCACTCGGCTCAGAGGCCCTCGGGCGCGCCCGGCCCAGGGAGGTGCACCGGGGCCACAGCGGCGTCGGCTGCCGCGCCGGCCCCGGCCGCCCGGGGCTCGCTTGCGCCAGCCTCGGCTTCGGTGGCCGCGAAGCGGATGTCGATGACCTCGGGGCCAGCCGCAGCGGGGCCAGCCGCAGCGGGGCCAGCCGCAGCGGGGCCAGCCTCCGGACCGGGCACGGCCGAGGCGATGACGGCGGTGATCTCGTCGCCCACCAGCTCGTCGCGCTCCAGCAGGGCGTCGCGCAATGCCACGGCCACGTGCCGGTTGGCCTCGACCACGGCCCGGGCCCGTTGGTGAGCAGACTCCAACAAGCCCTCCACCGCCTGACGGCAGGCCTCGTCAGAAAGGACCTTGGTGACGAGGTCGGCGCTGGCCCGGCTGGCCTCCAACGACACCAGGCTGCCCGCCATCCCGTAGGCGCCCACCATCTCAGCGGCCAACCGGGTGGCCCCCGCCAGGTCCCCGGCCGGGCCGGTGCTGGGCTCGCCCAAGAACAGCTCCTCGGCCGCCAGGCCACCGAACGCGACCTCCAAGAGAGCCTCGCACTCACGGCGCGTCCGGGTGAAACGCTCTTCGGTGTCGGAGTGAGACAACAGCCCCAAGGCGTCACGGCGCTTGATGATCGAAAGCACGTCCAGGCGGCGCCCGGGGGCGACCGCATGGGCCACGGTGGCGTGGCCAGCCTCATGGGTGGCGATGGCCCGCCGTTCGGTGTCGGTGTAAACGACCGGCTGCGCCAGGCCAAGCTCCTCGGTCATCCTGGCCCGCTGCACATCGGCCCAGTTCATCGCCCCTCGGCCGTCCCGCAGCGCCCAGACCAAGGCCTCGTCCAGCAGGTGCTCGATCATGACCGGGGAGTAGCCGAACGTGGAACCAGCCAGTGCCTCGCGTACCTCCGGGTCGTCCAGTTCGGCGACGTGAGCCTTGCGAGCCAGGTAGTAGTCGATGACCTCGCGCCGGCCGGCGCGGGAAGGGATGTCCACCCGGATCGTCTTGTCGAACCGGCCCGGCCGCAACAGGGCCGGGTCCAAGTCGGCGGCCCGGTTGGTGGCCCCGATCACGAGCACGTTGGCCGGCTTGGCCTTGAGCTTGGGGATAGCCCGGGAAGCCGGCAACCACCGGTTGAGCCCGTCGACCAGCGCGTTGGCCAACCGTACCCCGCGGGGCGGGACGTCGAAGGACTGGAGCTGGATGAGCAGTTCGTTGACCACCCCGGCTATGCCTTCCCGCCCGGGGCCAGCGCCGAGGCCGCCCCGGGCGGCGCCGATGGCGTCGATCTCCTCGATGAAGCCGATGGCGCCCCCTTCCCGCCGGGCATAGGCGTGCAAGGCCCGGAAGTAGGAGCGGATCTTGCGGTTGGTCTGGCCGTAGTACATCGACTGGAACGCAGACGACGAGACGAACAAGAACGGCACCCCGGCCTCGGCCGCCATGGCCTTGGCTATGTAGGTCTTGCCCGTCCCAGGTGGCCCCTCGAACAGCACTGCCCGCCTCGGTGTGCCGCCCATGTGCTGCTCGAACGTGCGGTGGGCCAGGAACAGGTTGAGGGTCTTCACGACCTCCTCGACCACACTGCCCGCCCCCACCACGTCGGCCAGGGTGACCCCCACTTCCTCGGGGCGGTACAGGACATGGGGCGAGCGCCCCGCCAGGGCGAGCGGCCCGGCCATGACCGCCGCCAGCAGCACCACGAGCAAGAAGGCAGGCAGGTAAGGCAGGTAGGAGGAGGGCAGGCCAGGCAGCGGCCAGTGGAAGTCACCGGCCGCGGCGGCGTAGTTACCTTGGAGGTAGCGGACGACCCCGGCCGTGGTGCGCCCCACCACCGGCACAGCCACGAGCGCCAGCACGGCGGCCAGGCGAGCCAGCCTCTGCTGGCGGGCCTTTTCGCGAGAAAGGGCCACGTCCGCGTCGCGAAGCACGCTCCCAGAGCTGAGCGCCGCCAGTTCCAATGGCCCTCCTCCTTTTGTGCTCTCTCAGGTGGAGTCTAAATAGCACGGCCGGCTATGTCAGCCAACGCGTGACCACAAGCGCGCGGTGGCACACTGGAGGTGGCCAACCGGTACCCGTGCCGGCCCGTTGAGCCGAGCCGCCCAGCTAACCTTCAGCTGGGATGCCGGGACTGGGGCTGCGCAACGACGTCTACCGGAGGCCCCTGTCCACCGCCCTGGAGCGGCTGGGCGTGGGCCCCGGCTGGTGCTGTGCCGACATCGGGGCAGGCGGAGGCGACGTGAGCGTGGCCTTGGCCGAGGTGGTCGGGCCTGCGGGCCGCGTCTATGCCGTCGACATCAACCCCGAGCTGAGGGACGCGGTCGCCCAAGCGGCGGCAGAGGCAGGCGGCGCCCAGGTGGTCGCCATCACCATGGCGGCCGAGGACCTGCTGCTACCCGAGCCTGTGGACCTGGCCTTTTGCCGGTTCCTGCTGATGCACGTCGTCGACCCATTGGCTGTCCTCCGGAGGATGGCCTCGGTCACGGCCACCGGCGGCTGGGTGCTGGCCCAAGAGCCCGTCACCTCCGCCGGGCGGGTCGGCGGCCAGGCGCTGTCCATGCCCGGGGCGAGGCACCCCGACATCGGGGCCCTGCTACCGGGCCTGGTGGCCAAGGCAGGGTTGGAACTGGTGGACGCGTGGGCGGAGGCCCCGGCGGGGGCCGGGCCAGGGCCGGTGGCCGACTACCTGGAGGACCTGACCGGAGTGAGCCCAGGGCTCGACCCCGTGGTGCTCCCACCGCTGGTGACGGTCATGGCCCGTAAGCCCGCTGCGGGCTGAGCGGGGCCTCGGGCCACGACAAGGGCCCAGCGGTCACCAGTCGAGCAGTTCGACCACCGGCGGGCAGGTGGGGGCGGCCAGGGCCACTGCCGGAGCCTCCAGCCCCCTTTCGCTTACCACTGATGCCAACTGACCGGCCGCCACCACCTGGGCACCGGCCCCGGCTGGCAGCCGGCCAAGCAGTGCCTCCCACAGCGGGCCGGGCAACAGGGTGCCACGAGCCACCACCGCCCAGACAGGTACACCAGCCTGGCCAGTCCCGTCGGCCGGGGCAGGTACAGCGGGCTGGGCAGGTACAGCGGGCTGGGCAGGTACAGCGGGCTGGGCAGGTGGCGTGGCCCGGCCCCCCGGGCCAGCCAGGGCCAGTGCAGCCTTGCTCACCAGCGCGGCCTCGGGGGCGCTCACCAGCACCGCCTCTGGGCCGGCCGCCCACGCTTCGACCAGCACGCAGCCAGCCGACAGAGGGGAGCGCACGACGCTCACGTCGCGACGGCGGCCCAGTGCGGCCCGGGTCACTTCCCCCATTTCACCTCGGCCGGCCAGGGCCACCCGAGCCGGCAGGAGCTGGGCTAACCGGCGGGCGGTAGGGTCGTGGGACAGCTGATGGGCGTCTTGGCGAAGGCAAGCCGCCGGGCCCAGGGCGCTCAGGGCACGGGCGGCCAGCCACCAGGCAACGCCTGAAGCCGGGTGGCGCTCTATCAGCCGCCGGCAGGCCTGGAGGAGGCTGGACGGGCTGTCAGCAGCCACTTCCGCCAGGACGGAAGCGACCTCCCCGCCGGGGAGGCGCTCGCCTGTTCCCCATCCTCGTGCCAGGTAACGCATCAGCTCCAAAGGGTGGGGCATTGGCGGCCGTCCAGTTCCCTCGCCGGCCTAGGTGGTGTAGTCGGCGTTGATGCGCACGTACTCGGCGGACAGGTCGCAACCCCACACCGTCCACTGGGCGCTGCCCGTGCCCAACGAGACGCCGATGGCCACCTTGGGCCCCATCATCTGCTTGGCCACCGTGGCCAGGCCCTCGCCGTCCAGGGGCCGGGGGTAGACCTCGACGTCCCCGAAGCTCACGCGCACCGCCTCGGGACGGATGTCGGTGTCCTGCGTGCATTTGCCGATGGCCATCACGACCCGGCCCCAGTTGGGGTCGGCACCGTGCACGGCCGTCTTGACCAGGGGGGAGTTGACTATGGCCTTGGCCACCCGGCGGGCCTGGGCGGCGTCCCGGGCGGAGCCGACCGTGACCTCGATCACCTTGGTGGCCCCCTCCCCGTCGGCCGCCAGCTGGAGCACGAGCGACCGGCAGACTGCCAGCAGGGCGGCCTCCAGTTGGGCTGGCTCCACCGGGCCGGCGGCGCCGTTGGCCAAGGCGATGGCCGAGTCAGAGGTGGAAGTGTCAGTGTCGATCGACAGGCTGTTGAAGCTCACGTCGACCACCCGGCGCAGTGCCTGGTCGAGCTCGGCCCGGCCGACAGCGGCATCGGTGAACAGGTAGACGAGCAAGGTGGCCATGTCGGGCTCGATCATGCCGGCGCCCTTGGCCACCCCGGCCACGGTCGCGCTCCCCACCCCGGTGCTCGCCAGCTTGGGCACCGTGTCCGTGGTCATGATGGCCCGGGCCACGTCCAGCAGGCTCGCCCCCCAGGTGCTGAGGCCACCCTGGGCCGCCAGATGGTGGAGGTGGGCACGGAGCCTGTCCATGGGGTAGGGGCGCCCGATGACCCCGGTCGAGGCCACCAGGACGTCGGCCGGGGGGGCGCCGATGACCTGGGCGGCCAATGCCGCCAGCTCTGACGCGTCGCGCTGGCCTTGGGCCCCGGTGGCCACGTTGGCGTTCTTGGAGACCGTGACGATGGCCCGCGGCGTGCCCTGCTCGAGGTGGCGACGGCAAAGGGCGACGCTGGGGCCGGCAAAGAGGGACCGGGTGAAGACGCCAGCGGCGGCACAGGGCAGGGTGCTCGCCACGATGCTGAAATCAGCGGACTGGTCCCTGATGCCGACATTGGCGGTGTGAGCCACGAACCCGGCCGGCAACCGCACATCGCGGCCCACAGTCACCTCCGGGCCCGCGCCGGGCGCGCCCCCGCTGGCACCGGCAGCACCGACGCCGTCCGGTGGGGCTCCCATCGGTGGGTGACCCTACCAGGGGCCCCCGGGGCCCGCCAGCAGCCCCGGGCAGCCTACCGGCCGGTGGGGAACGGCTGGCCCAGCTCGCAGCGGGTGGCCACCACCGCCCGTTGGGAGTAGTGAGCAGTCGCGCCGGTCAGTTCTATGGTGGCCTCGGCCCGCAGGTCGGCAGCCGACGACCCGGTGGCGAAGCGGAACCGGCCCGGCTCGACCACGAAGTCCATGTTGGCGTCGTAGAAGGCCAGGCGGCTCGGGTGCACCACGAAGTCGACCCGCCGTCCATAGCCGGGCTCCAGCCCTACGCGGGCAAAACCCACCAGCTGAGCGGCCGGCCGGGCCACCGAGGCGACCATGTCGGTCACGTAGAGCTGGACCACCTCCTCGCCCTGCCGTTGGCCCGTGTTGGCCACGGTCAAGCTGGCGGTGATGGCAGAAGTGGTGCCACTGGCGGTGACGACCAGGTCCCGGTGCTCGAACGACGTATAGGTGAGACCGTGGCCGAAGGGGAACAAGGGCGTGTGCTCGCAGTCGCTGTAGTCCCCGTAGAACATGGACAGGGCACCGCCGGAGCGGTGGCTGTGGTACAAGGGGACCTGGCCCGTGGCCCGGAGAAGGCTCACCGGGAGCCGGCCGGCCGGCTCGCACCTGCCGAACAGCACGTCGGCCAGCCCATGGCCGCCTTGTTCCCCCAGGGGCCAGCAAACAAGCAGGGCCCGGGCCAGGGCGGCCGGACCAGCGAGCACGTGGGCGCGCCCGCTCATCACGACCACGACGACCGGCACCCCGGTCCTGGCCACGGCCTCGACCAGCTGCTCTTGGGCCCCGGTCAGGCGCAGGTCGACGGCGTCGCGGCCCTCCCCCACCGTTGCCCCCCGCTGCAGGCCAGAACGGCCCCCGACGACCACAATGGCCACGTCCGCTTGCTTGGCGACGGCGACGGCAGCAGGCAGGCCACCTTCGTCGTCGCTGTCCACCTCGCACCCCTTGGCGTACAGCACCTTGGTGCCCGGGGCGACGGAGGCCCGGATGCCGGCCAAGGGCGTGACGTGCTCGGTGAAATAGGCACCGGGCCGGAAGCTGCCCCGCCCGCTGGAGAGGAACAAGAAGTCGGCCGGCCGCGGGCACCGCTGGCCGTCAGCGCCACTGCCCAGCGCCTCGCCCTCCGGCAGGTTGGCCCCGCCCTCCGGCACCCCGGCCGCGCCCTCAGGCAGGTTGGCCCCGCTCTCCCCGGTGGCCCCCCCGGCACCGAGCAGCGTCCCCTGGTGGGCCGGGTAGTGGTAGTCGCCCTGCAGCAGCTGGCGGTCGTCAGCAGCCGGCCCGATCACGGCGATCGTCCCCAGGTCGGGGGCGAGGGGCAGCAAGCCGTCGTTGGACAGCAGCACGATGCTCCGGGCAGCTGCCCGGCGGGCCAGGGCCACGTTGGCCGGGTCGGCGAACGCGGCTGGCACCTTGGCCAAGTCGACGTAGGGGGACTCGAACAGCCCCAGCCGGACCTTGGCCGACAGCACGCGACGTACCGCGGTGTCGACCACCTCCATGGGCACCCGCCCTTGGGCGACAGCTGCCTTGAGAGGCTCGCCGAAGCAATCGAGGGCAGGCAGCTCGAGGTCGAGCCCGGCACAGATGGCCTTGGCTGCGGCCTCCGAACAGTCGGCTGCCACACGGTGGTAACTGGCCAGCAGGCGGACGGCCATGTAGTCGGCCACCACCATCCCCCCAAAGCCGAGCTCGTCGCGCAGCAGCTCGGTGAGCAGGTGGCGCGAACCACTGCCGGGCAGGCCGTCGATGCAGCTGTAAGAGCTCATCACCGTGGCCAGGCCGGACTCCCGGATGGCCGCCGCGAACGGCTCGGCGTACACCTCCCGCAGCTCGCGCGGCCCGAGCTGCACCGGTGCGTGGTTGCGGCCCCCCTCGGACAGGCCGTGGGCCAGGAAGTGCTTCCCGGTGGCCAGGACGCCCTGGGAAAGGTCAGCCGTCTGCAACCCGCGCACGTACGCCGCACCCAGCGTGCCGGCCAGGACGGGATCCTCGCCGTAGGTCTCCTCCAGGCGGCCCCAGCGAGGGTCCCGGGCAACGTCGAGGACAGGGGCCAAGCTGTGGCGAGCCCCCACGGCCAGGAGCTGGCGACGGATGGCAGAGGCTACCTCCTCGACCAAGGCTGGGTCCCAGGTGCAAGCCAACCCGAGGGCCTGGGGGAAGACAGTGGCGTCCCGGGCGCAGTACCCCGCCAGGGACTCCTCGTGGACGATGACCGGGATGCCGAGCCGGGTACGCTCGACCACCAGCCGCTGGATCTCGTTGACCAGTTCGGCGACCTGGTCCGGCCGGAGCCCGGTGGTGGCACCGATGCGGGTCACCTGGCCGATGCCGTGGGGGACCACCGCCAGGGCGGCACCGGGGTCGAAGCGGTCCCCGCTCAGCAGGTCGGGGAAGCGAACGGCACCCAACTGGGCCAACTTTTCGTCCATGTCCATGCGAGTGAGCAGGTCTTCGACCCGGTCCGAGACCGAAAGGCTTGGGTTGGCATAGCCAGGCGTGGGGGTCATGTCCTCACCTCGAGGTCTCGGTCAGTGCTCCGGTGGCGCCTGGTCTGGTGGCGCCTGGTCACGGCCCGGCCCCGGGCGACCGGGTGCCACAAGGGCCTTCCTCAAGCGACGGTCAATCGAATACTTTCGACAGTAGCGCCGAACTATTCGAAGGCAGTTCATTATGCCATTGCCCCGAGGCCCAGTCAACCGGCCGGGAGGCCGGGCCCCCGACGGGCCTCGTCCTGCTCTGCCGGTTACCACCAACTCGAAATTTTCGGCAGCACCGGCTACGATCAGGGGGTGATGCGTAACCAGGTCACGATCGCCCAGATCGCTGAGGCTGGCGGCGTGTCGCCAGCAACTGTCTCCAAGGTACTGAACGGTCGCCACGACGTCTCTGCTGCCACCCGGGCCAGGGTCCAAGCCCTCATCTTGGAGCACGACTACCGTCGGCGCCCTTCGGCCGCCCCCGCGGCACCACCGATCGTCGACCTGGTCTTCGACGAGCTGGAGAGCCCCTGGGCAGTGGAGATCGTCCGCGGGGCAGTGGCGGCGGCGCAGGAGGCCGGCCTCAGCACCGCGCTCACGTCGCTTTCCGAAGCCCAGGAACGCCACGCGTGGTTCGACCACATCACCTCCCGGGGCACCCGCGGGGTCATCTTGCTGTTGTCCCGCCTGAGCAAGCGCCAGAAGGCCGAGCTGCGCTCGCGGCGGCTGCCCTTCGTGGTGGTGGACCCGAGGGGCCAGCCCGACCCGGACGTGCCCACCGTGGGAGCCACCAACTGGGCCGGCGGCCTGAGCGCCACCCGGCACCTGATCGAGCTAGGCCACCAGCGCATCGGCGTCATCGGGGGACGGCCGAACCTGCTGTGCAGCCGGGCGCGGATGGACGGTTACCGTTCCGCCATGGAAGCGGCCGGGCTGGTGGTAGACCCCGAGCTGGTCCGTTGGGGCGACTTCCACGTCGACGGCGGGTTCAAGCAGGCATCTGCCCTCCTCGAGCTGGCCCAGCCTCCCACCGCCATCTTCTGCGGGAGCGACCTGCACGCCTTGGGCGCCCTGGAGGCAGCCCGCCTCCACCACCTCAGGGTGCCGGCCGACCTCTCCCTGGTGGGCTTCGACGACCTCCCCTTGTCCCGCTGGACCTCTCCCCCGCTCACGACCGTGCGCCAGCCGCTGGCGGAGATGGCCGCCACCGCGGTGCGGCTCGTACTGGCCCGGGAGCAGGACGACCAGCAACCGAGCCCGAGCGTGGAGCTGGCCACCAGCCTCGTCGTCCGGGAGAGCACCGCCCCCCCAGGCCACTGACGGCTCAAGGCTGACAGCTGGTCACCACTGGCGCCAACGGCCCGGGTGCCAACCGCCCAGCGCGCCGGCCACCCGGGCACCGCCTGCCTTGGCCAGTAGCCACCCCGGTGGCCAGCTGCCCTGGCGCCAGCTCCCTGGGCCAAGGCCGCCGCGCCCCACCGTCCCGCGACCTCCCCACTGCTTGCGGCCCGGCGCTATTTGATGATGCCGCCCCTCGTCATCGCGTCCACGGCCAAGGCACGGTCGACTTCCTCCTCGGAGAGGAGGCCCCGTTCGAGCACCACGGTGCGCAGGTCCTTGCCCTCGGCTAAGGCCTGCTTCACGACCTTGGCCGCTTCCTCGTAGCCGATATAGGGGTTGAGGGCCGTCACTATCGCCGGCGAAGACAAGGCGTAGGTGCGGCAACGCTCGACGTTGGCCTCGATCCCCGAAATGCAGCGGTCGGCGAACAACCGGCTCACGTTGGCCAGGAGCCGCACGGACTCCAGCAGGTTCCGGGCGATCACCGGGACCATGACGTTGAGCTCGAAATTGCCGGCCGCGCCGGCGAACACGATGGAGCTGTCGTTGCCGACCACTTGGGCGACCACTTGGGAGACGGCTTCAGGGATCACCGGGTTCACCTTTCCCGGCATTATCGAGCTGCCGGGCTGCAAGTCGGGGATACGGATCTCGGCCAGGCCGGCCCGGGGGCCACTGCCCATCCAGCGCAAGTCGGTGGCGCACTTGTACAGCGACACGGCTACGGTGCGCAGCACGCCTGAGGCCTCCACCAACGCATCTCGTGACCCCTGGGCCTCAAAATGGTCGCGGGCTTCACGCAGGGGCAGGCCCAGCTCGTCGGCCAGCTTCTCTATTACCCCGGCAGCAAACCCGGGAGGGGCGTTCAAGCCCGTGCCCACCGCGGTGCCGCCGAGAGGGAGCTCGCCCACCCTGGGCAGGCAGGCAGCCAGCCGCTCGACACCGTGCTCGACGGCGGCCGCGTAGCCTCCCAGCTCCTGGCCCAGCGTCACCGGGGTGGCGTCCATCAGGTGGGTGCGGCCCGCCTTCACGACCTGGGAGAACTCCTCCGACTTCCGGCGCAGCGCGCCGGCCAGGTGCCCCAAGGCGGGCATGAGCGTGCCCGATATCTCCGCCGTCGCCGCCAGGTGGACCGCTGAGGGGAACACATCGTTGGAAGACTGGGAGGCGTTCACGTGGTCGTTGGGGTGAACCCGTTCCCCCAGCCTCTCGCTCGCCAAGGTGGCCAGGACCTCGTTCATGTTCATGTTCGACGACGTGCCTGAGCCGGTCTGGAAAACGTCCACCGGGAACTCGGTGCCCCACTGGCCGGCGGCCACCTCGGAGGCGGCGTCGGCAATGGCCTCCCCCACGGCTGGCGGGATGACCCCGAGCTCGACGTTGCGCTGAGCGGCGGCCCGTTTCAACAGGGCCAAGGCGCGTACCAGCGCAGGTTCTATGGGCTGGCCGGACACCGGGAAGTTCTCCACTGCCCGCTGGGTCTGGGCCTGCCACTTGGCACCCTCGGGCACCCGGACCTCGCCCATGGAGTCGTGCTCGACTCGGTAGCCGCCAGGCGTGGCCATACCCGCACGGTAGCGCCAGGCGCCCCGGGTGGCAAAGTGGCCGGCCCGCTGCGCCCAAGCCTGGCTGGCCCGGGTGGCAAAGTGGCCGGCCCGCTGCACTCAAGCCGAGCTGGCCCCGGGCGAAACCACCCCAGGCCGCCCACCGAGGCTTCAGCCCTGTGGCTCCTGTGACGAGAGTTGTTACAGTAGCCAGCGAGGCGTGTGGGGCGGGGGCAGCTCGCCGCGAGGAGGTGAGGGTGGGCCAACGAGCAACCGGGCGGCCTGGCGCGTCCGTCCTCACGGCAACGCTGGCCGTCGCCCTGGCGGCAGGCGTGGCAGGCCTGGCCGGCGGCGGGCGGGCGTACGCCAGCCTGGGCACGGCCCTTCAGGCGGCTCGCGGCCAGGCTCCGGCGGGAGCTGGGCGAGCGCCTCGGCCCGGTGACCCAGGAGGGACGGCCCCACCAGCTCAGCGCGCGGCCACCACCTCAGGGGGGGCAGCCTCGGCGGCTCAGCGGGTGGCCGCCGACCGGGCCCGAGCCACCCAGTTGGCGGCCCAGATCCAGGCTCAGGGGATCCTGCTGGCCAAGCTCGCCGAACGGGCCGACCAGGCCGGGGTGCAGGCTCAGCAGCTGGAGGACCGCCTGAAAGCAGCCGGGCAGGAGGCGGGCGCCGCTCGCCGACAGCTGTACCAGGCCAAGGCCCTCCTCCTCGAGCAGGCAGTAGAGGCGTACACCAGCGGGGACTTGTTGGGCTACACGCTGAGCCCGGCAGCCAGCACGGACCTGGTGGTGGCCGCAGGCTACGAAGGTGCCGTGGCCAGCCAGGTGCAGGCTGCCATCGGCGGCTACCAGGCGGCGGTGGCGGCCGAGCAGGCCTCGGTCAGGTCCCTTTCCGCCCAACGGCGGTTGGTGGACGCCTCGGCCCAGCAGCTGCGGCGTGACCGTTCGGCTGCTGCCCGTCAACAAGCAGCACTGAGGGCGACGCTCCGGCAGGTGAGAGGCGAGCTGGCCCAAGCCGTGGCCGAGGTCCAGCGCCAGCAACAGGCAGCTCAGATGGCAGAAGAAAAGGCCCTGCTGGCCAGCCTGGACCAAGGGCCACCGCCCACCCAGCCCACGCCCAGGGCTGCTGCTGCCAAGTTCCAGCCAGCCACCACCACCGGGCCAACCAGCCCGTCTGCCACCTCCACTTCAACTGCGCCCGCGAGCACCTCAGCTGCGCCCACCAACTCGTCCGCCACCGCCCTCCCGGCAGCCGGGGCCAGCTCTCTCCCTCCCGCCGGGGCCAGCTCCCTCCCTCCCGCCGGGGACAGATCCGCCCCCGCCGCAGCAGGCGGGGTGGCAACTGGGGTGCCCCCCTCCCTCTCGCCGCTCACCGAGCCAACGGCAGCCACACTCCCAACGTCCTCGCCAACTGGGGGCGGCGAGCCCGCCCAGGCCACGAGCAGGCCACCGGAGGGGGCACGCGGGACGAGGACCAGGGCAGCACCGGGGGGCACGCCGCTGGCCAACCCTTCGGCCACCACTGGCGCGGCGCCCGGCCCCCCCAGCTCCACCGGCGGCGCCAGCTCTACCCGCCCCCCCAGCTCCACCGGCGGCGCCAGCCCCACCGGCGCTACCAGCTCCGCCAGCTCTGCCGGCCTGAACGGCCCGACCAGCTCAACCAACCCGGTGAGCTTGGGCACCGTAGCCACCTCCGGCGTGGGCCCAGGGCCCTCCTCGGGCCCGTCGACCTCGACTTCGGTGGTGCCCACGGCCCCCGTGGGGGCACCGGCACCGGGCTGGCAGGTCGCCTTGGACTTCGCCCGCTCGCAGTTGGGAAAGCCGTACCAATGGGGAGGGGCCGGGCCGGCCAGCTACGACTGTTCGGGGTTGACCATGGTCGCCTGGGAGAGGGCCGGCGTCGCCCTCCCCCATTCGGCGCAGGACCAGTACGACATGACGGCACGGGTGGCCATCCGCAACCTGCTGCCCGGGGACCTGGTCTTCTTCGGTACGCCGAACGACGTTTACCACGTCGGCATCTACATCGGGGGCGGCGACATGATCGACGCCCCCGAGACCGGCCAGGACGTGAGCATCCAGACCATCTACTCGACGAACTTGCTGGGTGGCGGCAGGGTCTGACCCGGCTGCCGAGGCCTCTGCGGCCGGTGGCTGCGGCGGTCTGCGGGCGGCCCGGCTCAACGGCCTGGCGGAGGTGGCCGGCGGGGGCCGTGGCCCGGTGGCGGGGGAGGCGGTCCTGGCGGCCGGGGCGGCGGCAGGGAGCCGGTCCCCGGAGGCTCGCCCGGCCAGACGACCAGCACGTCGCAGGGGGCGTGGTCCACCACGAAACGGGTGGCGTGGCCGAAGCTGTGGGGGCCGAGCCGGGAACGGTCGCCGTCGCGCGCCACGACCAGCAGGTCGGCCCCGGTGCAGGCGTCGACAACCTCCCGCTCTGGGCGCCCGCGCCGGTGGACGAGCTCGGGACGGCAGCCAGCCAGCCTGGAGGCGGCTGCTCCGAGGATGCCCGACGCCTCCTGCTCCATGGCTTCTTCGGCTTGTTGCACTGCCCTTTCGGCCGCTGAGCCCCGATGGTGGTGGCCATGCCAGGCGCGCCCGAGCAACCCGGCCGCGGCCGCCTCGGCCGCCTCCTCGACCTCGGAAGGCGTCACGTACAGCAACGTAACCTGGGCGCCGGCCAGCCCACCCAGGCGGTTGGCAGCCGCGTCCACGCAAGCCGCCCACGTGCCCTCCACGAGCCAGACGACGACTCGCACCAGCACGCATCCTTGCACATGGCGGGCTGACCAGGGCTGGCTAAGGCCGTAGGCTGACGGGGCCAGCTAGGCAGGAGGCCGACGGAGCCAGCTAGGCAGGAGGCCGACCGGGCCGGCTAGGGCAGGAGGCGTAGGGCCAGCCACAAGGCGGTGGTGGCAGCCACAAGCACCACCGGCACGCTCAGGGCACCCAGGCGGGTGAACTCGGAAATGGTCGGCTCCTGCCCTTCCCGGTGCAAGGCCCGCCGCCACAGCAGGGTGGCCAAGGAGCCGGTGTAGGTCAGGTTGGGCCCCGTGTTGACGCCGATCAGGACGGCCAGCACGGCGCCGGGGCCAACTGCCGAAGCCGCCGGGGCCAGCAACAGCACCGCCGGGAGGTTGTTGATCAGGTTGGCGAGCAAGGCGGCCAAGGCAGCCATGGCAAGGAGGCTGCCCAAGGACTCGCTGCCCGGCAACAGACCGGCTACCAACTTCCCCAGCCCGTGCACCGAGACTGCCTCCACGACCACACCGAGAGCGAGCACGAAAGCTAGGAACGGCAGGTCGATGGCTGCTCCTAGCCCCCCCAGGGTCACCCGGCGGCCAACCAGGGCCGGCACGCCGAGCAGCACCACGCCGCCCAAGGCGGCAAAGGCGGGTGCAACGCCAAAGGCGGAGGCGACGAAGAACCCGGCCAGTGTCAACAGGACAACTCCCGACGCGAACAATGCATGGTTGTCGAGCCCCCGGCTTGCCCCCTGAGGGCAAGCCGCAACGGCCTCCCCCTGGCCCACCAGGTCGCCAGCGAAGTAACTGCGTAGGACAACCCACTCCCCGAAGATGGCGACCAGCCAAGGCAGGGCCATGGTCGCCCCGAAGCGGGAGAAGGAAAGGCCGCTGGCGCGCAAGGCGAGGAGGTTCGTCAGGTTGGACACGGGCAACAGGAGCGAGGCGGAGTTGGCCAGGTGAGTGCAGGCGTAGACATGGGGCTTGCCCCGGACGCGCAGGCGGGCCACGGTGGCCAGGACAACCGGCGTGAGCAGCACTACCGTGGCGTCCAGGCTGAGCACGGTCGTCACCACGCTGGCGACCAAGAACACTGCCGCCAGCAACCTCACCGGGCGGGGCCCGCCCAGCACCGCCATGCGCAGGCCGGCCGCGTCGAACAAGCCGTAGCGGTCGCAGAGGTCAGCCAGTACCAGGACGGCAGCCAGGAAGCCGAGGGTGGGGGCGAGCGAGGTAGCGACGGAACGGGCCTGGTCGATGCGCAGCACGCCGGAGAGCAGGACCACGGCGGCCGCCGGTACTGCCACCACCGCCTCGGGCAGGCCACGCGGGCGCACGACGGCACCCACCAGGGTCACGGCCAAGAGCATGACCGCCAGCGCCTCGGCCGCGGCATTGGGCACAATGCCTCGATCGTAGAGGGGCCTCGGCCACGGAGGGCTCAGCCCCTGTCACTGGCCAGCACCGTGCTGGCAGGCACATGGGAGGCGGGGGCCAGGTGGGCCACAGCGGCCCAGGGTGGCCGTCGGCTGGCGTGTGGCGCCAGGCTAGGGGACTGCCTGGCCCTGGCCCACCAGCTGGAAGTGCTCCCGCTGGGCCAACTTGACGGCATCGGTGTGCCCCAAAAGGAAGATCCCAGTGACCATGAGAGCCAGCGAGAGCGCTTCGACAGTGGTGAAGACGGGGCCAACCCGCAGAGCTTCGCCGAAGCCAACCGCACCGATCAGCACGCTCACCACCGGGTCGGTGGCCGACAAAGGAGGCAAGGAAGCGTCCAGGGGGCCGGCTTGGAAGGCGCTCATGGCGAGGACCATGCCGGCCGCGCCCCCGCCCAAGAGCAAGTAGAGCTGCCAACTTTCCACCAGCGGGACGACCCCTCGCGACAGCAAGTGGGCGCAGGCCTTGGTCAACGCCGCGCACTCTCCGTAGACGATGCCCCCGGCCGTGCCGTAAGCCATCCCCCGCCACTTCGGGCTGGCCTCGCGCGCGACCCCCACCAAGGCAACCGCAAGGATGCCCCCCGACCCGAGCACCACGGCCCAGGTCAAGGGGGCCACATTGGGGTGACCAGGGGCAGGGTCGCTCACCGCCAGGAAGCCACCCAGGCCGCAGGTGGTCAAGACCGCTCCGGTCCAGTCCCAGCTACGCATGCTGTAGTTGGACAGGCGAGCCTTCATGGGAAGGGCGAAGAGCAGGCCTGACACAAGTAGTGGCTGCACGACCACGAGCGAGCCCACGGTCAGGGCCAACCACTGCAGGGCATAGCCGCTGATGTCGCTGGCCAAGCCGGCCAGCCATTGGGGCCGCCGGGCCAGGCGGGCCAGGAGACGGAACCGCAACGCGTGGGCACCTGGTTGCCGCTCGGCCTCCCGCTGCTGGAGGACGGAGGCCAGCGCGTAGAACACGGCCGCCGCCAGCGCGGCAATGACTGCCACGTTGGCCTACGCTACCAGGCCTATGCGGCTGTGCCCACGGGGAGGGGGCCGGCATGGGCCGGGTTGAACGCCTGCTCCACAGCCTGGACGGGTTCCAGCAACGGCACAGGGTGCCGGCCGTGCTGTGGGCCGTCCAGAAAAAGTACAGCGACGACCGGGGAGGCCACCTGGCCGCTCTCATCGCCTACTACGGGTTCCTGTCGCTGTTCCCCTGCCTGTTGGTGCTGCTCACCATCTTCAGCTACCTGCTGGCCTCCCACCCGGCGCTCAAGGACCGCCTGGCCAACGGGACGCTGGGCAGTTTCCCGGTGGTCGGCGAGACGCTGCGCGGCCACGTCCTGCACGGCAACGTCCTGGCCATCGTCTTGGGCGGGCTGGCCCTCCTGTGGGGGGCCCAGGGGGTCAGCCAGGCCCTCCAGTTCGCCATGTTCGAGATGTGGAACGTGAAAGGCTACCAGCGACCAGGGTTCCTGCCCGGGCTCGCCCGCAGCGCGCTGCTGTTCGGCTTCGTAGGGCTCGGCACCGTGCTCACCACGTGGGTCACGACCTTCGGGTCGGTGCTCGACTGGGGACCGGGAGGCTCCGTCCTGGCTGCGCTACCGTCCAGCGTCCTCAACATCGGGCTGTACGAGGCCTCGTTCAAGATCCTCTCCCCTCGCTCCGCCGCCTGGCGCGACCTGGTCCCTGGGGCCGCCTTGGCTGCCGCGTCCTGGCAGGCTCTCCAGACCGTGGGCGTCAACCTGGTGCACCATCAGGTGGCCCATGCCAGCGCGCTGTACGGCTCCATCGGGACGGTGATCGGGGCCCTGGGCTTCTTGTACCTGGCTGCCCGCCTGACCGTGTACTGCGCCGAGCTGAACGTCGTCCTCCACAAGCACCTGTGGCCCCGCAGCCTGGTGCCGCCCCCGCGCCTGGAGGCGGACCGCCGCCAGCTGGTGGAGCTGGCCCAGCGGGAAGAGCGCCACCGGGGCGAGCGGGTAACCGTGGACTTCTGACCACGGCCCCAGCACCGGGCGCCTGGCCCGGCTCGCCACCGCCTCGAGGAGACCGGGGCCAGCCTCAAGGGGCCCAGGGGCCAGACGATGGGTGCGTACGGCCTGTTGGCTGCAACCTAGACTGGCCCTGTTCGGCTCGCACATGGGCGCGTGGTGGAACCGGTAGACACAGCGGGCTTAAACCCTGCTGCCTTCGGGCATGAGGGTTCGACCCCCTCCGCGCCCACCCTGTCCCGCCCGCGTCTGCCGGCCTGGTGAGCGGGGCTGGCCCGGTGAGCGGGCGTCCCCGGGCCGCCCCTGCCGGCTGGGCCAGCCTGGCGGCGCTACGGCTCTTCGTCCCCGCGGCTGGCAAGCGACAGGCCGGGCGGCCCCTCAGGCGAGCGGCTTGACCCCGAAGGCGACCGCCGCCTCGGCCACGACGGGGGTAACCGAGACGTCCGTCAAGCCGGCGGAACGGAAATAGCGCTCCCAGGTGGCGGTGCTGACGGGCCGTTCGTGCAACCGGAGGCTGAAGCGCAACAGGTTCTTGGCCAACCGCCACCACCCGCCGGGGCCTCGGGCGGCCAAGACCGCCACCTTGGAGGCGATGATGGACCTGTCCCTGGCGCTGGCCCCCCGCCCGAACATCATGTCACCCACGACCAGGCGGCCACCTGGCTTGAGCCACTGGGCTGCCCGCCGCACCAACGCCTCCTTTTCGGCGTCTTTCAGGTGGTGCAAGGCGTAATTGGACACCACCAGGTCGACACTGGAGGCAGGCAGCTCGAAGCGTTCCAGAGGCGCGGCCACCGTGTGGACGCGGCCCAGGCCATGGGCCTCAGCCTTGTGGCGCAAAAGGGCCAGCATGGCCGGGCTCAAGTCGACGGCGACCACCCAGGCACCCGAGCGGGCCAGAGGAAGGCTCAGGCTGCCAGTGCCGGACCCCAGGTCCACCACCTTGAGGCCTGGCCGGGCCTCGGACTTGGCCAGGACGGCTTGGACCACCGCGGCCAAGCCGGCAGCCCCGGCGTGGTCCCAGGTCGAGGCCCGATGGTCCCACAGCCGCCGGGCGCGCCCATGGCCCAACTTCGGTCGCGGTGCAACCAAGGGGGGGCTGGGAGTGCCCGGTGAGCTCGCCTCCACGTCCAATGCGCCGGGTTGGGGCACAGGCGGGGCCAGACCAGCCATCACGACTTATCCTCCCCGGCGGACCTTACGACAACGTGACGACAACGTGACAGCAGAGCCGGCCCTACCACCGGCCCTGGCTTGCCGCCAGGGCAAATGGGGGCACGCTCAGGGTGATCCCCGATCCCGGCCGGGCCCCCGAGGCGAGATCATCAATGCCATGGGCACTTTCACTTCCAGCTGGCCAGTCGCGTCCGGCAGCACAACTGGCCAAAGCACCCCCATAGCTGCCGCTCGGGGCGCCCGCAAGACCTACGGCTCGGGCGAAGCCGCCGTCGTGGCCTTGGAGGACATAGACCTCGACATCTGGCCAGGCCGGTTCACCGCCATAATGGGCCCCTCGGGCTCGGGCAAGTCCACCCTCATGCACCTGCTGGCCGGCCTGGACCGGCCCACCGGGGGCCGGGTCTTCTTGGACGGCGTGGACCTCACCACCCTGGACGACCGCCGGCTGACCCGGCTCCGCAGGGAAAAGGTGGGCTTCATTTTCCAGTCGTTCAACCTCCTGCCCGTACTTGACGCCCGGGACAACGTGCTGCTCCCGCTGTCCATAGCCCACCGGCGGCCCGACCCGGCCTGGTTCGGCCAGTTGGTGGCAGCCATGGGCATCGCCGACCGGCTCTCGCACCGCCCCGCCCAGCTCTCGGGCGGCCAGCAGCAGCGGGTGGCGGTGGCGAGGGCATTGCTCGGCCGGCCCGCGGTGGTCTTCGCCGACGAACCGACGGGCAACCTCGACTCCAAGGCTTCGGCTCAAGTCCTCGGCCTGCTCCGCCAAGCGGTCGACGAACTGGGGCAAACGGTCGTCATGGTCACCCACGACGCGCATGCGGCTTCGTTCGCCGACCGGCTGGTGCTGCTGTCCGACGGGCACATCGTCCACGACGGTGCCGCGGGCAGCCCGGAGGAGATCCTCAACCTGCTGAAGGAGGCTTGCTGATGCTGCGCGCCATGTTGGCCGGTTTCGTGTCCCGCAGGCTGCGGGTCGCGCTGACGGCGAGCGCGGTGGCCCTGGGCGTGGCCCTGATGGCCGGCGCCTACGTGCTCACAGACACGATCAATGCCTCTTTCGCCAGCATCTTCGCCACGACGAACTCCGGCATCGCCGCGGTCGTCTCTCCCCGGAGCGTCCTCGGCGGGGACAACGGCCCGCAACTTTCCCCCATAACCGGCCAAGTCCTGGCCCGGGTGCGCCGCGTGCCGGGCGTAGCCGAGGCCGCCGGCGCCATCTTCGGCACGGCAACTTTGACCGGCCCCTCCGGTCGCTCGCTCACCACCTTCGGGCCCGGGCTGGTCGCGTCCGCCCTGCCCGCACCGTTCAATGCCACCGTGATGGTGAAAGGGCACCGGCCTGAGGCCCCTGGCCAAGCCGACTTGGACCAGATGAGCTTCGAGCGAGATGGCCTCCACCTAGGGGACGTCATCAGGGCAGCCGGCGCGGGCACGGCCCGGGCCTACCGGCTGGTGGGCACCTACCGGCTGCGCACGTCCGGCTCCTTTGGGGGCACAGCCGTCGCTATCCTGACCCTCCCGGAGGCCCAGGCCGTGGTCGGGGAGCCCGGCCGTTACGACGAGGTGGACGTCGCTGCCTCCACCGGCGTGAGCCCGCAAGCCCTGAGCGAGCGGCTGGCGGCCGCCTTGCCCAGCGACCTCACCGTGAGGACCGGCCGCCAGCAAGCAGCCAGCGAGTCGGCCAATGCCGCCAACCAGCTGGGTTTCCTCAGGACGTTCCTGCTCGTGTTCGCCTATGTGGCCCTGTTCGTCGGTGCGTTCATCATCCTCAACACTTTTTCGATCACCGTCGCCCAGCGCTCGCGCGAACTGGGGCTGGTGCGGGCCATGGGCGCCTCCCGGGCCCAGGTGCTCGCCTCCATGGTCGGTGAGAGCCTGCTGGTCGGCCTCGTCGGCTCGGCCACCGGCCTGGGCCTCGGGCTCCTGGCCGCTCCCGCCCTCGACCAGCTGTTCAAGTCCTTGGGGGCCGACCTACCTGACAACGGGACCGTCCTGCAAGCCCGCACGGTCGTCGTCTCGCTCCTGGCCGGGGTAGGCATCACGCTCCTGGCCGGGCTGGCACCTTCGCTCCGGGCCACCCGGGTGCCCCCGGTCGCCGCCCTGCGCGAGGGGGCCCCGCTCGAGCCCACCCGGTGGGCGCGCTGCTCGCTGCCGGCCTGCCTGGCGGCCCTGGCGGGCGGTGCCGCCCTGGTCGGCTGGGGGCTGGCGGGAAGGGGCGGCGCTGGCGCGGTAGGAGGAGGGGCTCTCGCCCTGCTCATTGGGGTGGCCCTGCTCAGCCCCCGGTTCGTCCCCCCGTTGGCGTACGCCTTGGGCACAACCGTCGCCTGGCGAGGGGTCACGGGCAAGATGGCCAGGGAGAACGCCCGGCGCCAACCCGGCCGCACCGCGGTGACCGCTTCGGCCCTCATGGTCGGGCTCGCCTTGGTGACGTTCGTGTCCATCGTGGCGTCCAGCACCCAGGCCACCGTCAACCAGGTGCTCGACGATGACCTCGCCGGCAACATGGTCGTGGAGCCCTCGTCGTCGGGCGGGGGGCCCGGGCTGCCGGCGGCATTGGCACCGGCACTGGGCCGCGTCCCCGGCGTGGCCACGGTGGCCGCGGTGACCTTCTCGGAGGCCAAGGTGGCCGGCCTGCGGGGCACCCAGACGGTGACGGGCATCGACGGCGCCGCCTTGGCCCGGCTGTACCGGGTGAAATGGGTGGTGGGCACGGCCTCGGTGATGGCCCACCTGGGCGGTGGTGCCGCGATCGTCACCCGGTCGTTCGCCTCCGCTCACCACCTGGTCGCCGGCCAGCGGCTGAGCCTGCTCACCCCTTCTGGCCGCCACCTGGTCGCCGTCGTGCGGGGGGTCGTCTCGGACCAGGCCGGCCTCCTCGACGACATAACGCTCTCCCGGGGGGTGGTCGAAGGGCAGTTCTCGCAACCCACAGACGCGGTCGACTTCGTCGGCTACGCCCGAGGCGCGACTGCCAGTTCGGTCAAGCTGGCGGTAGACAGGCTCCTGGCCAGCCGGTTCCCTCAGGCCCAGGCCTGGACCGCAGCCGAGTTCAAGCGCCACCAGGCCGACCAGGTAGGGTCCCTGCTGGCCCTCATCTATGTGCTGCTGGCCCTGGCTGTGGTCGTCTCCCTGTTCGGCTTGGTGAACACCTTGGTCCTTTCCATCTACGAGCGTTCCCGGGAGCTCGGGGTGCTGAGAGCGGTTGGGGCCAGCCGTCGCCAGGTCCGCCAGCTCGTGCGCTACGAGCCGGTCGTGACCTCGCTCATCGGGGCGGCCACCGGCCTCGCCGTCGGGGCACTGTTCGGCGTTGTCATGGTGCTGTCGGTGGGCGGCTCGACCGCGGTGCTGTCCGTTCCCCTGCCCACGCTGGGGGCCATGGCCGTGGTGGCAGCCGCGGCTGGGGTAGCAGCCGCCGCCCTGCCTGCCCGTCGAGCTTCCCGCCTCGACATCCTGGCTGCGGTGGCCAGCGAATGACACCGCTCGCCCGGCAGCGGCAGCCGACCAGGGAGAAGGGCCGCCGGAGGTGGTCAGGTGGCCCTCTGCACCCCCTGGCTCAGCAGCCGGATGAAGCCGTCGACCAGCGAGCGGTCGATGGGAGCTGGCCGGCGGATCCGGTAGAACAGCAGCGACACGGCCACGTCGGCAACGAGCTCCTTGTCGACGCGGTGGCGCAGCTCGCCTCGAGCTTCGGCCCGCCCCAGCACTTTGGTGACCATTTCCCTCCGTCCGGCCAGGAAGTTCTCCTCCAGGGCGCGGGCCAGCTCCGGGTTGCGCTGAGAGGCGACCGCCAGGGCTTCCACCACCCCCCCGAGCGGGGAACCCATGAACGCCAACAGGTCAGCCAACGCGACGCGGACATCGCCCTCCAAAGAGCCAGTGTCCGGCTCCGGTACGGCCCCGCTGGCCAGCGTGCTCACTGCTTCTACGACCAACGCGGCCTTGCTGCGCCACCAGCGGTAGATGGTTGCCTTGCTGACTTTGGCCCTTTTGGCCACCGCCGCCATGGTCAGGGCCCCATAGCCCACCTCGCACAACAAGGCCGCGGTCGCCCCTAGCACCGCCTGCCTCGCAGCCTGGCTGCGAGGCCTCCCGCGGTGGTGGTGCTGCTGGTGCACGACGCTCAGGCGGCGGTGCCCCTACCCGGGCCGGCGCCGCCTGGCTGGGCCCGGTGGGCCGCCACCACCTGGTCCCCCAGGTGGGGCTGGGCGTGGTGGGGCCTGGGCCGCGCCGGCAGGAAGGCCAGGGCTACGGCTGCCCCAGCCAAGGCCACGGCCATGCCGACCAGGTCGGCCGTGTTCACACCGCCCACGAAGGCCACTTTGGCTGCCCCGGACAACCCGGCCGTGGCCGGGGCAGGAAGCTGCTGGGCGACGGCCAGCGCCCCTCCGAGAGAAGAACTGGCCGCATGGGCGAGCACCGGGGGCAGGTGCAGCCCAGTCAGCGTCGGGGCCAGGTGCGAGCGGTAGTGGGAGTTCAAGATGCTGCCCAGCACGGCCACGCCCAGCGCCCCGCCGACTTGGATGTTCGTCCCGTTCATGGCCGAACCCACGCCGGATTCGGTGGGGGGCAAGGAGCCCATGATGGCCTCTGTGGCCGGGGATATGGTCAGGCCCATGCCGAGGCCGGCAACCAGGATGGCGATGAGCACGGGCGAATAGCCCGAGCGGGCGCTGAAGCCGCTGGCCAGCCCCAGCCCGGCCCCCACTGTGCACAGGCCGGCAACGACCACGACCTTGGTGCCGAGCTTCTCCGCCAGCAGGGACGCGGCGGGTGCGGCCACCGCCAGCGCCAGCGCCACAGGCGCCAGGCGCAGGCCGGCTTGGAAAGGCGTGTAGCTGAGCACTGACTGGAGGAACTGGGTCAGCAGGAACATGGCGCCGAAGAGGGCAAAAAAGACCAGGCTCACCGAGACGCTGGCCCCGGAAAAGCGCGGGTTGGAAAAGAAGTCCATCCTGAACATGGGGTGGCTGCTGCGCGCCTCCCAGGCCACGAAGGCCACGAGCACCACGGCTCCCCCGCACAGCGCCCCGATCACCAGCGGGTCTGCCCAGCCGTCCACAGGTGCTTCGATGATCCCCCACAACAAAGTGCTGAGGCCCGCGATGGAAAGCAGCGTCCCCACCGGGTCGGGCCGGCGGGCCTGGGGGTCCTTGGAGGTGGGCACCAGCAGGGCGATGGCTACCAGGCCGACGCCCACGATGGGGGCGTTGACCAGGAACACCGAGCCCCACCAGAAGTGAGCCAGCAACCAGCCACCCGCGATCGGCCCGATGGCGACGCCCAAGCCTGAGGTCCCCGACCAGATCCCGATCGCCCGGGCACGCTGGGTGGCATCGGTGAAGGTATTGGTGAGGATGGACAAGGTAGCCGGCATGACAAAGGCGCCACCTGCTCCCATGACACAGCGGAAGCCGATCAGCTGGTCAGGCGAAGCAGCAAAGGCGGAAAGGGCCGACCCGGCGCCGAAGACCACCAAGCCAAGGGCCAGGGCCCCTCTCCGGCCGGCACGGTCGCCCAGGCTGCCGAAGGTGATCAACAGGCCACCGAACACCACGGTGTAGCCGTCCACTATCCACTGCAGCTGGCTGTCGCTGGCGTGAAGGTCCCTCACCAGCGTCGGCAACGCAACGTTCAGGATGGTCGTGTCCAGGCTGACGACCAGCAGGCTCAGGCAAAGCACAGCCAGGACCGCCCACTCGCGGCTCCCGTCGCCCGGGAGGGGCAGGCTCACCCGAGGCCCGCGGCGGCTGCGGTTGAGGGTCGGCGGGGTCATGAAGACGGCCTCCTATAAACGAAACGTGGTCGTTTAGAAATTCTCGGCCGCTGGCGGCCCGTCGCGGAAGGGACCAAAGTCCTTGCTCGCCGCAGGTAGGGGGCAACGCCTTGGGGTGCCGGCCGGCGCTCGGGTACGGGCCCTTGCTCGCCGCAGGTAGGGGGCAAGGCCGTCGGCCCAGGCCCGGGCCCACCACTCGCCCCGCCAGGCCCGCCCGCACCCAACCAGCTCGGCAACCCGCGCTCAGCCCAGCAAGTGGGGCCCAACAGGTGGGGCCCAACAGGCGGAGCTGCAGGGCTGGCCCCGGCCTACCTGGCCCCGGCCTGCCTGGCCCCGGCCTGCCTCGCCCCGGCCGGCCTGGCCCCAGCCGGCGCTAGCTGCTAACCCAGGGCCCGCCGGACAACATCGGCCACTCGCTCGGCTGATGGCAGCATGGCATCCTCCAGCGAGCCGGCCGCCGGGACCGGCACATGCGGGCTGGTGATGCGCCGGACGGGGGCGTCCAAGTCGTAGAAGCACTCCTCGCCGATGATGGACGCCAGCTCCGCACCCCACCCGCACAGGCGGGGGTTCTCCTCGACGGTGAACATCCGGCCCGTCTTGGTCACCGAGGCCGCCACCGTGGTCACGTCCAGGGGCACGAGCGAGCGGAGGTCGACCACCTCGCACTCGACCCCTTCGGTGGCCAGTTGGGCCGCGGCCTCGAGCGACCGGTGGACCATTGTCCCGAGCGAGACGATGGTCGCGTCCTTGCCGTGGCGGCGCACCCGGGCCACGCCCAGCTGGTCCACGTGCTCACCGCTCGGCACCTCCCCGTTCATCGGGTACAGCGCCTTTTCTTCCAGGAACATCACCGGGTCGTCGTCTCGCACCGCCGCCGCCAGCAAGCCCACCACGTCGGCAGGGGTGGAGGGGACAACCACCTTGAGCCCTGGGACGGCCATGAGCCAGCTCTCCACGCTTTGGGAGTGCTGTGCCCCGAAACGCAAGCCGGCCCCGTTGCCGAAGCGGACGACCAAGGGGACGCTCAACTGGCCATTGGTCATGTAGCGGGCCTTGGCGACCTGGTTGGCGACGATGTCGTGGGCCACAGACAAGAAGTCGGCGAACATCAGCTCTGCCACCGGGCGCAGCCCGGTCATGGCTGCTCCCATGGCCGCCCCGAGGATCGCCTGCTCGGAGATGGGCGTGTCCCGTACCCGCTCGGGCCCGAAGCGTTCCAATAAGCCGGCCGTGGCTTTGAAGACCCCTCCCGCCGCGGCAACGTCCTCGCCGATGAGCACGACGGTCGGGTCGCGTCCCATCTCCTGCGCCAGCCCGAGCGCCACCGCCTCCCGGTAAGTGACTGTCCTCGTCGCCACCTGCGTCAGCGTCGCCACGTGGCACCTCCGTCCGCGAAGACCTGGCGTTCGAGCTCGGCTGGGTCGGCCAGAGGGGCACCCTGCGCCGCCAGGCTGGCCTGCTCCACTTCGTCGTGGGCCTCCGCCTCGATGCGGTCGAGCACCGCGGGGTTCGCGCCGCTGGCCAGCAACCGTTCCCGGTACCTGGGGAGAGGGTCCTTGGCCAGCCACTCGGCGACTTCCTCGTCGGGCCGGTACTTCCCGGGGTCAGCCCGGGAGTGGCCCCCGTGCCGGTAGGTCACCGCTTCGACCAGGCTCGGCCCCTCCCCCGACCGGGCCCTCGCGACAGCTGCCAGCGCCACCTCGTAGACGGCGTCGGCGTCGTTGCCGTCCACCACGATGGGGGCCAGGCCGTAGGCGGAAGCCCGGTCGGCAGCTGGGCGGGCCACGGCCGTCACGGTGGCGATCGGCGTGTACTCCATGTAGAGGTTGTTCTCGCAGATGAACAGGACCGGGAGCTTCCAGGTAGCGGCCAGGTTCAAAGCCTCGTGGAAGGCACCGATGTTGGTGGCCCCGTCGCCGAAGAAGGCCACTGCCACCTGGTCAGTGCCTCGGTAGCGGGCCGACCAAGCCGCCCCGTTGGCAATCGTGAGGTGGGCACCCACGATGGCGTAGGAACCCAAGAAGTTGCCGGCCGCGTACGTGAGGTGCATGGACCCGCCTTTGCCGGCCATCAGGCCGCTCTGGCGGCCGAGCAGCTCAGCCAGCACGGCCGCCATGGGCGCGCCGCGCAGTATGGCATGGGCGTGGCCCCGGTAGGTGGCAAAGACGTAGTCGTCCGGGCGTAGCGCGGCGGCCACCCCCGCAGCTATGGCTTCCTGGCCGATGGCAAGGTGGCTGGTCCCTTTGACCAGGTTCTGGAGGAACAGGTCGTAGGCCTTCTTTTCGAAGTAGCGCACCCTCACCTGGGCCCGGTACATCTCGACCCGGTCCCCCGTGCTGTGCTCCAAGACGTGCTGCCCGCCCGTGCGCTGCGAAGGTCCCTGGCCCACACGGTCTTCATACCCCGGCCAGGGCAGTGTGTCAAGTCTTGATGAACAGCTCTGAGAACGCTACTGGACATGTCAAGCCTCGCCGCATGGCTCCTCCAGGCCTGCCCCCGAGCGGGCTTCCCAGGGGGCGACGGGCGGCTTGGGGGAGTGGCGTGGTTGTCATGGGCGGGCCCGCTCGAGCCCCGACGGGGCAGGGGCACCACCGTTGCCGGCAGGGCACCGGAGCGCAGCGTGGTGCTCACCAAGGCGCGGGAACTGGCCCAGGTCGCCCGTCGCGAGGGCTCCCGCCGCGCCGAGCTGGCCCGGCTGACCGAGAGCACCCGTTAAGTTCGAGAGCACCCGTTGAGTTGAGGAGGGTCATGTCATGAAGGCCTCTTACGCACCGCCACGACATGTGGCTGACCACCTTCCCACCGACGCGCAGGCCTGGACCGAACAAGCACGTCCGCGTCAGCGCCAGCGCCGGTACGTGCTCGCCGGTACTGGGGGCGCGTTGGCGGCTGGGCTCCTCGCCTACCTCTTGGTGAGCGGCACGAGTGCTGCCTCGAAAACCCCGGCCAGGGCCTTGACGTCATCGAGCCCCGGCCCCGTAGTGGATGCCCAGGCCTTCCGTGGCCACGGGGGCCTTGCGTTCGTCTCGCGTGACCGCCTCTACGTCCTCGACGGCACGACGGGCAAGCTCAGGGCGGTCACCTCGGGGGCTGAGGTCGCCAGTGCCCCTGCCTTCTCGCCGGACGGCAAGTGGCTCGCCTACTCGCTCGGCCAGAGCGGCGCCGGCGTGGCCCGCGCAGACGGCACCTCGGCACGGACGGTCACGGGCGGCGGGGACAGAGCGCGATGGGTACCTAACGGGGAGCTCCTCGTAGGCACGACGCTCTACCGCGTCTCGCCGGGACGGGTGGCACCCGCTGGCACCGTCCCCTCGGGCCTCGTGGCGTGGGCGATGGACGGGAGCGGCTATGCATTTGTGACGAGGCACGTCACGAACAGGCCTGACGGCTCGCTCACAGGGGCCGAGCGGCTCGAGCTCGCGAGCTCACTGACCGGCGAGCGCACCGTTTGGCGGTCGGTGCCGATATCGTTCACCAAGAAGTCGGGTTTCCGCGGCGGGGCCTTTGACGGTGTGGTCGTGCTGCCGCACCACGAAGGGCTCTTGTTCTGGGTCGACCCGGACCAATCGGCGTCGATCGCCGCTGACGGCATGCACGTCTACGAGCTCCGCTCCCCTGGGGCGACGCCGGTCGACCTCGGGGTCACGGTCGGGGAGAACGTCTCGGTCGGGCCGGGGGGCGTGCTCGCGATCGGCTCGGGCGGCAACCGCTACGCCTGGATGACGAAGACGGTCGAGACATGCGTGGTCGCGACGGCTCGCTGCTCGGACGTCCGCACGCCCCCAGGCGACGTGACGGTCGACCCGGCATGGTCCCCTGACGGCAAGACCCTCGCGTTCGTCGAGGCCCCCTCGTCTAACGCGCCGGACTTCTTCCAGTCGGCTCTCACCAAATGGTACTCGGCGCATCACCTGTGGCTCCTGCGCTCGGGGTCGTCGACGCCTACCGAACTGCCGGGGACGGGCGGTGCCTCGGTGCCGGTCTGGTCGAGCGATAGCAAGAGCCTTCTCTACGAGTCGGGTGATGCCCTGTGGCTCATAGCCGCACCCGGGGCCACACCTGTGAAGGTCGCGTCTCCGCTCTTCCAGCCCGGCGCCTGGCCGTCTTACTATGGGCAGGTCGACTGGGGCGGGCAGTTCAGTTGGTCCGCCAGCTAACAGGCCCACCCGTCGCGAGAAGCACACCTGAAGGCTGCCGAGCCTGTGGCGGCCCGCACGCCTGGCCCCGTCGACGCCTCGACCGAAAAGGCAGGGCGACATCAGCAGGTGCCTGGCTAAACGCTCACTGCGCTTTTCACTGCGCCAACGCACAGCACCTTTACCTGCGCCCTACAGCCAGGCGCCCTGCCTACGACAGGGGGATGTCCGTCGGCCGGCCGGCCAGCTTTTGGAGATGGGGCAGCAGGGCAATGAAGTCCAGGTCCCCCAGCCCCTCGTCGCAGCTGGCCTCTGCCAGCTGGGTGACCACTTCGGTGACCGGCATCGGGGCCCTGGCGGAGGCGGCGACGTCCTCGGCCAACCGCAGGTCCTTCAGGAGCATGGCGGTGGTGAACGTAGCGTCGTAACGCCGCTCGAGCAAGGAGGGCGTCTTGTACCTGACAAAGGGCGAGCCCATCGCCGAGCCGGCCAGGACGTCCAAGAAGACGGCCCGGGGCACCCCCGAAGCCTCGGTCAGCGTGATGGTCTCGGCCAGCATCTGGGCGCTGGCGGCCAGCATGGCGTTGACGGCCAGCTTGACCACGCGAGCTTCCTCTTGGCTGCCAACGTGGTACAGCCTGGGGCCGACGTGCTCCAGGTAGGGCCGGGCGGCTTGCACGCTTGCGTCGTCGCCGGAAACGATCAAGGTGAGCTCGCCGGCACTGAGGACCCCGGGGTTGCCGCTGACCGGGCAACGCACGTAGTGCAGGCCCCGCTGGGTGGCCGCCCTGGCCACCGCGCCGGACGCGACCGGCGAGACGGTGCTCATCTCCACCAGGACAGCACCTTGCGGCGCGGACTCGACCAAGCCCCCGCTCCCCAGGTAGACCTGCGTCAAGGCCTCGTCATCGGCCAAAAAGCTCATCGCGACCCGGGCCCCGAGCCACACGTCGGCCAGGCGCGGGGCGGCCGAAGCACCAGCCCGGACCAGGTCCGCTGCCGCTTCTGGGTGGCGGTTGTACACCGTGACGGCCAGGCCCCGGTCGAGCAGGCGGCGAGCCAAAGCCGAACCCATCTTGCCCAGGCCGACCACGGCAGCTTCCATCCGGCCCACAGTAGCGCCCCCTCGGCCGGGGCCGGCCGACGGGGTCAGGGGGCTGGGGCCAGGTGGCTGGGGCTGGGGGGCTGGGCTCGGGTCGTGGCCGGGGCGAAGGTTGTAGCCGAAACCGCGGGCGTGCCAGCCGGCGCTGGGACAGAGGTCGTGGCCGGGGCAGAGGTCGTGGCCGGGGCAGAGGTCGGGGCCGGGGCCGGGGCGGCAGTGGTGGCCGGGGCCGAGGTGGGGGCAGGGGTCGTGGCCGGGGCCGGGGCGGTGCTGGCCGGGGTAGGCGCCGAGGTGGACGTGCTAGCGGGCGGAAGGGTGGGGCCGTAGTAGGGCACACCCGGTGGCGGGGGCAAGGACGTGGTGGGCAGCAGGGCCACCGGGGTCGTCAGCTGCACCACTTTGGCGGGGGACCAGGTCACCGCCGGGCCGAACGACCAGTCCATGACGCCGTGGTCGCCCATGACTGGCGGCCTCGGCCCGTTGACGACGTTCACGATGTCGCCGACGCGCGAAAAACGGAAGAAGGTCTCTGCCCGGGCTGGGCTCAGGTTTATGCACCCGTGAGACACGTTCTCGCTGCCCTGCACGGACACGTCCCAGGGCGCGGCGTGCACGTACTCCCCGCTGTCGGCGATGTGGACGTCCCAGTACACCAGTTCGTCGTAGCCATTGGGGGAATTGACGGGGATCCCCACGGTGGCCGAGTCCATGCGCACCACCGACTCGCGGTCCAGCACAAGATGGGCACCGTCCATGCTCGGGTACTGGGCGCGGCCGGCACTGATCGGCCAGTCATAGATGACTTGGCCATTGTCGGTGACCACCATGCGGTGGGTGAGGAGGTTGACAGTTGAGATATGGCTGTCGCCCACCACGAAGGCAGTGGACACCGTCCCTTCCCCCCAGGCCCCTCCGCCTATGTCCCAGTGGTCGAGGTCGCCCGTGAGCTGGACCTGCTCGCCAACGGGCCAGTAGGACGAGGGCCGGAAGTGCAGCTCCACGGGGCTGAACCAGTGCCACCCACCGGGTACCGGCTTGCTCATGGCCACCTGGAAGCGGGAGAGCACGGCCTGCTGGGCGGCATAAGTGCCGACCGGGTGCGAGAACCTGACCACTATGGGCTGGCCGACCCCCACCGAGATACCCGGAGTGGGGAAGACCGTGGCCGTGACCACCTCGGCCGGAGGTGCCGTCTCGAAGCTCGACGAGCCCTGTGCGCTGAGGCCACCCGCACCGCTCACCCGGTAGTGGACCGTGTAGGTGGTGGCGGGCAGCAGATGGCCGATGGAACGCCAGGTGCCGGTGCTCGGGTCGTAGCCACCAGCCAGGGGGACGCCGTCGGGCGACCGGGTGACACGGACCGAGACCAACTGGGCGCCCGAAGCTCGCACCGTGACCACCGTGCTGAGGGGCTGGTGGCGGGCACCGTCGGGGGGCGCCACGCTCACGTCCGACAGCAGCCTCGCCAGTGCCTGTGCCCGGGTGGTGGTCGAGGTGGTCGAGGCAGCCGGCTGGCTGGTGGCCGGCGGGTGGCCCGTGGCCGGCGGGTGGCCCGTGCCCGGCGGGTGGCCGGCGGCAGGCTGGCCCTGGCCGTTGGACAGGCTGGCGACCGCTGCCACCGCCCCCAGGGCGACGACCACCAACCCTCCGGCCAGGGACAGGACCACGCCACGACGGCTGAGGCCGTCGTGGCCGCGTCTGGTCAGGTTGCTCGTTCGCCTGGGCATCACTCAGTAAACCCGGGAGGCCCGCCTCGCCGTTCCGGGAGGCCGGAGCTCGGGCCCGGGAGGCCATCCCTCCCACGACGCCGCCCTCGCCGCGCGCTCACGGGGCAGGCACCAGCCACAGGACGGCCAAGGGAGGCAGCACCAGCTCGGCTGACCACGGCTGGCCATGCCAGGCCACGGGCCCCGCCCAGGCTTGGCCCTGGTTGCCCAGGCCACTGCCACCCCACTGTTGGGCGTCGGTGTTGAGGATCTCCAACCACCGGCCCGGCCTGGGCAAACCGACCCGGTAGCCCAGCTGGGGCACGGGTGAGAAATTGGCGGCACAGACCAACACCTCCGAAGCAGGCACCGAGGGCCAGGAAGACGGGCCGCCGGCCCCGGGGCCGGTGCTGGGCCCGCTCGCGGGGCCCGGGCCCGACGTGGGCCCGGGGCCCGGGCCAGGTGGGGAGGTGGGCCGGCGCAGCCGGTAGAAGGAGGCCACGTTGTGGTCGGCATCGCTGGCATCGACCCAGCGGAAGCCCTCGGGGGTGAAGTCCTGTTCCCAAAGGGCGGGCTGAGAACGGTAGAGGCGGTTCAGCTCGGCTACGAGCGAGCGCAGCTTGGCATGGTCGGCCCACTGGCCCAGTACCCACCAGTCCAGGGGCTTGTCATGGGACCACTCCCCCTCCTGGGCCAGCTCTCCCCCCATGAACAGGAGCTTCTTGCCTGGATGGGCCCACATCCAGGCGTACAGCGCCCTCAGGTTGGCCAACTGTCGCCAGCGGTCCCCCGGCATCTTGGCCAGCAACGACGCCTTGCCATGGACGACCTCGTCGTGGGACAGGGGCAAGATGAAGTTCTCGTGCCAGGCATAGATGAGCCCGAAGGTCAAGTCGTCCTGGTGGTAGCGGCGGAACAGGGGGTCGACACTGAAGTACCTCAACGTGTCGTGCATCCACCCCATGTTCCACTTGTACCCGAAGCCCAGGCCTCCCACGTAGGTCGGCCGGGACACCGCCGGCCAGGCGGTCGACTCCTCGGCTATGGTGGTCGCCCCCGGGCAAACAGAGAACACCGTCTCGTTGAGCTCCCTCAGGAACGACACTGCCTCCAAGTTCTCGTTGCCGCCAAACTCGTTGGGGGACCACTCCCCCGGCCGGCGCGAGTAGTCGAGGTAGAGCATCGAAGCGACGGCGTCAACCCTGAGGCCGTCCACGTGGAACTCCTCCAGCCAGAAAAGGGCGTTGGCCAGCAGGAAGTTACGCACCTCGGTACGGCCCAGGTTGAACACGAGGGTGCCCCAGTCGGGATGGCTGCCCTTGTTGCCCGCATGCTCGTACAGAGCCGTCCCGTCGAAGCGGGCGAGGGCGAACTCGTCTCGGGGGAAGTGCGCGGGTACCCAGTCGATTATGACCCCGATGTGGCGGCGGTGGAGGGCGTCGACCAAGGCCCGGAAGTCATCGGGCGTGCCGAACCGAGCGGTCGGCGCGTAGTAGGCGCTCACCTGGTAGCCCCAGGAGCCGCCGAAGGGGTGCTCGGCCACCGGTAGGAGCTCTACGTGGGTGAAGCCCATTTCGCCCACGTAGGCCGGCAGTTGCTCGGCCAGCTCCAGGTAGGTGAGCGGCCGGCCCTCGGGCGACCACCGCCAGGACCCAAGGTGGACTTCGTAAATGGACATAGGCCGGGCCAGCGGGTCACCTCCCAGCCGGCTGGCCATCCACTCGTCGTCCTGCCAGCGGTGAGAAGAAGGGGGGCAGATAACAGAAGCGGTGCCCGGCGGCTCCTCAGTGGCAAAGGCGAACGGGTCCGCCTTCAAAGTGAGGCGCTCGTCCGACGTGATCATCTCGTACTTGTAACGGGCACCCGCTTGCACGCCGGGGATGAACAGCTCCCACACGCCCGAGCTGCCGAGGGTACGCATGGGGTGGGCCCGGCCGTCCCAGAAGTTCCAGTCCCCCACCACCCGCACGGCCTTGGCGTTGGGGGCCCACACGGCAAAGGCAGTCCCGGCCACGCCTTCGTGGACCTTGGGGTGGGCCCCCATGACCTCCCACAGCCGGCGGTGGCGGCCCTCGTTGAACAGGTGGAGGTCCAGGTCCCCCAGCGTGGGCCAGTGCCGGTAGGGGTCGTCGAAGACATAGCCCGGGCCCCGGCCCCCATAGACAGCTTCCAGCCGGTAGCCCGGGGCGGAGGGGTCGATGGGGGCTTCCCATAGCCCGCCGGGGTGGGCCTGGTGCATGGCCACCCGCTGGGCAGGCTGGTCACCGCCGGCGGGGCTGGTCACCAGGAGGAACATGGCGGTCGCCCCAGGGCGCAGAGCGCGCACGGACCCGCCGTGCCGCCCGAGCAACGAATGGGGGTCGTGGTGGCGACCTTGGACCAGCCGCTCGACCTCGAGCTTGTCGAGGCCGGCTAGGGCGCCCGGGGCCTGGTTGGCACTTGGCAAGTCGGTCGTGGTCATTGGCCCAGGGCCAGCTTAAGGCCGGCCGGGGCCTAGCGGGCTGGCAGGCTCGCCGTCGTCCACAGCGCCCGCGTCCTCCGGCACCTCGGCCAACAGCTGCTCGACCGGGCTTGACAGCAGGCGGTGCAGGGCTGCCAGCGGGAGGCCCACCCAGGCCTTGCGGTGAGCTTCCTCGTAGGAAAGCTCATAGAGAGCCTTGTCGAGCTCGAAGGCGAGGCGCACAGCCTCGAAGTCGCGCCGCCCGGTGGGCAGCAGAGCGGCGGTGCCCGGGTGCCCGCGGTAGCCGCGCAGGAACGCCTGCCGGTTGCGCTGCTCCCAGGCCAGGGCCAGGGGCTCGAGCCAACCCGCTTGCTCATGGCTGTGCTCCCCGAGGGCAGACCAGGCGGCGTACTGGAACGAGCGGAGCATGCCCGCCACGTCTTTCAAGGCCGAGGTGGGCTGGAGGCGTTGCTCCACGGGACGGCCCGGTTCGCCCTCGAAGTCCAACACGTACCAGCCCGCATCGGTGCGCATCACTTGGCCCAGGTGGTAGTCGCCGTGGGCCCTGATCGCGGGCCCGGGGTGCTCGACCGACCTCAGGGCCTCGAACAAGGGCCCGGCGCCCTCCACCAGCGAGGGGTGGAGGAGCTCGACCCTGGACCACAGCTGGTCGAGCCAGCCGGGCCAAGCACCGGCCAGGTACTGGTGGTCGGCCCCGAACGACTGGGCCAACGCGATGTGCATCTCGGCGGTCACCTGGCCGAGGCGGGTGGCCTCGGCAGCGAAGTCCCCGCCCGAAAGGGCGGGGTCGGCGGCACCCGCCTCAGGTGAGGTGGCATAGAAGTCACGCAGGGAGGTCAGCGCCAGGGCCCAGCCGTCGGTGCCACCGGCCAGGTACTGCTGCCCAAAGGCCAGGTCCCTGCCGTCGCGCTGCCAGCGCACCAGGGGCTGGGCCACGTGGGCAAAGCCGGCCGCAGCCAAGGCGGTAGTGACCTCGGCGTCGAGGTTGGGGCCGGGAGGGACGCGGCGGAAGAACTTCAAGATGAGCCGGTCATCGTAAACGACAGAAGTATTGGACTGTTCTGCTCCCACCAGCCGGGCGTGCTTGGCCGTCTGGGCGCCACCGGTCAGCGCGCCCAGGATCTCGACCGCCATCTCGGGGTCCACGGTGGCGTCGTAGAAGGTGCGGTCGCCCGCGCTGCCTACCACCGCGTCGTCTGCCTTGGAAATGTGCTCGGCCAGTTCTGCGGTCGGGCGCTCGCCGATGAACAGCTGGTAGTGGTCCCCGCCCGCCTCCACCAGCGCCCATAAGACACGGTAGCCCGCGCCCTCGCCGCCCCCGGCCGGCGGCACCAGCTGGCCCGAAGCCAAGCAGTGCAGGGAGGTAGGCGGCACCCCGCCACCCGCGTACCAACGCTGGCGGGCCATATAAGCCGGGAGGAGCCGTGCCAGGGCTTCAGGCAGCTCCTGGCCGGCCGAGGCCTGCTTGTCCATCACGCACCTCCTGGTGGGCCTGCCCCGGCGGCGGCTTCGCCAGGACGAACCAGTAAAAGCCATAGGGGGCGAGGGTCACGAAATAAGGCTGGGGGCCAATGGGCGGGAAGGGGGCCCGTCCCAGCAGCTCGACCGGTACCATGCCCTCCCACCGCTCGAGGGGCAGCTGGGCCGGCTGGGCAAAGCGCGACAGGTTGCACACGCAAAGCACGGTCCCCTCCACCGGCTCTTGCTCCCCTGGTACCTGGCCTGCCGGCGGCCCGCCGCCCTGCCCGGCCCCCGACGGCGGCGCGCCCTGCCCGGCCCCCGACGAGGCCCCGGCCCCCGACGAGGCGTGCGGGGCGCGGACATAAGCCAGCACCGAAGGGTTGTCGGTAGAGACCACCTCCATCGTGCCCGTGCCAAAGACGGGGTGCTGCCGGCGCACCTCGAGCATGCGGCGCATCCAGTGCAACAAGGAGCTCGGGTTGCGCATCTGCGCCTCCACGTTGACCGCTTGGTAGCCGTAGACCGGGTCCATCAAAGGGGGCAGGTAGAGCTGGGCGAAATCAGCTTTCGAGAAACCGGCGTTGCGGTCGGGGGACCACTGCATGGGAGTGCGCACCGAGTCACGGTCACCCAGGTAGATGTTGTCGCCCATCCCGATCTCGTCCCCGTAGTAGAGGACGGGGGAACCCGGCAGGGAGAACAGCAGCGAGTGGAGCAGCTCCGCCACCCGCCGGTCGTTGTCCACCAGCGTCGCCAAGCGCCGGCCGATGCCGATGTTGCGCTTCATACGCGGGTCCTTGGCGTACTCCGCGTACATGTAGTCGCGCTCCTCGTCGGTCACCATCTCCAATGTGAGCTCGTCGTGGTTGCGCAGGAATATGCCCCAGCTGGCGCCTTCGGGGACCGGCGGGGTACGGGCCAGGATCTCGGTTATCGGGAAACGCTGCTCGCGCCGCACCGCCATGAACATCCGGGGCATCAAGGGGAAATGGAAGCACATATGGCACTCGTCGCCGTCACCGAAGTACTGGACGACGTCCTCCGGCCACTGGTTGGCCTCAGCCAGCAGGACCTTGCCCGGGTACAGCAAGTCGACCTCCTTGCGCAGCCTCTTCAGGTACTGGTGGGTCTCGGGCAAGTTCTCGCAGTTGGTCCCCTCCCTTTCGAACAGGTAAGGCACGGCGTCCAACCGGAAGCCGTCGATGCCGACGTCCAGCCAGTAGCGCACCACGTCGAGCATGGTCTCGGCTACCTCGGGGTTGTCGTAGTTGAGGTCGGGCTGATGGGAAAAGAACCGGTGCCAGTAGTACTGGCCCCGCACCGGGTCCCAAGCCCAGTTCGACTTCTCGGTGTCCACGAAGATCACACGAGCTTGTTTGTACCGCTGGTCGTCGTCGCTCCATACGTACCAGTCGGCTTTGGGGTTGGCGCGGTCCCGGCGCGACTCGACGAACCAGGGGTGCTGGTCGCTGGTGTGGTTCATCACCAAGTCCGAGATCACCCGGATGCCCCGGCGGTGGGCTTCGTCCACCAACTGGACGACGTCGGCGATCTGGCCGTACTCGGGCAGCACGCTCCAGTAGTCGGATATGTCATAGCCGCCGTCGCGCAGCGGGGACTGGTAGAAGGGCAAGAGCCAGATGCAGTCCACCCCCAGCCAGGAAATGTAGTCCAGCTTGGCGGTGACCCCGGCCAGGTCGCCAGTGCCGTCGTCGTTGGAGTCGAAGAACCCCCTCACTAAGATCTCGTAGAACACCGCCCGCTGGTACCAGCGCACGTCCTGGCTGGCGGTCCCCGAGACGGGGGTCACGGCCCGCATGGCTGGGGGCCCCGGCTCTCAGGCCTGCCTGCGCAGGCCCATGACATGGGCGACCCGGTACCAGGGGTCGAAGCGCACGTAGGGATCCGGGCCCCACCGGTAGGCCTCTCCCGACAGCTCATCGACCACGCCAAAGCTGCCACCAGAGGGCAGCCCCAGGGCAGCCATGTCCAGGTGCAACGTCGACTCCTGGGTGGACCACGGGTCCAGGGTCACCACCACCAGCACCACGTCGGAGCCGTCGTCGGTGGCCTTGGAGTAAGCCATGACGTTGGGGTTGTCCGACCCGTGGAAAAAGATGTTGCGCAACTGGCTGAAAGCCGGGTGCCGGCGGCGGATGGCGTTGACCGCCCGGACAAGCGGCGCCAAGGACCCAGGCCGGGAGAAGTCCCGGTGCTTCACCTCGTACTTCTCGGAGCCGAGGTACTCCTCGTTGTCGGCAGAGGCGGGCGTGTTCTCGTACAGCTCGTAGCCGCTGTAGATGCCATAGGAGGGGACCAGCGTCGCGGCCAGGACCAGGCGCAGGGCGAAGGCGGCAGGCGGGCCGTTGCGCAACGGCCCCGAGAGGATGTCGGGCGTGTTGGGCCAGAAGGTCGGCCGCATGTAGTCAGCCAGCGGGCCGTGGGCCAGCTCTTCCACATAGGTGCGGATGCCCTCGGGGCCGTACTGGGAAGTGCGCCAGGTGAAGTACGTGTAGCTCTGAGAAAAACCGACCTCAGCCAGCCGGGCCATCACCTTGGGCCGGGTAAAGGCCTCGGCCAGCAAGACTATGTCGGGTGCCCGGCCCCGGACTTCTTGGACCAGCCATTCCCAGAACGCGAACGGCTTGGTGTGCGGGTTGTCCACCCGGAAAATCCTGACCCCGTGCTCAGCCCAGAAGAAAAGCACGTCCCGGCAGGCCTCCCACAGCGCCACCCGGTCCGCCTCGGCTGCCGGCCAGAAATTGATGGGGTAGATGTCCTGGTACTTCTTGGGAGGGTTCTCGGCATAAGCGATCGAGCCGTCCGGCCGCCGGTGGAACCACTCCGGGTGCTCTTTCACCCAAGGGTGGTCGGGCGAGCACTGCAAGGCATAGTCCAAGGCGACCTCCATGCCGTGGTCGGCCGCGGTGCGCACCAGGAAGTCAAAGTCGTCCAGGGTCCCCAGTTCCGGGTGGACGGAGGTGTGCCCGCCCTCTTCAGAGCCGATGGCCCAAGGGCTGCCGGGGTCCCCCGGGCCAGCCACCAGGGCCCCGTTCCTGCCCTTGCGGAAGGTGCGCCCGATGGGGTGGACAGGTGGGAGGTAGAGCACGTCGAAGCCCAGGTCGGCCAGGCGCGCCACCTCCTGGGCGCAAGCGCGCAGCCCGCCGAAGCTGCGAGGGAACAGTTCGTACCAGGCCCCCACCAGGGCGCGAGGCCGGTCGACCCACAGCGGCAGGGGCGCCGAAGCGCTGAGGTCGGGCGCCCGCAGCTGCTCCCGGAGCAGCCGGGCCACCGGGGCACCCAGGGCCGGGCCCAGGCGGGTGGCATCGTCCGCCCCCCGGTCCTGAAGGGTGGCGAACGCCCGGGCCAGCTCCGGGTGGCCGTCCTGGGCGCCCTCGGCCTCGGCCAGCAGGGCCAGGCCTTCGGCCACCTCGGCGCTCACGTCCTGGTGGGCCGCCAACTTGACCGCCGCCCGGCGCGCCCAGGTCCCGTAGCGGTCGGTCCAAGCCTCCACCACCAGCTCATGGAGGCCCAGCTCCCGGGGCACCAGCTTGCCCACCCACTCGTCGTTGCCCTGGTCGCTGAGGGCACAGGCATCGACCGGTTCCCCGCTGCCCGCCTTGCGCAGCACTGCCCGGGCGGCGAGCAAGTCGTGGCCGTCCCGGAAGATGCTCGCCCGGACCGGCACCACCTCGCCGACCACGGCTTTGGCCGGGTAGCCGTGGGGGGTCGAGGGGAGCACGTCTTGGATGACAACGCTCGGCCCAAGCCCGTGCGGCCGCCTGGCCGCTCCAGCCTCGGTGGCCCGGGCCGAAGGTCCTGGTTGGCGCGGGACGGTCCTCATCTCCTCCACGCTAGGAGCTTGGAGCCGATGTCTTGTAGCTTTGCCAGGGTGAAGGCGTTCAGGACCTTTGCCGTGCGGGCCCGGCTGCCCGAAGCCCTGGCCCCCCTCCAGGAGCTGGCGTTCAACCTGAGGTGGTCCTGGGACGAGCGCACACGGGACCTTTTCCGTTGGGTGGACCCCGACCTTTGGGAACGGCACCACGACCCGGTCCGGGTGCTCTCTCTCGTCGCCCGGGACCGCCTGGAGGCATTGGCCGACGACAGCGCGTTCATGTCCTTCCTAGGAGAGATCCACGCTGACCTGAAGCGCTACCTGAGCGTGCCCCGATGGTTCCAGAACCGTGGGCGCTCGCCCCTGGCCAAGGTGGCCTACTTCTCGCCCGAGTTCGGCATCGCCGAGGCGCTGCCCCAGTACTCGGGCGGGCTGGGCATCCTGGCTGGGGACCACCTGAAGGCCGCCAGCAGCCTGGGCGTGCCCATGGTGGGCGTGGGCCTGCTCTACCGGGAGGGCTACTTCCGCCAGCACCTCAACACCGATGGGTGGCAGGAGGAGCGCTACCCGGTGCTCGACCCCCACGCCATGGCCCTCAGCCTGGTGGGCAACGCCAAGATCACCGTCGACATGGCCGGCCAGACCCTGATCGCCCAGATCTGGGCCGCCCACGTCGGGAGGGTGAAGCTCTACCTGATCGATGCCGACCTGGACGAGAACCCAGACGACCTGCGGGGCATCACCGACCGCCTCTACGGGGGAGGCACCGAGCACCGCCTCCGCCAGGAGATCCTGCTCGGCGTGGGCGGAGTGCGGGCGCTGGAGCGCGTGGGGGAGCACCCGCAGATCTTCCACTCCAACGAAGGCCACGCCGGCTTCCTCAACCTGGAGAGGATCCGCCAGCTGGTGACCAGGGAGGGCCTCCGGTTCCCCGAGGCGGTGGAGGCGACCCGGGCGGGGACCATCTTCACCACCCACACACCGGTACCGGCCGGGATCGACCGCTTCCCGGCCGAGCTGATGGAGAAGTACTTTTCCTCCTGGGCCCAGGAGTGCGGGGTAACGATGGAGGACCTCATGGCCCTCGGCCACGCTCCTGGGGAACCGCCCAACGCCCCGTTCAACATGGCCGTGATGGGCCTGCGGCTGGCCGCCATGTCCAACGGGGTGTCGGAACTGCACGGCCACACCAGCCGGACGATGTTCCAGGCGCTGTACCCAGGGGTGCCGGTCGAAGAGGTGCCCATCAAGTCGGTGACGAACGGTGTGCACGGCCGCACCTGGGTCTCGCCCACCATGAACGACCTGTTCACCAAGTACGTCAACCCTTCGTGGGAGGACGCCGGGCTGGCGGACTGGGGGCGGATCTCCGAGGCTCGGGACGACGAGCTGTGGAGGGCGCACGAGCAGGGCAAGGAGGCCCTGGTGAGCTTCGTGCGGGCCCGGGTCAAAGCCTCCCTGCTCGACCAAGGGGTGTCGCCCATCGACGCCGCCTGGGCGGACGAAGTGCTCGACCCCACCGTCCTCACCATCGCCTTTGCCCGCCGCTTCGCCTCCTACAAGCGGGCGACGCTGCTTTTTTCCCAGCCCGACCGGTTGCGGGCGCTGCTGCTGGACAGCAAGCGGCCGGTCCAGCTCGTGTTCGCGGGCAAGGCACACCCCGCCGACGACATGGGCAAGGAGATGATCCGCCAGATAATGCAGTTCTCGCGCGACCCGCGCGTCCGCCACCGGATGGCCTTCATCGAAGACTACGACATGGCGGTGGCCCGGGTGCTGCTCCAGGGCTGCGACCTTTGGCTGAACAACCCGCGCCGGCCGATGGAGGCGAGCGGCACCAGCGGCCAGAAGGCGGCGCTCAACGGGGCGCTCAACTGCTCGGTCTCCGACGGGTGGTGGGACGAGATGTTCAACGGCAACAACGGCTGGCAGATCGCGTCGGCCGAGTCCTACGGGGACCTGGGCCGTAGGGACGAGGTGGAAGCCAACAGCCTGTTCGAGATCCTGGAACGCCAGGTGGTGCCCCTTTATTACGACCGCAGTGGCGACCGCTTCCCTCGGGCCTGGGTCGCCCGTATGAAAGACTCGTTGTCCAGCCTGGGGCCACGTGTCCAGGCCTCCCGCATGGTGAGGGACTACGTGGAGCAGATGTACGAGCCCATGGCCAAACGGGCCGAGGCCCTGTGCGCCCAGCGCTACGCCCGGGCCAAGGAGCTGGCCGCTTGGAAGCACCGCGTCATCGACGCGTGGCAAAAGGTGGCCATCGTCTCGGTGGGCTCGGACTCGGCCGGCCCGGTCACCGACCTCGGCAGCACCCGTCAGGTCACCGCCGAGGTCTTCCTCGGCGAGCTGAGCCCAGACGAGGTGGCCGTCCAGCTGCTGCACGGCACCGTGACCGCCGGTGACGAGCTGGCCGACTGGCAGGTTGCCCGCATGACGCTCAGCGCCACCGGCCAGGAGGGCAACGAGGGGGTGACCACCTGGGAGGGGAGCTTCCGCTGCGACGTCGCCGGCCGGCACGGCTTCACCGTCCGGGTGGTCCCCTCCCATCCTGACCTGCCCGCACCCGTGGAGATGGGCTGCGTCACCTGGGCCTGACCTGGCCACGGCCAGGGCCACCCCTGGGTAGTCTCTTGAGGTGCGCGAACATGTCGACGCCGCCCGGGTGGTCGAGCTGGCCTCGGCCCTCATAGCCGTCGACACCTCCAACCCTCCAGGCGACGAGGCCAAACTGGGCGGCATCTTGAAGGACGCGCTGGGCCCGTGGCGGCCGGCTTGGGCCGAGGTGGAGCCTGCGCCCGGGCGGCTGTCCCTTATAGCCCGCGTGGCCCCCTCCGGTGGCACCGGCCGCCCGACCCTCATCGTCAATGGCCACACCGACGTGGTCCCAGCCGTGGCCAGTAACTGGGCCCACGACCCCTTCTGCCCCTCGGTCGAGGGCGACCGCCTCTACGGCCGGGGCGCCGCGGACATGAAAGGGGGGTTGGCGGCGGCCATATGTGCGCTGGACGCGCTGCGGGCAGCCGGCCAGGAGCCCTCTTGCGACCTCGTGTTCCAGCTGGTAGCCGACGAGGAAAGAGGCGGTGCACTGGGCACGAGGGCATTGCTGGAGGCGGGCCACCTCAAAGGCGATGCCTGCTTGGTACCCGAGCCGACCTCCCTGGCCGTCTCGGTGGCCGAACGTGGCCTCCTCCAGGGCCGGGTCCGGGTCCGGGGCCGGCCGGCCCACGGCAGCCGTCCCCGCGAGGGCGTGTCTGCCGTGGAGCACGCAGCCCGGGTTGTCCTCGCCTTGCACGGGGCCGACTTCGGAGGCCCGGAGCACCCCCTGCTCGGCAAACCCACGGCCAACGTCGGCACTCTCCGGGCCGGCACCACCGTCAACGTGGTGGCTGAACGGGCCGAGCTGGGCTTCGACCGTCGCCTGCTGCCGGGCACCAGCCTGGAGGAGGCGCTGGCCGGCCTCCGCTCACGTATCGATGCAGCCGGCGTGGAGGGCCTCGACTACGACATCGAGGTGGACGACTTCGGGGAAGGCAGCGAGATGAGCCCAGCCCACCCCTTCGCCCGCCTGGTCAGGCAGGCCGTCGGGGCGGTGACCGGCCAGGAGCCAGCCACCGTGGGCATGACCTTCACCACCGACGCCCGCTTCCTGCGCAACCAGGCCGGCATACCGGCCGTGGTCTGCGGGCCGGGTGACATCGCCCAAGCCCACGGGACCGACGAGTGGGCCTCCATCAGCCAGCTGGTGGACGCCACCGCCGCCTATGCCGAGCTGTACCGCAGCTTCGGTGCCTAACTGGCCGGGCTGGGAGCTGAGCGAGCCTGGGACCGGGTGGGCCGGGGCCGGGTGGGCCGGCACCTGGTTGGCTGAGGCCGCTCAGACCATCTCGTGGAGCATCTCGGCCAGCAGGGCCGCTTCCCGGGAGATCTCGTCGCTGCGGGAACCGGCCTCCACCGCCGCCTTCAGGGCATGGCCTTGGCTGCGGACCCGCCACCAGAACGCGTCGTCCAGCCCGACCGGCGTGGGCTGCTCGACCACCCCCACCGAGTCCAGGAAGGCTCGCTGGCGCTCGGGGTCGGCCGGGTCGTTCGCCAACCGGTCCACGTTGCCGAACAGCTCCTCGATCATCCGGTACCTGGCCTCGTCGTCCTCGTCCACCAGCCCGTGCACCTGCTCGAACAGGCCGTCTACCTCGGCCTCGTCGGCTTCCGCCACCGCCAGGTCGGTGCCGTCCCAGCGGTGGGCCACCCCCGCCGCCTCCAGCAGCAGGGAAAGCTCGACCCGCTGTTCGGGCAGCCACTCGTCCAGCTCGTAGACCAGCTGGCCGCTGCCGCCCTCCTCCGCTTCACCCAGGTCCTCGTCCGCCAAGCTGCCCTCGGCCAAGACGGCCTCCTCGTCCAGGAGGCCCTCAGGGCCGGGGACCGCCCCGCCCGGGGCCGGGACCGGGCCCGGCAGCTGCGCGGGCCGGCCCTTTTGCCGGGCCGCAGCTTCCAGGCGAGCCATTGCCCGCTCCTGCTCCGCCTCGTCGTGGCCGGCACCGGGAGCCACCAGGCGGCAAAGGACCTCGGCCTGGTGCCTGATCTCGTCTTCCAGGGCCTCGTCGGCTCCCAGCGCGCCGAGCAGGCGCCGGGTGACCCGGCCAACCGCCGCCAGCTCGTCGTCACCCAGAGGCGGGAGGAAGTCCAACGTGAACAGAGCCGCCGACGCTTCGCCGATGTCCACGTCGGCCTGCATGTCGGTCGGGTCCTGGCGCAACCGGTCGGCCGCGTCGTAAAGGTCGTGGGCCACCTTGGACGCGGCAGTGGTGACCGCCGCCGCCTGCCCGTCATTGCCCAGCGGTGCCTCGTTGCCCCCGGTGGCCTCGGCCACCAGGGCGTCCACCTCGGCCTCGTCGATGGCCAGGACGACCAGCTCCTCTTCCTCGAAGCGGTGGCGGATGCCAGCCCCGATGAGGGCTTCGATCAACCGGCCTCGCGTCTCGTCGTCCCATTGGTCGAGCCGGTAGCCGACCTCGTCGTCTTCGGGGCCCGACTCCAGCTCGGGCAGGGGCGAAGCCAGGAGCCTCTCGCCGCAGCTGTGACAGCGGCCGCGGCTGGGGACCTCGTAACCACAGTTGGGGCAGTACCAGACTCTCCGGCTCATCTATTGCCTCCTCGTCGTCAGCTGCGGCCCCACTTGGGCAGCACCGGGGCCTCCCGGCCGGAACCTCCTGCCCTGGGCTGCCCGGGGCTGGCGGCCCGGGCTTGGGCTCCCGGGGCCGGGCTCAGCTCCTCGTGGTACTCCTCTTCGACGTTGACCGACCACACGTCATGGCTGGCGCCGAAGAGGTTCTCGACGGTGAGCATGGCAGTGTACATGGAATGGTCCTGGTTGTTGTAGCGGTGCATGCCGTTGCGGCCGACCGGGTGCACGTTGGGGGCCTCGGCTTCCAGCCACTTGCGGATGACCTCCACGTTGTCCTTGTAGCTGGCGTCGTAGTAGGGGTAAGCCTTGGGCATGCGCACGACGTAGCCGGCCTGGACCTCCTGGGGCCGGGCCAGCCCGAGGCGGCCGATCTCGGAGCGGGCCAGCTCGACCAGGGCGCTGTCGGGCAGCGACCAGGTGCCGTCCCCCTCGAACACGAAGTACTCGAGGCCGAGGCATGTCCAGCCCTGCTTCACCATGGACGGCGACCACCGGCCGAAGTTCTGGACCCGCCCCACCTTCACCCCCGGGTCGTGGACGTAGACCCAGTTGTCGGGGAAGCTGGCCGACTCGGGCACGACGAGGGCCACCGTCAGGTGGTCCCTGAAGTGCAGGTCGCCCGCCGCCACCAGCACCTCGTCGGGGGCCGGGGGGTCCATGGCCCGCACCAGCGCGGGCAGGGGCATGCTGGATATGACCGCGCTGGCAGGGTGCTCCCGGACGGCACCGCCTGAGGCCGACCTGACCGCCACCGCCCGGCTCCCCTCGCGCCTCACCCCCACGACGGGGGAGCTGAGCAGCACCTGGGAGCCGGCAGCGCGCACGAGCTCGCAGCAACGTTCCCACATCATGCCCGGGCCCAGGCGCGGGTACTCGAAGCGGTCGATCAGCGTCGTGATCTCCCGCTGGCCCTTTTTGGGGAACAGGGCGTTTTTCACCGCGTTGGTCAGGTTGAGGTTCTTGATGCGCTGGGCGGCCCAGTCCGCCTGCAGCTCTGCCGCCGGGTAGCCCCAGACCTTTTCGGTGTAGGTCTTGAAGAAATGCCGGTACAGGCGCCACCCGAAGCGGGCCGCCACCCAGCCCTCGAAGGTGGACTGGTCCGCCGGCGGGCGCAGGCGGGCCCAGGCGTAGGAGGCCCCGCAGCGCAGGGACTCGACCAGGCCGAGGTTGCGCAGGGCGTTCAGGGGCTTGAGAGGGTAGTCGTAGAACTTGCCTTGGTAGTAGATCCGGCTCATGCGGGGCCGGGTCATGAAGTCCTCGCCCGGCAGGACCTCGTGCCAGAAGTCCTCCACCGCCTTCACCTTGGTGAAAAAGCGGTGCCCGCCTATGTCGAAACGCCAGCCGTCCCTCTCCACGGTGCGGCTGATCCCGCCGACCACGTCATCGGCCTCCAGCACAGTGCACACCTTGCCCCGGCGGGCCAGTTCGTAGGCAGCGGTCAGCCCCGCGGGGCCGGCGCCGATGACGACCACCTGGTCCGGGCCCCCCTGGCTGGGCCGGAGGTAGCCGGGGCCGTCGTCGGGCTCGAGGAAGCCTTCGTGGGAGAGCTGCCAGCCAGGGTCAGTCGAGGCCACTTGTCCGATCAGCTCCGGAACTGTTCCAGGTTCTCGTACTCGTAGTAGCGAGGGTTGGCGTTGATCACGGTCTCGCCCCCCGGGCGGAGCATCTGGAACCAGCTGGCCAGGTAGCCGCACCGCCCGCCGAAGCCCTTGTAGCCGTCCCGCCACACGAGCCAAAGCGTGTTCTCGGGGTTGAGGCGGGAGAAGATCTCCTGGGCAAAGGTGCCGACGTCGGTGCCCTGGACCGCCGAGAGGTAGTTGACCCAGTCGACCCTCTGCGGGCCGGTCATGCGGGGGAAGGTGAGCTGGGTCACGCCGGGGACCCGCAGCAGGCGGGAGACGGCCGGGCCGAGCTGGTCGGGACAGTAGACGACCACGTCGCCCGGCTGCGCCTCCAGGTTCAGGACCTCGGCCACCTGCACAGCTTGCGTCCGGGGCTGGGAGCTTTGCAGTTGGGCCGACAAAAGGCCAGCCAGGCAGGCAACGGCCAGCAAGCCGGCGGTCACCCGCCGGGAGGCGAAAGAGGTCAGGCCGAGGGCGCACAACATCACGAACAAGGGGAACACGGCGGCTATGTAGCGGCTGTCGAAAGCAGCACCAGTCAGCATCCCGGCCACCACGGCCAGCACCAAGGTGCCGGCCACCAGCCAGGCCATCAGCCGGGAGCGCGGCTGCAGGCGCAGCTCGACCACCACGGCCGAGGCCCGGGGGCCGGCCCCCGCGAACAAGGCCAGGCCAACCAGGCTGAACAGCAGGTAGGTGAGCAGGCTGCCCCAGGCCCCCGGGCCCGAGAAGAGGCTGAACACGCCGAGCAGGTTCTCCGGGCCGGGGGGGCTGGACCATGGTGTCCCGGTATGGAGGACCTGGAACACGAACACCGGCGACCAGGGCAGCCACGCCGCTATGCCCGCGCCCATGGCCCAGCAGGCCCGGCGGGCCGCCCCAGGCACGGCGTAGGCAGGGGTGCGGCCTGACCAGGCCTCGCCGGCCCAGAGCCACAGCAGCCAGGCACCACCCACCGCCACCAGGTACAGGTCCCAGTAATGGGTGTACATGAGCGCGGCGGTCAGGGCCGCCAGGGCGGCCAGCCGGCCCCGGCTGGGCTGCTCCAGCGCCCGGGCCGCCGCCAAGTACCAGGCCACTGCCTCCAGGGCCATGAGCGAGTAGGGACGGGTGTCGGTGGCGTAGTAGATGGCCCAGGGAGAGCTGGCAGCCAGCAGGAGGGCGGCCCCGGCCACCCGGGGGCCGCCGAGGCGGCGGCCAGCCAGCCACACCAGCGGCAACGTGCCCAGGGACACGGTGCCCGACAGTGCCCGGACGGCGAAGTCGCCCTGGCCAAAAGCCATCATCCAGTAGTGGAGGACGACGTAGTAAAGAGGCGGCGAACCGTCCTGCATGAGGGCGCTGGGCAGGTGCCACAGGCCCAGCTTGGAGATGTTGACCGAGAGGGCCTCGTCCAGCCACAACCCTCGGGGGGCGAGGAACCGCCCGACGCTGCCAGCGGCCACCACCACGGCCCCCAGGGCCAGGCCCACCCGCCCCCAGGCCGGCCGGTCCCCCGGCACCAGGCGGTGGCGGAGGTAGCTGCCAGCCCGCCGGTACTGGCCCAGGGGGAGGTGGGGACGCGTGCTAACGGCGGTCGCCATCGGCTACACAGTACGCGATGGGCCGCCGGCGCGGCCCACGGGCCGCGGGGCCCAGCCTTGCCCGGCGGCCGGCTAGCCTGGGCGGGCCGGCCCTAGGGGATCCGCTCGGCCGAGGTGCAGGCCACCACCACCCGGTTGCCCTGCACGTCCACCACTCCCCCCTCGACCCGGAAACGCAGCTCCCCAGCCGTCTGCTCGCTGCCCCCCGGTGGGCGAGCAGCCCGGGGGCCGGGAGCCTCCCCGGCTGCGGGGGCCGCCCCGTCGACCTGGCCCGCCTGGGGCCCGACTATGCGCAAGGTGCCGGGCTCCAGCAGCCCGATGTAAGCCATGTGGTTGGCCAGGAAGGCGATGTCGCCACCGGCGCTGCGGCAGGCCACCATCTCGGCCTGGCCGGAGTACAAACGGCCTCCGGGGACCACCAGCTCCACGTAGGTGGTGGCCACCCTCAGGGCCCCCGCTGCAGTTCCCGGGCCTTGGCCATGGCCGCCTCGGCTCCACCGACATTGAAGAAGGCCTGCTCAGGCAGGTCGTCCAGGTCCCCGTTGACCAGGGCCTCGAACGACTCGACCGTCTCGGCAACCGGGACGTAGACACCTTTTTGGCCGCTGAAGGCCTCCGCCACGAAGAACGGCTGCGACAAGAACCGCTGGATCTTGCGGGCCCGCAGCACTATGGTGCGGTCCTCCTCGGACAGCTCGTCCATCCCCAAGATGGCGATGATGTCCTGCAGCTCCCGGTTGCGCTGCAGCACCTGCTGGACCCGGCGCGCCACCTGGTAATGGCGCTCGCCCACCACCTCGGGCACCAAGATGTTGGAGCTGGAGGCCAGGGGGTCGACGGCAGGGTAGATCCCGATGGCAGCGATCTCCCGGGCCAGCTGGGTGGTGGCATCGAGGTGGGTGAAGGTGGTGAAGGGGGCAGGGTCCGTGTAGTCGTCAGCGGGCACGTAGACCGCCTGTACGGAGGTGATCGAGTGGCCCCGGGTGGAGGTGATGCGCTCTTGGAGCTCGCCCATCTCGTCCGCCAGCGTCGGTTGGTAGCCGACCGCCGACGGCATCCGCCCCAACAGGGTGGATACCTCCGAGCCGGCCTGGACGAAACGGAAGATGTTGTCTATGAACAACAGCACGTCCTGGTTGCGGACATCCCGGAAGTACTCGGCCATGGTCAGGGCGGAAAGGCCCACCCTCAGGCGGACCCCGGGAGGCTCGTCCATCTGCCCGTACACCAGCGCCGCCCGCTTGAGCACGCCGGACTCCTTCATCTCGAGCCACAGGTCGTTGCCCTCCCGGGTGCGCTCGCCGACACCGCCGAAGACCGACACCCCCCCGTGCTGCTCGGCCACCCGGTGGATCATCTCCAAGATGAGCACCGTCTTGCCCACCCCGGCCCCCCCGAACAGGCCGATCTTGCCGCCCTGGACGTAGGGCTCGAGCAGGTCGATGACCTTGATGCCGGTCTCGAACATCTCCGATTTGGGCTCCAAGGCGTCAAAGGCGGGAGGAGGGCGGTGGATCTCCCAGCGGTCCTCCACGTCCGCCAGCTCGTCGGAGTCGAGCACCTCCCCGACCACGTTGAAGACATGCCCGAGGACGGCGTCACCCACCGGGACGGTGATCCCCCTCCCGGTGTTGCGGACCGGTGCGCCCCGCCTCAGGCCGTCGGTGGGCCGCAGGCACACGCAGCGCACCCTCCCCTCGCCGATCTGGAGGGCAACCTCAGCCACCACGGTGGTCTTGCGGCCTTCCAGCTCGACGTCCATCTCGACGGCGTGGTTTATGTCCGGCAGGGCGTCGGGTGGGAACTCGACGTCGACCACCGGCCCGGCCACGGCGACCACCCGCCCCTCGCGCCGGGCCGGCCCGGTCGTGCCCTCGGGCCCGGTCCCGGGCCGGGTGGCGTTTGCTGCCTCAGTGGTACCAGTGCTCACGCTCGCTCCAGGTTCGCTCGTCAACTTGCTTGTGGGAATTGGACGGTTGCTTGCGGGAAATGGGCCAGGGACCAGCTGGCCACCTCCTCCTCCCGCCCCGCCTGGCGTAGGGCTTCGGCCCCTCCGACGATCTCCATGATCTCGGTGGTGATGGCGTCCTGGCGGGCACGGTTCATGGCCCGGGTCAGGGTCTTGACGAGCTCGTCGGCGTTGTCGGTGGCGGCCTGCATGGCCCTTTGCTGGGCCACGTGGAACGACGCGGCTGACTCGAGCAAGGCGGCGTAGACCTCCACCTCCAGCCAGCGCGCCAGGACCTGGCCCATGATCTCCTCCGGGCCGGGCTCCAGCTCGAAGGCCACGGTCCGGCGCTCCTCCTCGTCACCGGCATCGCCCTCGGCCACGGGGACCAGCTGGCGGGCCTCCACCGGTTGGGAGCCGGCGCCGGCGTAGCGGGTGCTCACCAGCAGGACGCGGCCGGCCCGGCCTTGGCCCAGGGCGCCGAGGACCGGTGCGGCAACCCGCTGGGCGTCTTCGAAGCGAGGCCGGTCGGTCACCCCGGTGACGACCTCGTCCAAGGCCAGGCCCTGGAAGTGGAAATGGCTCTGCACCTTGCGCCCGGCGCCGACCACGAACGGGCCCGGCCCGGCCTCGTCCCGGAGGACCTCCTCGGCCACCCTCACCACCGAGGTGTTGAAGGCACCGCACAGCCCCCGGTCGGCCGCGACCACGACCACGGCACAGCGTTCGTCGGCCGGCTCGAACCAGGGGTGGGAGCGGGCTTCGGGCACCGCCGACAGGTCCCGGACGACCCGCCGCAGTTGGGTGACGTAGGGCTCGGCCGCGTCGATCGCCTGCTGTGCCCGCACGATCCGGGAGGCGGCGATGAGCTCCATGGCGCGGGTGATCTTCTGGGTGGACTGGATGCTGCGGATCCGCCGGCGCAGGACGCGCTCTTGGCCCGCGGCCATTAGCCGCTCACTTTCCCTGAGCCGGGGCCAGCACTTACGAAGCCCTTCTTCACCACTTCGATGGCCCGGTCCAGCTCGCCCCTGGGGGGCAGCTCCTTGGTGGTGCGGATGTGCTCCAGCAAGCCGGGCTCGTTGGCCCGGAAGTGCTGCAACAGTGCGGCCTCGAAGGCCCGGACGTCTTCCAGGGCGATGTCGTCCAAGAAGCCGTTCGTGCCCGCGTAGATGGAGACCACCTGCTCCTCGACCGGCATGGGCATGTTCTGGGGTTGCTTCAGGAGCTCGGTCAGGCGGGCACCCCGGTCCAGCTGGGCGCGCGACACCCGGTCGAGCTCGGAGCCGAAAGTGGCGAACGCCTGCAGCTCCCGGTACTGGGCCAGGTTGACCTTGAGCGAGCCGGACACCTCTTTCATAGCCTTGATCTGGGCATTGCCCCCCACCCGGGACACGGACAGGCCCACGTTCATGGCCGGGCGCACCCCGGCGTAGAAGAGGTCGGTCTCCAAGAACACCTGGCCATCGGTGATCGATATCACGTTGGTCGGGATGTAGGCCGAGATGTCGCCCGCCTTGGTCTCCACGATGGGCAGGGCGGTGAGGGAGCCCCCGCCCAGCTCGTCGGAGAGCTTCGCGGCCCGTTCCAACAGGCGGCTGTGGAGGTAGAAGACGTCGCCGGGGTAGGCCTCCCGCCCAGGAGGCCGGCGGAGCAGCAGCGACAGGGCCCGGTAGGCTTCCGCCTGCTTGGACAGGTCGTCGTAGCAGACCAGGGCGTGCTGGCCGCTTTCCATCCAGTACTGGCCCATGGCACAGCCTGCATAAGGGGCCAGGTACTTGTAGGGGGCGGGGTCGGACGCCGGGGAGCTCACCACGACGGTGTAGTCCATGGCCCCGTGGGCACGCAGGGTGTCCACGGTTTGGGCGACGGTAGAGCCCTTTTGGCCCACGGCCACGTAGATGCACTTCACCCCTTGGCCGCGTTGGTTGATGATCGTGTCGACGACCAAGGTGGTCTTGCCCGTCTTGCGGTCCCCGATGACCAGCTCCCGCTGGCCCCGCCCGATCGGGGTCATCGAGTCGATCACCTTGATGCCGGTCTGCAGGGGCTCTTTCACCGGCTGGCGGGAGACTATCCCGGGGGCCTGCACCTCCAGCCTCCTGGTGGTGGTGGCAGGGACAGGGCCCAGCCCGTCCAGCGGCCGCCCCAGCGGGTCGACGACCCGCCCCAGCAGGGCGTCGCCCACGGGCACGGACAGTATCCGCCCCGTCGAGCGCACCAGCTGGCCCTCTTGGAGCCCGCTGGTGCTACCCAGCACGACCACGCCGATGGAGTCCTCGTCCAAGTTGAAGGCGAGGCCGGTCACCCCGTCTTCGAACTCGAGCAGCTCGCTCATGGCCACGTTGGGCAGGCCGCTCACGCGGGCGATGCCGTCGCCTATGTCCCGTATGCGCCCGACCTCCTCGCTCATGACCCCGAGGTCGAAACCCTCCAGGTTGCGCCGCAGCACCTGGGCTATCTCGTCGGCACTTATGCTCAGCTCGGCCATCAGTCAAGGGTCCTTTCGGTAGTTGTCCCCCCACCGTGCCCCGGCAGCACCCTGCGCCCCAACAGCACCCCCGCCGGCATGACCAGGAGCTCTCTGGCTCGTTCGAGGCGCCGGCGCAAGCTGCCATCGACCACGGTGGATCCGACGGTGGCGACAAAACCGCCCAGCAACTGCGGGTTGGGCGTCACCCGGACCTCCACATCGTAACCCACCAACCGCGCCAGGGCACCCGCCAGACGGGACCGCTGGCTGGGGCCCAGGTCCACCGCCGCGGTCACTTCGGCCAGGCGCCGGTGGCTTTCGGCGGCCACCCGTTCGGCGAGCGCCTCCAGCACCGAGACGTAATCGCGCGACCGGCTGACCAGGGCGGCATGGGTGGCCAGCCTCACTACCTCTGGCCGGGCCCTCCCCGAGAGCAGCTCCGATACCACCGCACTGCGTAGCTCCCCCGGCAGCTGCCCGCTGGCCAGGGCGGCCGCCAGTTGCTCATTGCCCTGCACAGCCCGGGCGAAGCCCAGCAGTTGGCCCTCGACCTCGTCCATGGCCGGCCCCACGGCCAACCCGGAGAGCACGGCCGTGGCGTAGCCGTCCATGTGGTCCAAGGCGCCCAGGCGGCCCAAGGGCCCCGGCAGGCCGAGCCCGGCCGCCTGGCCGGTGCCGCCGGCGGGAACGCCGGCCCGGGCACCCGCGGCGGCCGCCAGGGCCTCGACATCGGCAACGAAGTCCTCCGCTGGGCTGTTGTGGGCCACGAAACCGAGCAACCGGCCACTCGGGGCCGAGACCCGGCTGCCCACCAGGTCACCGACGATGGCCGCCCTGACCGGGGCCGGGACCGTGACCGCGCTCAAGACCGCCCGCAGGTCGGCAGATGACGCCACCAGGGCCGAGAAGGCCTTCAGCTCGCCGGCCAGCCCACCCAGGTCAGGGGCGCTCTCGAAGGTGGCCTGCGCGTACCCCCAGACCCGCTCACGCACTAGGGGCCAACCTTGGTCACCTCCCGGCCTCGGCCCGCTCGCCGGCCTCGGCCCCCCGGCCGGCCATCTCCGCCTCCAGCTCGCGGACCGCCCGCTCGACCAGCCGCTCCTGGTCGGCCAAGGTGAGGCCCTCGCCCAGCACCTTTTCCACTGCCACCATGACGAGGTCGGCCACCTGGGCGCGCAACTGGTCCGCAGCCCGCCGGGCCGAGGCGTCGATCTCGGAACTGGCCCGGGCCACCAGGCGGCGGTACTCCTCCTCGCCCTGGGCGCGCAGCTCCTGGCGGGCCTGTTCACCCAGCCTGGCCGCCTCGTCCCGCAACGCCCGGGCTTCCGCCCGGGCTTCTTCAATGGCGCGGCGAGCCTCCTCTTCGGCCCTCCGGGCCCGCTCGCGGGCCTCGGCCGCCTCGCTCAGGGCTTGCTCGATGGTCTGCTGGCGCTTCTCCAAAGCCCGGTTGACCGGCGGGAGGACCCACTTGGCCAGCGCGCCGAGCACGGCCAGGAACGCCACCAGCTCCACCACGAAGGTGGTGTTGGGGACGAGGAAGTTGGAAGCCGCGAGCACGGTGGGGGAGGGCCTAGCCGGTGGCGAGGACGAACACGAACAGGGCCGTGAAGGCCAGGTTGATGAAGTACATGGCCTCCACCAGGCCGACGATGAGGAACATGGTCGAGTACAGGCGGCCTTGGACTTCGGGCTGGCGGGCGATGCCGGCGATCGTCTGGCTGCCGGCCAGGCCGTCGCCGACCGCCGCTCCTATTGCCCCCCCGCCGAGGGCGAGGCCTCCTCCGGCGAACGCACCGGCGAGCTCTATAGCTTTTTCCAGGCTGGCAGCCATTGGCTTCTCTCCTGTTGTCCTTGTCTGAGGGCCTCTCTAATGCCCTTCTTGGGATACGGCGAACTGGTAGTACAAGATGGTGAGCAGTGCGAATATGAAGGCCTGGATCGCGCCGATGAACAGGTCGAACAGCTTCCAGGCAACGCTGAAGGCGAGCGTGAAGGGGAAGGCATATATGGGTATCGCTAGCAAAAGCGCGATCATAATGCCGCCGGAAAAGATGTTGCCAAAGAGCCGGAGCGACAGCGTCACCGGCTTCATCAGCTCCTCGAGCACCCGGATGGGTGCCAGCAGGCGAGGGCGCACGAAGAAGGCCCGGACGTAGCCCCGCAAGCCCCGGGCCCGGATGCTGGCCGCGTTCGTGAGCACGAACACCGTGGCCCCCAGCGCGTAGGTGAGGTTGACGTCCGCGCTGGGGGAGGGAAGGTAGTCGGTGTTGTGCCACAGCCCGGGGAAGACCTCCACCCAGTTGGCCACCAGCACCAGCACGAAGATCGTGACCGCTATGGGCACCACATGGCGGTAGCGACGGCCGAGGCCGGCCTCCACCTGGTCTCCTACCCAGCCGATGATGAGCTCCCAGAGGATCTGGACCTTGTTCGGCACCGCCGCGCTCACCTTGCGGCGCAGGTAGAAACCCAGGCCAAGCACCACAGCGGCGGCCAGGGCGGTGGACCAGATCGTGTCCAGGTCGAAGGTGAGGCCGAGGAACTTGGCCGTGACGTGGTCACCCACCGGTATGGGGGGGACGGCCAGGGCCCGGTCCATGACCTCAGGCATGCCCCTCAGCCTCCTTGGCCGGCACCGCCGGCTGGGGCCCGGCGGCCGAGCCGGGCAAGGCACCAGCCGAGCCGTGCAGCTGGGCCCGCTGGTAGCGCCACAGGGCCGCCAGGGCGTTGGCCATCAGCAGGACCTGGAACAAGACCAGGCCCCCCACCAGCCCGAAGCCCAAGGGGCGCACCAAGTAGAGCAGCACGAAGGCCAGCACCGTGAGCGCCCCCAGGCGCGCCACCACGCTGCCGAAGTAGGGCTTGCGTTCCAGGCGGCCGGCATCGGTGCTGTAGCGGGCGGTGGACAGCTGGAACAAGCGGTGGTTGGCCACCGCCCCAGCCAGGCCCGCCAGCACCCCCACCCCCGCCAGGGGCTGGCCGGCCACGACGGAGACGACGACGGCGACGACGCCCAGGGCGACGGACGACACCAGCGTGCGCCGCACGACCACGTCGACTTGAAGGACAGGGAAATCTGTGAGCATCGGCTTGTACCTGCAAGGCTCGCCCGGTCCCGGGGGCCGGGTGCGCCCGGAGGGCTTATGTTACTAGGCCCGGCACCGGGGCCCCCAAGCCGCAGGCGGACGGCACTGAGGCTGGCGCCTGGCCTGGCTGGCGGGGCACCGGGCTCAGCGGTACCGGCGCAGCTCCGAACGGGTGGCCAGCACCCCCAGGGCCAGGCCCCCGACCAGCCCCAGCAGGAGGAACAAGGGCATTGTGGCCAGCTCCCGGTCGAGCAGCCAGCCCAGGGCCCCCCCGCCCAGGAGGCACACGGCGTTGAGCATGCCTATGCCCAGGTAGGCGAGCGGCCCCGGGTACTGGTCCTGTGGCCTATCACCGGCCGGCATGCTGGGGCCACCCATCCCCGGCCAGGCCCTAGGGGCCGGGCAGACGGCTCCCCAGCGGGGGAGTCTCGTCCGGGTCGCGTCGGCCGGGCCGGCCGAGCGAGGTGGGCCGGCGCAGCGGTGCTGCCTCCTCCGGGCCCCGGCGGCTGGCCGGCCCGAGCGAGGTAGGCCGGCGCACGGCGACAGGCCGGGCCCCGCCCCCAGCCCTGGCCCCGACGCTACGCCGGTGCTCCCCGGCCTCCACCGGCGGGCTGTGGAGCGGGGCCGGGCCGGGCTGGCGCTCGGAGCCGGCACTGGGCGCCCGGCCGTTGCCGTTGGGCCGGGCCGCGCCCCGGCCCCGGGGGGCGAACAGGGTGTAAAGCAGGATCGCGAGCGCTCCCACCGCGATCGGGGGTATCTCGTTGTGGGAGTTGGTGACCCCGGGCCAGAGCACCAGGCCCGAGAGCAACGCGGTCCAGGCCCACAAGATGAGCACCGTCGGCCGGTGGCCGTGGCCCAGCCGCATGAGGCGGTGGTGGAGGTGGTTTATGTCTGCCACGGCCGGGCTCATGCCCTGCCCAGCCCGCCGCACGATGGCAAAGGCGATGTCGAACAGCGGGATCCCGAGGATGAAGAACGGGATGATGATGGGTGAGAAAAAGAAGTAGGTACGGCCGCTGAAGGACTGGTAGCTGTCCTGGCCGACCACCGACATGGTCGCCGCTGCCATCAACAGGCCGAGCAGCATCGCCCCCCCGTCCCCCATGAATATGCGGGCCGGGTAGAAGTTGTGGGGCAGGAAGCCCACGCACAGGCCGACCGCGATGACGGCGACGAGGGGGCCGGCGTTGCCCGAGGTTATGTTGCCCACCACGGCCAGCTGGTAGGCGTAGACGACGAAGGCGGCCGCCCCGATGGCCACCACCCCGGCGGCCAGCCCGTCCAGGCCGTCGATGAAGTTGATGGCGTTGGCCATCACCGCCACCCACAGCACAGTAGCCAGGGCACCGAAGTTGGGGTCGAGCGAGATGGTGCCGGCCCAGGGCACGTGGAAGAACAGCATGCTCACACCGAAGAAGTAAAGGACGGTGCCGGCCAGCACCTGGCCCGCCAGCTTGGCTGGCGGCGACATCTCCTTCATGTCGTCGGCCAAGCCCACGACGAAGATCACGGTGGCCGCCACCACCACCCCGAAGGGGGCGGAGTTGCCGCGGAACACCGGCCGGAAGGCGGCCAGTTGGGAGGCGGCGACCATGGCGGCCAGCAACCCGAGGTACATGGCCGCCCCCCCTGCCGTCGGGGTAGGCCGCTCGTGGACCCGGCGGTCGTCGGGCATGACGATCAGGCGGTGGCGCTCGGCCAGAGCGCGCACGGCAAAGGTCGCCAGCCAGGTCACGGCCGCGGCAACCACGAAGATGATGAAATAGTCCCGGTAACGGATCACGCGCACCTCCTGGCACTTGGCGCCAAGATCCGTGGCACCTGGGGGCCAGGCGCGCTCAGGTCGTCAGGGGTAGGGTGTGAACTTCGAGCAAAGCGTGGCCACCTCCTCGCGCACCGCCTTGCACTCCTCGTCGAGCTCCTGGGGGTCACCGCCGACAGCTGCCAGCACCCGGCGGACCAGCTGAGCCACCACCACCATCTCGGGCTCCTTCATGCCCGCCGTGGTCACGGCCGGCGTGCCGATCCTGAGCCCGCTGGTGACGAACGGGGACCGGGGGTCACCAGGGATCTGGTTCTTGTTGAGGGTGATGCCCGCCTGGTCGAGCGCTTCTTGGGCCGCCTTGCCCGTGAGGTCTGGGTTGAAGCTTCGCAGGTCCACCAACAGCAAGTGGTTGTCCGTGCCCCCGGACACGAGCCGGAACCCCTCGGCGGCCAGGGCCTCGGCCAGGGCCTGGGAGTTGCGCACCACCTGGCGGGCATACTCGGCGAACTCGGGCTGGGAGGCTTCGAAGAACGCCACCGCTTTGGCGGCTATCACGTGGTCCAGCGGGCCGCCCTGGAGCCCGGGGAAGACCGTCTTGTCGATCGCCGCGGCCAAGCCGGCACGGCAGAGGATGCACCCTCCCCGAGGCCCGCGCAGCGTCTTGTGGGTGGTCAAGGTCACGATGTCGGAGTAGGGGACCGGGTTGGGGTGCACGCCTCCTGCCACCAAGCCGGCGATGTGGGCCGCGTCGAACATCAGCAACGCCCCGACCGAGTCGGCGATGCGGCGCAGGGGCTCGGGCTCGATCACCCGGGGGTAGGCGGTGGCCCCGGCGACGATCAGCTTGGGCCGGTGGCGCTCAGCCAGCTCGGCCAGGGCGCCGAAGTCGATGCGCTCGTCGCTCTCGCTCACCCCGTAGCTGACGAAGTTGTAGAGCCGGCCGCTCACGTTGACCGGCGACCCGTGGGTCAGGTGCCCACCCTGGTCGAGGCGCATGCCCAACACGGTGTCCCCCGGCTGCAGGACGGCCAGGTAGGCAGCCAGGTTGGCCATGGCGCCCGAGTGAGGCTGCACATTGGCGTGCTCGGCGCCGAACAGCTCGCAGGCCCGCCGGCGGGCCAGGTCCTCCACCTGGTCCACCACCCGGTTGCCGCCGTAATAGCGCTTGCCCGGGTAGCCCTCCGAGTACTTGTTGGTGAGCACCGACCCGGTCGCTGCCATCACCGCCCGGGAGGCAAAGTTCTCCGAGGCGATGAGCTGCAGGGTGGTGTTCTGGCGCTCCTGTTCGGCGTCGATGATCGAGAACAGCTCGCGGTCGGCTTCCACTACCCAGAGCCTACCTGGCGGAGGCCGCGGCAGCCACCTCCTCCCAGGGCAACGGGCCGGCGCGCAGCTGCTTGGGCTCCTCACCCGTGCAGTCGACCACCGTCGAAGGCGCGCCCGAACAGCTGCCCGCGTCGAGCACGAGGGCGACCTCGGCCCCGAAGTGCTCGGCGACGGCCTGGGCGGTGGTCAGGGGGGCCTGGCCGTGGCGGTTGGCACTGGTGGTGGCCACCGGGCCGGCGAGGGCGCACAGGGCCAAGGGGACCGGGTGGGCCGGGCAGCGGATCCCGATGGTGGCGTCGTCTTCACCCAGCTCAGCGGCCAGGTCGGGACGACGGGGCAGGACTATTGTGAGCGGCCCGGGCCAGAACCGCTCCATGAGCCGGCGGGCCGCCGCCGGCACTGCGGTGCACAAGGACAGGGCCTGTTCCTCCCCGGCCACCAGGACGGGCAGTTCCAGGTGGCGGGGCCTGCCTTTCAGGCGGAACAGCCGGTCCGACGCACCGGTGCGGAAGGGGTCAGCCGCCAGCCCGTAGACGGTGTCCGTGGGCATGGCCACGATGTCACCCCCTGCCAATGCCTCCACGGCCAGCTCGATGGCCCGCCGAGGAGGCGGGTCCCCCCTGGCGTCCACTGTCTGCAGCCTGCGAACCATGACCCTGCGAACCATACCGGTGCCAACCCCAGGGGAGCCACACCGGCCCCATGAGCGGCTGGGCCCTCGGGACCACGCTACCGGGCGGGCACCGCCGGCGGGGCCCCGGGCCGCTCAGGCTGGCCCGGGCTGCGCCGGGCCACCAGCACCCGGTCCCGGCCGGTCAGGTCGGGGCGGACGAAAGCCTCGTCGAAACCGGCTCGGCAGGCCAGCGCCTGGGCGGCTCCCGGCTGGTGGGGCGCGATCTCGGCCACCAAGGCGGACCGGGGCGCGAGCCAGCGCGCTGCCCCCCCCAGTACCTGCTCCAGCGCTTCGAGGCCGGTGGGCCCGGCCACCAGGGCCTCCCGGGGCTCCCAGGCGACGACTTCTTCGGGGAGGCCAGCCAGCTCGGCCTCGGCGATGTAAGGCGGGTTGGCCACCGCCAGGGTCACCCGCCCGGCCAGGTCCTCGGGCAGGGCTTCCCACCAGTCGCCCCGGGCCAAGGACACCCGCCCGGCCACTCGTGCCCCGCCTCCGGCCAGGTTGGCGGCGGCGACGGCGAGCGCCCCCTCCGAGCGGTCCGTGGCCCAGACCTGCACCCCCGGCCGTTCCGCGGCCAGGCTGAGGGCGATCGCCCCCGAGCCGGTGCCGAGGTCCACCGCCAGCGCCCCCTCCGAGCCCAGGCGGTCGAGCTCGCCCAGCGCCACCTCGACCACAACCTCGGTCTCGGGCCGGGGGATGAGGGCCCGGCGGTCCACTAGGAGGTCGAGGCCCCGGAAGGCCCAGTGGCCCAAGACGTACTGGACGGGCTCTCCCGAGCACCGGCGCTCGACCATGCGGCCGAGGCGCTCAGCACCCCCGGCGGTCGCCTCCTCGTCCAAGACCATGGGCCAGCGCCCGCCGCTGGCTTCTTCCACGAACCAGCGGGCTACTTGGTGGTCCCCCAGGCGCGCCGCGGCCTGCTGGTACAGGCTGCGCCAGGTCCGGCCGGGGCCGGAGGGAGGCTCCGGGGCGGCCGCGGTGCTCACCTCGGCCAACTTGTGGTCAGGCCGCCACCGTGGCCAGCTGCCGGGCACGCTCGTCCGCCATCAGGGCGTCCACCAGCTCGTCCAGCTCCCCCATCAGCACCCGGTCGAGCTTGTAGAGGGTGAGGCCGATGCGGTGGTCGGTGACCCGGTTCTCCTTGAAGTTGTACGTCCTGATCTTTTCGGCCCGCCCCCCACCGCCCACCTGGCTACGCCGGGCCTGGGAGAGCTCGGCTGCCTGGCGCTCCCGCTCAGCTTGGAGGAGGCGGGCGCGCAGCACCTGCATGGCCTTGGCCCGGTTTTGGATCTGGCTCTTTTCGTCCTGCATGGAGACCACGATCCCAGTGGGCAGGTGGGTGATGCGCACTGCCGAGTCGGTGGTGTTGACGGACTGGCCGCCGGGGCCGGTCGAGCGGAAGACGTCGATGCGCAGGTCCTTCTCGTCGACCTGGACCTCCAGTTCCTCGGCCTCGGGCAGGACCGTGACCGTGGCCGAGGAGGTGTGGACCCGGCCCTGGGACTCGGTGACGGGCACCCGCTGCACCCGGTGGGGCCCTCCCTCGTGCTTGAGCCGGGCCCAGGCGTCAGGCCCTTTGAACAGGACCGTGACCTCGTTGTAGCCACCCTTGGGGGAGGGGTCGGACGACAGCACCTCGGCTTTCCAGCCGGCCCGCTCGGCGTAGCGCAGGTACATGTCGAACAGGTCCCGGGCGAACAGGTTGGCCTCCTCGCCGCCCTCGGCCCCCCGGATCTCCACGATGACGTTGCGGCCGTCGTTGGGGTCCTTGGGGAGCAAAAGGCCACGCAGCTGGGCCTCGAGGTCGGCCCGGCGCTGCTCAGCCACAGCTATCTCCTCCCCCACCAGGTCCCTGTCCTCGCCCTCTGCCCCGCTCAGCAGCTCACGGGCGACCCGGAGGTCCTCCTCGGCCGCCCGGTAGGAGCGCAGGGCGGCCACGAGCGGCTCGAGCTCGCGGTGGCGCCGCGAGACCTCCACCAAGCGGCGCTGGTCGGAGAGCACAGCGGGGTCGGACAGCTGGGCCAGGACGGCCTCGTACTCTGCTTCGAGGCCGTCGAGCTTCTCGAACACTTAGCGCTTGGTGCCGGCCCTCGCCGCCCGTTGGCCGTAACGGCGCTGGAAGCGCTCGACCCGGCCCCCGGTGTCGACCAGCTTCTGCCTGCCGGTGAAAAAGGGGTGGCACTCGTTGCACAGCTCCGTGTGGAGGACAGCCTTGGTCGAGCGGGTGGTGAAGGTGTTGCCGCAGGAACAGGTCACCGTGGCTTGGACGTACTCGGGATGGGTATCGGGCTTCATGGCGGCTACCAGGTTAGATCGCCGGGGCGGGCTGCTTGGCGATGTCGGCCAGGAACTGGTCGTTGGAACGGGTCGACCGTATCTTGTCGACCAGCAGCTCCAGGCCGGCGGCCGCGTTGCCGTCGCTGGACAAGGCGTTCAGGACCCGCCGCAGCTTCCAGACCTGCTGGAGCTGGTTGCGCTCGAACAGCAGCTCCTCGTGGCGGGTCGAGGAGGCGTTGACGTCCAAGGCGGGGTAGATACGCCGCTCGGCCAGCTTGCGGTCCAGGCGCAGCTCCATGTTGCCCGTGCCCTTGAACTCCTCGAAGATGACCTCGTCCATGCGGCTGCCGGTCTCGACCAAGGCGGTGGCCAGGATGGTGAGCGACCCGCCTTCTTCGATGTTGCGGGCGCTGCCGAAGAACTTCTTGGGGGGGTACAGGGCGCCGGTGTCGATGCCGCCGGACATGATCCTGCCCGTGGCGGGCTGGGCCAGGTTGTAGGCGCGGGCCAGCCGGGTGATGCCGTCGAGGACGATCACCACGTCCCTGCCCATCTCGACCAGGCGCTTGGCCCGTTCGATGGCCAGCTCGGCCACCTGGGTGTGCTCGTCGGAGGGGCGGTCGAAGGTGGAGGCGACCACTTCGCCCTTGACCGACCGGCGCATGTCGGTGACCTCCTCGGGCCGCTCGTCCACCAGCAGCACCATCAGGTGCACCTCGGGGTTGTTGGCCTCTATGGAGTGGGCTATCTGCTTGAGCACCGTCGTCTTGCCCGCTTTGGGCGGGGACACGATGAGCCCGCGCTGGCCCTTGCCGATGGGCGATATGAGGTCGACGATGCGGGCGGTCACGTTGGCAGGGTCCCCCGGGATCTCCAGGCGCAGCTTCTCGTCGGGGAAAAGGGGCGTCAGGTTCTCGAACTTCGGGCGGTTACGAGCCTCCTCGGGGCTGACCCCGCACACGGAGTCCACCCGGACCAGGGCCGGGTACTTCTCGTTGTTGGCGGCCGGCCGGTAGGCACCCTCGACCATGTCGCCCTTGCGCAGCCCGTAACGGCGGACCATGGCCATGGGCACGTAGACGTCGCTGGAACTGGCGAGGTAGCCGTTGGTGCGCAGGAACCCGTAGCCTTCCTCACGGAGGTCGAGCAGGCCCGCGCAGCTCACCGGCTCGCCGGTGTAGGCGACCTCGGGGACCTGGCCCGGGGCCTCACGTTCCATGCCCCGGGGCCCGCCCTTGTCCCGGTTGCGCCGGCGCCGGCGCCGGCTGTTGCCCAGGCCGGGCTCGAGGTCGAAGCGTTGCCTGCCCTCGGGCCGCAGGTAACCGGCCGCAGCCTCGCCCGCCCCCAGCGGCAAAGCTGCGCCCTGGGCGTCAGCGGTCATGCCGTCCTGGCTGGCCGTGGCCGCTGGGGCGGCCTCGCTGGCCCCCCGGGGCCCAGCAGCCCCCACGGCTTCAGCAGCCCCCATGGCTTCAGCGGCCACGACAGGGCTGCCGGGTGCCGCCGAGCCGTTGCCCGCCTCGGCCTCAGGGCCCGGGCCCTCACCCTTGCCGGGGACCGTGGCGCCCCGCTTGGCGGTGAGCGCACCTCCAGGCGAGGGAGCCGGGCCCGCGCCGGCCAGGGTAGCCGGCAGCCCCCCGTCCGCCTCCGCCTCGGGCTGGCTGCCACCGTCGCCGTTGCCGCTCACCAGCGCCAGCTGCTCGGAGGCCACGGGCGCGCTGGCACCCTCCTCACCGCCGGCCGCGGCAGCCGTCTTGCGGGCACGAGACCGCCGCGGGCTCGGTGGCTTGGCGGTAGCCGGCTCCACCCCGGTGACCTGGAGGATCTGAGACACCAGGTCCGCCTTCTTGGTACGGGCCTCCGGGGCCGTGCCGAGGGCAACAGCTATAGCAAATAGCTCATCGCGCTCTTTGGACTCGAGGACAGAACGCTCGAGCTGCAGGTCGCTCATCAAGTACCCCTGTCATTTGTGTGATCGGGGCCACGCGCCGCGTCCCGAGGACCGGCCGTGGCCAGCACATCCAGAGGGTAACTGCGAGGACGTCACCTACCGAGCAAGACTGCCCGGACTGACCTTGCCACCCAGTCCCAGGGTTCGGTTGCAGGTAGGGCTCGGAAAGTTCCCGCTCCGGATGAGGTGCCTCTGGTCGTATCGTCCGACCGGAGGTAGCCCCATAATACCGGCTTCTGGCATTTCGCGCCAGCACCCCCGGGCGGGCCCGCCGGCTGCCCCGCTGGGCACGCCGACCACCGCCCGGCACCACCGCCCCCGGCCCGGGGCGGCCGGCGCCAACGCCCCCGGCCCGGGGCGGCCGGCGACGCCCCGGCTCAGAGAGCCAGTTCCTGCCTCACCGCTGCCAGGTCGGCCTCCACCGCCTTGGGCACGGTTACCTGGCTGATGGCGATGTCGGGGTCCTTCAGCCCGTGGCCGGTCAGCACGCACACCACCTCCGACCCCGGGGGTACCCCCACGTCCAGCAGGCCAGCCACCGAAGCCGCCGAGGCCGGCTCGCAGAACACGGACTCCTCGCGCGCCAGGAACCGGTAGGCCTCCAAGATGGCTTCGTCGCTGACCGCGGCTATGGCCCCCCCGGACTCGGCCGCGGCGGCAGTTGCCCCGTACCAGGAGGCCGGCTTGCCGATCCGGATCGCGGTGGCAATGGTCTCGGGTTTTTCGACCGGGTGGCCCAGGACCAAGGGCGCGGCACCCGCGGCCTGGAAACCGAGCATACGGGGCAGCTGCTTGAGCTTCCCGGCATCTTGGTACTCGCGGTAGCCCTTCCAGTAGGCGGTGATATTGCCCGCGTTCCCAACTGGCATGCAGTGGAAGTCAGGCGCTTTGCCCAGGGCGTCCACGACCTCGAAGGCCCCCGTTTTTTGGCCTTCGATGCGGTAGGGGTTGATGGAGTTCACTACCGTCACCGGCTCGCGCTCCGCCAGCTCGCGCACGAGCGCCAGCGCCCGGTCAAAATTTCCCTTGACCTGTACCACCTTGGCGCCGTGGACGAGGGCCTGCGCCAATTTGCCAAGTGCAATATAGCCGTCGGGTATCAGCACCACGCAAGTGAGGCCGGCCCGGGCGGCATAGGCAGCAGCCGATGCCGAGGTATTGCCGGTCGAGCCGCAGACAACGGCTTTCGCCCCCTCCTCCAGCGCTTTGGAAATAGCCAGCGTCATGCCCCGGTCCTTGAACGAGCCCGTAGGGTTGGCCCCCTCGACCTTGAGCCACACCCGCGCACCGAGCCGCTCGGACAGCCGCTTGGCCGGCACCAATGGGGTGCCCCCCTCCAGCAGGGTCACTACCGGCGTCGCCGCGCTGACCGGCAGGTGCTCCCGGTACTGCTCGATCACCCCGGGCCAGCGGCCGCAGCTGCTCAAGGCCCCACCACCCGGATGAGCGCCCCCGTCCGGCGGACGGCGTCGAGGCGTTCCAGCTCGCCCAGGCAGGCCTGGACGTCACGCTCACAAGCCGGGTGGGTGACGAACACTAGCCGCGCCTCGCCCTCGCCGCCCGGCGGCGAGCCCGGGCCCGGCTCCGGGGCGTCTTGCTCCATGGAACGGACGGAGACCTGGTGGCGCCCCAGGACGCCAGCTATGGAGGAAAGGACGCCGGGCCGGTCCAGAGCCCAGAGGCTCAGGTAATAAGGGCACCTCAGGTCGTCGATGGGCTTGATCGTGACCTCCCGCAGCGGGATCTTCCTCGCCGCTCCCTTGGTAGCCAGGTTGTGGGCGGCATCGACCAGGTCGCCGAGCAGGGCGCTCGCCGTGGGCAGCCCGCCTGCACCCCGGCCCAGGAGCATCAACTGGCCGACGGCCTCGCCCTCCACGAAGACTGCGTTGTACGAGCCGTGCACGGACGCCAGGGGGTGGGACTGGGGCACCATGGCGGGGTGGACACGGACGCCCAGTTGGCCTTGGTCGTCCGCCTCGACCATGGCCAGCAGCTTGATGGCAAAGCCCAGGCGGGTGGCGGCTTGGATGTCCTGGGCACCGATGCCCGAGATGCCCTCCCGGTACACGTCCCCGGCCACCACCTTGGCCCCGAAGGCGACATTGGCGAGGATGGCGGCTTTGGCCGCCGCGTCGAACCCCTCCACGTCCGCCGCCGGGTCGCGCTCGGCGTAACCCAGCCCCTGGGCCTCGGCCAGGGCCTCTTGGTACGTGGCGCCCGAGGTGGTCATCCGGCTCAAGATGAAGTTGGTCGTGCCGTTCACGATGCCCATCACCCGCCGGATGCGCTCGCCCGCCAACGACTCCCTGAGCGCGCGTATGAGCGGGATGCCCCCGGCCACCGAAGCCTCGAAGAGCAGGTCCACGCCGGACGCGCTGGCGGCGTCCCACAGTTCCCCGCCGTGGTTGGCCAGCAGCTCCTTGTTGGCGCTCACGACCGGCTTGCCGTGCTGGAGCGCGGCCAGGAGCAGGTCCCGGGCCGGGGAGATGCCGCCCATCACCTCCACCACGACGTCGACGGCTGGGTCAGCGACCACCTGGGCCGGGTCAGCGGTCAGCAGCGGCTCGATGCCCGGGACGTCGCGCGGCTTGCTCAAGGACCGCACCGCCACCTTGTGCAGCTGCAGCTCGAGCCCGGTGCGCTCGGCGATCCCCTTGGCATCGGTGAGCAACAGCCGGGCCAGTGCCGACCCTACGTTGCCGCAGCCGAGCAAGCCCACCCTCACCAGGGGGCGCTCAGGTGCGCCCCTGGCTGCTTGTCCCGGGGCTGGCACAGTACCGGTGGCCACCATGGTTTGCGAGGTTAGCTGGCCAGGCAGGCTCCGACGCCACCGACGACGCTCGGGGCCACCACCTACAACTGGTCCAGCGCCACCAGGTCCTCGTAGGTTTCCCGGCGCACGGCCAAGCGCCACCGGCCGTCGCGGACGAAGACCACCGGAGGCCTCGGCACCTTGTTGTAGGTGGAGGCCATGGAATGGCCGTAGGCCCCGGTGACCGGCGTCGCCAGCACATCGCCCACGGCCAGGTCCTCGGGCACGTGGGCATCTTTCACTATGACGTCACCCGACTCGCAGTGCTTGCCCACCACCGTGACCACCCGAGGCCTCGGGGCCAGCACCTCCCTGGGCAGGAAGGCCTCGTACCCCGACCCGTAGAGGACCGGCCGGGGGTTGTCGCTCATCCCCCCGTCCACGCTGACGTAGGTCCTGAGCCCGGGGAGCTCCTTGACCGTCCCCACGGTGTAGCAAGTGAGGGCAGCAGTGGCGGCCACCGCCCGGCCCGGCTCGGCCGTGAGGAGGACGTCCGGCCCCACCCCTGCCCGGGCCGCCGCCGCCCGCACCGCGGCCGCCCACTCCGAGATGGTGGGTGCCGCCTCCCCGGTCACGTAGGGCACGCCCAGCCCACCACCGATGCACAGCTCGCCGAGGCCCGACCTCACGAGGAAGGGCCCGAGCACCTCGAGCGCCCGCTCAAAGCTCTCCAGGGCGAAGATCTGCGAGCCGATGTGAGCGTGGAGGCCGACCAGTTCCACGCCGCTGCCCGGGCGGCGGAGCCGGCCGACCGCCTCCTCGGCCGCCCCCGAAGACAGGCCGAAGCCGAACTTGGAGTCGTCTTGGCCGGTCATCACGTACTCATGGGTGTGGGCCTCGATGCCCGGGGTGACCCGCACCAGCACCTGGGGCCTGGCCCCCAGGGCGCGGCTGGCCCGGCGCAGGCGCTCGACCTCGTCGAAAGAGTCCACGACGACCCGGCCCACCCCGGCGCGGAGGGCCGCCGCCAGCTCGGCCTCCGACTTGTTGTTGCCGTGCATCACCAAGCGCTCGGCCGGGAAACCGGCAGACAGCGCCACATGGAGCTCACCACCGGTCGAGACGTCCATGCAGCAACCTTCCTGGTCGACCAGCGCGGCCATGGCCTTGCACAAAAAAGCCTTGGACGCGTACGCGACCCGAGGCCCGAAGGCTTGGCGGGCTTCTTGGAGGCGGCGGCGAAGGTGCTGCTCGTCATAGATGAACACCGGGGTGCCGACCTCGCCGACCAGCTCCAGGACGTCCACGCCCCCGACCCGCAGGCGCCCCGAGGGGCCTACCTCGGCGCTGTCGGGCAGTAGGTGGGCGGGAAGGGGCGCGTCTGCGCCGGCAACGGCTTGGCCGGTGCCGGCCCGCTGGGTGCCGGCCCGGCCGGTGCCCGGTGCGGCCGGCCGGGGAGGGCCGGGCTCAGCCATGGGGTCGGGGATCACTTTGCCTATCCTGGCAGGTCGCCATGGCCGGGCCCGGCCACGTCCGGCCACGTCCGGGCAACTGGGCGACCAGGGAGCCGGCAGCCGGCGGCCACCCGCCGGCCCCCCAGGCGCCCCGCAGGCGGCACCCCAGGCGGCACCCCAGGCGGCCCGGACGGGGGACGGGGCGCCGGCCACTAAACTGGCTGCACAGCCCTCGTAGCTCAGGGGATAGAGCGCCGGCCTCCGGAGCCGGGTGCGTGAGTTCGAATCTCGCCGAGGGCACCGCCGTACCAACACCTGGCCAACGACCTGAGGCCCGCCTTCGTACCGTCCACCTGCCCGGTTGCCGATCGGTTCGGGCCAGGAGGGCAGGCCCCCTGTAGCCGGGTAGGTACCATCAGCGGGTGCGGCTGGACGGCCAAGCAGCGGGGGCGACCGGCAACGGCCGGTGGTGGGCGATAGCCGCGCTGGCCCTGGCCGCCTTTGCCGTCGGCTTGGACCTCACCGTCGTCAGCGTCGCCCTGCCCACGCTGGCCAGGGCCTTCGGGGCCCCAGGGGCAGACCTCCAGTGGTTCTCCGCCAGCTACGCCCTGGCCCTGGCGGCCGCCTTCCTGCCCGCGGGCCGGCTGGCCGATCGCTACGGCTGCAAGAAGGTGGTGCTGGCCTCCCTGGCCGGCTTGGCCGCGGGGTCCTTGGCCTGCGCCTTTTCGGGCTCGGCGGCCCAGTTCATCGCTGCCCGGGCCCTGCTCGGGCTGGCCGGGGCGGGGGTGACGGCGACAGCCGTCCCCGCCCTCAGCGTCCTGTCGACCGAAGAGCGACGCCCCCGGGCAGTCGCCCTGTGGACGGGCGCCAATGTCTTGTCGCTCCCCCTGGGCCCGCTGCTCGGCGGTTGGCTGCTCTCCCGTTACTGGTGGGGCTGGGTGTTCCTGGTCAACGTGCCGGTGGCCGCTTTGGGGCTCGTGGCCGTCACCACCGCTACGCCAGCGGTGGCCTCCCCCGTGGCGAAGCCGACAACCAGCCCGCCGCTGGCGATGGACGCACCGGGCGTCCTCAGCTCGAGCGCCGGGCTGTTCGCCCTCACCTACGGCTTCATTGCCGCAGGCGAGCACGGCTGGGCCTCGCCGGGCGCCCTCGGCCCCGTACTGCTGGGGTTGGCGTTGCTAATGGGCTTCGGTTCCTGGGAACAGCACCTGGGCACGAGGCGGGGGCGGCTAACGCTGGTGGGGGCGCCTCTTGCCCGGCTGGCCGCTTTGGGCTGGGGAGGCTTGGCCCTCTCCCTGGCGGCCTTGGTCCTGGCCGGGCTGGCCTTCAGCCTGCCGCAGTACTCCCAGGTGGTGGCCGGCACCGGGGTGCTGGGCTCGGGGCTCCGCCTCCTAGCGGTCATGGGAGGGCTCGTGGCCGGCCTGCTCGTCGGCCCGGGGGCAGCCCGGCGGGCCGGGCCCAAGCTTGGCGGGGCGGGCGGCTTCGCCTTGGTGGTCGTCGGCTTGGCCACGGGGGCGGCAACGGTACCTACCTCGAGCGGGGCCCCCAGCGCGGCCTGGGCGGCAGCCGTAGGGGCCGGGACCGGCCTGGCCATGGCGACCGTCGCCTCGGCGGCGCTGAGCGACGTCCCCTCGGAGCTGGCCCGGGCCGCCCCGGCCGTGCTGCAGGCGCTCAGGGACGCCGGTGCGGCCCTGGGCAGCGCGGTCATCGGCAGCGCGCTGGCCTCGGCCTACACCTCCCGCTTGGGCCTCAGCGGCCTCCCCCTGGCCATTGCCCGGACGGCTCGTCGCAGCGTGTTCGCGGGCCTGGCGGCTGCCCACGCGTCCGGTTCGAGCCCCCTGCTGGCGGCGCTGAGGGCGGCCTTCGCCCATGGCCTCAGCACCGCTCTGGCGGTGGGGGCCGGCTTGGCGCTGGTGGGCCTGCTGGCAACGCTGCGGTTGCCCTCGGCGCGCCAGCGCCTGCAGGCGCCAGCTACGGGCACCGCCCACCCCCGGGCCAGGGGTTCACCAGCGCTTCGGCTTCGACCTCCACCTTCCAGCGGGGGTCGAGCAGCCCCGCCACCACGACCATGGTGGCAGCCGGCCTGGTGGCCGAGAACAGCTCCCCGTGCACGGCACCGACCACCGCCGCGTCGGACGACGAAACTATGAACATCCTCGTCCTCACCACGTCGGCCAGGCTCGCCCCAGCCTCGGCCAAAGCCCCGGCGATGACCTCGAAGCAGCGCCGCGCCTGTGCCTCGACGTCGTCTGGGCAGCTGCCGTCCGGCCACACCGGCGCCGTGCCGGCGACGATGACCCTGTCGCCCACCCGGACGGCCCGGCTGAAGCCGATGGCTGCCTCGTAGGGGGAGCCCGACGCCACCCGCTGGCGCGCTGCCATGACCACAGGCTAGACGGGGGCAGCGCCCCGTTGCCGGGCCGGCCTCGGGGGCCTGTGGGCCGGTGCCACCGTGGGCGGGCCGAGGCCTCACCCGTGTCGGGCTCAGGCGAGCGGCCCGCCCCGCTCAGCCAGCCACCGGGCCTCTCGCGCCACCCGGCGGGCCTCTTGGAGCGGGACCGGCGAGCGCGCTGCTCCCGTAGAGGCAAGGAGTACCAGGTCCGCCGCCTGGGCGGCGCTTGTCCCCCACCCGGCATGGGCAACGACGGGCCGGGCCCCGGTGCGCGTGCAGGCCCAGTACGCGACCACCTCGTCCCCCAGCCACAGCGGTGCCCGCGCCCCTCGGGCCCAAGCCCTGGGCAGGGGCCCCTGGGCCACAAGCGGCCGGTGGGTCACCCCCACCGTGGGCAGGCCAAGCACCGCTCCCAGGTGGAGCGCGAGCCCACCTCGGCGGGGATGGTCACGGCCGGTGGCATCGACCAGGAGCAGGCTTGGACGCGGCCGCAGGCCGCTCACCGCCGCCTCCAGCAGGGGGCCCTCCCGCAGGGCCAGCAGGCCGCGGGCATAAGGAGCCGGCGCCCGCCCTTGCACCACCGTCTGGGCGAGCACGTCGGAGGCCTGGCGAGGCCATTGCCGGGCCCCCGCCAGCACCTGGCCCGTCGGCCGCGCCCCCCCACTCCCCCCGGCAGTCGGCTGCCAGGCCACGGCGGCCGCCCAGCCCCGGTCCCCGGCGTGACCGGGCCCGGCCTCCCCGGTGGCCCAAGCGACAAAGCAGCCACCGAAGACGACTGGCGACGGCAGGGCCACGGGGCCCAGGCGGGCCGCCTCCTCTGCCAGCTGGCGCTGGAGGGCTGCCAGCTCGCCCGGGCCCGGCGGCCACCCCACGGGGAGCCCCAGGCCGGTCATGTCCTAGCTGAGCCGGCACAAAGCTGCAGGCAGGTCATGGGCGGCTACGTCCTGTAGGGCCAGCGGACAGGGGGAAGCGACGGCCGGCGCATGCTGCGGGTGGGCCGGTCGTTCACCCGCTGGCCAGTTGCCAGGCTCGCTGCACCACAGATAGCAGCATCTCCGAAGTGAGCCGCCCGGTGAAGGTGTTCTGCTGGCTCGGGTGGTACGAGCAGACAATGGACCGGCCGTCGCTGGCCCGTACTTCGGTGCCGTGGCCGAAAGCGGGGCGGGGCCTCACAGCGAGCAGCCGGCAGCAAACCTCGTAGGCGAACGAGCCCAGGGCCAGCACGGCCCGGACGCTCGGCAGCAGTTGCAGCTCCCGGGCCAGGAAACCAAAGCAGTTGTCCCTCTCAGCCGGCAGCGGCCGGTTGCCTGGGGGAACGCACTTGACCGCGGCCGTGACCCAGGCCCCGCGTACCTCCAGGCCGTCGTCACGGTGGCGGCTCTCGGCCTGGTTGGCCAAGCCGGCACGCCACAGCGCCTCCCACAACCAGTCACCGGAGCGGTCCCCGGTGAAGATGCGCCCGGTCCGGTTGCCACCGTGGGCCGCGGGAGCCAAGCCCACCACCAGCAGGCGGGCACCGGTGCCCCCGAAGCCAGGCACCGGCCGGCCCCAGTACTCCTCCGACTTGAAGGCCGCCCGCTTTTGGACGGCCACCGCTTGCCTCCAGGCCACCAGGCGAGGGCACCGCTGGCAGGCGACGACCTCGGCGGCCAGGTCCTCCAGCGCGCCTGGGCTCACCCCCTGGACGCTAGTTTGGACCGGCATGCCGACGCGCCGCAACGCCCCCCGAGCCGTCCTCGTGCTCCTCGTCAGGCACGGCACGGCGGCGACCACGGGCAAGGAGCTACCAGAAAGGGGTGCCGGGCCCAGCTTGTCGGAGCAGGGACGAGCCCAGGCCCAGGCGGTGGGCGAGCTCATAGCCCACTGGCGGGCCAGCCTGTTCCCCCTTTCCCACCTGTACGCCTCCCCGCTGGCGAGGGCCCAGCAGACGGCGGCCGTGCTGGGGGAGGTCCTCGGCCTGGTGCCCCAGCTGGAGCCCGGCCTGGTCGACGTCGACACCGGCGAGTGGGCGGGCATGGAACTGCGGAAGCTGAGCCGGCAGCCGGGTTGGCCGACGGTCTTGCACCACCCGAGCGCCTTCCATTTCCCTGGCGGGGAGGCGATGCTCGACATGCATGCCCGGGCCGTGAGCACGGTGCGCTCCTTGGCCAACAAGCACCCGGGCGAAAGCGTGGTGGTCGTCTCTCACGCCGACCCCATCAAGGCCGTGCTGGCAGACGCCCTGGGGATGCACTTCGACATGTTCCAGCGGCTGTTCGTCGCGCCGGGCTCGCTCAGCAGCGTCTTGTACACCGACGAGGGGCCGAGCGTGGGGGCGGTCAACTGGCTGGCCGGGCGCGACCAACTGGCCGACCTCGTGCCGCTTGCGGGCAGGGGCCGGCGATGAGCTCGTCGTTCGACCTCACCAACCCCAGCCGGGTAACGCTGGGAGCCATCGGCCCGCCCGGCAAGCGTACCTTCTACTTGCAGGCTCGCCAAGACGACCAGCTCGTCTCCCTCAAGCTGGAAAAGGAACAGGTCCTGCTGCTGGCCGGCGGCCTGGACGAGGTCCTGTCCGACCTGGCCAGCCCGACGCCACCGGAGCCAGACGTCGAGCTCGAGGAGCCAGTAGTAGCCGAATGGGCGGTGGGGGCCATGCAACTCAGCTACGACGCGGCCGCCGACAAGGTGGTCATAGTGGCGCTCGAAGTGAGCTCGGAGGAACAGGGCCAGGCGGGCACAGGCTCGGGGGGCGCGGTCGCCCGGCTGGCCGTCAGCCGGGAGCAGGCCGCCGCCCTGATCGAACGAGGCAAGGCCCTGGTGCGAGCCGGCCGCCCCCCCTGCCCGCTGTGCGGCTACCCCTTGGGCGAGGACCATTCGTGCCCGAAGCTGAACGGCCACCGCGCTCCCGCGCTGTGAGGGCACCCAGGGGGGCGGGGACAGCACCTGAGGGACCGGGCACAGCCGGAGGAGCGGCCCCCCCGCCGGGGGCGGCAGCCGAGCACGTCCTCAGCGTGCTCAGCCAGGGCGAAGTGGTGCTGAAGGCAAGGATCACCTGGAGCTCCAACGCCACCTTCCTCGCCGAGGTGCGTGACGGGCAGAGCGAGCTGGCAGCCATCTACAAGCCGGAACGAGGCGAGCGCAGGCTATGGGACTTCCCTCCCGGGCTGTGGCGCCGCGAGGTCGCCGCCTACGAGCTGGACCGCTTCTTGGGCTGGGGCCTGGTGCCCCCGACGGCAGCACGCCAGGACGGGCCCCTGGGGCCCGGCTCCCTGCAGCTTTGCGTAGACGCGGCTCCCGGCGAGCACTACTTCACCCTGGTGAAGCAACCTCGATGGTGGCCGCAGCTGCGCAAAGTGGCCGCCTTCGACCTGGTGGCCAACAACGCCGACCGCAAGAGCGGCCACTGCCTGCTGGGCCAAGACGGGAAGATCTGGGCCATCGACAACGGGCTGTGCTTCCACTCGGCCCCCAAGCTCCGCACGGTCATATGGGACTTCGCCGGTGAGCCCCTTGGCCCCGAACTGGTCACCGACTTGCAGCCACTGGCCCAAGGGGCCGTCCCCGAGGCACTGGCCTGCCTCCTGGACAGCGCCGAGGCGAGGGCGCTGGCCCGGCGCGCCGCCCGAGCCCTCGACGAAGGGGCTTTCCCTGAGCCCACCGGGGACTTCCCCTTGCCCTGGCCGCTCATATGAACGGCCTCCCAACCCACTGGCCCGCACCGGCCACCACCGGCCAGCACCGGCCCTCGACGCTGCTTTTGAGCAAAGACGGGAGCCCCAGGGACGCGGGGGTGGGGGCCGCCCGGGGCGCGGGCCCGAGCCGCGGGCGGCGGCCTGGTAGAGCGGTAGTAGCGTGGCCGTCCGGGCCAGCAGCTCGGCGCACCCCGTAGGCCAGCACGCCCGACGACCGAGGAAGGAGCGTTCCCAGTGAGCAGCGGGGACGAGGTGAGGTTGGTCATACCGGCCAAACCGGAGTTCCTGGGCCTGGCCCGGGTGACGGCGGGGGGCCTGGCGACCAGGCTCGGCTTCACCTACGACCAAGTCGAAGACCTGCGCCTGGCCGTTGACGAGATGTGCTTCGCCCTTACCGGCGCCCGAGGCCGGGACGGCACCCTCGAACTGCGCTTCGAGCTCACCGAGGCGGGCATCGCCATCGTGGGCGAGGGCCACTTCCCCTCACCGGTCAGCCTGCAGTGGGCCCCGATCTCGGAGGTGGTCCTCAAGGCCCTGGTGGACGAGCACAGCCTCTCGGACGGCCCTGGCGGGGCCCGCTTCCTGCTCGTCAAGCACCGGGCTACCGGCCCGGCCCAGCCCGGGCACCAGCGGGCAGGGGAAGGGCCGTGAGCCCAGAGCCGGACCGGCGCTTGGAGCTCAAAGAGAAGTTCGCGGCCTACGCCTCCAGCCGTGACCCAGGGCTCAGGGACGAGCTCGTCTCGGCCCACCTGGGGCTGGCTGAGTACCTGGCCCGCCGGTTCGCCAACCGCGGCGAAGCCTTGGACGACCTGGTCCAGGTGGCTTCGCTGGGCCTGATCAAAGCGGTGGACCGTTTCGACCCTGAGCGGGGAGCGGAGTTCTCCACCTACGCGACCCAGACCATCGTGGGCGAGCTGAAGCGCCACTTTCGCGACAAGGGCTGGGCGGTACGGGCCCCGCGGCGCATGCAGGAGCTGTACCTGCGGCTGGGCAAGGTGGTCGGCACGCTCAGCCAGCAGCTGGGGAGGTCCCCCACCATCGCTGAGGTGGCGGCCGAGCTGCGGGTCTCCGAAGAAGAGGTGCTGGAGGCGCTGGAAGCCGGGCAGGCCTACCGGTCCACGTCGCTGGACGCGCCCGCAGCCGGGGACGAAGGCGAGACGCTGGGCATGCGCCTGGGCGACGAAGACGCCTCCCTCGGCGACGTGGAAAGCCGGGCCACCCTGTCGCCTCTTCTGGCCCAGCTGCCCCGGCGCGAACAGCTGGTCTTGCACATGCGCTTCTTCGAGGGCCTCACCCAGTCGGAGATCGCCGAGCGGCTCGGCATCTCCCAGATGCACGTCTCCAGGTTGCTGGCGCGTAGCGTAGCCCGCTTGCGCCTCGCCACCGGGACGGGCTGACGGTACCACCCCATGCGCTTGATGCTCGTCGTCAACACGTCGGCGTCATCGGTGACAGCCCGGGACCGGGTGGTGGTCCAAAAGGCTCTGTCGGCCGACCATGAAGTCACCCTGCGGGAGACCAACCGCAGGGGGCACGCCGCCCGGCTGGCCCAGGGTGCGGCAGCCGATGGCTACGACTGCGTAGCCGTACTGGGAGGCGACGGCACCCTCAACGAAGCGGCCAATGGGCTCGCCCACAGCCAGACCGCTTTGGCCGTGCTGCCCGGGGGTTCGACCAACGTCTTCGCCCGGACGGTCGGCATGGCCAACGACCCGATAGAGGCGACCGGGCAATTGCTGGGTGCCCTGGCCAAGGGGTCGGTGAAGAGCGTCAGCCTGGGCCAGCTGAACGGCCGCTATTTCCTGTTCCACGCCGGGATAGGCTTCGACGCCGCGGTCGTGGCCCAGGTGGAGAGGCTCTCGTTCCTCAAGCGTTATGCCGGGCCGGCGCTGTTCATAGCTGCGGCCCTGTACACATGGGCCATAGGTTACGACAGGCGGAGGCCCACGTTCCGCCTGGAGGCCACGACGCTAGAGGCACGGCCCGGCGGGGCACGTCCCGGCGTGCCAGCGTCCAGCTGGGCCTCAGCCAAGGCGGGGACGCCCACCGGCGGTCCCCAGTCGGGCTACTTCTGCATCTGCCTCAACACCGACCCCTACACCTTCCTCGGCGACCGCCCGGTGCGCGTGGCCCCCGGGACCTCGCTCGAGACGCCGCTCACCCTGGTCACCTTCGGGTCGCTGTCGCTGAGCACGCTGCTACCGGTCGTGACGGGCGCCCTGAGGAAGCGGGGCACGCCGGGCCCGTGGCGCAATGTGCGCACGCTGAGCGGCACCCAGAAGGCGACCCTGCGCGGGGAGCGGCCCATGCCCTACCAGCTCGATGGCGACTACATAGGCGAGACCGACTTCATCGAGCTGCGTTGGGCCCAACAGGCCCTGCGCCTGGTGGTGCCCTAGCCCGGCCGGGCGCGGGCAGCCGGACCGGGTGCAGCGGCCCGACCCGGCGCCAGCGGCCCGACCCGGCGCCAGCGGCCCGACCCGGTGTGAACTATGCCACTCAACATCCAGCAAGAACCCTTGCGAGACCGGCAACTACTACCGCTATACTTTCTGTCCGTACCACCTCACAGCTCTTGTGGCTTTGAGCGGTGCAAGTGAAAATGTTCACAAGTTGCCGGGCCCAAGCATGCTTTGCTGCCGCGGGTCACCGGCCTGATCTTGACCGGTGATGTACACACCACAACTCACGCCAGGAGGCAGCCCGTGGCCCTGACTTGGACCCGCAGCATCGAGTGGGACATAGAGGACTGGCGCGAGAAGGCGGCCTGCAGGGACACTGACCCCGACCTGTTCTTCCCGATCGGCAGCACCGGGCCCGCCCTGGAACAGATCACCAGCGCCAAGGCCGTCTGCGCGACCTGCGAGGCGAAGGAGAGCTGCCTTGAATTTGCCCTGGCCACCAACCAGGAATCGGGGATCTGGGGAGGCACCACCGAAGAGGAGCGCCGTAAGCTACGGAAGACCTGGCTGGCCCACCAGCGGCGCCGCTGAGGCGGGCCGGCGTCAGGCAGGCGAGCGAACCACTTTGAACTGCCGAGGGACCGGGCGCGCCGGCCGGGCGTAGTGCCCAAGCAGGCAGCCGTGCCCGGCGCGGGGCTGGCGGCAGCCATCGGGGCCTTGGCCGAGCCCGGCACCAACGGCGGCCCGTAGCCCCCGCGACGCTAGACGGTCAAGGTGGCCCGCCAGGTCGCGGACGCGCTGAGCGGACGTCGGCGTGTGGGTGGTCGTCTGCGCCCGGGGTGGTCTGCTGGCGCCGGTCCAGGTGGGAGCAACGGCCCGGGCGCCACCAGGGACCTGGGCGGAGGGCCTGAGCATGGCGCGACCATGCCCGGCGCCTCGGCGGCCACTAGGGCCCACTAGACTACTAGCTCCCGAAAAACCCGGTGCCGTGTGCTCGGGCTTTCACCTCAGAGCAGGGATGCCCCTCCTTCCACCCCGTCCCGGAGGCCCTTTTTGCTTCCCCTCGGGCTATTTCTGGCCTTTTGGGG